>ERZ1292632.849-Hain-H43-01um-R2-849-length-32984-cov-6_pt2 | contig 23598 bp, 31 predicted proteins | sample MGYA00564407_ERZ1292632 | MGnify/ENA primary metagenome ERZ1292632 (study PRJEB36523, sample SAMEA6512637) | groundwater metagenome | collected 2019-01-08 | study: AquaDiva: Metagenomics assemblies of 32 groundwater samples | reverse complement strand
GCTGGACGTTCGTGGTGGAACGCCAGTGGCGACTCTCTCGGACGGTTCAATCGTCTACGCGCTGACGACGCAGTACGACTGGAAGATGGAATCTGAGCGGATGCAGCACGACATCGACTCGTGGATGAAACATCAGCACGATCTCTACGACGCCTACCACCTCGAAGATGCTGATGGTGGCCAGGTGACCTTCGCTGTCAGGAAGGATACAGGCAGCGTCGATCAGGCCGTCGGGAAAGGGAACGTCGAGACATCTGAGATGCAGCAGGCGCTCATCCAGGAGTTCAAAGCCTCGCGCTACGGACGCTGAGGTTGCAGATTGCAACTACCTGATGGTAGGCCGACCGTCTTGGCGAGGTGCTTCGTGGCGTGCTAAGCTTCGCATGTGGGATCCCTCCTCCCGGTTCTCGTCGCACTCGGCGCAGCGCTCTTCTCCGACTCACAACAGTGTCGGTGTGGAAAGCTGGCATGTCCTGAGTGTCGAGGGCACAGCGGGCGATCGGGCAGAACCTCCTACAGCGGCCTTACACGTGCGGGAGGAAGGGTCCTTTCTTCTTTTCCTGATGAGGACCGGATAGCCGAGGCAGAGGAAGGTCACGAGTTCTCGACGGTCTCTCCTCCGTCTCTTCTGCCTGGTCGTCTCGGTATCTTTGGTGCAGGTGGCCTCTCCTACCTGATGCCCGGGACGACTCCGGCTTCCCGTCTCGCGGATCTTCAGAAGCATCAGGAGATGGCCTACACGGCTGCAGCGAGTGGGCAGCCAGGTCTTGCGGGTCCGCTCGGTGCCCAGGCCTACAGGACCGGCTTCACGATGCGAGCTCTGGGTGAACAGGTTCCGGAATCCTCCTGGTGGGCGATGAAGCAAGCCTGGCCTGGGGAAGCTGGCAGGATGCGTGAATGGACGCCTCCCGCAGGTCGTTCGGGATGGGGTCTCTGGCCCGAGGTCGATGCGGGCAAGGACTTGAGTGAGGACGCTCTTGAGTCGATTGCGGAGCGGGCGGCCTCGGAGAGCTTCGGCGCAGAGGATGAGGACGAGGACGCGGAACCTGTCGGGGTCGGCATGTCCCATCTTCGTGGGAACGAGATGCCAGAAGTCATGGCCTCCCGCGAAGCTGCATGGATCTTCGATCGGGTGAGCAAGGACATGGCTGCGTTGTCGGACGATCTTGAGGAAAGGGGTCTGGCCGTAGCTTCGCTTTGGGCCGCTCAGGAACCGGGTGGTCTTCGTGTGGCCTTGGCGGAGGATGTCCTCGATGGCGGTGCAGACATAGAGGATTTCGAGCGCGTAACGGATCTCCTTGTAGAACTTTACGTTGGTGCTGAGACCGGCCTTGTTGATGGCATGCCGATGACGATGTCACGTGTGAAGTCGAGAATGCAGGTCATCAGGAAGCGCATGCCCCTCTTGGCGACTTGGCTGAAGAAGATCCACGGTCCTGTCATCACGAGGTGGGTCGCGACGCTCGAGTCATAGCGGATCATCTCGCCTGATGCCGTCCTCTGCGAAGCTCCTCGACCCTCATGTAATTCCTGCCATTGTGAACCACAGTCAAGAGTCCCATGATGGCCATCGCGCCGCCCATGGTCCGCTTGCCCTTCTCGCGTTTGCTGGCTTCACGGTACGTCTCGACTCCCATCCAGGCCATGAGCGGACCCAGGAGGAAGATGTCGACGAGGCGGATAGGTTGGTTCTCGTAGAGGATCTCTTCTTCGGGGGTGAGCGTGAGATTGCGCATGGGCAGAGTGTAGTCTACTGATTCTGTGTTGTCTTGTCAGGTGGGCAGAAGACGACGTCTCGACCGAGGAAGCTGGCTGTCGGTAGGTGGATCTCAGTGCCGTAGAACATGTTCAGCTTCGCGGTGGGTACTAGCACGCGGGCCTCGTCAAGCAGTGCGAAGCTCCGTTCCGATGGGCTTTGTTTTGTGCGGCCCTGACTGGCATTTGCCCATGTCCAATTTGGCATCTCGATGGCGAGTCGCTCGTTCTCGTAGATACTCTTGGCGTCCGTCGATTTGTCGAAGAGGTTCTCGGTTACGAGTCTCTTGAGTCTGGCCGAGCCATGTTCCTCGATCCATGTGGCTATGGCCGCCATGTTTTCCTTTTTCTTCGCAACTTCGATCGCCTTCTTTGCCAGGTTTACTGGCTGGTTTTCGTACGTGTCACTGACTAGTGAAGCTCCATCCTGCGAGTGGAGGAGGTTTGCTACGTTTTGGACCTCAGGAAGGTCGTGGTATGGGCCCTCTATGTCATCGAGGAAGCGTTCAGCGGTGCAGATCTCATCTTGTTGTCTGTCTGCCGTTGCTTTCTTCTCACCTTGCTTCTTCTGTGTCGCCCATTCGTTCTGTGCCGCTTCTATCAGTTGAGAGAGAACAGCCTTACGCGAAATCTCGTTTGGGACTAGGACGGATGCTGTCGTGACGTGGTCGAACTCAAGGAACGGATTCTCCTGCTACCGGAGGCTGTAGCTCGACAGCTATAGATCTGTCAACTTATGGACTTGCGTCCATCCGTTGAAGGCTACGATGGCCCTCTTGTCCCAGGTGACGACTTGCGGGTCGTGGGCGAATCCGGAGCGCGTGTAGGCTCCGTCGATTCCATGTTGACGGAGCGACCCATAGAGGTCCTCTGGCATCCGGCTACGTTCCATCTCCGCGTATCGTCCCTGTAGGACGACGGGCACGATCTCGGGTTGGGGTCCTGGCGAGATTCCGATCTTCGCGAGGAAGGACGGCCTCCAGAAGAGGATGTTGTACGGCTGGCTCGCGAGCTGGAGGAGTACGCCTGGGTCATGTGTTCCGCGCTCGACTCCGTCGAGCAGCCTGTGGGCATGTTCCATCTCGCTCGGGGTGAGGTATCCCGGGTCATGTAGCTGGGATTCCTTGCGGATCTCCTCGACGAGGCGCATCTTTTCCTCATCGTCAAGTCTTGAGAGGAAGGCCCACTTCGCGGTCGACCTCCCCATCCAGATCTGCGGGGCGTCGCTTGCGTAGAGGCCGGGTCCGATGTCGCCCCACAGCTCGCGTTCGGTGCGGCCTGAGGCGAGGTCTCCGGTAGCGGATTGCAGGATCGCAACGACAGGATGGGGATTATCAGTGACGTGCTGAGCAAGGATAGTCCGATGCGCGATCCCTGGATCTTGTTCCTTGAGGCTGTCAAGGAGCGCGAGCGTTTCCCGGCCTGACGCTGATTCCATCATCCATGACCGCGAGATGTCTTTGACGGGGACCGCCGCCATACCCCAGTCGTGTTCGCTGCTTCCCGCCGTGTCGACGATGCGTTCGACACCGCGCTTCCACCACGTGTTTGCGTCGACTTCTTTCCACGCGGTGCCGTCCCATCGATGCCAGGCGACGATTTCGATGAGATCGGTATCAGCTATGGCGGTCGACCAGCCTTGGACGGACGGCTCGTAGATCTCGAAGCGATTGTACCCGTGCTCGATGGCCGCGCCTACGATCTCGGGGGCCTCGGTGTATTCAATGATCCACCAACACTCTCTGGAAGGGCCTTGCGGCCTATGTCGCTGGAATCTCTGCAGGATGGCGGCTGCCTCCGGATCGTTGAGCGGATCGAAGAGTTTTCCATTGCCGAGATGGACAGATGCGATCCATCCTCCGAAGGGCCCCTCCCCGATGTGCTCGGCTTGGGTCTTCCTTCCTGGAGAGCGATCAGGTGAACTGAAATACAGGACTCCGTGGCCCCAGCCGCGTGCTGTTGGCACTGTAAACGCCGCGTCTCGGCTCAGTCTGAAAGTCTTGAAGGGTCCGTGGGCTGTTCCGTGCAGGTAGAGTGGCCTCTGCCTCTCTCGTGCTCTCTCCGCGATCCAAGCGAGCAGGAGCGTGACGGGAAGAACGGGAAGCATAGGTCCAGTCTATCCCGTTCTCGGCTCAAGCTGCTCTTCGTCCGACTCCTTTTGCGAGATCCTTGATCGCGAGCTCGATCAGGGTCCATGCCTCGATGGCGACAGTCGTGCGATTCTTCTTCTTGGCCAGCGCGTGTGCCAGACTCGCGATTACGCGGGCCCCTCCGAGGCCGCGTCGGCCTGAGAGGATGAGGCTGATCTCAGCGTCTGTGAGATCCGATTCCCTGGCCAGATCTCGCTGGCTCCAGTTGCGCTTCTTTATGGACGCGCTGATGTAGCCGGCTACTTCAGTTTTCTTCTTCGGCTTCATGAGTTCCTCTCTGCAGCCATATCCTGGTCGTTTCGCTCATGTCAACTCTTTCGATCTCCGAAGTCGCGAGTGGCAATTGCCGTGGGTCTTTACGCGGCAAGACCTATGGCGCTGGTCTTGACGTGGTTAGCGCCAGTTCACGAGATTGACAAGTCAAGACCTGGACGTGTTGCGGACGTGCCGTGAAGGCGCTACGGATCACGGTACGACGGTGCGGAGGTGCATGTGGTCAAAAGCGATGCGGCTCTGTTCGAGGTGTCCCTTCGCCACTCTGAGACGCCTTTTCCTTTTGGTGCGAAACTCGATTCGGTCAAGCTTCGTAGGTTCAAGTCGGATTGCGATCCGCTTCCGGATCTTCCTGTCGAGCATCTCGTTTGCGAGCTCGTTTACGCGCCTCCTGGCGAGATGCCGCATCTCGTCGAGGTCCGTCGAGAAGGATGTGTCGTGTGGTGGCGCGACAGGGTCAGGCCGTGGTGGATCTCGAGCCTCCAGAACGATCTGATCGCGTGGAATCATGTCTACCCGCGTCATCTCTTCCTTGCACTTGTAACGCGGCACGAGGTTGACGCTGGGTACCACACTGGTTCTTGATGAGCCACAAATCGAGCTTTCTGAAGAGGACGACGCGCCTCGCGATCTATCTGAGGGACAGCTTCAGGTGCGTCTATTGCGGTGAGACGGTCTCTCCGGAATGGCTCTCGATCGGAGTCGATGGCGAGACTGCGACCATCGATCATGTGGATGGGCGCAGCAATAACTGGTCGAATCTGGTCACGGCCTGCAAGCCCTGCAACGACGTCAAGAAGAATTTCGGCCTCGAGTTCTTCTGCGTACGGCGCGGTCTCGACTTCGAGATCGTGAGGGCTTCTGTTCTTCGTGCCGGGCATCGCCGCGATGCACGTGTGAGACGTGTCGCGCGCGAGATCCTCCACAATCTCGACCTCGTCGAGAGAGCCCGGTGTCCTGGTTGCGAGACCGTCTGTGCTTCGTGCCTGCAGGCCTGCATCCTACACGAAGCGATGAAGCGCGGGCGGATGGGTTGCAGGTTGTCGTTAGAGCCTGGCGGAGATAGTATTGAAGGCAAGGAAGAGGCGTGCTTAGCAGATGTGAGCGGAAGTACCTCGACGACGTTCGCGCCCTGACCGACGAGGTGCAGGCCGAGATAGGTCGTGGAGCACATCCGGATGCGGCGCTGTCGTTCGCAATGAGGGACCCGAGTCGGCTTGCGTGTCTGCACTGTTGTCTCTTGACGGTCGTAGTCTCGCATTCAGATGCGAGTCTGGACGTGCGAAGGTACATCTGGGCCTGGGGCCGCAGGTGCTCCAGTGCCGCGTCCTGGCGGTTTGCGACTTGGGCCTCGGACATGAGGCTTCTGGCGTTCCTCATGATGGGCCACGATGTCCGGGCGCGCCTCAAGGGGCGTGGCCTGTCCCTGCCCATTTAGGATAGACTGGTTTCGATGGCGCGTGAGCTTTTCAGCAGACTGCGAAACCTTGACGAGCGGCAGCTCGATATGGCTACGCTCATCTTTTCGAGCTTTCAGTACGCAGGTTACCCTGATCCGATCGCGGCGGCTGCGGTGGTGAACGCCTATGCAGAGAGCGGTCTTGATCCCGATGCCGAGGGTGACTGTCGAAAGCGCCACGGCGAATACAAGTGCATGGCTGTTGGCCTGTTCCAGCTTCGTGAAGATGGCCACGGGTTCGGAATGACAAAGGAGATGCGGAAAAACCCGGAGGAAAACATCCTTCGTACTCTTGCCGTTTTCCAAAGTTGGGCCGGCAAGCCGTTGCTCCGAGCTTGGCGTAAAGGTGTGAAGTCTGTCGCGGATCTCTCGGCGCTCTTTTCGACACATGTGCAACGTCCGGCGGAACGGGAGAAACAAGCCATGGAACGTGCGCGGCTTTCGCGTGTTCTTTTTGGCTCAGCTTCTGGCTACGTCGAGCCGGAGTCGGAGCCAGAGGCAGCCGATACGGGCGAGCCGGGTATCTCTGAGGCCGCAGTTGATACTGGCCGAGTGGAAGTCATGCAGGGATTTGGGGCGACAGAGTCAACCTATGCGCGTCTCTTCAATCTTGAGCGGAAGGAGCCCGTCGTAGCCATAGCTGCGGGTAGGGCATGGTCAGCCAAGGATCGCGGAGATGGCAGTCTTTGGGATAGGAACTCCGAGATCGTCGCGCGCTGGTACGACAAGATCGTGTCGCTTCGTCGCGATCTTGGTATTCCTCCTTACTGGTGCCCTGACGATGAGTCCGTCGTGGATGTCCTTATGGAGGTCACGGCGGGTGAAGGATTCGACCCGCGCGATACGGACGCTTGGCTCGACGCTGTGCATCGGCGGGTCGCGCGACGGGACACCCTCAGACAGATGGAGAAAACACGCTATGGCGTGGTGGCCGTGGGGCCAATCGCGAGTCCTGAGCAGGCAGCGAATCTCATCGATCGGGCATATCCGGAGGCAGGACATGATGTTGCGCTGGAGGTCGTGAGAGTTGCGAACAGCCTCGGCACGAATCCTTTCTGGCTCGCTGACCTGATCAACTTCGAGTCGCGTTGGGATCCGCTGGCGCGGAATCCGCGCAGTTCCGCGACAGGTCTCATTCAGTGGATCCGCTCGCGTGCCAGAGAAATCGGGCTTGACCATGATGGTCTCATGTCCATGTCAGCAGTCGAGCAGATGAGATGGGTTGAACGCGATCTCGGCCGTTGGCGCGGCAAGCTGGGGACGAAACAGGCCCTCTACATGGCCGTCTTCCAGCCGTCGAAGATGTACGTTCCTGTGACGGCGTCGTTCAACTTCGATGCGAAGGCGCAGGCGGCCAATCCTGGGATCTATAAGGTTTCTGACTACCTCGACCTTGTGGATCGGCACAGCAAGCTCTATAGGCTCTTTCCGGCTACGCGCCATGCTCGTGTTTCAGGGCCTGTCGCTCGAGGCAAGGTAGTGACATCCACATCCGAAGGTAGCGGTGCTGGTCTTGGCTTCTTGCTTCTTGCTGGTCTTGGGCTGTTGGCTCTGAAGGCATAGGTTGCCGCTATTTGTCGCGGATCGCGGCAGCAACGGTGAGCACGGCTGCGAGTCCTGATAGTCCCACGGAGATGAGGAGCGCCTTCACGGCCTCGCGTGCGTTTATGTGCATGAGATCGACGACACGGACCTCGTTCAGGGCCTGAAGGAAGGCTGGTAGATTGTCCCTGAAGACATGATTTGGCAGGTCGTAGGTGAACCCAGTGGGTCCAGACAGGAATCCATGCCTTGCGGCGTACCATCTTGCGTACTGGTGGAAAAAACGCGCGAAGATTTCGTGCGGTCTTAGGAGTTCGGTCATTGTAGCTTCGTACATGTACGCAGAATGCGCCTGAGTCTGTTCCACGGTCCTCTTGCCCTCCCATGCCTCCAGCAATGCCTTCGGTGGGAGCATCAAGATGAGCGAGGAGAGAAGTTCCTTCTGCTTTTGCGAGAAGGAGATGCGATTCCATTGTTCGAGCCTGCCTGTGAGCACATCGATCTCTGTGGTGGCGATCGATCGATGGAAGATCTGCCTGACGAGGACTTCGCTCTCCTTGCGGCCGAAGTTTCCGGAAGCGACAAGGACGTCAGGGAGTGGCACTCCGTCGCTCCTGCCATCGAGAAGGGCACGCGAGATCGACGGGAAGACGGTTTCGGTGAAGACTCGATTGAGTCGTCTTTGGACGGGCTCGAGGAGGGCCTGGGACTCGTCTCCAATCGATCGTGTGAACCCGTTGAAGGGATGGTCCTGGAGCCAGGAAGCATAGCAGGCCCGGCTGAATGGTCTCTCAGAGAGGAGCGCAGCCCGGTCGAGGACGTGTCCGATTTCGTGCGGAAAAAACCACGGAGCTTCGACTCCTCCATCGATGGTGATGCTCTCGTTCTCTGGGCTGTAGAGTGCGGATTCGGTGTCCTGTGCTGTGAAATGCACAGTGTCAACCATCGGCCTGATGCGGGCGTCCCACCATTCCGGCGTCATGGCGGCGCGGGCCATAAGAAGGGCGGCGTAGGCCGAGTTGAATTTGTCATGTTTGGCTTCTTCTGGCCCGTCGTACCGGACGTTAAAGAGCGTATGAACGCCGCTGAGAGTCGTCCGAATCCATGCGGGTATGGGCGCGAAGCGGACCCATCGGTCCCTTCCTTTCGGGCCCGGGACGTGCACGAGAGCGGTCTGCTCGTAGAGCACGTCCGGATAGGGCCATTTGATCTCGACGTGCGGCGCGGTCTCGGCGCCGAACCTGAGCTTGGCCTCTACGCCGGTTTTGACCTCTCGTTCTTTCTCTGTGATCCTGGTCTCGAGATACGGTTCGAGCGTGACAGTCCTCTTTCCTCTGCGGCCTGTGATTGGAACGTCGGTAGATATCCTGGCGCCCTTGCTCGGTCTTTTGACATCGCCTCCGACAGTGAGCGTGCGGGGGGCGCTGAGCATAGACAGTTTGACGGCGTTCTGGGCCCACATGGGATTGTGGACGCTCAGGCTGAGTGCGACCTCGCCTGTCCTGTCGACCCCGATCTTGGCGGGTCCGGCCTTGAGGTAGACCTTGCCGCCTTCGATGACGCGTGCGACTTGGCCGCCGGTCGCGGCGACCGCGAATGCGAAGAGTGCTACTTGCCTGAGGATGGTTTCGCCGAGCGCTCCCTTCTTTTCGATTACGGAAAGAGCTTTTCCGACGACGGTTTCAAGTTCCTGCGATTTCGACGCGATGGTCGCTAGGGCATCCAGCGCCTCGGCGGACTCTGCTGCGTTTCGCGGATCATGTACCCGCGTTCCGATGAGACGTGCTATGCCGGAGAGGTCTTTCGCTTTGGCTGGATCATCTCGTTCTGCACGTGCTTTGAGCGTCCTGACAGCTTCCGACGTGACATCGGAGGCTACACGTACGATGGCGTGCGGGGCCAGTTCGAAGATTTTGCTCATGGCTTTTGAGCCCGTAGCATCGATTTTCGATACAGCGCCAAGTACCGTCGGCTTCGCGCTCTTTCCTAGGTCTCGCATGAGGGTCGAGAGCCTGCGTAGTTTCGTGGAACCTCGGTCGGCTTCTGGCGCGGAAGCAATCTGCTGTTCTACCGTGACTCTAGGTTCCTTGGCCTTGCCGGCTTCGGTCTCGTTTTCTGGAAATCCGAATGCCTCGTAGAAGTTGGCCGCGCCAGACTCATGGTCCCAGTGTCGTGGCCGGTCTTCTGGGTGCATGTGGTCAGCGTAACATCTTGACGTTGGCATGGTCGTAGGTTACCATGTGGGCATCTGCGAGGAGATCATGTCGGCCTCGACTTCTTCGAAAGATCTCGGAGATCTTGGGCCTACGCCGGATGTGGCTCGCAGGGTTCTCGAGGACATAGGAGCCGCTATGGTTCTGGTGGAACCTCGCATGGAAGACGAGTACATAGACGCAATCCTGGCAGGTGACCCAGGTGCGATCGAGGCACTCGTTGACATGACGGCGGAAAGCCACGATCTTGTTGGCCTCGATGTAGAAGTTCTTGGCAAGACTGCGGCAGGTGAGGCCCTACGGGCTGGCGTGCGGCGCGGTGTGGAAGCTCGGAGGATGGCCGAATCATCTGCGCGTCCTGACACGAGCATTTTGGCAGGCTAAGGTCTTTTTTGTTCCCCCGTGGCTGTGGAGGTTGAACCGGCGTCGATCTGCTGCCGTGCGTCTTCGTGGCGTTGCTGTCTCGTCGTGGTGGATGGGGTCAGTGGGCTTCGGAGGCAGCGCGGGAAGAAGGCTGTCCGATTCAAGCAGGGACGGTCGTAGCAGTCACGCAGATATAGCCTCAGGGCCACGGGGGGACACTCTGAGGTCGCTGATGCAGAGGATGGCGGAACTTGCCCTGAAGGCAGCTGGAGCCTTTGACGCGGCTGTGCGGGCGGTTCTCGATGCTCGTGGCGAGCAGTCGTCGCAACGACGTGTAGCACGTCTCCTCGGTGAGGATGCCTCGAACTATAGCGGCCTCGTTGCGGGCAGACGTTCAGTCTCGGTGGATCATGTCCTGCGGTGGGTCGATGCATGGGAATCCAGTGGCTTTCCGCGGATGGTTTTTCGTTTTTCAGGTCGCGATGTCCGTGTTTCCACTCTGGAGTCGTCGAAGGACTTCCTTGAGCCGCTGCCGTCGGGCCAGATTGCCGACTTTCTTGATCCTCTGTCGGTCTCAATTGATCCGCTGGATCTATTCATCGGGATTGCGAGAAAACGCAGATATGGGGGCTTTCTGGATGTCACAGTGCTCCATCATCTTGCGCTATGTGCGAAGCTCGCCAATCACCGATGGCCGGGCAAGGCAGGCATCGCGGCCTATGCTGCTGCTCACGATTTGCAGGAGGCGTACGTAGGAGAGATGCAGCGTGGGCTCAAGCTCGTCCTGCCTGATTTTTCTCTCATCGTCGAGAGACCGTGGGAGGCTCGTGTTCACGCGACTCTGGGTCTTCAGTTTCCAAGGCTGCAGTCCATCGAAGCGGCGGTCCGCGAGGTGGATTCGCGCGTCGTGGCCCTCGAGATCGATTCGGTTGGTGGCGAGGGGTGGATCAATAGGGACTACTTCATGTCGCGTCATGGGGGCCCTTTGAGAGACCATGAGCGTGTGATCGCGATGGAGGTTCTAGAGCTTTCGGACGCTGCTCGATGGCGCGTCATCGCGGCGGCCGTGAACTCTGGAGGAGGCAGGCTTCCACTTGATGTCGATGCGAGGGCAGGCAATCCGACTCGTGTCGGTCTCGGAGGGCATAGATCTTCGGATCCCTGTTAGGATGTGCATAGGGGTGTAGGCTGTGTCGATCAAATTTGCGATTCACAAGGATGTGCGAGGCTGGGTTCCTTCCGGTGAGAACCTGCGCAAGCTGCGTGAGTATTTCGAGTCTCCGGCAATGCAGGCAGCCATGGGCAGCGACTCGCTGACTGTCTCCTATTGGCCGCGCGTTCTCGCGTCGGACATCTTGAAGCGAAAGGTGGAGCCATACGCCTTCAGAGCGGTCACAAGGGACGGTGCCGAGAGCGTCGTCTTCTGTGATGAAACCGAGACTCCCCTCAGTATTGCGTGGCTCACGGCGCACGAGCTCGCGCATCAAGTCGTTGCGCATACGCCGACGCTGAAGGCAGCGTTCGAGGATACGAAACCGCAGGATCTCGATCCTGCAACGGATAGGTACCATCAAGTAGATCCCGGTGAGAGGTTCGCTGACGGCGTAGCGACGCGTATTTTTCGCCAGCGACTCGATCGTGACTGGTGGCGCGAGCGTGTGCGGCTTGCGAAGCAGGGACTCGGTAGCTAAGGAAAACAAGACAGGAGGCCGGCATGTTGAGGTGTGAAGACGTCGAGATCGAGGCTCGCAACAAGTACGAGACTCTTAAGAGGAGGGCGTTCGGGAAGGTGTCCGAATGGATCGAGATCCCGGGGGTCCGCGAGACGGTCGAGAGCATCGCGGATCTTCATATCAGAACGCAAGTCGACGCTCTAGTGCAGGCGGTCCACAATCGGCGGCTTGAGAAGTCTGGTGATCGTATGACTCCGATGCTGGTCATCTCGCTCATCGAGCTTGCCCGCAGGTCCTTGGGCAGCAAGGAGACATCCGAAGAGGTCAGGAAGAGCTACAGCGAGTCAGATGTGGTGCTCGCCTTCGAGATTATTTTCGAACAGGCCGGATACACCGTTCTCGTCCAGGACGGCGAACCTGTCGTCAAGATCGAGCTCGATCTTTTTGGCACCGTAGCTCCTGTACTCGATGATGGGGCGACAGAGTCAGACGATGGCACCTTGGTCGTGGCTCCTACTTGATGGGCTCGAACTCGACTATTTCGATTCCGTTGCGGCCATAGGACCTGCCCACGATGGGTCTCACATAATGGACAGTCATGTCTGGCCGGTCTGGGATGCAGCCCATGAACTCGATGGATGACGCGGATCCTGTCCAGGGTGAGGGGAAGGCAACGTAGATTCTCCAGCAGGGCGCGTCCTTGGGATGATTGCTTCTGTTGATCACGAGAGACGCGCGACATTTCTCCATGTTCGGAACGTCCACGCCGTCTAGACGCAAGGCGAGGATCGTGAACGCGGTTCCGTGTCCGATCACGATGTCGTCGTTGTCGTCGCTCCAGGCCTGTTCTTCGTCTTCTTTCTCGGTATCTTCATCCGGCTGCCATCCTGCCTCCCGCCAGCGTGCTTGTCGGGTGTCTCCCCAGGTGTTGTGTGCTCCGTATCGCGGATCTTGGTACCTGGGTGGAGGCGGTCTGCGGTCTCGATGGATGGGTCCAGGTCTTCCACTTTTGTGCCATCGTTCGAAGCATTCGACCGCTTCGGTAGCCAAGCTGAACTCGTCGCTTCGGCCGACTCCGACAGCGTCAGGATGCGTGCGCTTGGCGATCTTGCGGTACGCTTTCTTTGCGTCATCGACGGACGTGTTCCTGTCGATTCCGAGGATTCGTGTCGCCGTGTTCAGGTCCACGCGCTTACCTGATTCAACAATGTTTCTGCGAACGATACTGGCAGGATTCTGGAGAGGTCGAGCCATACGTCCTTGCTGCGCTTGTAGTCGCCCCTCTTGTAGGTTTCTTCGACGCCTAGGACGTATGCGATGTCTGTGTCTGTCCATATGCGTACTGCGTTTGCTGATAGCGGGCCGCCACGGTAAATCACGCCTGTTGCAGGTCTCCCGTTCCTTGTCATGAAGGTCTGCGGCTTACTTGGAATGCGCGCGGGAAAGTCGGGCGTGAATGGCGCCTCTTCTGTTCCTTCTTCCGTGCGCGAGAGGTAGCTGACGAATGGTCCGTTGTTCGCGGATGGAGTGGCTCCTAGATCTGCGTAGGGTCGCGCGTTCCAATGGGCTGCATGGCCCTCTGTGAGTGGCCCATGTGTGGCTATGATCTTGGGTAACACCAGGTTTTTCTGGAAGGACCATGCTGCGATGTCGACCCAGATATGCACGATCGAGCCGAGAGCGTCGCTTGGGAACCGCCAGAGAATCCACGCAGGTTCGATCTTCCTCGTTCCGACGGAGAACGTCCTGTCCTCCGATGTGATGTCGATATCTTCATCCCTGTAGGCGCGGACTATGAGAAGCCATGCGGGTCGCAAGGCGTCGATGACGGACTCGAGTCTGGAAGTGCTTCCGTTTTCGACGTGAGATTCGTCCAGGATGAGTCCGTCGACAGGGTATCTGACGCGCGCTGCGAGCTTTTCTGGACTGAACGTTTCTTGTGAGATGTCAAGCACGGCTACGTTGGAGTTTTTCGCGCTTCTGGCTGCTGGCGTCCAGGGGTCCAGACGTCCGAGCGGCTGATGCAATACGAGCAGTTGTGGCTGGCTCACGGCACGGCCTAAGGAAGCCTAGTGGTTCGTTACACTCTATCCTGTGTATAGATGAGGCCGCAGGCTCTCGGGCGGATCCGGCTGAGGCTGAACGCGCTCGAGCCGTACGGACGCCAGCAGTCCTTCCGCAGGGCCATTTCCTGCGCAATTTGTAGGAGGCGGATCGAAGGTCCTGGCCTTCTTCCCTGTCTCGGTTTTCCTACGTGCGCAGACCGCAGATGTTGGCTTGTTGCGCCGGGTGTCGTCTCGGAACTCTTCGTGACATCGTATGGGCGAGCTTTCTCGCGTCAGTGGCTTTCGGGTTTCGCTGGTCGTGTCGATCTGCCAGATGGCCACGTGCTGGTCCATCTTGCTCCAATCCAGGACCGTGTGGAGGACCTCATCGAGGCCTATCTCGATCTGATCGCGTGGCAGAGAGCCTTCGAGATCTGGGATCGTCACAGGCATCCGGAGGCGCATGCGGAGGGCAGAGTCGCCCTGTTGCCTCCGTCTGGAGTACATGGTGTGCGAACGACGGGCTTGACGCGGGTGGACCCAACGGAAGGTCTACCGGCCATCATCGCGCAGGAGATCGATGCGGTTCGGCGCAAAGGGCAAAGAGTCCTAGTACGCATCGATCAGCTATGCGGAACGCCGCCCCATCCTATTCTGCACGTGGACCCATTGACGGGCTGAATCGATCGTAGCTTCCCGCGGAAAATCCCTGTTGGCCTTGACGCGTCCGAGGGTAGTGGGTCACATAGGATAGAAGACCACGTCTTAGCGTCCGCGTAGGAACTGCCCAACCGCACCCATGAGCACGCGAGCTGGGTCCTGTCGTGTACGCTCGACGACAGCATCCACTCTCGAGGCGAGCTCGGGTCCTGTCCGTCCGATGATGTAGGTGACGATCTGGGCCGCCTTCATGGGGTCTACGGTCATGAGGGCCTCACCGATCTCCTCAGGAGAGGCTTCACGGAGCCATGGAAATGGCCTTGCCCTGCGTCGGCGGGTCGACATGGGGCGAAGTGCCGTTGATTGTTCTGTGCGCGTCATAGCTACTCCTATTCCGGATCCAGGATCAGGACACGGCCTGATGCGTTCCGTCCGATGCGGCCTCTGCCGAGTCCGAGACGGGCTCTGAGCCTATCGAGTGTCGCCGTGGTTTCTGGATCTTCTTGTCCTTCTTTGCACTCGTCTTTCGGACTTCGGGATCGCGTCATGGATGCTTTGGAGCGTTCCTTCGCACTTGCGGCCTCGTCCAGGATGTAGATGAGGACAAGTCCGAGATCCTCGGCGTCAGCGAGCATGTCCTTTGCCATGGACATCGAGACCCTGGCAGATGCCTCCTGGACGGATTTTGGGGCGTCTCGGGCGACCCGCAAGAGTACACGGCGTATCCGCTCGACGCGCTTGAGTTCGTCGGCTGTTAGGGCTTGGAGAGCAGGCACAGGGATGACGAGCCTCGACCTGTCAAGCGTTTCGTGGTTATCATATCCTGAACAGGAGGTCTAGATGGCATTCGGAGCAGGGCGCAGGCGGCACACTGTCAAGCGCATGAAGCACCAGATGCGAGACATGAATGGAGCGCTCGGTGCTGTTTTCGCAAGCTTGAAGGCGGCAGGCTTCAACATTCGGAGTGTGCTCGATCTGCCGGATATTGTCGACGACATCCTCGAAGAGATCAAGGATCTGCGGGGAGGCGCTTCGGGCGTTGAAGAAGCCGAGGGTCTTTTGGGACTCGTAGAGGGAACCGGAGCACAAGTCGAGGAGACGCTTCCGGGTTTCATGGGTCTCGGAATGCCGGATGAGGCCCCGATAGCGATTCAGAAGATGGGTCTTGGCGCTCCGGACGAGAGATCTGTCCAGTCAGTCTCGGGTCCTCCAGATCCGAAGACAGTCCAAGCCAATCTCGATGCGAAGCTCAAGAGTATTGAGGAAAAAGGCGTCCGTTACCGTTCGTTCGGTCCTAGAGGCAGGACGACGGTAACGCGGGAAGAAGAGATCGCACGTACTGGCGCGCCTTCGAGTGCGGTCCTTGCGCAGCAGGTCGCAGCAATGGGCCGACGCATCCCTCGATAGTCGCCTCTACATCGGTCGCAGGAAGAAGACGGCGTCGTTGTTGATGCTCGGTGTAGCCTGCGTCGCGAGCACGGGCGTTGGGGTATTGGCCGGGATGAGGACGGTCATGTTGCCTGGTGCCGCACCGCCAGGGTTTTGCGGATCTGGAGGGTCTACGGTCCAGAGCCAGACGTTGTCCTGGTTCTCGAGTACGACCGAGTAGGCGCCTTCGGGTATACGCGATATCTGGCCGGCAACGAGACCTTCCGTCACGTAGAGCGTCTGGTCACCGCCCTGTTGGCAGTCCTCGACCCACGCGAAATGGATGGCGGATCCTGCTTCGATCCCGATGATTTGCACACGAACATTGTCCCACGCGGCGAGTCGAAGCTGGGCCGTGAATCCACCTCCGATGATAAACGTACGCAGGCTCTCGGCGCCGCCGTTTGTGAGCCCGGCGCGGATCGCCATACGCGCTGCGCCGCCCCGGGCTCGAAGGATGAGGACAGGTCGGTCCTTGAAGACGTGTTGCGAGAAGCTCTCGCCGTTGGCCGTGAGCAGGCCACTTGTCCTGCGCGCCATTTCGGCAATGTGCCACTCGTAGCTCGTGCCGTCGCGGGATCCCGATTCCTTGAAGGCTGCGTACCTTCGAGCGTCGTTGAACGTGTTCCGCTCGAGGCTAGCGTAGGGACTCACGCGTCCGACTGTACCTTCGAAGGTAGTCCGGCGGCCTGCGACCTCGTGCGAGTTCCAGACGACGTTGTCGGGACGCATGTTTGTGAACGTGTCTTCCGGAGCCCCGACGAAGAGTGGAATTTTCGCGGATGGCACCGTGGGACCGTAGGGCGAGCGCGCAATGAGCTCGTTGAGCATGCGCTGCTCTGCGGCGACGGCCGCGTAGGGGTCTGGGAATCTTCGTCCGAGGTCGCGCTCGGAAGCGGCGGTCGTTTCGTAGGGATCGTCGTAGGGCCTACGATAGCTCTCTGCCGCTGCGTCGTACCCGCGCCTCGGGTCGAGGGTGCGGCTGTTACCGAGGCCGGTGCGGCGACTTCTGACGGCTGGAAGCAGGCTGGCTGCCATTATCTGGTCATCCTGTAGACACCATATCCGAAGAGGCCTGCGATGACGATGAGACCGGGAAGGTCTCCGTCGTATGCGATTTCGCCACCTCCAGGAAGTCTGGCTGCCACCTTGGGGGACATCCCGTAGGTGTGGCTGCTCACGTAGGTCGGAACAGCTCCGCGTAGTCCTGTTCGAGAGGATGCAGGTCGCAGAGGTCCGGCCGTCGGATCCTCCGTGTTTTCCCGCCAAGGAAGTGATCCTGGCGAGTTCATGTAGTCGCGATAGCCCGCACCGTAACGAGAGCGGCGTGCATGCCGAGAGAACGGGATGAAATCGAATTCACTAGGCACGGCGACCTCCACGGATATGAAGCTTGCGGCTCGCACCGTACGCTGCTCCGAACGTGAGGCCGAAGAGTCCCGCACAGAGTGCGGCGTCGACCAGACCGATCCTTGCTCGTTCTCTGCGCTCGGTTTCGATCTGGTGCTTCATCTCGAGCATGGCCTCCGTGCGCAGTGCTTGGAGGAGAGCGGTCTCCTGCCTAGGTGCCGCCATCTTGGCCTGAGGCACCTCGGGGACGGCGCTCATGTATCCTCCGGGTTACTTGAAGATCCCGAAGACAGCGCCGGCTGCGAGGGTGGCGTATCCGGCGGCGAGGATGGTCTCTGGGCGCGGCCAGCGGAATCCGCCCAGGCTGGGGGCAATGGCTTGCTCTGGCCATGGCATGACCACCTCCGAAGGCAGAAGTGCCCCCAACTCGTCGATGGCCTCGACGATCGGTCTGTAGACGTCGACGCCTGTCTTGTCGAGACCCCAGAGGTAGATGGCCCAGGAGTTCACCATCTGCTCATCCGAGAGCGCTCCGGGAACGACCACGGACTTGAAGAACATGGGAACGTCTCTGGTCCAGAAGGACCTCGCGACATCGAGCCAGCCGCCACTGGCGGCATTGACTGTGGCGACGATGCCTTCTGCCTCGCGGATGCTCGATATGGCTTTGGGCACGGTCTTGAGCGATTCGACGGGCATTCCGAACGTGGCCTCTCCGATGGCGTTGCCGATGATATCGCGCTTCTGATCTGCCGTGAGGCTCGCCCATTCGACGCTGGACGCCTTGTCGGCGATGTGCTTGGCCACGTCGCCGGCTTCGGCGTCGAGGAGACTCAGCCAATCGGGCCAGAATCGATCCGCGGCCTTGGCGATCCCTCCGACGAGGGGCATTGCACCTAGGACGGCGCGCTGGATTTTCTCGATGTCGGCGCCGTACCACTCGTAGTCGCCGCCGTATTTGTCGGAGTCGGAGTCGGAGTCGGCTTCGGCTTCGATGGAATCGAGCTCGCTCAGGAGCTCGTCTTCGTCTGCTCCGAAGACGTCGTTCTCGTCCTCGTCATATGCGGAGGTATCGAGATCTTCTCTTTCGTAGCCGAACAGCATGGCGTGCTCCTGGCGATGGTCGGTGGGTGGGTGGTTCGATCGAAGCCTAACACGACTTTTGTGGTATGGACACGTCAAGGGCGAAAAAGCGTCGGGAACGCATGCTGGCTATCTTCCAGCAAAGACTGTTCGAATGAGGTGAACGCCCCAAGATGCCGCAACGACACCGAGCATCACCCCAGCTCCGATCTTCATGTATTCGACGAAGGCGCTCGGAGGCTTGCCTTGTTCGGCCCAGCTCCCACATGGCGTGAGGGCTGTCACGCCTTCGGCTCCGTATCCTGCCTCTCCGACAGGTACGGCCCGACCTGTCTTGGGATCCCAGGTCATGCGCCGTGTGCTGAAGCGAGAATAGCCGTGTCCCCAGCCAGTTTCGCCGGCACCGAAGCCCTCCTTGGCTCCCTCGATGTGAGCATCGATCCAATCGATCGCCTGTGTGAGCATAGCGAAGCGCTTGCCATACGGCTGTACGGTCCAGCCCTTGCCTCGCCCACCTACGATCCTGTGGCCGCGATAGGTATGTGTCTCGATGAGTTCTGTGAGGGCCTCTTCGTCGACGATGCCGTAGTCCTCGTCCTCATCGAGACCTCCCAGATACCCGAAAGATGCGGCTACCTCTTCCGCGATCTTCTCGGAGAGGGCCTCGATGTCGCCTCCGCCTTCAGCTGGAGATCCGCGGTCCTGGCTGTAGGCTGACGAAAGGTCTGAATAGCCGGAATCCTGCCAGCTCGATGTGCCAGTTCCGCTTCCAGCCTGTGTACCGGCCTGACCAAGCCCTCCGCGGCCAAGCCCTCCGCGACTGAGGCCACCTCGAGAGGCACCCAGGCCCCCGCGTGCCATGCCTCCGCGGCCGCCGATTCCACCTCCACGCATGACGCCGTAGCCCTCGTCGAGGAGATCCTCGCGGTACAGACGCTTCAGATGGTCGAAAGGCATGGCTCAGTCCTCCTCGTCCTCGTAATCATCGTCGTTTTCATCGTCGCGTAGAAGCCCGTAGAGATCGTCGTCTTCATCGTATAGGAGATCCTCGCGCTGGTGCGAGAAGAGTCCCATCTTCTCGTTCTCGGCGATCTCAGTTTCCATGGCTGCTGCTTCTTCTACGGCTTCGGTCACGTCCTCGGGTCTCACCTGTGCTTCGCTCAGAGCCGCTTCGGCGTGGAGCTCTGCCTGAACTTCCTTCTTGGCTTCCTTCATGGCCTTCTTGCGGAGCTTCTTCCTGAGTTTCTTCTGTGCCTTTTTCCTCATCTTCTTCTTGACGGCAGCCGATATCGCTGCAGCTCCGGCGGAGACAGCCAGACCGATGAGGATGTCATCGATGCCGATGATACCGAAATGTTCCGTCACGCCATCTTCGACTGCCTCATTGACGAGGTCGAGGCGACGAACGGAATACGACGCGGCGGCAACCATGCTCAGACCTCGTCGTCGTCGTCATCGTCTTCGAAGAGATCCGTGCCGGAGAGGAATCCGAAGTCTTCGTCGTCGTCTTCGTCCTCGTCGAACCCGTATTCCTCGTCCTCATCGTCCTCATCGTCCTCATTGTCCTCATCGTCATAGTCTATGTGGGCTCCGATGGTTTTTGCCAGTCGCTCGGGTACGATGGCCCTCAGAAGACCCATCTTCTCGACCTCTGCGACTTCGGACTTGATCTCCTCGGTTGCAGTTTCTTCGGTCTCGGTTGGACTTGCGACCTCGGCAGCAGCAGCCTCGACGGCTGCCTTCGCGACTTCGGGGGTTGCGGGTGTGCCCGTTGCGGCCTGTTCTGCAAGGGTTTCGGAAACTGCTTCTTTTTGCGCTTCCTTCAAGGACTTCTTGGCTAGCTTCTTCTTGAGCTTCTTGATGAGTTTGTCCTTGGCCTTCTTCTTCATCTTGGCTTTGAGGCGCTCGACTCCGAGCGCGACTCCAGCAGTCCCGGCAGCCTGTCCTGCAGCGGATCCGAGACTCGAACCCAAGGCGGGCATGAGGGCAGCGACAAAGCCTTCGCCGGCGCCGTACCCTTCGCGTTTCACGTAACCGAGGTCGCTCGCCGGCACGAGGATGGCGCCATGGCCTCCGCAGACGACGCAAGCATGATGGGCTCTGTTCTCAGCAGCTCCGTAGGAGACCTGAGCGCAAGAGGGACATGGTACCGCGGCCATGGCTCCGTAGGCGGGGTCCCATATGGACCCGTCGCTGAAGAGGACTGGCTCGGCTTCTGTGTCCTCGATGAGCGCGTGCGGCTCGAGCAGGTCAGCGCGCTTGAGACCCATCGAACCGTAGGCCATCGCTTTTTCGGCGGCCTGCTTCGCGCTCGGGCGACGGAGCCACGACGAGAAGCCATGGTGCGCAGATGCTCCAAACGACTCCGACATCTCGCCGGCCTCGGTCGCGTAGACGCCGCCTTCTGGGGCCTCGTCGAGGCTCTCTTCCAGGATCTCGTCTTCTTCGGCGACGAAGGTGGGAGGCATTTCCTCTGGGCCGGCTTCGACGGAGGCGTCCTCTCTTGGCGCCTTTGGACCGATGGCCTCTTCTGTTTCGGCTTTCTTGGGCTTCTGTTTCCTGAGCCAGGACGGAACTGCTCCAGTTTCTCCGAGTGCGCCTCCAAGTCGTCGTCCGACCTGCTTGCCAATGCCCCTTGTTTCGAAGCCGGCGCCTTCGACGACGCCGCCTGCGATCTGGCCAAGGCCCGCGCCGACGAGTTTGAAGATACCGGGATTCCCGTAGGCTTGTCTCGCCTGTTCCTGGGACATGCGTCCGTTGTCGACGAGCGCCTTCAGATAGCCGTGTCCGTATCCGAGACCATAGCTTTCTGAATCGGACGCCTTCCCCTTGAGCAGGCGGCGCAGGCTGCTTGCAAGGTCTCTGCGGCTGCGTGGACGGAGTGGGCCTTCTTCGATGCCTTCTTCGATGTCTTCGTCGGTGTCGTAAAAGGCATCGTCTTCGGACTCGTCATCGAAGTCGGCATCTTCGTCGTCGAGGATTCCTTCGATTCCGAACTCCTCGTCGCCGATCTCGTCCACGACGTCGGACAGGTCCCAGTCGAGGATTCCAGCCACGCCCTATCCTCCTAGCCATCCGCGTCCGGTGTCGTAGCCGCGACGCAGGTAGCCGCTAGGTGCGTATTCAGATGCAGAGGGCGTCAGGCTCATGCCCTTGAATCCGGGCTCCATCGCTCGAGGTGGCGCGTTCTGGTAAGGAACCGCAGGACCTGGTGATGGATCGTAGGGGGCCGGCACGAACGCGTTCCCGGTGAGCTCAGCGGCGTAGCGGGCTCGTCTCGGTTCGACCATGCGGCCCTGGCAGTTACAGTCGCGCGCGCCCATGATCGAACAATCCCAGTTCTCACCGTAGAGGTCGCCCTCCGGGCGGAAGGCGTGCATGAGTCGGCGGTCCTGGCGCATGTGCTATCTCTCGACCTCGATCTGCCACATTTTTGGTTTCTTGAACTGGACCGTAGGCTCGTCAGGGAGACTCTCGCTGACGCCCTCTTGGACAGCTTTCGCGATCTCCTTTTCGCGACGTGCCTCCGCCGCCTTCTTGAGCGAGCGGACTATGGGAATCCTATCGGCGGCCTCCTTCATCTTTGTTTTCGCGGTTGTCTTGCGGGGAGCGGACGTTCCGCGTTTGCTCACTCCCCTCTTCATTTTCCCGCTGCTGTATCCTCCGTGAAGAGGCCAATGTCAGGCTCTTCCCAGGTATCGGCTTCCATGATGTCGAACTTGACGGTCGCGATCTTGTCTTCTGTGTCGCTCATTTCTTTCTCGACCTTGGCCCTCATGACCGGGTCGGCCAGCTTCCTGGCCCTGTACCAGCGATCTTCGAGATTCTCGAGCTTCTTCTGCAGGCTTGTGAGATTCTTCATCGCTGTCCTGCGGAAGAGGCCGTATTCCTCATCTTCGAGGAGGTCAGCACGCGTCACTGCATGCTCGACATCCAGGAAGTCGGAAGCGTCGAAGCGCGTAGAGCCGAACCTCGGGCCTGTGCGCGCCGCGCGGAAGCTTGCTCCGCGCGATGCTGGGGCTTGGTACATCGGTGCCCCTCTGAGTGTATAGCCAGCTCCCGTCGGAGGCCGCCTCGGGCCGTAGGCAGGCACATAGTACGGCGACTCGTAGGTCGACCTGCGAGCGAAGATGCCGCCGCGCCCTGGTGCTGCGTCTTCTTCCTTCTCGGCTGTCTCGTAGGGCGTGTCGGCCTCTCCGCGCCCGAAGGCGAGCATGGCCTCGATCTCGTTCGAGGTTTCCCAGTCGGGATCGAGGTTCTTGAGTCGAGCGATCACGCGAGCCATGCGACCGGCCAGCTTGCGCGCCTTCTCTTCCTTGCCCTTGTCGTAGACCTTCTGGATCCGCCCGACGAGCCGCTCGACGTGCTTCTTCTTCCACTTCGTGCGGAGTTTCTCGAAGAGTCCGTACTCGTCGATCTCGTCGATCTCGTCCAATTCGTCGATCTCAGGCTCGCTGAGAGGGCTGTCGTAGATGTCGCTCTGGCCGTACATTTCTTCGTCCTCCTCGTCGGATTCTATGGGACCGTAGGCCGAACCGTAGCGCTGGCCCATCATGCAGGCGCTTGCCGCTCCGTACTGCTGGACCGGGCAGTCGATTCCTGGTGTGCCGAAACCTTTTCCGCGTGTGCGTGCCATTGCCTAGTCCTCGTCCATGATGTCGTCCCGCGTGATCGGGAAGTCGATGGCCATGAAGTCGCTCGCGTCGAATCGTTCCGTGCCGAAGATCTCCTCTTCGAGATCCTCGAATGGATCTGAGAAGATGCCTCCGTAGGCAGGCGGTGCCGTGCCTCCAGGCGCGCTTGCAAAAGGCTGCGAGATCCCGCCACCGGGAGGCGGAGTCGGCGCACCAGTGGGATGCCTCAGTGGCCGTGCTGTGGGCCTGGCTTCGGGCGGACGGCCCTGACCTTGGCGTGCGATTTCGCGTCCTGCCGGGGGTCGCGATGGCGGGGCGCTTGGACGACGTGGTGGAAGTGCTTCAGAGCGGCGTGGCGATGGAAGTGCTTCAGAGCGGCGTGGCGGCGGGGCGCCAGCGCGGCGTGGCGGCGGAAGTGCTCCAGGACGACGCGGCGGTGGGGCGCCAGGACGACGTGGCCGACTTGGAGCTGGGGGATAGTAGGCTACGGCCTCGGCCTCCTCCTCGTCCTCGGCATCCTCGGTGCTCACTGTGGTAGCTGCGGCCTCTTCCTTCTTTTCGTCGGGCGAGAGACCTTTCGCCTTGCTCAGTGCGGCGTCCCAGCTCAAGCCGGAATCGTTGAGCCAGAGCAGGACTGCCGAGGTGTCGTCCGGGGGGTCGTAATCGACACCCTTGCGCCGGAACCAGCGCATCTTGCTCGCGATCTTGCGCGCCATCTTGGCAGCCTTCGCGTTGTTGCCGTCTTGGATGGCTCCCTTCGCCTTCTCTGTGAGTTTCGCGATCTTGTCCTTCTTGTCCTCGGCTTTTCCTGTCTTTCCCTTGAGCCAGGTGAAGAGCTTGCCGTAGGTCTCCTCGTCGAGTCCTTCTTCGTCATCGAGCTCGTCGAGGGCGTCGGCCCAGAGGCCGAAGTCCTCGTCACCTTGTGCAGGAAGCCAGCCGTAGACAGGTGGGACTGATCCTTCCCCGGGGG
>ERZ1292632.1385-Hain-H43-01um-R2-1385-length-23707-cov-14_pt1 | contig 23707 bp, 24 predicted proteins | sample MGYA00564407_ERZ1292632 | MGnify/ENA primary metagenome ERZ1292632 (study PRJEB36523, sample SAMEA6512637) | groundwater metagenome | collected 2019-01-08 | study: AquaDiva: Metagenomics assemblies of 32 groundwater samples | reverse complement strand
ACGCCGAACAGGGATTTACCGGAAACCTGCGGTCGGCGGAAGCATTTATCTGGCATAAGGACGAAGGATTAGTGGGGACTATCATATACACCGACTCTAGGGAAGATATCGAGGAGGAATAATGAATACTGACTCCTCAATATGTATAGAAAGTATCGAGATTGCGGCACTAAATTTTGTTGAAATTTTACAAAAAGTACTACCAAAATCAGTAGAACGCGGAGCGGCAATTATTAAAATTAATGAAGCTGTAGATATTTCGAAAAAAGCATTAAGCAGTATGTCACATGTTTAAAATATATATGATTGTGAACCAAAACAACGGGAAACTCTATATTGGTAAAACATCGCAGAGTATATTATCTCGGTGGTCTTGCCATAAACGTTGGGCTGGCTATAACTCTGACATCTATTTCTACCGCGCCATTCGCAAACACGGCCCCGAAAACTTTACACTCAAACAAATAGATTGTACAGAAAATGAACAAGAGGCTAATGAATTAGAGAAGCTGTACATAGGAATTTTTCAATCATATAGGCGTGAAATTGGCTACAATGGAACAATGGGAGGCGAAGGATGTTCTCCCAACGAACAAACACGATTAAAAATCAGTCCTGCTTATAGAGGAAAAAGAAGTGTCATGTTTGGCAAGAATCATTCAGAAGAAACTAAACAAAAAATAAGTTCCGCGTTAATGGGGCATGGTTTCTCTAAAGAAACCTTGTTAAAAATGAGTCTTGCTAAAAAAGGTAAAAAACAAACGGAAGACTCTATAAAAAAGCGTTCAGAGGCCATGAAAAGGGCGTGGTCTGATGGGCGTATGAAAGGGTTCAAGAAAAAACCAGATAATGACAAAAATTGATGATACTATTGCTTCCATTGAAAAAGCACAGGGGCGGGGAAGTTTGTTTAGACTCGGCGGCTCTGACCGTCTTGACGTAGATGTGATTTCGTCCGGCGTATTTTCATTGGACAAGGCGCTCGGCGTTGGTGGATTCCCGCGTGGCCGCGTCATAGAAATCTATGGCCCGGAGGCTGGTGGCAAAACCACGCTGGCGCTAGAACTGATTGCTCAGGCCCAAAAAGGCGGTGTAGCGGCATTTATTGATGCAGAGCACGCGCTAGACCCTGTGTACGCCAAGAAACTCGGCGTGGACGTGGATAACCTGCTTGTCAGCCAACCAGACAACGGTGAGCAGGCGCTGGAGATTGCAGAAGCCCTCATACGGTCAGGCTGCGTGGATAATCGTCGTGGTGGACTCCGTAGCCGCATTAGTGCCCAAAGCAGAGCTTGAAGGGGAGATGGGCGACCCGCAGATGGGGCTTCAAGCCCGGTTGATGTCTCAAGCACTCAGGAAGCTAACCGCTGTCGTTTCAAAATCTAATACTATCTTGTTGTTTATAAACCAGTTACGCGAAAAACTCGGAGTTATGTTCGGAAATCCGGAAACCACAACGGGCGGAAAAGCCTTGAAGTTCTACGCCAGCGTCCGCATAGATATCCGGCGCATTCAAACAATCAAAGATGGAGAAGCGGCTATCGGCGCTCGGACACGGGCAAAGGTCGTAAAGAACAAAGTAGCTACACCGCTGAAAGTGGCCGAATTTGATTTGATTTTTGGTGAAGGAATTGCTAAGGAAGCTGACTTGGTGGATGTAGGTATTGAAGCAGGTGTGATTGAAAAGTCCGGAGCGTGGTTAACCTTTAATGGTGTGCGGCATCAAGGTCGAGAAAACATGATTGAGTTCCTGAAGACGGAGCCGGATTTCAAGGCGCTTTTGACAGAAAAACTCTTGACAAAATCCTGAAAGTATGATACAATGTACGGGAAATGAACAAAAAGCCGAAAACCTATTTTCTTGTCATAACCACATGGACAGGTATAACAGCACTTGCTTCTCACTGGTATGGTAGAATTTCTGATGAAGATGGAGAGCGCGTTAAAGTAAGTACACATGGCGATGAGTTGGTAAAGAAAATGACTGCCAAAGAAGCAAGGACTATGTGTGAGTATGAAAAGATTACAAGGGATATACCGCATGGAAAAAAGGGACATTGGTGCATATGGACTGGACGACCGAATACAACAAGATTTGATAGTCGTCAGGAGGTAATTGATAGGGCGTTGGCATGGTTTAATAAGAAAGCAAAATTTAATAGTGTTTTACGATTAGGAAACCACTGGAATCCTGCCTCGTCTAAAATTATTGCGAGGAAAGCTAAATGAAATACCGAAAGAAGCCCGTAACAATTGAAGCCATCCAATTTTCTGAAGATATGATGTGGTGGTTCATACTAGAAGATAAACCACTGCCCGAAGGCATGTGGCACGAGAAATCCAGCTACAATACGCAGAACCGCAAACTTCATTACTATAACGTTTGGTACGGCCCTAAAGGTAATACCGGAAAGAGCCTTCCGGTTAATTTTGGCGACTGGATTATCTATGAACCAGAAGGCACGAAAGTCTACACTGACGAGTACTTCAAATCCATCTACGAGCCAATCGTAGAGATTTTCTAAGGAGAATATTTGCTAAACCAAGGAGAGAACATTCAATTTCGTAGATTTGAAACAGGCGCTACACGGGATACGGACAGCGGGAAATTTGATTATGAAGGGTTCATCTGTCCATTTGTTCTTGAAGAATACGCGAAGTATATGCACAAGTGTCGAGTTCAATCAGACGGTAATTTGCGAGATTCAGATAATTGGCAGAAAGGAATTCCTCTCAAACAGTATATTAAGTCATTGGTGCGCCATCTAATGGAAGTTTGGATGGTATGGCGTGGTGGAAAAGTTCATCCGAAAAAAGAAACTGACCCGCAAAATGACTTAGAATTAATGTGTGCTATTATGTTTAATTCAATGGGGTATATTCACGAAAAACTCAAGGAGAAACGTGCCAACACCAACTGAACTTCAAAAAGAGATTTATCAAACCGCCGTTGACCACGGCTGGTGGGAAGGCGAACAAAATCAAGCCGAAAAAATCGCGTTAATGCATAGCGAACTTTCGGAAGCACTGGAAGCAATCCGTGACCCACGGCTATTGATGAGTGAAAAAATTCAGGGGTTCACACTTCTGGAAGAAGAACTAGCAGATGTCTTTATCCGTATTTTTGATTTTGCTGAACACCATAAACTAAAGGTATGGGAAGCAACTCTGGCCAAAGCCGCTTACAACAAGTATAGACCATTTAAACATGGAGGGAAGAAATTTTGAAGATATCACTAGATATAGACGGCGTGTTTGCAAATTTTACAGACCGTGTAAAAGAAATTGCGTCCAAGCTTTTTCCGGGTAAGATTCCGGAAGGTTATATTCCCACAGACTGGTACTACAGTGACATCTTCTCTAAAGAAGACCTATCTGCTGTATTTAATGAAATTAGCAAGACACAAAATTTCTGGTTGTACAGCGTACCTTATCCAGAAAATGTAAGCACACTGAACAGTTTTTTGGAAAAAACAAATGAACACGATATTTACTTTGTCACATCTCGTGCCCCTGCTGCTGGATTAACAGTTGCCAACCAAACCAGACTCTGGCTAGAAATGGCAGCAGGTATTCATCGTTCAGGAAATTTTACTTCTATTATACCTGTGGCAAGTTCTAAATACAAAGCGGATGTAATGAGAGCAGCAGGTATTCAGTACAGTCTTGACGACCACGGCCCAACTGTGGAAGAGTGTAATCAGGTGGAAGGACACCAAGCATTTCTTCTTGACCGTCCGTGGAATCGTGACCGAGAGTACGGCCCTCGATTAGACAGTGTGCAGCAATTTTTTGACATCGTTACCGGAAAGGTTAACTAGTGCCTATGGGGATGGGATACCAAGAAATAGCGGATGAATTAAGCAGGCAGGAGGGGCGAACCAGACGGAAATTCAGCGCGTCGTACATCTGGAAACTGGAGCGCATAGCATTAGCAAAAATTCGAGAATATTTGCGAAAACATCCTGTGTACGCCACGGAGCTTTATGCCCTGTTAGATGACAACAAATCATTTGCTCCACGCGGAGCATTCAGAGAATTATCTTCCGAAAAATTGTGGGATGCAATAAAGAGTTCGGAAACTGAACAAGAGGAACTACCAGATGATTGTTGAAATCAAACTGATACGGGACGATGGAACTGTTGTGAAGGAAGCGACCACGGTTGGAGACGCCATGAAGCCGCTTCAGTGGAAGAGTCCTTACGAAAAGCCTGTGGGGGACGGACAATATTTAATGTTCGCTTTTACCTATCAGCCTACAGTTATTCTCGACCCTAAACGAAAACAATGAGAGTTTGTTCAACGTGTAAAAAGTATAAGTCTACAAAACAGTTTACTAAACGACGCGATAGGCCAATCGGTTTTGCAAGCTCTTGTAAAAAATGTTTAGCTAAGAACATGCGTAAATTTAGAAGAAAACACCCTGAGAGAGCTTATTACAAAATTCATCCTATTCGCCATAAATATGCAGTATTGAAATATAGGTACGGATTATCTATTAAAGATGTAGAGCACTTATTTTCTAAGCAGGGAAAACGATGTGCCATTTGTGGAAGAAGAAATCCCGGAAAACGTGGCTGGCAAATAGACCATAATCACGATACTAAAAAAGTTCGCGGAATACTTTGCTTGTGGTGCAATGTTGGAATATCTAATTTAAGGGAAAGCCCACAAATATTATTAAGAGCTATTCAATATTTAAAGAGAAAACAGTGAACGTCTATCTTATCGCTGACACACATTTTAATCACGCAAACATTGCTACGTATTGTGATAGGCCAGCAGATTTTACAGACATTTTAATCCGTAACTGGCAAAATACAGTCCGGGCAGAAGATTTAATAATTCATCTTGGTGATGTGTTTATTGGCCGTGCGGAAGGTTGGTCAGAGATTTATCCTAAGCTGCCCGGCAGAAAAATACTGATTCGTGGAAATCACGACCGACAGCGTTCACTAACATGGTGGATGAAAAATGGATTTGATGCGTCTGTAGACTCAATGATTTTTCGCAAAACGGTTTGGCTGACGCATGAACCAGCCAAAAGTCTTCCTGATGGTTGTACTATAAATATACACGGACATCTACACAATATTTGGCACGGATTCGCACCAGATGGGCCGAGTGCTCTGAAAATTTACAAGTTGAACAATGCTTGGCAGCGTTTGTTTTCAGTGGAGTATACTAACTATATGCCAGTAGAGTTTGGAAAATTCTTAGCAAATCCTGACCGTTATCAGGCGCGTGGGCCTAAAACGGTGCCTCATTCGGGAACATCAATCTCAGGCGACGATACGTCGGGTCAGTCTGACGCTCCGCAGGGGACATCTCTGTCATAACTTTCTTGTAATAGTTTATGCGCTTTTTTATCAATAATTTTGCAAGGGCACTTTTTTCATTATTCCCTGCTGCGTCCCAAATCTGTATAAAATCCGACATCGGCAATCTTGCTGCTCTGCTATACATTCTCGCCAAACTCGCATCCATTCCCGCTGTTTCTTCCACTGTCTTCAATAAAGACCGCGCTTCCTTCACAGACATCTGCCCTTCTTCAACTAATTGGTGAATAGTTGTTGGCGGTATTTTTCCGCTTCTCAACTCATCTTGCAAGTGGAGCAAAGTTTGGTGCCTAATTAATTTATCTGGTTCTACTGGCCCTTGCTCTGCCCGGTCACTAGCTAATTCCGCCGCAAGTTTCTCAGCCTGCGTTTTGTACACCATTGCCGTACCACCAGCCGCCTTGACAATCTGTCCGCTCGTGCCGATATCTGACGGAGCTTCACCAGCTATTCTACCGATGTTTTGCAGCGGAATAGGTGCGGCGTTGCGGAGCACGTCCACGAACACTTGTCCTCTCGTCAATTTTTGGTCACGATTATTTCGACCTGTGTAAATTTCTGTGCCTGCGCGTACAACAGGACTGGAACGACCGCGCAAGAATCCTAGTGGGTCTGCCGCAAAGTGTAGCATGTCGGTCGGTAGTGTGCGGACGCTATAGACAGTTTCTTTGCCAGTATCATCTATTACGGCTACGCCGAATGGAGCTTCATTGTGTGGCTTGCCTGTATTCATGTAATTCATTACACGAGCAGCCGCCCACAGGTACGCAGCCAGCCGAATAGTATCTTGACGTGCAATCTGTCCTTCTCCGCCCGGAGTCATTACACGTTTCACGAAACGAAGTTCTGATTCCAACCAGTCAGGGGCGAGTGTCATTAACCGCAGGAAATCCTGCGTACCTGCACTCCGCCCCATGTCCCGGTAGTTCAGCCCACCAAAACGTTCGTTTACATCTGCCGCAGCCACACGTGCTGTTTTATCCAACTCCCACTCTGGATTTGCAGCACGGTAGCGTTCATAAAGTGAACGAGCAGCACGAACCTTCAATCCCGGAATGTATTTGTTGAACAAGAAGTCCTGAATAGCATCTTGTAAATCCCCAACAAGTGGAATCTTGCTGATTAATTTACTGTGTCCGGCAACGTTACCTTCCTGCCAGATTTCTCGGCTACGATGGTCTTTTCCAAATGTGGCCCCTTGTTTTACTAGTCGAGCTAGTACAGGGTCGTATGGGTCAAAATCAGCAATTTTAAACGGACTCATACCAGTCATTAACGCACGCAATCCTTCTTGGATTACGTGGAAGGTATCAAACGACAGAAGAATGCCTTTGGCTTCAGTACCTGCCTTCAGCACTGCTTTCATCAGTTTGCTTTCCATCAACGGCGATTTTTCACGGCCAAGGATTTGATTCAAATATTGGTAGGCTTCTGGGTGCGCCCGCAGTTCTCCTTTGACCATGACGTTCGTTCCGTCCGGAGCCTGCACACCGAAATTCCAATCTTTCATGGCCGGGTGGTCAATCACACGGTAGTCATGTGTATTATACATATACAACGGCTTGCCTTTGCCATTGCGTGCCTGTATGATTTTACCGTTTTCAATCATTTTATCAAGCGTTCCGGCCTGCTTCATACGCTCGATTTCTTTGGCAGGAATACGGATATTCCGAATGCGGTTGTGATTAGTAAAAATTGCTGGGTCTCTGCCTTCAGAACCTTCTACTAGTTCTCCGGTACCGGAGAGTGCAACCATCGAACGTCCGTCAGATGCTTTGACGTGCTTATCCCGCAACCTGTCCATAAAATCACGGGCAGCTATGGCTTCGCCTACCGAGCGCATTTCATGTGCGGCGATTCGAACAGGGTTGTCTGTGACCAGTTTCCGGCCAAACAACTGTCCTTCAAAAGCATTCTTGAACACACGATGGCGGGCCATACTGACGTTCGTGTGGAATGAACTGTCCTGTTGCGCTGCGTGGCTTAGCTCATTTTTTGGCGTGCCGTCGTAATCCTTACCCCAAACGTGAGTAACGTAGTCTTCTACCGACTTTGGAAGAACGCCTTTTTCGTTAGCTTCTTCAAAGACTTCAGAAAACTTATCACGAAGTCTAGTTGCTAGTGCATACATCTCTGGTGTGGCATTAATAGCCTGCTTGTACGAATCCAGAAGTTCTTCCTTCTCTTTTTGTGTGTAGTTTTTGGTATCCTTCAGATATTGACGTGCGGCGAGTTCTTTGTACCGAACGCTGTCTTCCAGCGCCGGACTCTCCCATGCGCGGGCTTCATCAGGCGTCAAACGAGAACTCGGCCCAGCAGGGCGCAACAAGTCCTGAATACTAACACCGGAAACGTCTTCTGGGAACAGCAATATAGAGCGACCGCTTCCTGCTTGCGTAAAACGCACACCATCATATCCCTGCTTGGCAAGCACGGCTTGGAACCCTTTAATCGCTTGTAGCCCTTCTTTTTTCTCTCCGGCCAGTTTCCGGACAGCGTGCATGATATCCATGTAGGTCAAGCGCGGCTCATTCAGGCTACCACTTCCGCTGTTTTTGTACATTTCAAATACGTCTTCTGGTTTCGAATCTGGTTTTAATTTGTTTGCAATACGAGCAAAGGCTACGCGCACACTATCGGCCACAGTTGTCGGAAGCGGGGTTTCAGAACCCTCCAGTAATTTAACGTCCGGTCGCAACACGCCTGAAATAACCTGCCCGGTTTCTCCGGCCAAAGCTGAAGCACCCTGTGGTGATTCAGTCATGTAGGTTCCGACGCCAGCGACTGACGGAGCCTGTACCCTAGAAGAATCTAGCTCGTCAACAGTAAACATATCTTGTAATTTGATACCAAGAAATACCTTAGCCGGAGCACCAGCAGGAATTTCTAAGTTTATATTTGGAAATATAGTAAACGGAAATTCTACGCCATTAGGCCCACGCAAAACTGTGTACTGGTCATATCCACGGGCGTCTTCTCCGGTAATTAATCGTCCGTAGTCAAACGGATTTATGGAATCTTCCACTGGATTTGGTTTAATATGATAGAGACCTTCTTTGGTAATAATTTCTGTCTGTCCGTGTGCTCGACCAAAAGCGGCGGCATCTTTTGACGTAATATCCGGTACAAAGAATGATGGCGATGGGGCGGCATTTTTTATGCGGCCCTCAACGGGGATAACTTCATATCCCATTTTAGTCAAATCGGCTTCTAACGATTGTGGGTCTTTGCCTTGAATAATAGCGAAGTCTTTTCCTTCCTGTATATGGTCAAGTATTCGATTGGGTGCCCATGTAGTTTTCTCATAACGTTGGCGAACAGCATCCGGCATGTTGGCAAACAGTGCTTTACGTGATTCCTCGTAGATGTCTTTTAAATACGGGCGCATCTTTTCCCCGTAGTCAGAAATCATTTCATCCGACCACCGAGAAAAAGTTGTACTGCCGTCCCACAATTTTATTGCGCCAGCAACACCAAAATCTTGTAGGTCTTCGAGCGTTTTTTCAGAACCTTTTAAGCGGACATCTTTAGGAGAAAAACGAAGTTCTTTTTCATCTCCAACATGCTCTGCTTTAGCTCCCTTTTTGGCTTCGATATTGATGATGCCAATTTGTGCTGGGTCAATCTTTGCCATTTGTGCTTTTGATGCGGTAAACCCTACGCGAACTGGTTCTTCTGCACCGCTAAATATTTCTGGTAATGCATCATCAAGAGTTACAACTAAGTCGTAAGCATCGGCTGGTTTGTATTCTTTATCAAACCATTTATCAAAAGCATCCCAGTCCTCATATACATTTTCCGGCGCTCTTAGCACGCGAGCAATTTCTTCTGGTGTTTCGTCCGATAAACCAGCATCGGAAATCATTTTGTCAAGAACTTCCTTGGGAGATATTGTTTCTTTTGCAGCATCTACAGCCAATCCCATACGGTCAACAATCATGTTGGCGTGAGCTTCATCGAAAGTAACGCTAACCTTAGTAGGAGCTTCATTGGAAATACCCCCGCCCAATCCTACTTGTCCAGTTTGTGAACGAGACTTTAAACCTTCTTTAAGAATTTTGTCTTTAGCTGTAGTTACGTGGAACAGCCCCCTATTTTCTTCTTCGGGTAGGAAGTCTTTTCCAACAAATTCTGATGGGTCAGAAGTGAAACCTTCTTCTTCAATTTTGTTTTTGAAGAACGGGCCTTTAATACCTGCGTCTTGGGCAATCCTGTTGCGGGCGTCCCGCTCGACTTTTCCTAGGGTTTCATCCGCTGCCCGACCCTTAGCCTTAGCAAAAGCATCCTGTAGGGTCTTGGTAATGTAGTCAGCCATACTGCTAGGTTGACGGCCAGCAGCAACTTCTTTGGAGACAAACAGTTCGTTTTCAGGGTCTTTGGAAAATTTCTCTAATTCTGGTACTCCTTTTACTTGAAACTCCGATACTTTCTCTTTAGGTATGTCAACATACGAAATGTACCCAGCATCCCCACCTTCTTTTTTATACCATTCAGCAATTTCTTTATCTTGTGTAAACCAACGGCCTTGTGCATCCAGTTTTCCAGATTCTTTAAGTCCCTGTTTAACCCAGTCTGGAATTGGCTTACCTGATGGCGGCGCTTCACCGCGATATAAGCGGACAAATCCTTCTTTTGGAGCGTTCTTTACTGCATCTGCGGCTGCGAACTGTTCTTTCGTCGGAATATCCGGTATTTCTTCTGCACGAGACCAGAAATCACGCGGCAGGAGTCCGGCACGTTGTCCGGAAACTGAGCGGGCAGGAGCTTTTTGTACGCTCTCTTTTTTAGCCTGTTCGTAAAATTTTTGTAAGCTTTCGGAACCCGTTATGTGTTTTTCCAAAGTAGTGCGAAATCTTTTTTCTGATGCTCTAGCCTCAGAAATTGGAAGTACCGAAACAACCTTAGCTTTAGATGGGTCAGTTACAAAGAACTCATTTCCAAATCCTCGCTTTACTTGATAGTATGCCTTACGAGGAACTTCACTCATATCAATAACTGCAACATACGGTCGTGTTTTTTCATATCCAGCCAACCAATTATCCAAATCCGACGTAATCATCAACTTGCCTTTGTCTACAGCACCGGAAGCTAGACTTGATGCATCGGCAGGGCCAAGTTCAGGATTGATTTTAAAGTTGGGGTCTTTGGTTATATGGTAGTAACGACCGTGTTTTATTTCTCCCACGAAATCTTTTTCAAATTCTTCAAATGTTTCTGCTTTTCTTGCTTCCGACGCCAAACCTTGTAGAAGTGGCGGCAAAGTAGATTTAGGTACAGAAGGCAAAGGAATAGGCAAACCCTGTCCGCGAGTCTCCGTCGTCATGGCAGGCACAGCAGCGCGGCTGAACATCTGGCGGTGTGCGTTCCAAGCATTTTCACTGCCACGGGCGTCTAGTCCAAAGCCTTCGGCCACGTGTCCAAACAGGTCGTGGACAGCGCGAGACATACCAGCGTAGCTTAGTTTTGTACGGGGGTTTAGTTCGGAAAGTGGATGGTCGGTAGGAAGGTCAGCAATCTTGGGAATAAACAGATGCTTATTTTTCTGGACATCTTTTACCATGTCTGAAACAGATTTATACGGCTCTGCTTCTTTCGATGCCTCAAAAGTAATCCCAAGTTTCTTAGCAGCATAATTGAATTGTTCTTCAACTTCAGATTTATATGCATCGTAAGACCGTTTTACAGCAGGATTAGTGGGGTCGTGCTTTAGTGCTCCGTAAGCTGCATCCATGTCTGCCGAGCGTGGGTCTACATCGTAGAATTCACGAACGATTGGCCGCGCTCCACGAGTACGGTTGAAATCATCCGCAGCGCCAGCTAGCCAAGGATTCCCGGCAGGTAACGACGGTCGTACATCTGTGCGCGGCATCAACGGCAGCTTGCGTTCCGGCAACCCCATTGATTCCGCCAAGTGATTATACTGTTCTACCAGTGCGTCCGGAGCCAAACCGGATTCCATCAACTTCATTACAGACCCGAAGTTCTTTTCTCCAATTCCTTTGAATTCCTCGTGCAGTTCTTTCTCAAATTTATCCGCCAAGGAGTAGCGTTGAATCATATCATATTTCATTATGCCTTGGTTTTTGCGTAACAGAAGATTTTCTTGCGACGGCTTAACCTTGAAACCCGCCTTAACAAGAGCTTCTTCAGCAAGACCGCCAGCGCCTCCAACGGTTTTTTGAAACTGCGATGCTCCTAATGCAGTGAACAGCGACCCTGCGGCTACGTGCGTAGCCAACCGTGCCGCTTCGTCGTAATCGCCTTCTTTGAGCGCGTCTAATACACGAGGACTGGATTCAACCACACTGTATGCAGCCATGCCAGTAAATCCGGCGTCTACCAGAGCCTGTAAACCCTTTGAAACTTTTTGAGCGGTAACAAGATTTGGTACCACGTGGCGTAGAACGGCAAACCCACCGCGTTGTATGATGTGACGGCCAGTGATGTCCTCCAGCGTCATACCACTGTCGGTCAGTAACTGAATGCCTTTATTCATTAACCCGCGAGTAGCACCAGCTTTTTCTAGTGCATCACTTACGGCAACAGCGCCTTTTCCAGCCTTAGCCTTATTTAAAAGCTCTGCTCCTTTGACAAAAGTAGCAATTTCCTCGGCCCCCATACCAGCAGACTTCAGTGCTATCTGTCCGGCACTTTTGAATAAACTAGACACACCAAACGTACCTATCATCAAGCCCAACGAAAGTGGTGAAAGCAGTCCAGAACCAACTTCTTCGATACCTTGCTCAAAACCAGTTGCCCCCGGTCGAGACGTAGGAATACCAAACCATGTGGTAACAGGCGTATTCAACCAATCCCATGCTTTACCAAACGCTCCCGGTTCTTCATCTGATTCCGCAGCTTGTTCAAGTGTCATTGTCGTCCGGGAAATGGACGATGGCTGTGGTGCTGACGGAGCAGACGAATACACAGGAGTTAAACCAGTCGGTGAAGGCTGGCTAGCGGTAGCCAATTGTGGTTGGTCTGTTTGTTCTTCAGGAAAAGATAGTGGTGTTGCTGGCGCTCGTGGAGCAGAAGAATAAACAGGTGTTAAAGAAGGATTATTCAGATTATCTGCCATGCATTATCTCTCGGATGCTTTAATCGTTTTAGAAGCGGGTGGTTGTGGAACTTCTTTTTCTCCCGGAGCAGGGATGGGCATTTGTCCAGAGCGAAGCGCCGTGGCTTCTTGCGCAGCAGGATACGCAGACCACACGCCTGTTTTTGGGTCTACCATAACAACAAGGTTTTGTGCCTTAATCTCTGTCCAACCAATTTGTTTCGATACGGCTTCTTGAACTTTACTAATGCTGTAAGATATAGGTGGTGTGGCTGGTTGCTCAAACGGAGCGAACCATTTACGGTACTCAGGCTCTATACCAGACAAAATAGCAATATTACGGTCACTAAGTTTTTTAAACTCTGTGTCAAACTGTTTCTGCTTGTCCACAGGAATAACACCAGAAATATCTTTTGCAGCTTTCATTCTATCTTCCAAACCCTTACGTTCTTGGTCGAGCATCAACCGGGCAGTCGTAGCCATGTCATGCCGCTCTTTGCGTTTCATCTCTTCCGCAGCAATATTCATAGAAGATTGCTTGATGCGAAGGTCGGACAATTCCTGAATGGTATATGGGCGAGAGCCGTCTTTTGGCAAAACCCCTCCTCCGAGGATGCTGGGAAACATTTTAGAAGCAGTTTTATTATCTACAGTTACAATTTGTTTGGCTGCACTGATAGGAACATCCCAGACCGTCCATGTAGTATGCGTTGCTAAGTCTACAGGTTTTCCATCCTTGTCCGTATAGCCATCCTTTAAACTGTGTTTCAAGTCGGTGAAGTCTATCTTTTTCTGAATTACTCGCTCGTATCCAGACGGTGCTCTGAGAATTTCAGGATTTTTCACAGCCATTTCTTGAAGTTTTGAACCATTTCCCGAAACGCCATTTTCTGGTATGTCACGAGCTTGACTAGCTCCAGCCGTATGCATCCACTCGAACATTCGATTAGATGATTCGTTTTCTTTGGCATTAAATTCTAATTCTCGAAGATTGGCGTCACGTTCGGCAAGTAGTTCTTGTTTAGTCATATGCGCCAAACTAGCGGAAAATTGAATTTTATCTTGTGCAAATCGTTGTTCTTCAAGAGTCAGACGTTGTTTTTCCATCTGCGTGCGCTGTGCTGTTTGCTGCATTTCAGCGTTCTTAGCCGCCAGTGTACGGCGGTCTTTTTCGCGTTTATCTTCGTCTTCCGCGACAGCAGTTCCGCCTGCCCCCATACCAGTCCAGAAATCCCCTTCCTTCTCTTTTGCTCCAGCCATCCCGCCAAGGAGTGCTCCAGCCAGAATACTACGGAACAAATCTCCCGGCTTGTTCTTGACAAAGGTTTCTTTTACTTCTCCAGTAGCAGGGTCAGCCGAATATTCTTTTCGGCCACCAAGCAGAAAGCCAGCAAGTTTTCCGAGCTTAGATTCATGCAGTACGGTTTTTGCTTCGGCTTGTATTTGTGGAGTAACTACAGGCGCTGTGGGAGCAGCGTTGGGTGCAACCAAGGTAGCATTACCGCCAGCGGGCACAGGTGCGGTTAATTCCGGAGCGGGTGCTTCCAGTGGTACCTGTTGAGTGGGCATTTGAACTGCTTGGCGTGCTGTTTTCAACACAGGGTCTTGAGTATCATTTAACATTTTACTCCGCCTTATTCTCGTTTGTTTTTATAAATTTGTTCATATAATTAGCAATTTTCTTATGTTCATCTTCAGTACCTTGATTTTTAACAGAATTTGCTCTCCAAGATATTACGCATATATTCTCTGGAATATAGCCTTTAGACGAATCAATTCTATCTAAAGATGGAGAAGCAAAGTTATTTCTGTGACCGCAAATTTTTATGGGGATATTAAGCACTGGGCAAAACGTAGGAACATAAATATCTTTTGGAGTAATTGTAAGCGGAAGAACTCGCTTTTTTGCACGAGCTTTCGCGCCCTGAAACATTGGTTTTCTGGGGTCTAATCTATTCTGCCTATTTCTTTGATTCATTGTTTTTTCTCTATTCGTATGATATCGGGCAAGAGAATCCTTTTTAACTTTTTCTCGCCATTCACTATTATTTGCATAAGTATTATTGGCCCATTTTCTTTTGTCTTCCCGTATGCGCTCAGGGGTTCGTTTGGCCATTATTATCTCCGCTTAAAAAATAGCTGCAAGGTGTATGACGAGTAATACTATCGTCGCTAAGTGCTCTTTTCAAAAATGAAACCACGTTATCAATTGCCCCGCTTGTTTTGACTCCATAACAAACTAACAGTTGCTCCAACGGACTGTCTGATTTTACGTTTGCCCTACTTTTTCCTTCAAGCTTTAACTGAACGTCAAAGACTGCGGCTTTATACCCGCTAAGAAGAGACGTGAAAATTCTTACACCATTTACATCGGTCTCGTGTTTGCCAACGCGGGCGAAAGATTTTAACATCAATGGATTTCTAAGCTTATAAGATACAGATTCTGGCGTATCTGCACATCCGTTAAGTTTGCTTAGTGCGTCAACGATTGCCTCCACCTTGTTAATTGGCATTGTTGTTCACTTTCCGAACAAGCGCGTTGTTATACGCTCGGTCAAATAGTGGTTTAAAGATAGACTTTAGAATTGAACTTCGTTTTGTTAACCATCCAAGAGGTTCACCAACAATTAAGTATAAGCCGAACAAAGTTCGAGACCAACGACTTTCATTTGCCCACTTATCACGCCATGTTTCCCAAATCAAATTGGCAATTGGGCCTTTTCCGTAAATAGCTTCTGCTACCCAACAGCCCTTTGTTCCACCACCAAGAACTTTTCCGGCCCCCGCTGAAGCTAGAGGATTAATAAATGAAGAAATCGCTCCACCAGCAACTCCGCCAAGCCAGCGCATGAATCCCCCGCCTTGTTTAGATATTGATTCAGCAGATTTAAAAGCGGCAGAGCCTGCGCCAGTGGCTTCACCAGCAAAAGATGTGGGTTGCATCATAGCAGCATTACCAGATAAAACATTCGCTGCGTTGAAGAAATTGGTACGCCCTATATCGTAACCAAATTTAGTAATAGCCGTTTGTTTCTCCGCTTCAGACTCCGCTGCTTGAACAGCAATAGACGCAGCAATTTGTTCTTCCGCACCAGAAGGTAAGAAAGTATCCCCGCCACCACGAGCAGCCATTGCACCGCGAACGGCGCGGGCAGCGTTCTGATATTGCGTAGCTGTTACGTCTCTTGCACCTGTACGTTGAGCAGCTTCTTCTTCACGAGTCATGCCAAACTGTCCCGGCCCAGCAGCAATAATTGGGCCAAAAGCAGCAGTAAGTGAATCCTGAATGGCTTTCTGGTCGGCAAATTTAGTTTTATAATCCTGTGTCATTACGTCATAGAAAGCCGCTTGCTTCTCCGCAAGGGTCTTTTGAGCTTGCGATGCCTTCATAATGAATTTTGTGGTCGTCCAGTTAAATTTGTTCATTTTGTGGACTCTCTAGGTCTTTAACCTTAATCTTAAACACGCGCCACGGTTGCTCTTTCCACACTTGTTTTTTAGAAAATTCAATGGTGGATTCATCTTTGCACAGGAAGTATAGTTCTCCACTTCCTTCTAGGTGTGCTTGTGTTACTAAATTTTGTGTTAACTCTTTTAAGGCCATCGCTACAAGTGCTGGGCTGGCTTCAGGATTAATAGCCAAAGATTCCATAAACAACGGCTTCTGCACGGGAACATATACGATAGGGCCGTTTTCATCGAAAGCGCACCAAACTCGTGTTGAAGAATACTTAATTACGTCTGGGTCTAACAAATTGTTTGGCGTATGAATAGACCAATCTACAAATTGCTGTCGGTCTTCTTCTCTTGCTGGTCGTACAAAAAGATGATGGGCCATAAATTTCCTTAGTGGGGCAGTCCAAAAAATTTAGAAAACCAGCTTTTAATAATGACAGCAGCTACAGCAAACCCGCCAGAAGCATACCAAATTTTCTTTTCCAAACCGGATACTTTTTTACTAAGGTTAGAATGGTCGGATTCAATTCTTTGTATCCTACCGGGCTGGCCATTTCCGAGAAGTTCTTTCTCAAATGCCTCGTGCTTAGTATGAAGACCAGTTACGCTGGCATTCAAATCGGACAAATTCTCCCCCAAACTGTTTACACGCTCGGCAATAAACAGCAAAACAGGGTCTTCAGTATGTGGTATGGTTGGCATGATTTTTCCGATTAAAACACCGTATATCCTACTAACGGATGCTTTTTCTTGAGGAGGTTAAGAACTTCAAACGCCGTATGCGAAGGTTGAACACCGTGAGCGGCAAGTTTTCCCGCAAGTTTGGCCCCTACTGAACCCGTACTTAAAGGATGGGGCAAAGCTTCGAATGATGTATCCTGCTCTAGCATCAAATGTACGCCTTCATCTGCATTAATACCAACAATAATCTTGGTCTGGTCGGTAATCAGTGCTTGTGGGTCTACAGCAATCCAATGAGAAGATGCAAACAAATGCTGTTTGGTCTTCCAATCTCCAACAGTCGTAATATAGTGTAGTTTTCCTGTCATTATTTTAGTATCACATTATGTACAAGGATAGACGGAGATTTTTCTCCGGCATAAAAAGTATGTTCTGGTACGCAGCCTATCAGAACTTTGTAACTGAGCATTTCAATAACTTCAATCTTTTTCAATAAAACATTTTGTTCTGTTCCAACAAAAACATCCGATAAGCAAATTTGTTCGGCTCTTTTTTCTAAGCCGTCCGCCAATGGAAAAACGTGGCTAGGAGTGACAGTGATTGTTTCCCCACTAGAAAAACTTAAACGCAACCAGAGTGTATTCGATAAAATGTGAAGAAAAATAATTTTTGTCCAACCGTTTTTACTCCACAGGTGTTCATTTACTGAACAACTCTCCGCTAAAACAACCCCCCGCTCTTTCGTTTTCACAAGTGTTCCTATTTGAATACATGCGCTTCCGCCGCCTCCGCCGCCGCCTCCGCCGCCGCCCGTAGTTGCTGCGGTCATGGCCCCCTGACTTAATGCTATATGATTGCGAAGGCTCTGTGTCTGAGCCGCTGTGAGACTTCTGGCCGCAAAAGCGTATGCAGGAGTTCCTGTACCCCCAGAGACCCACCCGATGGCCGAAGTCGTTTCATCCCAATATGGATAAAAATAGTATGTTGTAGACCCACCTAGACCAGTAATTGCTTGGCTACCATTAGTAACGGCTGTGGTGGTTCCATCTGCTCTGTAAATAACCAAACTTGCCCATGACCATGTAATACTCGTGCTGTCACTTACGTATGTAAATGCTCCAGAAAGTGCGGGAGGTACAGACCCTGTAGAACCAACTACGGCCCCAGATTGCGCTGAAGTTAGTGCGGATTCCAGTCCGGATGTATTAACGGCACTTACCCAATAATAATAAACAACAGCATCATTGAGTACATCCTGAAACACAAAGCTTCCAGAATTCAACGCACTTTGCGGAATGAAACGAATTACGGTTGCTCCTACAGTAGTATTAGACGTATTCCGATAAATATTATAGCCAGCAATAATATCTGCCAGTATGCCACCCAACTGAGTGAACGTAAATTGATATCCAACAGGGGTGCCCACAAGTGTCTGTGTTATCGTCGGCGCTGGTGGAGCCGACGTTACGCCATCCAACAGCACTGTCTGAAAAGGGGAACTTTCTACAATATTTGGTACGCCAGATATAGAAACAGTAGACGCATAAACAGTGATTGTTTCGCCAGTAGTTTCCAGCAAAAAACTAATCGGAGACGTGGTACCAGACGCTACAAGTTCAGGAACTGAACTTCCGTGGTAGCCTTTAACCCAGATATTTACGTAACCAAACAAAGTGTCTGAAAGAACACGATTAAAAGCTACGCTGACTAAGGAGTACAAACCACTTGGAGCAGCTTTATACGGACTTTCAGTAACTAGTATTCCGCCTACTGGCAGCGCAGCGCCTTCGAATGATGGAGTAGGAATTACTGGTGTGCCCACAACTAATTGAGCGGGAGCGTCCGCTTCTGCTATTGCGGAAGCAAACTTTGTTCTCTGAAAATACGGACTATCGGGGTTAGCGTCTTCAATGGTGCTGTCCAGCAGGTATTCATTTGGCGGTAATCCCCTGCGCGGAACTGGCGTCCCAGTTGGCCCAAATGGTTTTCCAATAATTGGAGGAGCAGTAACTGCTTTATCGAATGCTGTTGGAGTCTCAGCTACTGGTCTTGCGTCGTCTATATTTACTGTTCTATCCTTAATAGACGGCATTATTACTCCCTAATAATTCCGCCAAATACGGAATGTGTAAGTAGTTCGTTTTTGGCTGCTTCATTTGGAAAAGCTACTTTAATTTTAAGATGCCGTAATCGTGCAGGCAATTCTGACTGTGATAAATAAAATCTTTTTGAAAAAACAGTTGCACTTGGTTCTAATTGTGGAGGGTCGTCTACGGAAGTCAATAAATCTTCAAATGGCCCGGAAATTTCGTCTAAAAGAACGCCGAGCGAGGGCATAGTTCCAACTTTTTGTAGTTCAACTGTTATACTTTCTACTTCTGCCAAAAAGCCCGGTTGTGTAAGTACAAGACTGCCAAAGGTTGCAAATCCCGTATAGGTTGCACCATTATCAGAGAATGCCGTGTAATCGCGCACAAGTACTTGTCCGGTTGGTAATCCGACTAGTAATCTATGAATTCCGGGAGATGTTTCTATGGCCTTTATTACATTCATTCCAGCCGCGATAGTGCCTATTGGACTCCACGATGGCCCACCTTCTGGCGGTTGATTCCAATTGCAGCGGTACCAACTGTTGGTTCCATTTGCTATAAACACGGCTTTGTCTTGTGAACCAGAAGAAAGGGAAGTAACATACGCTGTAGTAGGATTAAAATCGTTAGCCAGTGTGACCCCGATAGCATACCCAATTTCATTTATACCATTAGCCCCCATACTCAAAAACTGGCGGTCAGAAGTATACAAGAATACTTGACTACCTTGAACGTCTATGGCATTTGGAGAAAGAAGCCCGATGCCTTCTTGATATAGTTGCGCGAAGAATGTTGTAATATTGGTACCCGGTATGACATAAATATCACTGGTAGTGTATACTAAAATGCCGTTTGAAATCGGAAGTAAGGCGTTTCCCAAAGAAGGAACTGTAAACACGTTTGCTGGTGGAAACGATTCCATTCCACTTCCTGTTAGTGTATCCGGCCCACCAGAGCAATAAACTTTGTTGTCTACGATGCCCCAAATACGACCGACATGGTAGGACATTTTTGCAAGACTAGTTGGCGGCGGGTCGTTGGCATGACCACGAGGGGCTGTAATAAAGATGTTTAAACTAGCGTCCTGAATATTATCAACGAACGTCCAATTTCCGGACGCAGGGTTGGTTATATCCGTAAGAAAATCGTAAATTCCGCCTCCATCAGAAATCCTAAAAATTTCAATCTGGTCAGCCTGTGCGTCTGTACAACGTGCCCCCTGAACGGTTACATTTTGACCGAGCATTATACCCGTATTACCACTAACAGGAGATGCTGTACTCACGTGTCCTGTAACACTGTTTTTGCAGGAGAAAACATACGTATATCCGCGAGTTGGGGATAGCCCAATCGGGCCTTGATTCGTCCATGTTAGCCCAGCGTCTACAGTGGTTCCACCAGTGTTACGATTCCACGCAGGTTGGGTTGCTCCAGAACTTCCGGCGTCTGTGGTAACTTTTTGTTGGTTCCCATTTGTGTCTAAAATTGTATTATTTATAGCATAGTTATTGAGGGCAACCCACAAATTATCGGCGTTAGCAAATGTAAGTGTTGGGGCGGTAACAGGAGTAGCAATTCCCCAATTAGTGATGTACTGAGCAGTATTGGCTGTGGGTAATGCTGCACCAGCAATCAACCCAGCATCTGGTTCCTGCCAATCGGTACCAATAGCAATAGGCGCAGCGTTTTGTTTAGTTTCTGTACTTGTAGTAGTAGAAACATAAACGTTATATGTTGTTGCTCCACTCTTTACGGCAGGAGAAGTAACTTTTAAAACACGGTTAATAGCGACGGCTCGGCTGGATTCAACACTTGCAATTGTTTCTCCATAAGCGTTTAAGTACGTTGTTTTGACATAATACGTTGTTCCAGCCAAAGCCCCACTTGCAACGTCTGTAAGAACTGGAGCAGCCGGAGCAGAAATTTGTGAGCCATTCCACTTGAACATGTCTACGCCGTTAGATGCGTAGACAATATTTCCGACAGTCTGAAAAAACATCTGCGACGTAGAGCTTTTAGTAAATAAAAGAGTTGCAGACGTTGGTGTAAAAATGTACACTCCTGTTGCTGTATCCGCTAACAAAATAATTGTGGTGTTCAATTGATGGAAAGAGTAAAAACTTAAAATTGGGGCCGGAAGTATTACAGAAGAATACGCTGTAAATCCGGGACGGCGTATGATAGTACCATAATTTGTTAATTCAACGTTTAAACCATCAATCAATAAGTCTGGGCGACCGCCAAGCCGAGCAGCGTATCTGCTATCTGGCCCGTTGAACGGAGATGTTTGCGTCCACAAGCCGGAGAAAAACTTCTGTGTAGTGATGGGGACAAACCTAGACGCCCTACTAAGTTGCGCTCCTTCAAGATGTAGAAGTCCCCGTTCGCTCATTATAATTTTTCCAGTTTAATGTGTAGATTGTACTTCATTTCTCCGGCAGCATCGGATGCGTAAGCCATTGCGTAAGTAATGTTTGTACTCTCTTTACAATTGAGTGTCAGTGGAAACCCTAAAATGGCGCTGCCTGTTGTGTTTCCTCCATTGGAGCTAACATACGTTCCTCCCGGAGTCTGACCTTGCGCAGTAATCGTTATAGGTACTCCGTCAGGGTCGGTATAAACAATGGTGAGGCCACCGAGCGTAGAAGTAACTGCTCCGGTTGTTGCAGGCGTAGTTACTTTCGCATTCCATGAAACACGATATTGCCCAACGCCAGAAGCTGGAACGGCGTATAGCGTTGTTGTTCCAATTGCCGCCCCTTGCCCGGTTAAATCAACGGTAGCATACTCCGCTGGAATACCGTTTGATACTGTGGCAATACTATTATAATTTGTAAGTAATCCCGTGGTTGTCAGGGAAGTGAATGCACCAGACCCCGGAGTTCCAGAGCCAATTGCACCGGGCGCGGCCCATGTATTTCCTAGCAAAGTCGTGGAATTTATAGTACCTGAGCCGGAGACAGTAAGACTTCCGCCTGTGCCAATAACCAAAGCATTTGCATTGGTTGCTGCGCCAACTCCGCTAAATAATACAGAGCCTGCGGAACCCGATGTATTTCCGGTTAGGTTTCCTACAAAAGCTCCTGTCAGGGTAAGTGTTCCTGTTGGCCCACCAACATTTAGCAACGAAGCACCAGTAAGAAGTAAATCGTGTATGCCAATTGCTCCGGCTGGAATACTATAAATTGCCGTGGAAGACAGGAACCCTTCCAAACTGGTTCCAGAAATATCATAGTTTATAAAAGTACCGCTTCCAGTCATTGAAATAGCTTGACAGTTGGCCGTACCGTTAACACATTTAAAATGGTTATTTCGACTTACAAAAAAGATTCCATTACTGGCTACGCTAGCTCCCACGTCAATCATAGGGCTGGCAGATGCGCCTGCACTCATGTAAAACCGATTGTTGGACAGTTGAACGTTTGCCGCAGCAAATTTGATGATGGGTTTTGTGCCTAATGGCGTAGTTGGGTTTGCAAGAAAATCCGTATCGGAAACCACCAGTTCACTACGCGGCCCACCCTGAGTTAGAATCACGATATCGCTTGAATCTGCTCCACCAGCTTTTTCAAAGTGCGCTCCCGCGCTGATAAACAAATGTGCAGTGGCCCCAGCCGGAACATGGACTTGGCCCAGAGTGCCGTTACCGTTATTATTTATGCTTCCGCCCTTGATGGTCAAATACCCAAGCGCGGTTGTATTCCAACGGATGCCTGTGCAAGTCGCAGAGCTATTTCCGTTGTTAAAAACCATTGTATCTGTAAGCGCGGGACTTTCAATGTCACCCGGAGTTGTATCTATGCGAATTCCGTCACAAGCGTTGTTATGAATACGGGATTTATCAAAAGCCCACGAGAAAGCATCGCCAGTGCCTGATACTACAACGCCTGTGCCAAATCCGGCTATGTCTACTTTATCAAAATTTACACCGTGGGCAGAGTTCGCGGCATTTCCAATCTGTATCCCAACAGATGTATCCGCTCCGCCGCCATTGCCACTTAATGAACACAAATCAATTCCGCCCGGAAGCCAACTGCCGTCACTATTCGCTCCGAAAGTAAATAAAGTACCAGATGAAGCAGCCAGCTTAACGGAAGCACCCGGAGCGCAAACAACTCTGGTACTGCGCTTTAATTGAAAACCAGACGTAATTTTATAGTAAGAAGAAGACAACGGAACGTAAATACTACCATTAATTGCTTCCGCAGCGGTTATGGCTGCTTGAAATGCCGCTGTATCATCAGTTGTCGGGCCGTCTCCTTTTGCACCGTAGACTTTGACGTTAAACTGTGGCTCTGCTAATGATATGTAAACAACACCACCCGGAGTAGATACTGGAACAAGAAGATTCAGGTTGATAGGAGAGCCGCCTGTAATAGATAGTGGCTGTTCGCCCCACACGCGACCGCCGCCGACCGCAATTACCGTGGCCTGATAAACCGTACCGCTGGGATTTAATTCATCATTTGCCAGAATGGTTGTTGAACCCGGTATCTGGCCGCTGGCATTCAGCGTAATTTCATAAGTGCTCGGAGCCACCTGCCCTGTGCCGATTACAACAGCATCTTGACTCAACGTTAGATAGAGCTTTCCGCTAACGACGGGAAGGCCGCTGGAGTAGAGCCAAGTTCCTGTAATGGTTTTGGACACTAAATTATCCTATACCGTAAAAAGCTGCCAGCTTTCATAGTCACGTTGGTACCCGCCGTCTCTGATGCGAGTTGCAACCTGAATGTTCCGGATGGTGTAGCACCCGCACGTAGTAATCCCCTCAGTTCACCCGGATAGGATTGCGTGTTGGTAGGCAGTCCACCTACTGGTGCGAGTACTGCTGCGTTGATGTTGCCCTGAGATATTACCTGCGTACCTGCGGCTGATTCTACGCGCAGCACGACCACGCCATCCGTCATGCCTGTGGGCCACGCTACTCCCGTGCGCGGGCCTACCGTAGTAGTGGCTGTGCGCAAAAGAAAGATGCCACTGATTTCATAACTCAAGTTTGCAACAGGAGTGAACGTCATGCCCGTTACATCTACCGCCGTCGCGCTGCTGGTAACAAAATCAGAAGCCAACTTTACGTATA
>ERZ1292632.669-Hain-H43-01um-R2-669-length-38166-cov-20_pt3 | contig 23713 bp, 31 predicted proteins | sample MGYA00564407_ERZ1292632 | MGnify/ENA primary metagenome ERZ1292632 (study PRJEB36523, sample SAMEA6512637) | groundwater metagenome | collected 2019-01-08 | study: AquaDiva: Metagenomics assemblies of 32 groundwater samples | reverse complement strand
AAAAGATTGCCACAGAGATTCTGAGAAAACAGACTGCTTAAAAGGGCTTTAGACCTGCGATTCATGTCGTTCTCCTTCTTCTGTCAAACAAGCAATTTTACCGATTTCTGCACCTACTACCCCTTGGGTAGTACCAATGCAAATTTCGATAATCTACCTATAAGTATATACCAAAACACTATAAAAGTCAAGTTAGTAAAAACAACGTTTATTTACGGCTCAAAATCGTAAATGGTACACCGCCTAAAATCGCCAGAGTAATGTATCATTCGTATCATTTACAAATATTCGCATGCGACCCAAGAGAGTCATTTTGATCAAGAAAAAAATGCTATTATATCCTTACAAGGTCTCACCGCCCACAGTTCTAGACCGGAGAACACAGCCCAAATAAAAGTTTTTTGTGTAATATTTTGAAATTTAAAACGGCCTCTTTTATAGAATAGTGGCACAAAATTTTGTGGTTATGGTAGGATAATAGAAATAAAATATATGAAAAAAATAAAAATCATTGGAGTAGTTATGGTCTTAGTTGCAATTGTAGGATTGGTTTGGTTTTTCGCCAAGGGTTCGACGGAGCAGCAGGTCTCGAGATTAGACGCTGTCGATACCGTTGGAGATTTTTATCATCAATGGCTCAAAGCTGCACAAATGCCAACAGAGGCAGATCCAAATCTGGCGACTTTAGCCAAGTCGTCAATTTTGAGCAAGTCGCTAAGAGCCAGACTTATAAGCGCGCAGAAGGATTCAGACACGACGACTGACCCGGTCTTGTGCCAAACCACCATACCGGAAGACATTTCTATAAGGAGAGTTTATATGAGTGAAGATGAAGCGCAAATACTTATTACGTCAAAGGATAAGAATGTAACCAACCAAGCATTCGTCATACTCAACAGATATAACGAGGGTTGGTATATCAATGATATTCAATGTTCACTTGGGGAATTTGCACCTGAACGAAAATTTAGCTTTGAAAAAGACGGCTATTTACTGAAAGACTCAATTCCTAAACCTTACGACCCTAAGAACTGGCACTTGGTTTTTGAAGACAATGGCGAACTTGGCCACGTTGTGCCACTCTTGTTTGATTCAGAGAGTCAGTGTATTGGTATAGATGGAAGCAAATCCGTATGTAAGCCGGATCAATTTACTGAAGCAATAAAGGTATTTGTCCGCAGTCAGATGACCGAGCGCGGTGCTGACGTAAAACAACTAGAATTTGTTAAATAGTATCTTGACCAAATCTCTAACTTGCCCAGATACGAAGAGGGTCAAAGAAAGCTACGGCTTGGCAAAGCAGATTGTAAATACTGAAGAATGAAGTACGGCCAGCACTAATAAAACTTGTTTGAAAGGGGGGAAATTTGCTCTTTAAAAGTAAAATTAGCGCAGGCTTGTTGACTTGCCGGATTTGACGCGTTATCTTTTAGAACGGAAAGGAGGTATCTAATGGCAAAGCTTTTTGTCGCTGTCTTCTATTCGGGGGCAAGTTGCTTCATGTTTTTTTGCCTGCTGTATTACTTGCCATGGTGGGCAATATTGATCCTATACTTGGTCAGCGCATTTTTGACCGCCTGGCATTACAGAAGAGAAGAAGATAAAGAATTTATTTGGACCATTTCGGTCTTTTGTCCGGTAACTTTGTTCTTCCTTGGCTTCCACACCGTTCTCAGGTGAGAACAAACTCGTAGCGGACAAAATATGCCAGCGGCGCTTTTCACGGAAGGCGCCATTTCTTTTTGCCCAGATACGCTTGACATCATTAATTTTGCCTTAGTGGTATAATTGCCGCATTAGCAAGGTATTATTAATATTTAACAAAAAATATGAGCAATACTTCAAATCGCGTCTTTGCATTTATCTTCTTCATGATAGTTTTATTGTTGCTACTTTGGATGCCTACATGGACGAAAATAAACGTGGGAGATGCTCCGGGGGTAGTTTATAGTCCTCCGTGGATTGGTTTTCTTGTTATTCTTATCGGCTTGGCATACGAAATATTTAGGCCGAGCTTGAATCTGAAAAGAGATACAAATTGGAAATGGATTTTGGCGGGAGCCTTTCTTTTTCTGATTATACTGATAATGATTTTTGTTCAGGAGGTCTGGATGCCATACAAAGACGGATATTCTGTTTTCGGAATGAAAAGTTTTGAATTTCCCCTCGGAAGCGGCGATATTAGCGTTTGGCCACAGCTTTTATGGGACTTTCTTAATGTTCATAGCACGGACACAACAGTTTTAGCTTTGCTGTTTGGGATCCTGTTTTTGACAAAGTCAACCCCGCAAATATCAAAAAGCTATAAGCTCATACTAATCGGCGCGGTAATATTTACGGCGTTTTTGATGTTTGGGCATTTCTCATTTTTAATCTCCGGCATAGATCCGACCGGGGGATATTATTCCAGATTTACCAGAATGGAACTGCTTAGCCAATACTGGTTCCAATGGGATTTTTGGTCCGAATTTGTAATTTTAGTAGGCGCGTTGCGGCTGCTTTTTAAAGGCAAGGGGTTTATGGCAGGTGCTAATTCGAATTAACCGATAGGACTATTTTGTATTCTGTTTGTCATCCCATTTTAAGGTGTGACCCGAGAGAGTCATTTTAATCAAGAAAAAAATGCTATTATATCCTTACAAGGCCTTATCACGCGTGGTTCTAGACCGGGGAACACAGCCAAACTAGCCCTAATATTGTAGTTTAATCCTTTCTTTTCCATTCATATTAATATATACTTTCCATATATGGCAAAGAGGAAAGCAACAAACACAAAGAGAAAAACATCGCGCTCTAGAAAGACAAAAAAGCGGCTTGAGATAAAGCGATTAAGACTTTTGTTATAAGCTAATATGTTTTTATATGGCCAAAGGAGACGGACATAAAAAAGAAAAGAGGAAACCTAAAAAAACAAGGATTAAATAAATTTTAAATCTATTGCGAAGTCCCTTTACTAAAACTTGTCACTAGTGGTATAATCGATGTGGTTGTATTATTAGATTTATTAATAAATAATTAAAAAAATATGGCAAAAACAAATTCGGCTTTTATGAAGCCCCACGCTTTAAGTCCAGAACTTGAAGCGGTGGTAGGCAGTGGTCCAATGCCCCGATCGGAAGTGGTCTCAAAAATGTGGGTTTACATTAAGGCGCATAATCTTCAGGATCCAAAGGACAAGAAGATGATAAATGCCGATGAAAAGTTATTGAAAGTGTTTGGCGGCGAGAAAACTGTCCATATGATGAAAATGGCCGGACACATTTCCAAAAACATTCTTTCCTAATTTGATTTGCTAAACGATATCCTATGGGATATGATGGAGCGGTATTAGAAGAATACAAAATAAAGTCGAGTTTCTATCTATACTATAATAAGTAACAATAAAAATTCATGACAGGAACAATCAAGAAACTTAATCCAAGGGGCTTTGGATTTATTGAACAAGACGGTCAGACTGGAGATATTTTCTTTCATAAGAGTGAGCTCAAGGACGTCACCTTTGAAGAATTGAAAGAGGGCGATAAGCTCACTTTTGATGTCAAACCGGCTGAAGAGGGCGGCAAAGGCCCATCCGCTACCGATGTAACCCGCGCTTAATCTGCAATTATGGCAAAATGGAAATCGCTCCTACCAAGATGGTAAGAGCGGTTTTTATGTTGATTTTAGCATTTATGCTTTAATTAGAATGTGAAAGATAAATTAATAAAATCTTTAATTAATATCGGGGTTTTGAAAACGCCGCGGATTATTGACGCTTTTAGAAAAGTAGATCGGATTGATTTTATCCCCGAGAAGTTGAAAGATTTGGCTTATGAAGATGAAGCTTTGCCTATTGGCCATGGCCAGACTATTTCTCAGCCATATACAGTGGCCTTTATGCTTGAATTATTAGAACCAAAAAGTGGAGACCGAATTTTAGATATTGGCGGCGGCTCCGGGTGGCAATCGGCGCTTTTGGCTGAAATAGCGGGGGATAGCGGCAGAATTTATTCAATAGAAATAAATCAGGATGTTTTTGAGATTGGAAAAACAAATATTGCCAAATACCCCGATCTCTCAAAGAGAATTGGTTTATATTGTCAAAATGCCAACAATGGTCTTCCAAAAATAGCAAAAGATGTCGGCGGCTTTGATAAGATAATTGCTGCCGCAGAGGTAAAAGAAACACCTTCAAGTTGGAGGCGGCAATTAAAAATAGAGGGAAGACTTGTCTATCCAAAAGACATTTCAATATTTTTAGAAATAAAAAAATCTGATAATAATTTCGAAACAATTCAATTTCCCGGATTTGCTTTTGTTCCATTCATCAATAATTAAAATGGAAATACGAAACATAGCAATCATAGCCCATGTGGATCACGGCAAGACGGCGCTGACGGACGCCATTTTGAAGCAAACCGGTTTTGGGGAAGAAGGAGTTTCCATGGATTCCAACGCGCTGGAAAAAGAGCGCGGCATTACTATTTATTCCAAAAATGCTTCTGTAATCTATAAAAATACCAAAATAAATATCGTGGATACGCCGGGACACGCCGATTTCGGCTCGGAAGTGGAACGTATTTTGCGTTCCATTGATTCGGTTTTACTGGTGGTTGACGCCCAAGAAGGACCGATGCCCCAGACTCGCTTTGTTTTAAAAAAATCTTTGGAAATCGGCCACAAACCGATTGTGGTTTTAAATAAAATGGACAAAAAAGCGGCCAATCCCAAAAAGGCCCATGATGAAGTTTTTGAATTATTTTTTGATTTGGGCGCCAACGAAGAACAACTTAATTTCACTACCGTTTATGCCATTGCCAGAGAAGGGGTGGTTATTAAAAATTTGGGCGATAAATATGAAAATATCAATCCTTTGCTTGATACCATTTTAGAAAAAGCGCCGCCGGCTAATCCTGCCAAGGGGAACCCTTTGGGGCAAGGGCAGTTTAAGGGTTCCCCTTGGCAGGAACCACTCAGAGCTCAGCCTTTCAATCTGGCTTACGACAATTTTTTGGGCCGAATGGCCATCGCCAGAATTTATGAGGGCGCCATAAAAGACGGCCAAAAAGTTTTTGTTAAAAAATCTTCCGGCAAAATAGAAGAAGGCAAGATTACAAAAATATTTACTTTTGAAGGCATAAAAAGAAAAGAAGCAGAAGAAGTGGGGGCGGGGGATGTGGCGATGATTGCCGGCCTGCCCAATATTTATATAGGCGACACCATAACCGACAATCCGGAGACTGAATCGCTGCCGGCCATTAAAGTGGACGAGCCGACTATCGCTTTGAATTTTTTGGTTAATAATTCCCCCTTTGGCGGCCGGGAAGGCAAATTTGTCACTGGCAGGCAAATCAGGGAGAGGCTGGAAAAAGAGTTGGAGGTAAATGTGGGATTAAAAGTGGATTTCGGTCAAGATGAAATGAAAGTTTACGGCCGAGGCGAGCTTCATATAGCCATTCTTTTGGAAAATATGCGCCGCGATGGATTTGAATTGCAGGTATCACAACCGCAAGTTATTTTCCACCAGGAAAATGGTGGTGAACGAAGCGAGCCGTTTGAAGAAATAACAATAGATATACCTAAAGAGATGCAGGGAGCAGTGATAGAAAAACTCGGCAAACGAGGAGCCATAATGACCAGCACCAAATCTCATAACAACCACCTGCGATTTATTTTTGAAGGGCCGACGCGGGGGCTTTTGGGCTATCGCAATCAATTTATCATTGATACCAGAGGCGAGGGTATTTTTGCCAGTCGAGTTATCGGTTTTCGTCCCTATGCCGGCGAAATCCAAAAAAAAGTCACTGGCTCTATGATTTCCATGTCTAATGGCAAATCTCTGGCTTTTGCCCTTGATAATCTGCAGACCAGAGGCGCTCTTTACATCGGTCCGACAACCGAAATTTATGAAGGCATGGTCATAGGCAACACATCAAAAGGTGACGAACTTGTGGTCAACCCGACCAAGGGCAAACAGCTGACTAATATGCGCGCCAGCGGTTCGGACGACAAAATATATTTGACTCCGCCAACCCCCATCACTATTGAAAGCGGTTTGGAAATAATGGCCGAAGATGAATATTTGGAAATCACCCCCAAATCCGCCCGCCTCCGCAAAAAACTTTTAACTGAACTGGAGCGTTCTAAAGCCGGCAAGAAAAATTAAATTATTATTTATACACAAAGCGGGTATGGACTAGTTTTGAATATGATAAAATATACTCATGATAAAAAAATTTTTTGTTATTGTAATTTTATTGTTTTTTCTGTCTACTTATGTTCCCGCCTATGCGGCGGGCGTGCCAGCTGTCATAGGTTATCAAGGACGGCTGGCTAATGCCGCCGGAAATCTTTTGGGTGATTCAGGCACAACTTATTATTTTAAGTTTTCCATTTGGGATGTCGCTACCGGCGGCGATACCGCCACCAACCGCCTCTGGCCTTCAAGCGACCCCTCTGCCGTGTCGGCTGTAGTCAGACAAGGAGTATTTAATGTCAACATTGATGTTTCCAGCTATAATTTCAATACTGACGAAGAAATTTATCTGCAAGTTGAAGTTTCTCTGACTTCGGATGGAATTTTTCAAACCCTTTCCCCAAGACAGAGAATAAGCGCCACGCCTTTTGCCAGAATGGCAAGCTTTGTCAGCGGTTCAACTACTCCCTCTTCTTTTGGCACTACCACTCCGTTTGGAACCTCGCTCGTTTCCATTGAAGCCACTTCAACCCAATCAACAGGCCTCACTATCCGCGGATTTGCCAGCCAACTGGCCAATCTTTTCCAGATCCAAAATTCAGCTGGCATCAATCTTTTTATGATAGACAAAAGCGGCAATGTCGGAGTGGGAACAACAACCGCAACCAGAAAGTTTAATATTTTGGATGAAAATGATGCCGCCCAGTTAAGATTAAGCCAGTCCAGCGGTGTTTATGGCGAATTTCAGGTCGTTCCCACCACTGGCGATGTTCATCTCTCTTCAACTGGCAAGAACTTCAGAATGCAGGATGAGAATTTATGGGTTTGTTCCGGCGGCGCTTGCGAGCCAAATGCCCTAACCGATGGCAGCAAGGGGAATGTCGTGGTCCAAACGGCGGTTATCTTTAATAATAAATTCAAGTTCAAGCTAAAAGATAATCCTGGCGCTACCACAACCACAATTATGATAGATTCATTGGGAAATGAAATACTTGAGTTTGATGAGGACGGCGGGCCGTGATAACTTATTTTAATGACTCTGCTTGAAGAACTCAAAATATTTGTAAAAAATATTCTTCATTGGATTTATGCTTTTGTCGGTTTTTCTTTTTTCTTCTTCATTTTCGGCCCAAAAGAAGTGGTGATTTTCGGCCGAAATTATTTTTTGCCACTGCCGGCGGAAAATTCTTTTTCAATTCAGATTTTCAATGAAATTAAAATTGATCTTTTGCCGCCAGGCGTCCAGCTGGTCGTAACCAATCCCATGAGCGCTTTTGTATCCCAAGTATTATTCTCAATATTGTTGGGTTTTTTAGCCACTATTCCATTTTTTATTTATAAAATTATTCTGTATATCAAACCGGCTCTGCTGCCGCACGAAAGGAAGGCGGTTTTGTGGTCTTTATTGCCTTTTGTTTTTTTATTTTTCTCCGGCTGCTTGTTTTCTTATTTTTTTCTAATCCCAGCCACTTTTAAAGTGCTTTATCCGTTTGCCACCGCGGTTGGCGCCGCGCCTTTTTTCTCAATAGATGAATTTATTTATTATGTTTTTAGCTTGATGATTGCTGTCGGGATGGTGTTTTTACTGCCTTTATTTATGATTTTATTGAGTTTTATGGGAATTATAAAACCTGAGTTTTGGAAGAGTAAATGGCGGCACGCTCTTTTGTTTTTTTTAATCTTATCAGCTATAATTACTCCAGATGGAACCGGCATTACCATGGTTATGCTGTTCTTTCCGTTGATGACCCTTTATTTTGCCGGCTATGTTTTCGCCAATAAGCTGAGCAAGAGCGTGTAGTATAATTAGTAAAAAGGTCGAATTAGCAGAAATTAAATACAATAATAATATGTTTGGATTAGGAATCACAGAAATAATAATAATTTTGGCCGTAGCTGCTGTTTTGTTTTATCTTTACTGGAGAAATAAAAAGGGTAAAATATAAATAGAAAGGTCGAATTGGCAAAAAATAAAGACAAAATAATAATATGTTTGGATTAGGATTTCCAGAATTGGTGATCATCTTGGTGGTGGTAGTGGTTTTCTTCTTTGGCGGGGAAAAAATATCGGAACTGGCCAGAGGGCTGGGCCGGTTTACCGGAGAATTTAAAAAGGGTAAGGCGGAAATGGAAAAGGAAATTAAGAAAGCTGAAAAAGGGCTGAAAAAATAAAATTAGATTTAATGGGTAAAAATGGACGGGAACAGAAGAAAATTTCTAAAAATAATATTAATTGGCGGTGGCACATTCATTGTGGGGAAGATTTTTAATCCCTTGTTTTCAGGTTTTCTAAACAACCCGCCCGCTAAAATCAGTTTACCCGAAAAAACCGGCCCGGAATCTTTTCGGGTTTCTGAAAATAATAAAATACTCTCTATTTATGATAATTCCGGAGAGGAAATATTTCAAATTGACAAAGAAGCTTAAAATAAAAATGAAAGAAAAAATGAAAGAAAAAAAAGATTGCAAAAATCACAAATGGATTCCTCTTTTGGGAATTGATAAAAACAAGAGTGTGCCCACTTCTCTTTTTACTTGTTTAAAATGCGGGGACTTAAAAGTGGGCGTTGAGACCATTAAAATTTCCCGCTTTCGCCTGGACATGGGCAACTTGCCGATAAAAAGCGTTTCAACGGTTGGAATAAATGAGACCCTCGCGTCCGACCATACGGCTTCTGGAATAATAGTGTCAATGACCGCCGGCGAAAATCTCGTGTTTGGAGATTTCGTTTATTTTGATTCTGCTGGCGGAGGAAAATGTAAAAAGGCAGATGCCAATGTCGCTGGCACTTATCCTTGCATTGGAATGGCGATAGCCACAATAAGCGCCGATGCGGCGGGGGACATCCTTCTTCATGGAACCGCCCGCGACGCCTCTTGGGCTTGGGCTGTTGGGGGGGTAGTTTATCTTTCCAAAGATCCTGCCGGAGGGGCTATTCAAGCTCAACCGGCCGCCTCGGGAGATATAATTCAAGTATTAGGGATCGCCACCAATGCAACCAGAATTTATTTTAATCCATCGGCAGACTATCTGACCCACACTTAAACCATATTTGGCAGAAAAAGGCAATTTTAAATACCAGCTATTTGTGGTATTTTGGCGGTATAAAATATGATTAAACTTTCCGTAATAATCCCAAGCTACAAAGACCCATTGCTCCACAAAACGATAGATTCGCTATTGGAAAATTCAGAGCTGGGCGACCAGCTAGAAATTATTGCCGTCTTGGATGGCTATTGGCCCAATACTCCCATCAAAAGCGACCCCAGAATTCATATTCTCCATCTTGGCAAAAATCGCGGTATGAGAGGCGCTATTAATGCTGGAGTAGATATCGCAAGAGGCGAATTTCTTATGAGAACAGATGAACATTGCATATTTGCCAAAGGTTTTGACAAGGCGATGACCGATGTTTGCGAGCCGAACTGGATTATGACAGCGGTGAGATATTTTCTGGACCCCGTTAAATGGGAAGTAATAAAAGATATCAAGCCTTTTATTTATGAAAAATTAAAAATACGGGATAATATAAAATTTGAAGGCCAGAGATGGCCAAGCAGGGATAAAGAACGAAAAGACATAATGATAGACGAAACAATGGCCATGCAGGGAAGCGTCTGGGTAATGCCCCGCAAGTGGTGGGACGATGTAATCGGAGAATTGCAAACGGAAGGCTACGGGCCGATGTATCAGGACTCCCACGAAATGGTATTTAAGACCTGGAAAGCGGGAGGGAAGATGATGCTCAATAAAAATACTTGGTTTGCCCATAAACATTACACTTTCCCCAGAACCCACCGCTATGGCAGCCAAGACCAGGACCCGTCCATAAAATATTGCCTTAATACATGGAGAGATTATTATGAGAAAGAAATAAAGCCTAAATGGGGAATATAATATATGGAATATACAATTATATACTATAGTTCCAATAGAGAAAAACCAGAATTTGAAAAGAAAATACAAGAGAATATTCTTGGAAATTCCAATGGATTGTCAATTGTTTCAGTAACCCAAAGACCAATGAGCTTTGGAAAAAATATATGTGTAGGTGAACATTTCAATTGTTACTATAATGAGTTCCGCCAAATACAGATAGCGTTGCAGAATGTGGAAACGCCATATGTGCTGGTAACAGAATCGGACTTTTTATACCCGCCGGACTATTTCTTATTTGAACCAAAGGAACTTGGAAAATGTTATAGATACAAAGATGTGTGGGTGCTTTATGATAAGGGAGAAGTTTTTGTGTTAAAAGGAAAATCAGACGGGGCCCAGCTTATGGACAGAAAAATGTGGCTCGATATGATAGATAAATGGCTCGATAACAACAAGATGTGGTCTGCCGGAGGGGAACCGAAGAGAAGAACGCCTCAGGTTAGTATGAACAATGAAAAATATATGTGGTCTGGAAATCCAGCAATAACATTTAAAACAAAAAACAACATCACTCCTAGAACCAAGACCACAGATATAACTTCAAAGGGGCTTCCATATTGGGGAACAGTAGAAGAAATACGCAAAACATATGAGAACTAAAAATAACATAGCTTGGGGGTCGCACATACCGGTTTTATTGAAATTATTATCTGTTACAGATGGACCGATTCTTGAAATGGGCGGGGGTTTGTACAGCACGCCCTTTCTGCACTGGGCTTGCTTTGACAAGAAGCGCGAACTTGTGACCTGTGAAAATATTCCAGAATTTTACGATATGGAGAAACGGTACGAGTCTGATTTTCATAAGGTAATTTTTGTAGAAAATTATGATGATGCGCCTATAGAAAGACCTTGGTCAATTGCTTTCATAGACCAATGGCCGGCTATAAGAAGAAAGGAAGATATAAAACGATTAGCCGATTTGGCGCAATATCTCGTGGCGCATGATACCGAAAAAAGACAGAACTACGAGTATCGTTATGATGAGATTTATCCGTTGTTTAAATATAATTTTAAATACAGGAAGATAAAACCGCATACCAGCGTATTGAGTAATTTTAATAAGTTTGAAATATAAGTATGATTATAGGAAACGGAGACATAGCAAAAGCAATCAAAGATAGAAAAGACTTATTATTTTTTGTATCTGGAGTAAGCAACAGTCAAGAAACAAGAGAATCGGAATATAAAAGAGAGGTAGATTTATTGTCAAAACAAAATAAAAAATCGCACATAGTTTATGTCAGTTCACTATGCGTGTTTTATTCAAACACAAGATACGCTGAGCACAAAAGACAGATGGAGGGTTTAGTTAAAAAATTCAAGACATGGACGATCGTCAGGCTGGGCAATATAACGTGGGGTACAAATCCGCATACTCTCATCAATAAACTGAAAGAACAAAAACAGCGCGGTGAAAAGCTTGTTATTCAAGACACATATAGATATGTGTGCGAAAGAGACGAATTTGATTATTGGTTTAATATGATTCCGTCATGGAGTTGCGAGATGAATGTCCCGGGCAAAAGAATGAAGGTAAAAGAAATAGTAAAAAAATACGTATGATTTCAATAATAATTCCAAGCGTAAACGATCCTGTGTTGCAGAAAACTATAGATGACATAAGACAGAAAGCTGTAGGTGAAATAGAAATAATCGTTGTGGCTGATGGTGTTGATTTCAATATCACCGGTGCAAAAGTTATAAAAAATGATGTTAGATTGGGACTGCGTGAGACGGTTAATCGCGGCGTAGAGAATAGTACTGGAGAATACATTTTGAAAATAGATGAGCATTGTATGGTTGGAGAAAGATTTGATACAAAACTTCTTGAAAATATAGAAGATAATTGGATTGTTATACCCAGGCGATACGAGTTGGATGTTCTAAAGTGGGAAATTATGGATGAACCACCAATAGACTATGAAAGACTTTTTATAGATAATCCAGAAAAAATCGGTGGAGTTTATTGGACAAAGAGAAGATTGGGGAGAACGGATATAATGGTGGATGAGACAATGGTTTTCCAAGGGTCGTGCTACTTTATGTCCCGTAAACATTGGGATTGGCTCGGCGGGTTACAGAAGGAGGGTTATGGGCCGTTCGCCCAAGAGGCCATAGAACTGGCCCTTAAGACATGGCTTGGTGGCGGCAAGGTGATGGTAAATAAAAATACATGGTATGCCCATAAGTACAGAAAATTCGGAAGAGTGGTTGCGCCCACACGCCGTGATGTGAACAGGGGGAATAAATATTCGCAGGATTTTTGGATAAATAATAGGTGGGACAAAAGAATACATGACCTCAAATGGCTGTTTGATAGGTTTGGTCTCAAATATAATCCATACAAAATATGAACACTCTAGATTACACTAAATTGCCGATTGAAATTCCCAGTATAGACAGGAGATATCTGGCAGATTTATTTCGCGAGTTGGATTTTAAAATCGGCGCGGAAATTGGTGTGTTGAGCGGTGATTATTCCAAGATTCTGTGTGAAGCGAATCCGGAATTGAAGCTTTACTGTATAGATTCTTGGGGCCTGGGCGACAAAAAACAAAAAATGCGCGATTACCATATTAGGATGTATGAAAAAGCCAAGAAGAAGTTAGCTATTTGTAACGCCGTGTTGGTAAGAAAGTTAAGTATGGATGCCGTTAAGGATATTGAGGATGGACTATTAGATTTTGTGTACATTGATGCTAGTCATAGAGACCCTTATATTACACAAGACATTGTCGAATGGAGCAGAAAAATCAGACCAAGAGGAATTGTCTCGGGACATGATTACAACAACAAACCATTAGTCATGAAAGCCGTGAATGCTTATATAGAAGCCCACGGTTACGACTTGCATTTAACGGATATAGATGCGGATAAACATGGTATACAATCTTGGTGGTTTATAAAATAATAAAAAATATGATTTCTATTTATGCAAAACCTCCTTTTTTGAGAGTGAATGAAGCTACCGGAGATTCTTATGTTTGCCGCGTTTCTTCCCGCATTAGGGGAGAAGAGATTTCCGAATATATGGGAACTAAATATAACGCGGAAGAAAGAGCGGTCGATGATTTGTGTATTTTTATAAAACCAAGAAGCTTAAATTCCATTGAAGACGGAGATTATGTTGATGTTTTGGATGGGATTGAATTAATCCCCATGCTCAAGGAGAGGCCGGGTGTAAAAGTGATTGCTATGTCCCAAGTGCATTACGAGTATCTTAAAAATGAGCTGAAAAACGAAATTTATTTGATTCACCATCATCATATAAATTTCGAGAGATTCCGAAGAACAAAGAACGATATTTTGGCGGGCGGTATGATTGGTCATTCTCCAGAGGCTTATAATACTTATAATCAAATAAAAGAATCGCTTGCTCCGGTCGGGATTGAATTCCTTGGCGCGTTTAATTACAAAACAAGGCAAGATATGATAGATTTTTTTAAGAAAATTGATTTTTTTGTCGCTTGGTGGGGCGATTATGATAGGACTGGCTTTTATAACCATCCAACAAAAATAATAAACCCCGCTTCTTTTGGCATTCCTGCTTTGACCCAACCATTTATTGGCGGATACAAAGAATTTGATGGATTTTATATTCCGATTGAAGATATGAATTCTTTGGTGGAAGAGGCGGTTAAATTAAAAGACGACTCTTACTATCAAATTTGGTCCGATAAAGTTTTCCAAGAGGCCGAGAAATATCATATCAGCCAGATAGCCGAGCTGTATAAACAATTAAAATGAGATGAAAAATCTGTTGATATACATAAGTCCATCAAAAAGTTTTGACACAAGCAGTAAAAACTTCCGACAATACGCCGGCGCTCTGGCTAAAATTCAGATTGATAATATTTTTGATTTAGGAGGGAAGAAAGAAGATATTTTATTGATAACTAATTTTGATTATCAATACAACGGTGTTAAATCTTTAGTTGTAGATGACAATAACTATTGTTCATTCAGTCCCATATCAACAAAAACCCCGACAGTAGTTTATCTTATTGCAAAAGGCATCTTGAAAAAAGAAGAGTTGTATTTTGTCCATGATTTTGACGCATATCAGTTGAACGCAATAAAGGAATCGGAATTGGAATTGGGCACAGCGGATGTGGGTTTTACGGATTATGGGTGGTCAGAGAAGTGGTGTCTGGGCAGTTATTTTTTAAAGTCAAGCGCTTTGGATATTTTTCAATGGATTAAAGACGCTATGTATAAATATCAGGTTAACGAAGAAAGAGTGCTCTTGATGTTAACAAGAAGCAATACAAATAATATTAACGAGAGATATAAAAGATTGAACATAACTTATAATCTTGGCAAGAAACAAGTCGGCTACAATTACAAAATTGCAACTAAACCGTTAAAAGTTCTCCATTTTCATCCTTATTATAAAGATAGAAAATTGCCGGAGACTAATCTGGAATGTTTTATGTACGGCAAAAACGAATTAAATATGCCCTTAATGACGGAAAGATTGATAAAAATATTTCATCATCACGACATCAAGTGATATTAAAAAACCAATTATGATAACCCTTCTTATTATGACAAATGGCCGTGGGGAGTATCTTGAACGGACTTTATCCACACTGGGAAAACTTCACGGTGATTTTTCCAGAATATTGATTCATGACGATTCGGGGGACGAAGATTATCACAATTGGCTCAAACAATTTAATTATGAACTTGCCACCACTAAACGAGTCGGGTTCACCGAGGCAATGATTTCCGCGTGGCAGAAACTCAAAGAAGATTCCAATGAATGGGTTTTTCATCTGGAGGACGATTTTCTGATTTTAGATGATATATTATTAAACAACATGATTGATGTTATGAGACAGAATGAACATATCAAACAGCTAGTTCTTCTGAGGCAACCCCTAGGAGGAAGAGAGCTTAAGAAGGGGGGCATAATAGCTTCTCATCCGGAGAGATATGAGGAGAAAACGGATGGTATTTATCACTGGGTGGAACATCGGATCGGCTTTTCTTGTAACCCGTGTGTTTATAGAAAGTCTCTTATTTTTGAATATCCATGGCCTAATATGCCCCATTCAGAGCGTGAATATGGCCGATTATTATTTAAAAATCCCAATGTAAAATGTGCTTATTGGGGTGGAAAAACGGACAAGCCAAAAGTAGAACATATCGGTGTCATTAAAAAGGGTTTTGGTCATTAAAATGAGTATAAAAATAAATACAAAATTATCTATTAATAGCGGGACCCACTTACCGGTTCTAATGAGGTTATTATCCATAACCGATGGCCCGATCCTGGAAGTCGGCGGTGGTATATATAGCACTCCATTTCTCCATTGGGCATGTTTCTCAAAAAAGAGGGAATTGGTCACATACGATAACTCGCCTAAATATTTCAGTATCATTAAAGAATATGAAGCAGATTTTCACAAGACAATTTTAGTGGAAGACTGGGATGCAATGCCAGTAGATAGGCATTGGAATATTGTTTTTATTGACCATGCGCCAGCAGCAAGACGGAAGATTGATATTGCTCGATTCGCCAATTGTACCGACTATATTGTCGTTCATGATACCGAGATGAAGCAATCCCCGTATTATCGGTTGAGAGAGATATATCCATTATTCAAATATCATTGGAAATATAAAGGCGTTAACCCACACACAAGTATTTTAAGTAATACTATAAATCTTGAAGACTTTAAAATATGAACAAAGATCTAACAATCATCTATTATACAAGCAATAGAGAAACACCTGAGTTTGAGCAGAGAATAATTGATAGTATTTTGAAAGTTTCTGGTGATTTGCCAATTATAAGTATTTCTCAAAAGCCGATTGATTTTGGCGAGAATATAGTTGTTGGAGATGTGGGGGTCTCGGGATTTAACATGTTCAGACAAGTACTTATCGGATGTGAAGCGGCAAAAACGCCTTTTGTGATTTCTGCCGAAGCTGATTGTTTGTATCCGCCGGATTATTTTCAGTTTGTGCCGGAAAGAGATGATATCTGCTATCGTAACTCAAATACCTACTTGCTTGGCCATAGGCGCGATTATTTTTATAAAAAAAATGAGGGTGGAACTTGGGCCCAGATTATTGGCCGGGAATTTTACATAAGGAGATTGAAAGAACTGTTTGATGGAGCGCCGAAGTGGTGCTCAGAAGAGAAAAACTTTCCGAAGGAGCGCGGAAAAGGCGAGGATGTATTCGAAAAAATAGAGAGATTCGAAACAGCCAATCCGTGTATTTCTATAAAATCGGGTAAAGGAATGAGGCATTATTCACACTCGGAACGCGTTCCAATATACGATTTGCCTTATTGGGGAGACAGCAAGAAATTTAGAGATAAATATTGTTACGGAGATGAAAATAATTGACGGATTAAAATTAGAGGGCTGGCAAGTGGAGATACCGGATTGCGGCAGGGATGATTTGCCTGAATTTTTCAAGGAGATGGGTTTTAAGGTTGGGGCAGAGATAGGAGTTTATAAAGGTGGTTATTCGGAAACGCTTTGTAAGGCCGGCCTAAAACTTTATTCAATTGACCCATGGTTTTACCCCGATTTGCCTTTTAAAAATCGCGGAGAAGAAATAAATTACAAAAGAACTCAAAGTAGATTAGCCCCATACGACTGCGCTGTCATCCGCAAGACCTCTATGGAAGCAGTGAAAGATTTTGCAAATGATAGTTTGGATTTTGTCTACATAGACGGCAATCATGATTTTATGCATACAACTGAAGATATTTGGGAATGGTCTAAAAAGGTTAAAAGGGGCGGAATAATTTCGGGCCATGATTATATTATCAGCGGTGGAGATTGCCATGTGAAATATGTCTTGGACGCCTATACAAAAGCTTTAAAAATAGAAAAATGGTATATTCTTGGCGAACGCTTTGCATCTAATGGAGAGAAAAGAGACAAAGAGCGTTCTTGGTTTTGGATAAAACAATGAAATCAATACTTTATTACACCTGCAATTCGCATAAGGAAGAAATAGAAAATATGTGCCGAGAGCAACTCGGTAAAATAGATTTGCCCATAGTTTCGGTATCGCTTAACAAAGATATAGATTTCGGCAACACTAGAATAAGGATGGACGGGAGCAGAAGTCCTGATATGATGCTCAAACAAATAATTGCGGGGTTAGAGGCATGTGAAAATTATGTCTTTTTAGCGGAAAATGATGTATTATACCACCCGTCTCATTTTAATTTCACGCCATTAAAAGACAAGTTCAATTTCAACACCAATGTCTGGAAGTGGAAATGGGGAAGCGACTTGACAATATGGACAGATGACTTGCAACAGTTATCGGGGATGTCGGGTTCTAAAGAACTGTTACTCAAATATTTTAAAGATAAGGGCGAATTCAACAGGCATTACGAACCAAAAGATAACACCGCAAATTATATGTCAGAATTTCCAAACATAGATATCAGGCACGACAAAAATATAACCAAATCAAAATGGTCAGTTGATGATTTTAGAAACAAGAAATACGCAAAAGGTTTTAAGGAAGGAAATATAAAAGATTTATGGCTAAAGATTTAAGCATTTTAATTCCTTCTCGTTCGGAAATGTTTTTAGCTCGCACCATAGAGGATATTTTGGCTAATATTGAAGCCGATACGGAAGTTATCGCCCTTTTGGACGGAACTTGGGCTGACCCGCCGGTTGCTTATAATGAAAGAGTAAATGTTATTTATGCGCCTAAAGCTATCGGCCAGAGGGCGGCGGCCAACATGGCCTGCAAACTTTCCAAAGCCAAGTATGTCATGAAAGTTGATGCTCACTGCAGTTTTGACAAGGGTTTTGACAGGAAAATGCTGGAGGCATACAAAGAGACGGGGGATAGTGTGACAATGGCGCCGACTATGCGAAACCTCTGGGCTTTTGATTGGAAATGCATGAAATGCGGAAAGAAATGGTATCAAGGCCCGACGCCAACCGAGTGCGCCGAGAAAAATTTTAGGGGGACAGGGCAGCCGTGCGAAGGAAAGAATTTCAAAAGAAAAATGATGTGGGTGGGGAAGAGCAACCCCCAGAGCAATTCGTATAGTTTTAACGCCGAGCCCCATTTTCAATATTTCAACGAATATTGCAAGCGGCCGGAATATAAAGAGGCGCTGGAAAAGACGGGCATAACTGAAACTATGTCATTGCAGGGCTCGGCTTTCATGTGCGCCCGCGATAAATGGTGGGAGTGGGAATTATCAGACGAAAAATTGGGCAATTGGGGAAATCAGGGAATTGAAGTGGCTTGCAAAACCTGGCTTGCCGGAGGCAGGGTGCTGGTCAATCACAAAACCTGGTACGCCCACATGTTCAGAACGCAGGGAGGGGATTTTGGATTCCCTTGGCCCAATTCCGGCAAGGATACCCAAAAAACAAAAGATAATGTTAAAAAATTATTCTGGGAAAATAAATGGTCAAAGCAAAAATATCCGCTTTCATGGCTTTTGGAAAAATTCTGGCCGGTGCCCGGCTGGACTCAGGAACAGTTAGACAATCTCAAAAAATCAAATTTATCCGTCTAGAATTTATCCCCATATTTTTTATTATCGCTTGTTAAAATCGTATCAATATGATACGATAAATGTGTGTAAATGATACGAAAATGAAAAAAATTAGCCAAAAACAACAAAAAATCATCGGAATCTTTCTTGAAAAAGGAGTCATAAGCTCATCAGAGGCATACAATGCTATTTTGAAAATGGGCGAGGATTTCTCCCTTGTGACGATTAAAAGAACTTTGTCGGAAATGGTTTCGGAAAAATTGCTTGAAGTGGAAGGAGCGGGCAGAGCTACCAAATACAAAATCAGCGCCTCGGGCAGAATCTTTGCCGAAATTGACGCCAAAAAATATTCTTCCATTGAACCGGACAGGCGCTATGGTTTAAGTTCATATAATTTTAACTTATTGCCGTTATTGCCGGCGGAAATTTTTTCAGATGATGAATTAAAAATTTTAAACAATGCGACCGCGGAGTACGAAAAGAGAACAAAAGATTTGCCCTTGGCTATACAAAAAAAAGAATTGGAACGACTGATCATAGAATTATCCTGGAAATCGTCAAAAATAGAAGGCAACACTTACACTCTGCTTGATACGGAAAAATTAATTTTGGAAAACAAGGAGGCGCCTGGGCACGACAAAAAAGAAGCTCAAATGATTTTAAATCATAAAGACGCTTTCAATTTCATTCATGAAAATAAAGGCCATTTTAAGAATCTGACACGAAAGAATCTGGAGGAACTGCACGCTCTCTTGGTTAAGGACTTGAGCGTCGGTTTGGGATTGCGAAGCAAACCGGTTGGCGTAACCGGTTCGATTTATAAGCCGCTGGACAATATCCACCAAATCTCAGAGGCCGTTTCCGAGCTTTCGGCGGCGGTAGACAGAATGCAGACGCCTTACGCCAAGGCCTCGGTCGCTCTCTTGGGTATAAGCTATATCCAGCCGTTTGAAGATGGCAACAAAAGAACGGCTCGACTAATGGCCAACGCCATCTTGCTTTCTTATGGTTGCGCCCCGCTTTCATATCGCAGTGTTGACGAAAATGATTATCGTGAAGCCATTTTTGCGTTTTATGAATTGAACTCCATAATGCCTTTCAAACAAATCTTCGTTGGTCAATATGATTTTGCCGCAAAAAATTACGCGGTGAAATAATAAAAATTCTGGCCATTGCCCAATAAAACTGACAAATAAATTATCCCCATCCAAATCTTGCGTTTCAGTAAGTTATCAAATATGATAATATAATGAAATACCAAGAATTCAGAAATCTAATAAACAAGCCATTTTTCAGGAAAACTGATGTTGATTTTAAGGCGACAAATGTTTCAAGTGTTCAGCTTTCTCGTTGGATGAATGTTGGTTATATTAATCAAGTTAAAAGAGGTTTATATGTTTTTGGTGATGAAAAAAGCGCGCTTGATCCGTTTAATATCTCTTTTCTTTTGTACGAACCAAGTTATGTCAGTTTAGAGAGCGCTCTGAGTTTTTATGGTTTAATACCGGAGCTTGTTCCCGTTACCACCGCTGTCAGTCCTAAAACAACAAGAAAATTTGAAAATCAATACGGCAGATTTTCATATCGCCATATCAGACCAGAATTATTTTTCGGCTATACGCCGCGCGAATCTTCTGGCGGAAAATTCCTTTTGGCAGAGCCGGAAAAATCCGTTCTTGATTATATTTATTTTAATCACACCCGTTTAATTTCTACCGATGACATAAATGAATGGCGTATCAACACCGAAGAGTTTAAGAAGATTATTGACATTGCCAAAATAAAAAAATATCTTAAAGAATATAATTCAAAAAAAATTAATAAAATAATAGATTTATTGATTGATTATGTTAACCTTTAGTCAAATACAAGAAATATACGCTTCCGTTGAACCGCAGAACAAAAAAAGGCGGCTTCAGCTTGTGGAGTACATCCAATGCGAACTTTTGGACTCGCTTTTCAAGCAAAAAGGAAGCGAACTTTTGAATTTTATAGGAGGTACAGCCATTCGAATTGCCTTTGGCGGCAACAGATTTTCCGAAGACCTTGATTTTGACAATTTTGGCCTTTCGTTTGAGTCCTTTCAAAAGCTGTTAAAAATGGTAGTTTCCGATATGAAAATCAAGGGATTTGAAGCAGAATTCATGTTTGTGGAAAAAAACGCTTTCCATTGTTATATACATTTTCCAAAATTGCTTCATAGCAACACTTTAAGCCTCCATGAAGATGAAAAAATTTTAATCAGAGTTGATACCGTATTCAGAGATGAAAAAATTATTCCAAAAATTTTTTTGCTTGAAAAATTTGAGTTGTATAGAAATATTCGCGTCAATCCGATATCAATAATCTTGTCGCAAAAACTGATTGCTATAAAAGAACGCAAACGCGAAAAAGGCAGGGATTTTTATGATGTCAGTTTTCTATATGGCTTAACCAATCCCGATTTTGAATATATTGAAAAAATACTCGGTATGAACCGAGAAGAATTCAGTCAGGCGATTTTTGAGAGATGCGAACAATTGGACTTCAAAATTTTGGCGAAAGATGTTGAACCGTTTCTAATCAAACTAGACCAAATTGCGCGAGTTGAAACTTTCCCTGAGTTTATTAGAAAAAAATTGGGCGAGTGAAAAATTCTGGCCGGTTAAAACCTTATCCCCAATACTAGCTTGCATATATTTTAAAATATCATATAATATAACTGGAATTTAGGTTTAAACTAACTTCCAGTATGAATATGGTTAAAAAAATCAAAAAAGGAGAATATCTAGATATCTTGCTTAGGTCAAAAAAAACCATTTTTTCAACAAAAGATGTAGCTTTATTGTGGGGTGAAGCAGGCGGAGGAGCTAGTCAGGTAAGGTTAAATTATTATGTAAATGCCGGAAAACTTTTTCGCATTCGCCGAGGTTTATATGCTAAAGATAAAAACTACGACAAGTATGAATTTGCCGCCAATATACTTCGTCCTTCGTATGTCAGTTTTGAAACCGTATTGGGCGGCGCCGGCATAACATTTCAGCATTATTCTCAGATCTTTGTCGCGTCATATGTAAAAAGAGACATAACTTGCGACGGCCAAGAATATACTTTTAGAAAAATAAACAGAAATATTTTGATTAACCCGGCTGGCATAGATCAAAGCGGAGAATATTCCATTGCCTCAAAAGAAAGAGCATTTTTGGATACCGCATATAGAAGCAAAAATTATCATTTTGATAATTTATCGCCTTTGGATTGGGACAAGGTCTTTGAAATATTACAAATTTACAGCAGTAAAAGAATGAATAAAGAAGTGCAAAAATATTATGAGCATTATAAAGTAAATAAATAAGATATGACACTGAGACCGGATATACACAAAAATATTCTGCATAAAATATTGGTTGATATATATTCCGATACCACAATCTCTCCTTTTCTTGGTTTTAAGGGCGGAACTGCGGCCTATTTGTTTTACGGCCTGCCACGCTTTTCTGTGGATCTTGATTTTGATCTGCTTGATGAGAGCCAAGAGAAACATGTCTTTGAAAGAGTGGGGGAAATCATAAAAAAATATGGAACAATAAAAGATGCCGAGAAAAAAAGATTCAATTTGTTTTTTCTTCTCTCATATGACCAAAAAGAAAAAAACGCCCAAAATGTAAAAATTGAAATTAATCGTCGAGATTTTGGTTCAAAATACGATACAAAATCCTATATGGGCATATCAATGCTGGTTATGACAAAAGAAGATATGTTTGCCAATAAGCTGATGGCAATGCATGAACGACTCGGGAAAGCGAATCGGGATGTTTTTGATGTGTGGTATTTTTTAAACAATAATTGGCCAATCAATGAAGAAATTATTGAAAAAAGAACAACATTGGCGTTCAAAAAATTTTTTAGGAAATGCATCGCCGACTTAGAGAAATTTGACGACCATAATATTCTTGATGGCATGGGTGAGCTCCTAAAAGATGAAAAACAAAAGGATTGGGTCAGAAATAATTTAAAAAAGGAAACCATTTTTTTGCTTAAAAGTTATTTATCAATAATAAAATAATATGAGTAATGATAATCCTAAGATGTGTTAAAAAACACATATCTTGGCAATAAATAGGCAATCAATGGATTTTATTAAGCAAACAAATTCACCTTCTTTCATTGTAAAACCCAATTCAAAAAGGTCGGAGCTTTTGTTGCTTGGGATAATTTGATATAAAAATGGCATTAGCATTAGGCACAAGTTCGGGCTTCGTAACATCTGCACCAAGCGGTGACCCAACTGCGGGGACTACCGTTACCAGTGACGGTGCAGCAATGGTTACCAAACATACTAGCCCTGCTAGTAAAACTTTAATTACAGCGATTGGTTGGTATAAGGTCGCTGGGACTACTTCTACCAATTTTCAAGTTGGTATATATGCCGCCGACGGTGCAACGGTTCCTGGTGAAGCAGGAACACGACTTTTTGTATCATCAGATTCCACCTCTGGGACAACTGCTGGCTGGAAAGTTATATCTGGTCTTTCTTGGCAGATTTCTCCAAACACAGTTTATTGGATTGGAGTGCAACATGATGCTCACTCTGGAAGCAGCACAATGGGCGCCGAAGCTTCTGGTGGCGCAGGTTATGACAGAACAACCACTCAAACAGCGCTTGCAAACCCATTTGGTGGTGGAGCATTGGCGGATGCCGACGGAATGCTTGCTATATATGCTCTGGTTTCTGCTGGGTCTTCAGCATCTCCATCAGCTTCACCATCAGCCTCACCCAGTCAAAGCCCTAGCGCTTCAGCCAGCCCATCAGTCAGCCCTTCTCAATCGCCATCGGCTTCAGCATCTCCTAGTGCTTCTCCTTCAGCATCTCCCAGCCAGTCTCCCAGCGCCTCAGCTTCTCCAAGCGCTTCTCCATCAGCAAGTCCATCCGCATCACCATCATCCTCCCCATCTCAAAGCCCAAGCGCTTCAGCTTCACCGTCTGAAAGCCCTTCTGAATCTCCATCTCAATCGCCATCAGCATCCGCTTCACCTTCCGAATCTCCTTCATCAAGTCCATCTCAAAGCCCAAGCGCTTCAGCTTCACCGTCTGAAAGCCCTTCTGAATCTC
>ERZ1292632.1177-Hain-H43-01um-R2-1177-length-26564-cov-4_pt1 | contig 23718 bp, 28 predicted proteins | sample MGYA00564407_ERZ1292632 | MGnify/ENA primary metagenome ERZ1292632 (study PRJEB36523, sample SAMEA6512637) | groundwater metagenome | collected 2019-01-08 | study: AquaDiva: Metagenomics assemblies of 32 groundwater samples | reverse complement strand
TGAGTAAAGAGGATAAACAGGATATGTTAAACGGGTTGATATCGGACGAGGCACTATTTGTTGGAGTAAAGTGCTGGATGGAGGCAGGGATGCCGGATTACGCCCACGGCCATACAACGCCATATAAGCCACCGCCGGCTGTACCTATGGATAGGTATAGAGGAATAGGTAAAAGAGGCTAATATCGCAGATTTACCCCATAGAATTGGGTTTTTATTAACTAGAGATGGATATCAAAATGCAAAACGGAGTAGTTAAGTGGTTTAATGACCAAAAAGGATTTGGATTTGTAGCATCTGAGGGCAAGGATTACTTTATTCACTTCAAAGAAATTCAGGCGGACGGATTTAAAAGTTTGAAAGAGGGTGACAGGGTTACGTTTGAGGCATCCACATCACCGAAAGGGCCTATCGCGTTAGCGTGTCGTCGGGCTGATTAGGATAATAAAGCTTTTCAGTAGCCGTTCTTATTTCCTTTTCAAGCTCGGCTAATTTTTCTAGCTTATGACCGGGGTTTGTATTTGTCATATTCAAAATACAATACAAACCGGTTTGTAGCTTACCTAACAAAAACGCGCTAGTGACCATGTGTTCTTCAATTGGTGTCATAATTTTTTAATCCCCATTACCTTGTTCATATCATCAATCATGGTTTGTTTCATTTGGAGCGGTATATCGCACTCTTTCAATAATAAATCAACCAATAACTCTTGAACTTGCAATAACCCGTCCATACACGCGCCAATACCGGCCGTTATTTTGCTAAATTCCTCTAATTTTTTATGGTTCATTAGTTACCTCTGCATTTATTACAATATTTACACCGATCGTTATGTCGCGGATAATAACTGGCATAAGCCGGATAATAATCCATTAAAAATCGATGACCTTTTAACAAACATTTGATTCGATTGAGCATCCTAGCCCTCCCCGTTTTCTAATAACGAAATATGTCCTATAGCGGCTAAATTAGCGTCGCCCTCATTATCAAACCACTCATCGGATGAGCGCAAAATATTAGTACGCCTCCAATTGATATAATCTACATCATCGGTGTATATTTCGTAATACCATCCACATCCGTGTGGATCTTCTATCACCGCATACTCATACAAACTCCATTGTCGCTTATCCATTACGCCACCTCTAATTGTGCGTTAACTTTATCGTAAAAATGTAAAAAGCGGCGACACATATCAGCGTATGACTCCATCGCGTAAGGGTGAACTCCCTTCTCATCAACCACCGTTTGACCATTTTCATCATCAATCTGTAAATCAAATCCAAAACTTTTATTTCTAGTAACCCATACATCAAATTCCTCACCCATCAACTCTGATAATGTTATTTCGTTAAACTTATTCATGTTATTTCCTTGTTTGTTATTGATAAACACACTATAACAAGTGTTGGACTATATAACAAGTGTTGGACTAACAAATGATGAAAAAATAATCTCATTGGGAATTTAGCTCTAAGGGACTAACTAGCCATATTCTATATGGGTTATAGGTGTTTAGCTCACAGGCTTGTCCACTGATTTTGTGGATAAGAATTGTTTGTGCTATCTTTAACGAGTCACGCCGCATAATTCGTTTTTAATCTGGATGGAAGGTTTGTACTAGAGCGCGGTGTGGCAATTATTAATCGATTAATAATTTATATCACAGGAGTGATCAAATGAGCGATGACGTAAAGGATTACACTAGCGATGATTCTGCTAGCGGCAATACGCACTATAACGGGGTTCCCTCGTCTTATGGCCGACGTGTTGAGAAGCAAAACAAGATGCAACCTAAATACTGCGAACCGGGTGAGGCGGGTGGCGAGATGCGTGGTGAAAAGCGCAACGAGCAAGCAGGCCCGTAAGTATGACTCTTCGGGACTATAAAAGCGTTTCTGTGCGGGATTTGAGCAAATATGAGGCGAATTCCCGCACTCATTCTGACGAACAAATAGCTAAAATTGTTCGCTCTATAACTGAGTTTGGTTTTACCAATCCACTACTAATTGATGAAAATAATACCATTATTGCGGGCCACGGTAGGCTTGCTGCGGCGTTATCGTTAGGCTTAGATGAATTGCCTTGCATTGTATTGCCGGGCTTAAGTGATGCGCAGCGTGCGGCGTTGGTGATTGCTGATAACAAGATTGCCTTAGATGCGGGTTGGGATAGGGATATTTTATTAAGCCAGTTTGATTTTCTAAAACAGTTTGATTATGACCTTACATTGACGGGGTTTGACCTTGAAGAATTATGCGAAATCCTTCCTGATGAACTGCCGGAGGCCTTTTGTGGGGAGGATGATTTACCGTCTACGGTGGAAACTCAAACGCAATTGGGTGATTTATGGTTGCTGGGCGATCATAGGCTACTATGCGGTGACTCTACTGTGGCAACTGATGTGGAGCGCTTACTAGGCGGGCAGGCACCTAATACGATGGTAACCGACCCACCTTATGGCGTTAAGCTTGATATGTCATGGCGTGATACCGCCAAACCTGACGGTAGCAAAAACAATAAGAATTTAGTTAAAAATGACGACCGGGCCGACTGGTATGACACTTATGTGCTATTTCCGGGGTCTATTGCTTATGTATGGCATGCGTCTGCGTTTACTGATGTGGTAATGACTAACTTAAGGGATGCGGGCTTTGAGTGTAAACAGCAGATTATATGGCGCAAATCAGCGTTTGTTTTGGGAAGGGCGAATTACCATTGGCAGCATGAACCTTGCTGGTACGCCGTTAAGAGAGGTGCTAAGTCAAACTGGAAAGGGGATCGCAAGCAGACCACTGTCTGGGACTTTGACGCGCCAAACCGTAGCGGTTCATCGAATAAGGATGACAAGACGGAGCATCCTACGCAAAAGCCTGTGGAGTTATTTGCGCGGTCTATTACGCATCATACGAATCCGGGCGAGTATGTTTACGATCCGTTTGCGGGATCGGGCACCTTAATGGTAGCGTGTGAAAAGACTAAGCGACGTGCGTTGATGATGGAGCTAGATCCCAAATATTGCGATATGATTATTCAACGCTATGAGAATTACAGCGGCGCTAAGGCCGTAAGAGAGGCTAAGGATGGCCACACCGAAATCAGGGAAGTCTAAGCCGCACGAGCCTACGGATAAAACACGCGCCGAGGTATTTGCGTTAACTAGCTTCGGCAATACGCAGGAGCAAATTGCCGACCACCTAGGCATACACGTCGATACGCTTTGTAAGTATTACCGCGACGAGCTTGATAACGCCGTCGTTAGGGCAAACGCCAAGGTCGCCGCTAAACTATTTCGTAAGGCTACAGAGGGCGATGACTTATCCGCGCAAATATTCTGGTTAAAAACTAGGGCTAAGTGGCGCGAAAAAGATGAGGAAGGAACCACTAACAAGAAGATAGTGGAAATGATTATTGATAAGCTTATCGAGTGACAGGATGTCTGAAGAGAAGTTAATACGCGTCTTAAAGGCGCTTCCCTTATTTGCTAAAAACTTTCTTATCATTCACGATAAATCAGGTGCCGAGCGTAAGTTTGAACTCAATAGGGCGCAGCAATACATTCATGAGCGCCTAGAGGCCCAATACCTAGCCACAGGCAAAATACGAGCGCTTATCCTTAAAGGCCGTCAACAAGGCGTATCAACCTACGTACAAGCACGTTTCTTTCATAAAATTGTAACTAGGCGTGGCAAGAAAGCCTTTATCCTAACCCACCTATCAGACGCCACCCGCGCTATCTTTGAGATGACTAAGTGTTATAGCGAAAACTTAGACAAAGACCTATTTCCCCAACCGGATAAAAAGAACGATAACACCCTAATGTACGAGGGTTTAGGTTCAGGCTATCGCGTAGGGACGGCAGGCAGCGCGGAAATTGGGCGCTCAATGACCAACCAGTATTTACATCTATCAGAGTATGCGTTCTATAAGGACGCGGCGCGTATAAGCTTAGGGTTATTGCAAACGGTTGCGGAGATGGAGGATACCGAAATCATTAAGGAGTCCACCGCTAACGGGCAATCAAATGATTTTTATGCGGACTGGCAGGCGGCTAAAAACGGGGCTAGTAGGTATCAAGCAATATTTGTGCCATGGTATTGGCAGGATGAATATTGTATTGATGATGCAAGTTTTAAACCGCATGATGAGGAGATAGATTGGCTTGAGAAATTTGGGCCTAACGGTTTAAAGCCCGGACACCTTAACTGGCGGCGTATTAAGCTGCAGGACTTTAAGGGTGATTACGAGCAAAAATGTAGAAAGTTTAGGCAAGAATATCCCTTTACTGATGATGAGGCGTTTATATCGTCAATTACTGATACGTTTATTCATGTCGATCACGTTCAACGCGCTAGGAAGGCTAAGGTTGAATCTGAGGCGCATTTGGTGGTAGGTGTCGATCCGGCCCGGATGGGTGATGACCGTATTGGTATTATTCGCCGTAAGGGTCGTTACGCCTACAAGTTACAAACGCATTACAATATTGACTTGATGGAGCTTGCAGGCATTATTAAGCGTATCATCATTGATGAGGAGCCTAAGCGCGTTTATATTGACTGTATAGGCATAGGGGCCGGCGTTGTCGATAGATTACATGAGCTGGGCTACACTGATATAGTGGTGGGGGTTAACGTAGCTACAAAGGCCGAGGAGCCTAGTAAATATAGAAATTGCCGCGCTGAGCTTTGGGATAGGACACGCGAGTGGTTTATACAGGATATGCCGGTAGAAATACCCGATAGTGACGAGCTGCAGACGGACTTATGCGGCTTAGGTTATAAATATGACTCGAGCGACCGGTTACAAATTGAGAGCAAAGAGGATGCGAAAAAGAGAGGACTCTTATCGCCTGATTGCGCAGAGGCGCTGATATTAACTTTTTACGGTGGAGAATATGTATCGGAGGGCGGTTATCAGGTTAACCGACTTCCTGACCATACAGCGGGTCGACTGATTTAAATGTTTTAAGTACGGATGCTTATTACACAATACAAGGGACTGACATGGCCAAAGAGAACGAGAAGGTCGCTCGCCAAGCTCGCATTGCGTGCGAGAAATGGCGCGGTTATTTTAAACAAAATATAGATTTATATCACATAATGCATACCTTCGTACTAGGCCAGCAATGGGATCAGGACGAAGAGGATGACATGATTAAGACGTTCCGCAAGGTGCCTCTTACCGCGAACAAGCTAGGGACTATGTCTAACTCATTGTTAGGCGAGCAGCAACAAAATACCCCGCAATTGCAGGTAGTCCCTATGTCCGGGTGCGATGAGAAGGTGGCCCACTTACGAGAAATCATGACGAAAGATATCATGTTTTCATCCGATGCCACCATCGCTTATCAAGTAGCCGGGAAACAAGCCGCAATCGGTAGTTTTGGCGCGTTTTGCGTCATAACTGATTACACCCACAGCAAATCCTTCGATCAAGATATTCAATACATCCACTTTAAAGACGCAACCCGATGCTATTGGGACGTAGGCGCTGAAACCATTAACAAAACAGACGGCACCCTTTGCGGCTATATCTCCCGTATGACCCGCGCCAAATTCCGAGAGGTATACGGCAAAACTATCGAACAAGATATCCTAAAAACATCCGGTATTACCCAAACGCAAGAGGAAATAGCGCTCGCCGTACAACCTGACGAAACCGACGACCCGTTCACATGGGCCGATGATGAATCAATATCCATTATTGACCATTATGTGCGCAAATATGAAAAAGATACGCTCTATAAGTTATCAAATGGTACTGTTTTAAACAAAGAAGAAATGGACGAAATGATTGAAAAGTCCAAAAAGATTAATGCAAAAAATGACATGATGAGCTTAGAGCAGCAATTGATGGGTGGTGACTTATCCCAAATGGGACAAGATCCGTCCCAAATGGGACAGCAACCCGGACAAATGGGTCAAGAGCAGATGCCGCAATCGCCGGATGGGTTTGGTGTTACGGGTGACCATGATATTTTGCCTCAAGAAAACGGGATGGACGTTGACCGCTATAACAAAGCGCAAGAGCTTGCGGTAGAAACGGACGAGGACGTATTTGAAACAATGACGTTATGGGATGAGGGTGAGCCTGTACGCATTGAGGACAAGCGCCCTAGCAAAAAACATAAAATCATTCATTACCGGATAGCGGGTAATTACATTCTTGACCAGACGGAGTTTCCCTCCGAGCAATTGCCGTTAGTTTTCGTTGATAACAATAGTTATTACGATAAAACAGGCAAGCAAATCACCGTCTCATTCTTTGGGGATTGCCGTGATACACAGCGTTATATCAACTATTTACGTACACAATCGGCCTATATCCTTAAGGTCTCCCGTTATGACCAGTGGATTGGTAGCAAGAAGAACGTTGCGAGCCTTGATACCCAGCGTAACTGGCGTGACCCCACCGCAATTCAGGGGATGCTTACTTATGACGAATCACCCGCCGGAAACAAGCCTGAGCAAATTAGACCGCCTGAGCTGTCTATGTCCTTGTTCCAACAGTACCAGCTGGCAATTGAAGATTTATATACTTGTACGGGCTTATATCCAGCGCGAATGGGTAATAACGGTGATGAGGCAAGCGGCAAGGCAATCGACGCCCGTACCCGTCAAGGATCGTATTCTACGTATGTATTCTTTAATTCCATTAACCGCGCAATTGCGACAGGCGGTGAAATTGTTAACGAGATGATACCGCGCGTCTACGATACCGAGCGTGTATTAACCCTTATGATGCCTGATGAGGGTATGAAGAATATCACTATCAACAAGCAGGGCGATGAGTACGGCGAGCAAATTGAAAATGATATCCGTAAGGGTACGTATCAAGTGCGCTTGAAACCGGGGCCATCGTTTGAGGGACAAAAAGAGCAGGCGTTGCAATCATTACAAGATGTTTTGAAAGCAGATCCTACCGCCTTTAACTTAATTGCCGACCTCTACGCTGAAAACTTACCGCTAGCAAACACGCTTGAGATTAAAAACCGTCTTAAAACGCGTGTACCGCCTCAAATTGTGGAAGCGGGCAAAACAGGTCATATGCCAGAGCAACAAGGGCCATCGCCTGAGGAGCAAGCCGTACAAATACAGGCGCAAGCGCAGCAGGCCGAACAACAATTTAAGCAGGCGCAAATTCAAATTAAGCAACAGGAGTTAGTGCTTAAAGAGAAAGAAATGCAAGCTGAAATAGAAATTGAACGCATGAAACTTGAGATTGCTCAAATGGAGTTAGCAGGCAATGTTGAGGAGCAGCGTATTCGTTACATGGCAGAAACGGATCGCACGCAATCAGATAATGCTATAGCGCATGCGGATAATTTGGTCAAAATATTAACACATAAGATATAGGAGTACCGTTGTAAACGCTTTTTAAAAAGGATTTTTTAAAAAAAGAGAGAGGGAACTATGAGTATAAGTAGCATTGATGATTTATTGATGGGGGGAAGTAGCGCCCAACATCCTATGTCACCTGAGGAAAAGAACCAAACGGAGCCTGAACCTATTGAAGAATTTGAGGAGGACGCGCCTGAGTATGAGGACGAACCCGAAGATGAGACTCAAGATGATTCTGACGATTATGGGGATGAGCCTGAGGATGATGAGGAGCCGGAACAAAAGCCTAAAAAGAAATTAGAGGCCGAATTTGACGAGTACGGCAATGAAAAAGAGCCTGAAAATGAGGTGATCCGGGAGAGGTTAGCACGCCAAGCCCGTAAACATGAGGCCGAGCTTAATGCGTTACGCGCACAACTTGCCCAACAAGGCGCTAGCCGTGAGGTACAACAAGCCGCGAAAGATTTTGAGTTCGATCCTAACGGTGCTGGTGATTGGCAGCAACAATTAGCCTCCTTTGTTAAGCAAACGGTTAGCTCTATGAACCGGGAGCAACAAGAGGTGCAAAGCCGTCAAGAAGAGGCTAAGGCGCAAGCTGAGTTTGAGTCTAAATTCCGCGATGGAATGGGCCGGTTTGATGATTTTGTTGATGTGATACAAAGCCTACCCTGTGAAATTACAAACCCAATGACGCTAGCCACACGGTCTATGGATAATCCTGCAGCATTTTTGTATGCCGCCGCAAAGCGCCACCCCCAAGAGCTAGAGCGCATATCCCGTTTACGCGATCCATATGCCCAAATGATGGAAGTAGGTAAATTAGAGGAACGTATGCGTAAAAATAAACCAACAACGAAGGCACCACGCCCCCTAGGACGCGCCCCACAAGACGCAACCACCAAGGCGAAACCAAAACAAAAAGATACCAGTGGCGACGACCTATTGGCGAAAGCTGATGCCAAACGATTATCAACCGTAAGAACACGATTAAGGGGTAACAGATAATGAGTATTTTACATTACCGAATGGGTAGTACCGATTCACAAGTTTGCACTGATAAAGAACAAGCACGCTATCAAAGAGATGCCTTAGGCGATTTAAAACACGGACTTGATTTAATATTCGAACTAAAGGCGCAATTGGACACGTTACACCCCATTGCCTCCGAAACATTAATTAGATTGTTATCACACTAAGGGGAAATGATGAGCGACGTAGTAGCCGATATTTTCAATAGAGTCACATTCGACGGCGATGACCGTCAATATCATTACGACCTATACAACAAGGTCAAAGAGCTAGCTAATGATATCGATAAAAATTGTCCAAATTGTGCAGATAAGACACTGTCATTCAGGGCGCTTCATTTAGCGTTAATGCATGCTGGTGCCGCTATTGGCAAGAAAGAGAAGTACAGAGTTTAAACAGATATCCGCCTTATTCGCCCATATTCGCTTTTTGGGCGAAAACCGAATTCGGTTATCCGAAAACCGAATTCGGACACTATTTGACAAAAATGTGTTATGGGGTCTAATATCAATCTGAAAGACGTGTATGGGATTCCGTCCCCCACCGCACCACATAAAGACGCGTATTAGCTGTTTATTGTCGACCGTCGGACAAATGAGAAGTAGGCACCCAATTTTGGGTATTTATTAAACATTTGTTCAGGGAGAACAAAATGGCTAACGTCTTTAGAGAGACGCAGTACGTCTTGGATGACGTATTCGTCCGATTCTGGAACTCATTATCATTCGCAAGAACCGCTAACAGAAACCTTGAAGGTGACTTCAAAAACTTACGCTTTGCTACAGGGCAGACACTTGATTACCGTTTAGAGGAAAGATATCTAGCCGGTGAGGGTGCTACAGCAACGGCCGAGGCGCGTGTTCAAATTATCAGACCTCTTTCAATTACTAAGCAATTCCGTACTATGATCGAATACACAGGGTTTAACCTGACATTCGATAGAGCGCGTGACGAGCCTTATTTAGAAATGGCAAACGCCCCACGTGCTAAGCGTTTAGCGAACTTAGTTGAAAAATTCATTGCTAATGAGTTTCAAACTAAAACGTATCAAGCGGTGGGAACACCGGGTGTACCCGTAGACTTCAACACGATTTTAGACGCTGATGCCTACATGACCGAGCTTGCAATTCCTGAAGACGGTAAGCGTTTCAACGGCGTAAGCCCAAGAACGGCGGCAAGCTTATCCAATGACCTATACACCACATTCAATAACACTGTGAATACAGGGGCGTTGATTGATGGGTTCGTAGGCCATTTATCAGGCTTTGACTTCTTCAAAACTAACTTTTTGACACGTCAAATTGCCGGTGTTGGACAAGCGGGCGGTTCACCTCCTGCAGGGTTCTTATTGGGTGGTACGGTAACTAACGGCCCAATCGTAGGCGGTAACACTATCTCTGTAACAGGGGTCGTTGCCTCCGACGTAGTATTCCGTAAAGGGGATATTATCGAGATTGCTGATGCGGCAGGCGTGTTCATGGTCAACCCGTTGACTTATGACTCTCTAGCGCAACGTGCGCAATTCGTAGTAACCGCCGATGTTATATCAACTGTTGGTGGCACCGCGGATATTCCCGTTAACCCTACCATCGTTATCTCAGGCGCAAGACAAAACATAAGTGCTGCTATCCCTAACGGCGCTCAAATATTGTTAAGTCAAAGCCATAACGTATCACTTGCTTACCACACCCAAGCGGTTGTATTCGCCGCACCTCCTATCAAGGAATTGCGCGGTGGTGTTGAGGCAGTAACACGTTACTCCGACCTTTATAAACTAGCTATGACCTACTCTTTAGGTGCGGATATCCGTAACTATGAGCAGTTAGATCGTATCGACGTTATATGCGGTGTGGCAATTAACCCTGAGTTTGCGGTTCGTATACGCTCGTAATTTTCATAGCCCAACGACACAGCGCTAAAAATGATGCTGTGTCGTTGGGCCGCTTGACAAGGATTTCAAGATGGAAGGAACACCAGCAATTTATTTAGGACGCTTAGTATCAAAAGAGAATTTTAGAGCATTTATCTACGCGCCTGATGGCAATCAACGACTGGTTGAGTCATGGGCGGCGTTTGAGGCCAATATGCAATCCGGGGTCTGGTTTGCCACACCTGAGGATGCAAAGGCAAGTATTGCCCTATCTGAAAAAGCCGCTGCAAAGCCACGGGCTAGCCGGTCGAAAAAGGTAGAGATTGTAAAAGAGGTCGTGCTAGAGCCTACAGCTGAGGATGGCGATGATTTAGATAACCCACCCCCTGAGGACTTAGCGTTTGAGGTTACGGATGATTTCTTACCTAAGGGCTAATAATGGCATCTACTGTACGCGAGTTTGTTTTTCAAATGTACCGGCTAATTTCAGCGTCGAACCCTACTATTCCGCTACACGGGGACGATATGAACTTGGCTATTCGCGTTATGAATCAAATTTTGAGAAATTACGCTAGCTCAGGATTGATGTTAACCATAGCCAAAACGGTATCGGTCGCTATTAATTTACCTATCAAAGAGATTTATTTTACCGATCCGGATTACTCAACCACATCAACCATTACCGAAATTGTAACGCTTACCACCGCATCGCCTAGCTTTACGGTAGTAGATCCCTCTCTGTATTTCGTAGGCGACCTAGTAACCGGTGGCGGCGTACCCGCTGCAAGCACCATTGTTTCCATAATTGGTAACATCATTACACTAACCAATGATGCCACCGAAACAGGCGCTAAAAGCCTTACATTCACACACGATACAAGTAACCCAAACGTCGCCTATATCAAAGAGGGCAGGCTTGCAAACCTTGACAGCGCATGGCTTGACCTAAGCGGTGTTACATACCCCCTAATTGACAAAAGCCGGGATGAGTTTCTAGCCGCATGGAAATATGAGCCATTACAGGGATTACCCCGTTTTATTATCACATTCCCCGAGACTAAAATTGTGCGTGCGCAACTATACCCCGCACCTAGCCAATTCTATACCTTTAACGCTCGGGGCAAGTTTCAAAAAACTATTTTAGGCCCTAATGATACGTTAGAGGGATTGCCCGAGTACTTCGAGCTGTTTTTCTTATACGCGGTTGCGAAATATACCTCTAAGTTTAAAGGGCGCGGATCGGCATGGACGGATGATTTAGAGGCCGAGTACCGAGAGCTTAAAGATGATATGGAGGCCGCATCCGAGGTTAACCTATCCATTGCAGGCGATGAGCAATCATTACTTAATGGGGCGTGGCGCGTCCGGGCAGGCATATAATGGTCGCTCGCAAAATGCAAGATTGGCACATAGAGCCAATCCCCATCTTCTGTTACTACGACAAACAACGCTTTACGCAATTTGGCGCGATGGATTGTGCGAACTGGTATGGCATACAGGTTGAGTCAGGCAAAAAACAACAAGCCTTATATCCTGCTATGGGCCGCCAACACGTGCGCTTATTGAATCAAAATAAATTGATATTTAACGCCGAGCCACGCGCTGAATTTAAATCAATTAATTATCTTTACGTGGTTGATGGTACAAATGTTTATCAATTTGATAGATTTTACAATAGAAAGACCCTGACAATTAACGTAGCGTTGGGTGGGCCTATATGGTTTGCGACGTTAGCGGTGGGTTTGATTGTTTATAACATGATGACAGATGGGACTAATATTTTCGTAATTACGGAGAATGGTTCATCTGTATCGGCCGCTGTGGTTACCGATCCAAACGCTCCCGGAGGTGCTACTACCGGGGGAAAACCTCTCTATGTCGCAGCGTTCGGTAACCGCTTTGTGGTAAGCGCTGCAAATACGCCTGATTTTTATTTAACGCAGATTAACTTAACGGGTAATGCGAATACGTACTTTACCGATCCGACCCTTGCTGCGGCCTTAAACGCGCGTGCGTCAGGCGTTATTGGTCAATTTGCGGTATTACATAACCAGCTGTATATCATGTGCGATTTTACCACCGACGTTTGGGCTAATATTATTACGCAAATTAGCGTAGGTGGCGTGGTACGTGAGTTTCCTTGGAAAATTAATTCATCGTATAACTTTGACTTTGGGATAGCCGACCCGCACAGTTTAAGCGTGGATTTTGGCATGATGGTTTGGCTTGCTAAAAACAGCAACGGCCTTGTCTCATTTATGATGAGTAATGGGCAGGCACCGCAAGATATATCGTCACAGGCTATTAACGTATTGCTTGAAAACTCAACACATCCCGACGAGCTAAACCCATTTTCAACAACGGAAGTGGACGGCTTTTTGTATCAGTATGAGAATACTATTTTTTATCGTGCCGGTGCGGGTAATTTTATTGGATTTGGTGATTTAGACATTATTGATAACGCCAACTCCATTGAATACAACTTTGAAACCGGCAAGTGGGGGCGCGTTATTGAGCTTAATGGCGAGCGCAACCGCATACAAAAACACGTCTATTTTAACAATCAGCATTTAGTGATTGTACAAAATGATTTTGCTATTTATCAGATGGCGGGCAATATTTATCATAATGAATTATTAAACCCTGATAGGGAATCCGATCAGGCCGTTGATGCCTTTTTAAAGTTTCCTATGCGTTATGAGCTGGTGACCCAGCAAATATATTTAGATGATTACGCGGAGTTTGAGGATGAATATGTCGAGATTGACTTCGTTTTTGGCAATAAGACGTTTTATCGAAGCGATGCGGCGTTCGCTAATACAACCTTTATTATGTCTGAGGAATCAACTCATGACGCGCCTGTTTATATTCTTTCAGAGGACGATAAATTCCTTATTACCGAGGGATCTAACACGCCCTCGTTTGATGACAATCATTATAACGATTTATTTAAACCTTACCTTGAGCTTTATTATTCTGATGATGGTGGCGAGACTTTCTTGCAAGCTGATTTAAGGGAGTTTAGCCCGCTTGGCGCTTATAGATGGCGTATGCGCTGGTATGAGCTAGGGGCGAGCCGTAATCGTTGCTATAGGCTTGTTTGTGTTAGCTCAGCGCCTATTGTTGTATTGGGCGCGGTACGTAACACCAAACGGGTATCAGGAGGCGCTAACTAATGGCTATTTTCTTAGATAGAATTGATGCGGCACCCATCGTAAACAGCAATTTTGATGCGCAATTTTTACAATGGCTTTGGGTATTGGTGGATTCTTTAAATGAGAATATTAACGACATTCAGAACTTATTTAATTTTTTAACGGCAAGTAATTATACGGCAGCCGAGATTGCCACGATGGACGGAGCAGGCGATTTAGGGGACGGGATTTTAATTTACGATACGACTAATAATGTTTATGTAGGCAGGGAAAACGGGGTGTTAGTTAAATTTACGACTACCGCTTATCCATAAAAAGGAGTTTAACATGAGCTGGCTATCAAGTTTTCTACACCCCGGCAAAGGCTACGAGAAAGGACAAGAGCAATTAAATAATTATTATGGCCAAACGCAAGGCTATTACAACGATGCTCAAAAGAATTTGCAACCCTATAACAATGCGGGCATGGAGCAATACGGCAATTTAAACGATATCATCAAGAATTTGATGGACCCTACCGAGCTTAATAAAAAGTGGATAGATAGCTATTCCGAAAGCCCGCAAGCGAAACAAGCCGAAACTATGGCCCAAGAACACGGCCTTAATGCCGCCAATTCTATGGGGCTTATGGGTTCGAATACCGCCTTAAACGCAACGCAGGCCGGAACGACGCAAATCGGATTAGAGGATAGACAAAACTACCTTAATGATTTGATGCAAAAATACATGCAAGGCGCTGGAATTTCTCAAGGCGTATTTAATACAGGGGCTAACGCTGCCGGACAAATGGGTCAAAACGCCATGAACATGGGTAATAATGCCATGAATATGGGCCAGAATTCAGCAGAGATGGCTTATGGTAAACAAAATGCTGGCGGTAATATGTTGAGCGGCTTAATTGGTACGGCGGCAGGCGTTGCGGGTAGTGCTTTAGGCGGCCCAATAGGTGGTGCTTTAGCGTCGCGCTGGAATCTTTCAGGAGGCAAATAATGTCTACTAGAATCCCTTTACCGGGCAATATGATTGATACCTTAATGGGCGGTTTAAAAACCGGATCGGGCCTATACGCGAACGCAATGCATCCTATATTAGAGCGCGAAAAACAAAAGCAATTGGAGCAACATTTCCAAGAGCAATTGAAATTAAGCAAAGCCGCTGCCGCCAGAAACGCATCATTAATGCCTTTTCGTTTACAGGAATTAAAAGACAAACATGCTGCCGCTCAATTTGAGCGCACCATGATGAATCAATTAATGGGTGGTGGAGCGCCTCAAGGTGGAGAAGGTGGTGGTCAGGCTATGCCCGGTCAACCAATGCCTGGAGCGCCTCAAATGCCTACTGAAGAAACAGGCCAAGGAATGGGTGCGTTTACGCCTGAAGGAATGCAACAAGCGCAGCAAGCTTTGTCCGCACCCCAAGGTGGCGCACCACAATCTGGTGGCGCTCAAAACCCTATGTTTCATGCGTTAATGCAAAACCCAATGATGCGCGGATGGTTCAAGCATAAATTTGGATACGATCCCTTAGCACCCGTTGCTCAAACACCTGAACAAAAAAATGCCTCTGCATTACAATTATTTCAGGATAAAGAGAAGATTAAGGCAGATAATAAGATTGGAAGTGGCGAAACATTAACCGCGCCTATAAAAACTAAATATCAAAATGTGATTGGCGGGGTTACGTCTGCGCGTCCTATTCTTAAAAAACTTATTGAAGAAACTAAAAAAGGCAATATTCCGGGCCAAGCAATCGGAGCTTTATTTAAACGTGACGCTCAAGCCAGCTATAAAGGCGAGGTATCCACATTGCTTGATGGGGTAAGAAATGCATATACCATCCCAAATACTGACTCAGGAACAGCTAAGGCCGAGGACAAAGTATTAAGAAAATCGGGTGAGTCTGATGCCAATTATGCCAAACGATTAGAGGGTATTTTAGCCCAGATGGATGCAAGAGAAAAAGATGCGCGTACTAAGTTAAGTGCGGGGAACATCACGGCAGGAACCGTCCATTTAGTAGGCCCAAATGGTGAGGATTATGATGTTCCTGAATCAGAGGTGGCAGCTATTCTTCAGGAAAATCCGGGGGTGCGCCGTGGCTAATTTAGATCAATATCGCAGAAAGAGTAAAACAAATTTAGATCAATACAGGCGCGATAAGCCAGAGGCCGAACCCGAAGACAATGAAAACCTATTGCAAAAGGTGGTTCGCTATGGATTAAAAGATCCTGCTATTGGTGTTTTAAATATGGGGCGTGAGTTTGCAAACTTGCCCCATAAGCTATCAGGCGGCCATATACCTGAGTTTTCACCATCTGATTTTGATTTTGGAGGCACTTTAGGCGTTGAACATCCCGATTCAGGGGATAATATTATTCAAACTTTGGCACAAATTGCACCAGCATTTGCTTTGCCCGGTGCCAATATTGGTAAAGCTGGAAAATTATTATCCAAGATTCCGGGTGTCGGCAAATATGCCTCACGTGCAGTTTCTGAAGCTATCCCGCAAGCGTTATTTGGAGCCGCTCAAGCGCCTCATGACTCCATTAAAGCAGGTGCGGAATCAGGGGCAGCTATGGCGCCGTTTAGCGTTTTAGCCCAAATGATGCAAGGAACTAGCCCAACAATGCGTGCTTTAGCTAAAACCGGCATGGGTATTGGGGGTGCTTATTTAGGTCATCAAGGAGCAAAAGCCGTAGGATTTGGCGAGACTGGGGCCGATATAGCTGCTGTGCTTGGTGGTGCTTTGGGTGGTCGAGGCTTTGGAACTAGAAAAGAAATGATGGAAAAGTTAACCCAAGGTGTTCATCCTGAAGTGGCTAACCGACGCATTAAGCTAGCTAATCAATTAGGATTGGATTATTTAACCCCTGCTGAGGCCGGAATTAGTCCGTGGGCCGCCAAACAACAAGGTAAGCTTGGTCGTACCGAAGAGGGCGGGAAGATGCTTTATGAGCGCGGAATGCAGCGCCAAAAGAGTGAGAAAGCGGCAATTGAAAGGACTTTGGAGCAAATTTATTCGCCTGCTCGTATGGATAGCAAAGTAGATGATGCGTACAAAGCTATAAATGAGGTGAATTTGCCGCAAGAGTTTCCCCTTCAATACAAAGATAATGAGATCATAAAAGAGGCGAAAAATTTAGTTGAAAGCACCCCAGCTTATAAGGAAAGCTTAAAATCCTTGATGCCTAAAAATGTTAAATTAGAACCGGGACAAGCTGATCCTCAAGCAACAAGCCTTGTATATTGGGATCATGTCAAACGCGCCTTAGATGATATGGTTGCGAAAGCTGAACGTGCCGGGAACAAAAACGAAGCACGTATCATATCAAATACGCGCCGTGATATGCGTAATCAAATGGATGAAGCATTTCCTGAATACAAGGAAGCTCGGTCACTTTATGAGCGAAAAATTGTTCGTGAAACGCTCGAAAAAGCTTTTGATCGTAAAGAGATGAACGGAACTAACTTTTATAGGGCTTTGGAATCAGATAAAAAGTTTGAGGAAATGTCAAAGCATTTGAAAAATGCGCCTGAAGCGCTAGAAAATTTAAAGGCTATGCGTGAATTATTCAAAGATTTGATGGGGCCACCAACCATTAAAACTGCTAAAGGTACTGAAGAACGCGGCATGAATCAAGACCGTAACCCCGGCAGTTACATGGAGCATCTGCTAGAACACGCATTTACAAAAGGCGTAAATGATGAGGCAGCCATTAAATTTATTACGAGCAAGAATTGGGGCGAACAATTAAAAGAAATTAATAAGATTTCAGACAAACATTTGAAGTCTGTTGCATTTGGATTAATGTTAAGTAAAGGATTATCTCAGGCAGCAGGCCAGCAAGAACGTAAGCCTATGGAGCTTGAGTTGGTAGGTGGTCATCGCTAGGCTTAGCCCACAGTTTAGCCCAGCGATATTCTTCAATGCCTTTTTTAGTGTAATAGCAGGCTATAAAGATACACAGGAAAACTAGAAACATAATAATCTCCTAAAAGAGGGATTATAGACCGGGTGGTGGACAAAAACCAAGCATTAAATGACAGGGAGTCAATAATGGCATTAGGCGTAAGAGGATTTAACCCAATATGGGTGATGTTTAACTTGCAGGGTAAGTTATTCGATGACACGTATTATATGTTTGTCCTTGAAAATACTATCCCCTATATCCCGGCCGATGTATATCACGACCCGGACTTAAACGTAGTATGGGATAACCCTATACGATTTTTAGCAAACGGCACATTACCCGTTGATATTTACTTTGAATCAGACGTGGTTTATAGGCTTGAGTTTCGCAAAAACGATGGTATCAATCCCCCATCACAAAACGACCCTCTTATTTATGAGGTCAATAACTACGTAGCAGGGGATGGCGGATCAGGCCCCGTCGATACCGTAGCCTTTGCCTCTAGTAATCAGGTAACGAACCCACAGTTTTCATTAATTAGTTTCTCATCGCTTTATGCGATAACGAACGTAACCAATCCCGCGCCTATCGAAATAGGCCCCGGTTGGTTCTTAGACTTAACCGGTACAGGCAATGCAACCATTACGCAAGTACCGCTTAGCTCAACTACCCCAAACCCATCAAACGCGCCTTACGCCTTACGCTTAACGCTTGCAGGATGGGATACCGCGAACTTACGTCAACGATTCCAGCAAAACGGCATGTTATGGGCGGATAAAATCGTATCAAGCACAATTACCGCCAGATTACAGGGGTCACCTCAAGCCATTAACGCAACGCTTGTCGACTCAAACGGCACTACCTTAACGAACGTATTAGACAATCAAACGGTAAATTCAGCCTTTAATGAGTTTACAGGCCATGGTACGCTGCCTGCCACATCAAACCCTGATGTGCCTCCTGCCGCCTATATTGATTATGTATTGGCCCTGCCGACTAGCGTTGATATTTATGTAACCAGCATCCAGTTAGTAGTTCAAGAATTGCCCATAGAGCCAAGCTTTGAGCAAGACTCTATTGATAGACAAATAGACCATACGTTTCATTACTACCGCGAAAGCTTATTAATGCAGCCTAAGGATAGTCTTTTAACAGGATGGGATTTTGCATTAAATCCATGGCAAAATGCGGCTACAGCAAGCACGACCGTTGCCACCCAGTGTGTCTATACAACAGACCAAACGATTCTCTATCAGCAAGCCGGTGGGAGCGAGGTAGCCTCGGGGCGTGCGCCAGCTGCGGATAAATTTGCTTATGAAATAAAAGCGATTGGTAGTAACAACCGGTTTGCGATTATTCAATATATTGACCCCACCACCGTTTCTGATATTTGGGGTACGGTACTTTCATCCCTTGTTAGGGCAAGAATATCATCGCCTACTCATAGCACCACGCCACGCTTTAAGATGCGGCTTATTTGGCGCACTACGTTGCCGGCTACTATTGGCGCGACACAGCCTATTGCTACGTGGACGGGTTCGGCAGACCCTACATTTGCCGCAGGATGGACGACCGTTGTACCTAAGAACGATCCGGTCTATACGCTTGAAAGTACCACCGAAACCTTTGTATTTGAGGGCATGTCACTAGCGTCCGTCGTACCGTCAACCTCTACAATGACCCTTGGAATAGTCCTATATACCCTAGATCCCATTGTTGAAACCGCAACGGCAGATAGGATTTTATTCGAGCGAATTTCTCTGGTACCCAACCAATTTGCTATTGACTCAAATGTTTTAAGCTTCGATGAAACCCTTAGACGCTGTATGTTTTATTACGAAAGTTCAAAGGATTTATATACCTTATTAACGACCTCAGGGGATGGGAGCGCTCTATTACGACCCCAATGGGCCGCTCAGGTAACCACCACGATTGCTATGTTTGTGCGCTCGTTTGGCATTGAATTTGCAACCGTTAAGCGAGGCACCGCTGCTGTAGCTATTTATTCAGAAGGGGGTGCTATAAATAATGTGACCGCATATACCTATCATAACGCCGCTCAGGTGGCTACAGGTGCTGTGCCTATTACTAACTGGACAGGGGTTAGTCAAGGTAATAAAGGGATTCAGTATGTATCCAATACATCAGCCTCGTTTATACCGGTTGCGGGTACGGCTAATAATACGTCGGATTCATTTATTTCGTTTCACTATGCGGCAGATACACGACTAGGAATTTAACTAAAACGGAGCTTAAAGATGGCTATTGCATATAATTGTAACTACGACGGCACGATGCCTTTTAGTGATGTCTGTATACAGGTTAACTGCGCAACCGGTGTCGCTCAAACATATACTGTACCCGGCGGCCCTACAACGCAATATCAGGCGTTATTTGAGTACAATCAATCATCGAATGTGTTTATTCGTTTAAACGGGGTGCCTACCACGCCTGCAGCGGGTACGCAAAGCACGCAGCAATACAGCGAGTTTAGACCTCACAAGCGATATGTTAAAGGCGGGGATGTGATACAATTTATTACACCAGATGCTAACGCTTATATCGGAGTTTCATTAAGACAACTCCAAGGTTAACATCCATAATCACAAGGATCTGTGAGATGGTAAACTTTATCAAATTTAGTGAGTTTGTGGACGGGGGTGATTTAGCCAACGACGAAACCACGGTGGGATTAGACGGCGGCGTTAATACCCGCTTTAATAACCCGTGGACGTTTCTAAAGCCCGGCACCACAGGGGATAGACCTATCCCTGCGGCCGCTATGTATTATCGCCTGCGTTTTAATACGACCCTCGAGGTCTATGAGTATTACGATCCGACTACCCTTACATGGACGCAATTATCAGGTACGGGAACAGGTACCGTTAACCCCGGTGTGGCCAACGATATCGCGTTTTATGCCGCTAACGGTCAAGCCGTATCACCCATAGCAAGCCTTGCTAACGCCGTTTTAATTAGTAACGGATCGTCCGTACCCTCAATGAGTACGACGCTCCCCACAGGCTTAAGCATACCCGGCGCTGTTATTACCGCATCAACCGCCGCATTAACGGCCGGATCGGTAATAGCCGCACCCGTAGCAGGCAGCGACCTTGTTAATAAAACCTATGCCGATAGCTTATTTGGATCAGGCGTACAATCCTTAACAGGAACCACCAACCAGATTAGTTTTAGCTCGTCTACCGGAAATATTACCGCATCATTACCGCAAGACATTGCCCTAGGTAGCACGCCGACATTCGCCGGTTTAACCCTAAGCTCTATCCCGTTAGGGGGCGCATCAGGCGGTACAGGAATAAATAACGGTTCGCGCACCCTAACGCTTGCAGGAAATTTAGCCACCGTTGGCGCGTTTTCCAGTATATTTAACTTTACAGGGGCTACAAATGTTACATTCCCTACCAGTGGCACACTTTCAACAACTACAGGAACCGTAACATCTGTTAGTGGAACCGCAAACAGAATCACATCTACAGGGGGTACTACTCCGGTTATCGATATATCTGCAAGCTATATTGGACAAAATTCGATAACAACCTTAGGAACACTTACTATAGGAACATGGAATGCCACGCCTATAGATTTAGCCAGTTATGTATCAGGAAACCTGGCCGTTTCTCATTTAAATAGCGGTACAAGCGCGTCTGCAACTACATTTTGGAGAGGGGATGGTACATGGGCGACTCCTAGTAATGGAATTACGCCTGCCGCATTAACAAAAACAGACGATACCAACGTAACATTGACTTTGGGTGGCACACCAACAACAGCTTTATTGCAAGCCACATCCTTAACATTGGGTTGGACTGGCCAGTTATCTTTAACCCGTGGTGGATCAAATGCTAGCTTAACTGCAAGCAACGGAGGTATTATTTATAGTACAGCCAGTGCTATGGCTATACTTGCAGGAACAGCCACAGCAAATCAAATGCTATTATCAGGAGCATCTGGAGCACCCGCATGGTCAAGCACCACGCACCCTAGCACTGTTGCTCAAGGTGATTTATTGTATGGTAGCGCTACGAATGTTATTTCCACACTAGCTAAAGACACCAACGCCACACGCTATTTATCCAATACCGGAACTACTAATAATCCTGCGTGGGCGCAAGTCAATTTAGCAAATGGTGTTACAGGTAATTTACCCGTTGGCAATTTAAATTCTGGAACCAGTGCTAGTGGCACGACTTTTTGGGCAGGCGACGGCACATGGAAAACTCCATCTGGTAGCAACATTGCAAATATTGTTCAAACCACTAAAACAGATACACAGGCAGTTACTAGCGCGACTTTTGTGGATATAACATCTTTTAACGTTTCTATAACCCCATCAGCTTCATCTAGTAAAGTTTTGATTACGGTATCTTTATCTATAGGACAAGCGGCGGGGCAATCAGGATTTGTTCAATTATTAAGAGGATCAACACCAATATTTATTGGAGATACTTCAGGAAGTAAAACATCGGGTACTTCCGGAAATCCCGATGCAGGTGCTTTAGCATGTGAGTCTGTATCCTTTAGCTATCTTGACTCGCCTGCTACTACCTCATCAACAACCTATAAAGTGCAAATTAGAGGGTTTTCGGCTACAGCGGTATATGTTAACAGAACCGCAACAGATACCGATATTGCGGCCGTACCACGCAATGCCAGTTCAATTATAGTTCAGGAGATGAAACAATAATGGATATTTCAGCGGTATTACTTTATGGATGGCCCGGAAAAGAATTTAGTGTAGGCGAAACATATGAGTCATTGCAATGGCTAAGTGAAGACGTGCCTAAACCTACCCTGCAAGAAATAGAAAACCTATGGCCTGAATGTTTGAATCAAATTCAGATAAAAATATATAAGACTGAGCTAGAAAAACTTTTAAATTCAGTGGCCGCGCAAAAAGATTATCGAAGCCAATTATCTATTGTCTCTTATACATCATCAAGCAACCCGCAATGGAAAGCGGAGGCAGACTCTTTTATTGATTGGCGTGATGCTCTTTATAGCTATGCGTTGCAAGTAATGGATAATGTTTTAAATGGGAACATTCCAGCGCCAACGTTAGAAGATTTTTTACAAGGTGCGCCTGTGATTGTGTGGCCTTGATGACGAAATGATATTAATTTGTTAGTGTTAGTGGTGCTGTTTCAATTAATTTAATTTACATGGAGTAATTTAGATGTCTGATACCGATCAATCTCAACCCAATGCCGGTTTATTGCAACACCTTAAGATTCAGATGCAAGGATTTATTCATCAGCGTGATGCGGCCAAACAACAATTTGAGCAATTGCAAGGTGCTATTTATGCATCCGAACAAATCATTGAAAAAATAGAAAATGATGCCAAAGAATTTTTAGTTAACCTAGCTAAAAAACTCGAGTTAGAAAAACTTGAGGCGTTAGAACGTTGTGGAATCGAGGAGGGTAAAAATGAAGAAGCCTGCTAAAAGGATGGAAGAAAAAAACATCCGGAATATGCAAAACAAGGATGAAAAGAAATTAGTTAAGAAAAAAACCCCTATGAAAAAGGATTGCTAATAACAAGGAGCGAATCATGGCTTACGATGATGTTCCACGAAAACCGATTGAAGTTAGAGAGGGCAAAGGAGGCGGTCGCGCAGGTCATGATGAGCTTATCGATCGCGCTGGTGACTCAGGAAGGTATGGTGTACGCACGGATGCAGCTGCTGAGGGCGTAGGCTATTTAGGTGTGGATGATTTAGATAGGATAAGACGTAAAAATTTGAGGCATAAAACCAGATAATTATTTATTTTATAAGGAGATAAAATGAGTATTACAGCGATTGGTCGTTATTTTGTAGGCGATCCAAATATAGTATCCATAGTAACCGATGATAACCTTGCTACTATTACCACGGCAGGATATTTAACAGGTACAGATATTGCGGCCGATATTGAATTATTAAACAACGGTGAATTTCAATGGCTAGATACCGATATCGTTTTGATATCTTATGCGCCTAATTTCATTGTTAACTGGTTTAAATACGACGCAACTAACGCCACATTCGTAGCTAACCCTGCGGCAGGTGGTTTAAGTAATAGCTTATTAAGCGGTCGTGTGTTTGTAGGTAATGCCAGTAACATCGCGACAGGTGTTGCTTTAACAGGCCCTGTGGCGATAGATAATACAGGTTTAACATCGCTTGCCGCTAACTCTGTTTTAAGTGCTGCAATTTCGCCTTTAATCAGAAAATATACCACTGTAACTATTACCGCCGCTCAATTTAACGGCATGTACGCGGCACCTAAGCTATTACTAGCTGCAGGCGGCGCAAATACATTGCAAGTTATTGACCAGCTGCAGTTAGTGATGACTTACGGTTCAGCTAACTACGCGGCAGGCGGCGTTGCAGCGGTTCAGTATGACTCTACA
>ERZ1292632.1384-Hain-H43-01um-R2-1384-length-23720-cov-8_pt1 | contig 23720 bp, 22 predicted proteins | sample MGYA00564407_ERZ1292632 | MGnify/ENA primary metagenome ERZ1292632 (study PRJEB36523, sample SAMEA6512637) | groundwater metagenome | collected 2019-01-08 | study: AquaDiva: Metagenomics assemblies of 32 groundwater samples | reverse complement strand
CCCTTGTCATGCAGTCGCTCGACGACGACCAGGCGCAGGAAACCATCTCCATCCCTCTCGAAGGCAAGAGCAGCATCGCCGATCATATGGTGATCGCGAGCGGCCGCTCGTCGCGTCAGGTCGCGGCGATGGCCCAGCATCTGGCCGAGCGGATCAAGAAGGAAACCGGCCGCTCCGCGCGGGTCGAAGGACTCCCGGTCGCCGACTGGGTGCTGATCGACGCGGGCGACGTGATCGTGCATCTGTTCAAGCCCGAAGTGCGCAGCTTCTACAATCTGGAACGCATGTGGGGCTTCGTCGACGCACCGATCGCCGGCAACGCCTGATATCACGCTGTTCCGTTCGGGCTGAGCGAAGTCGAAGCCCATCACTGAGCGAAGGCGAAGTGCTTCGCTCCGCTCAGCCTCGCCCTTCGACTTCGCTCAGGGCGAACGGTGTCAGGTGCCGCCTTGCTCCTCCACATCATCGCCCGCGGGAAAATCGGCCGCTCACCCGAGGCCGATCTGGTCGACCGCTATATCAAGCGGCTGACCATGCCCCACCGCATCACCGAACTCCCCGACGCCTTGGGCAAGGGCGGGGGCGGCAAGCTACCCCCCGCCCCGCCCGGCACCATAACGGTGATGCTGGACGAAAAGGGCAAGCAACTCACCTCGCTCGATTTCGCCCGCCGGGTCGAGGGCTGGCGCGACGCGGGCACGCGCGAATGCCGCTTCCTCATCGGCGCGGCCGACGGCTTCGATGACGCCGATCGCAATAATGCCGACCTCCTCATCGCCTTCGGCGCGATGACCTGGCCGCACATGATGGCGCGCGCCATGCTCGCCGAGCAACTCTGGCGCGCCTGCTCGATCCTCTCAGGCCACCCCTATCATCGCGACGGCTAAGGGCAACCCGCCTCGAATCGAGATCACCCCACGTCCGTTCGGGCTGAGCCTGTCGAAGCCCTCACTACCCCCTTCCACAGGCGCAGGGCAAACGGCTCATATTCATGGGGGCGCTGCTCTAGCCATACCGCCCCTTTGCCCTTACTCAGGCGGAAATCGGGGGCATAGGGTGAAGCGGGCTTTCCTCATCGCGGTCGGACTGACGGGCTTAGCGGCCCTCGCCGCCACGCGCCTGCCAGCCGCCCCCGACAACGCGATCATCCTCCCCGGCACCGCCGGCACGACGCTGGCGCAGGAACAGCAGGCGCTCAAAAACGCCCGCCGCCAGTCGGACGAGGCGCGCGAGCGTTCCGCCCGGCTGGAGCAGCAGGCCAGCCTCGCCCGCGATGAGGCCGAGCAGGCCCGCCGCCGCGCCGCCGCGCTCGCCGCCCGCATCCAGCAGGCGGAGGCGGACATCGCCGCCGCCCGCGCCCGGATCGCTATCATCGCCCGCCAGCAGCGCGCCCAGGCTGCCCGCCTCGCCGCCAAGCAGGAACCCGTGGTCCGCCTGACCGCCGCGCTCCAGATGATGGCCCGCCGCCCCCTCGCCCTCGCGCTGGTGCAGCCCGGATCGGTCGCCAACGCCGTCCATATGCGCGCCGTGCTGGGCCAGGTTCTTCCCGTCATCGAACAGCGCACCGCCGGCCTGCGCGCCGAGCTGGAAGCAAGCCGGGCGCTCCGCGCCACCGCCCAGCAGGCCGCCGACTCGCTCGCCCGCGCTCAGGCCGACCGACAGCAGCGGCAGGACGCGCTCGCCGCACTGGAAGCGCAGAAGCGCGTCGCCGCCCGCGACTATCGCGCCAATGCCGGCCTCGAAAGCGAACGCGCGCTGGCCTTGGGTGAGAAAGCCCGCGACATCGTCGACCTGATGGACCGGCTGGAAGAAGCCGGCGACCTGCGCGACCGGCTCGCCGCCCTCTCCGGCCCGCTGCTCCGCCCAGCCCGCCCGAGCGAAGCCACAGCGCCCGCCCCCGAACGCGAACGCAGCGCCAGCGGCCCGCCCGCCTACCGCCTCCCCGTCATCGGCCAGCTCGTCACCGGAATGGGCGAAGTCAATGACGGCGGCGTCCGCTCGCGCGGCCTCACCCTGGTGACGCAGCCCGGCGCGCAGGCGATCGCGCCGACGACGGGCCGCATCGCCTTCGCCGGCCCCTATCGCGATTACGGCCAGATCCTCATCATCGACCATGGCCAGGGCTGGACCACCCTCATCACCGGCCTCCACCGCGTCACCGCGCAGGTCGGCGACATGGTGCGGCAGGGCGATCCGGTCGGCATCACCGGCGCCGAACGCCCCAACATCACCGTGGAACTGCGCCGCAACGGCCGCCCGGTGGACATCGTGCCGCTCGTGGGGTTAGGGTGAGGCATTGAAACGTGCATCATTTGATGCTAGAAATTGTGCATCAGGAGATTGGAGATGCGCACCACTGTCACGCTTGACGACGAGCTTGTCGCCAAGGCCCAGGAATATACCGGCCTCACGGAAAAATCCGCACTCATTCGGGAAGCGCTCACGTTACTCGTACAGCGTGAGGCCGCGCGTCGGCTTGCCCGGCTTGGCGGTTCGCAACCGGATTTGGAATTGCCGCCAAGGCGTCGGCCGGACATGCCGTGATCCTGGCCGACACATCCATATGGGTCGACCATCTGCGGGGGATGCCGACGATCTTGCAGGCCTTACTAGACGATGGCGAAGTTCTGACCCATCCGTTCGTGATCGGCGAAATCGCGATGGGCAATATCCAACCCCGCGCGTCCATATTGCAGACATTCAACCGATTGCCGCAGGCCAAAGCCGCGAGTCATGACGAAGTGATGCACCTTGTCGAGGTCGAACGGCTCTATGGCCTGGGGGTCGGCTATATCGATGTGCATCTCCTGGCTTCCACGATGCTGACGCCCGATGCACAATTCTGGACAAGAGACAGGCGACTGTTCGACGCTGCTGTCCGCCTGGGCATTGGCTGGAGCCCCCATTAACCCGACGCTCATCGTTGATCGGCGACACCCGGTCGAAGCGCGCTTTTGCGTTGACGGGCGAATCGCCCTATATTGGCGATCTTGATGCGGACTCCAGGAACTCCCATGAAATCCACCTTCCTCCAGGGCGCTGTTGCGCTCGGGGCGCTTGCGCTCATTCCTGCCACCACCGCCGCGCTCGCCGACGGGGAGGCGTCGAGCTACAAGGCGCTCGATGAATTCATGGACGTGTTCCAGAAGGTCCGCAGCGACTATGTCGAGAAGGTCGATGACGAAAAGCTCATCAAGGGCGCGATCGACGGCATGCTCGCCAGCCTCGATCCGCACAGCAGCTTCCTCGACGCACGCGATTTCCAGAATCTCCGCACCCAGACCGAGGGCAGCTATGGCGGCCTTGGCCTCTCGGTCACGCAGGAGGATGGCGCGGTCAAGGTGATCGCCCCCACGCAGGACACGCCCGCCTGGCGCGCGGGCATCAAGGCGGGCGACTATATCACCCATATCGACGGCCAGCTCATCTATGGCGGCACGCTGGACGAAGCGGTGGACAAGATGCGCGGCGCGCCGGGCACCAGCCTCAAGCTCACCATCGTGCGCGCCGGCCGCGACAAGCCGATCGACCTCACCCTGACGCGCGAGATCATTCAGCTGAAGCCCGTCAAATGGGAAGTGAAGAACGGGATCGGCGTCATCAACATCGTCAGCTTCTCGGCCAATACCGGGGCGGATGTGCGCTCGGCGATCCGCAGCATCGACAAGAGCCTGGGCCACAAGCCCACCGGCTACATTCTCGACCTGCGCTCCAACCCCGGCGGCCTGCTGGACGAGGCGGTCAGCGTCAGCGACGCCTTCCTCGAACGCGGCGAGATCGTGTCGCAGCGCGGCCGGGCGAAGGGCGATGTCGAGCGCTATTATGCCAAGCCCGGCGACGACGCCAAGGGGCTGCCGGTGATCGTGCTGGTGGACGCCGGCTCGGCCTCGGCGTCGGAAATCGTGGCCGGCGCGCTTCAGGACCAGCATCGCGGGCTGGTGATGGGCGAGCGCAGCTTCGGCAAGGGCTCAGTCCAGACGATGCTCCCCCTGAGCAACACGACCGCGCTCAAGCTGACCACCGCGCGCTATTATACGCCCTCAGGCCGCAGCGTGCAGGAAGGCGGCATCCAGCCCGACATCCGCGTGCCGCAGCTCAGCGACCCCGATTACAAGAACCGTCCCAAATTCCGCGAAAGCGACCTGCGCCGTCACCTCATCAACGAGATCAAAACCGACGACGCCGCGCTGGAAGAGGACAGCAAGGACGATCCCCGCTTCGCCATGACCGCTGAGGAGCTGAAGAAGAAGGGCGTCGAGGATTTCCAGCTCGACTATGCGCTCAAGACCATCGCCCGCCTCGCCGGCACCCCCGGCGCGACGATCGCCCAGGCGCAGGTCGCCGCGCGCAAGCCGGCGACGAAGTAGCTCTATACCAACCTCCGTTCGCCCTGAGCCTGTCGAAGGGCACGCGCGCCCTTCGACAGGCTCAGGGCGAACGGAGTCCAGGAACGCGCTCAAGTTCAGCATGACGAAAGCCGCCTTAGGCTTTAAGCGAGTGCCATGAAGAGCCTCCCCCTCGCCCGCGCCATCGCCCTGCTGACGCCGCTGGCGCTGCTCGGCGGCGCCTATGCCTTTCAATACATCGGCGGCCTGCCCCCCTGCGAGATGTGCTGGTGGCAGCGCTACCCCCATTTCGCCGCCGTCCCGCTCGCGCTCATCGCCTATGCGCTCAAGGGCAAGCCCTGTTGGAGCGCGCTCTTCGCGGGCCTCGCGGGCCTTGCCATCGGCATCAGCGGCCTGATCGGCCTGTTTCACGCCGGCGTCGAATATCATTGGTGGCAGGGGCTGACCGCCTGCTCCACCAGCGGCGGCGGCTCCAGCGCCGACATATTGAACCAGATCATGGCGAGCCCGCTTACTCGCTGCGACGCTGCCCCCTGGTCGCTCTTCGGCATTTCGATCGCCGGCTATAACGGCCTCTTGTCCGGCGCGGCCGCGCTCGCCATCTTGGCGCTGCTGCTGCGATGGAGGAAGGCATGAGCGAGGCGAAGCCGTTTCCCCGGCCGGGCAAGAAGCCGGGCGAGGCCGATCGCGCCGCCATGCTGCGCGTCGACCAGGCGGGCGAATATGGCGCGACCCGCATCTATGCCGGGCAGCTCGCGGTCATGGGCGACCGCCACCCCTATGCGCGGATCATCGCCGGCATGGCGAGCCAGGAGCAACGCCACCGCCAGGCGTTCGATGCGATGATCGCCCGGCGCGGCGTCCGCCCGACGCTGCTGACGCCGGTCTGGGATGTCGCCGGTTTCGCTCTGGGCGCTGTCACCGCCGCGATCGGTCCGCAGGCAGCCATGGCCTGCACCGCCGCGATCGAGACCGAGATCGACCGCCATTATGCCGAGCAGCTCGATCAACTAGGCGACGACGACCCGGAACTCGCGCACGCCATCGCGGATTTCCAGGCGGAGGAGGTCGAGCATCGCGACGCCGCCATCACCCATGGCGCCGAGCAGGCCCCCGCCTATCCGCTGCTGTCGGGCGTCATTCGCCTGGGCTGCCGCGCCGCCATCGCGCTCTCGAAGCGCATCTGAGAAGGACGAGATGATGAGCAAGACCCTGATGATCGCCGCGCTCGCCCTGATGGCCGGGTCCGCGCCCGCGCTCGCGCAGCAGGCGACCGCGCCGACCGCCGTGACCGATCCTGCCAGCGAAAAGGTCAATCTCGTCATCGTCTATGGCGACGACGCCTGCCCGCAGAGCCAGGGCAGCGAGATCGTCGTCTGCGCGCGCAAGGGCGAGGAGGAACGCTACCGCATCCCCGAACCGCTGCGCGGCGATCCCAACAAGCCGAGCAATCAGGCGTGGGGCGAGCGCGTCCGCTCGATGGAATATATCGGCCGCTCGGGCACCGAAAGCTGCTCGCCGGTCGGCGGCGGCGGCGCGACCGGCTGCTTCGCGCAGCTCGCCCGCTTGGCCAAGGCCGAACGGCAGGCGGCGAACGACGCCAGCTGGAAGGATCTGGTCGAGGCCGAGCGCGCCCGCCGCCTCTCCACCATCGACGCCGACAGCGAAGCGATCGAAGCGCGGGTCAAGGCCGAAGAAAAAGCCGCCGCCGCCCAAGCCGCGCCTGCACCCCAGTGACGGAAGGGGGCGCCCCGCGCCGTCATGCGGATGGACATGGCGCGGGGGCGCGCCGCGCGGAACGGGGAACGAAGAAAGGCGATCTGATGCGGCCCCTGTTCCTCCTCCCTCTCCTGGCGCTCGCGACCCCCGCCGCCGCGCAGCCCGCGCCGCCGCCCGAACGCATCCAGAACCTCACCGTCTATGGCGACGATCCCTGCCCGCAGGGCGAAGGCGACGAGATCGTCGTCTGCGCCCGCCGCCCCGAATCGGAACGCTACCGCATCCCCAAGAAGCTGCGCGAAAAGCCCGCGGTCGCCGGCGGCCCCGGCTGGGGCAGCCAGGTCGCGACTATGGAGCAGGTCCAGCGCCAGACCCTGCCCAACAGCTGCTCGGTAATCGGCAGCAACGGCTTCACCGGCTGCACCGCCAAGATGCTGGAACAATGGTTCGCCGAACGCCGAATGCAGCAAAGCCGCGGCGAACCTTGATACCAGAGGCTCCGTTGATGAGGCCTCATAAGCCCCTCCCCTTCAGGGGAGGGGTTGGGGTGGGGTCTATCCGGTTAGCGCTGTTCTTCCAGCAGACACCCCACCCCCCACCCCTCCCCTGAAGGGGAGGGGAGAGCCTTGCTCAACGCATTATGCCCTACCGTGCCCCCTCCAGCGCCGCCCCCTCATCCACCGTCGCGCGGAAATCGGGCCGCAGCCGCAGGCCCGCCGCCTGTTCATAGGCATAGCCCGCGTCCAGCAGCCGCTGCTCGGCATAGGCGCCCGCGATGAAGCTCAAGCCCACCGGCAGTCCGCGCACCAGCCCCATCGGCACGGTAAGGTGCGGGTATCCCGCGATCGCCGCCGGCCCGGTCGATCCGCCCGGCCCCTCATATTGGTCGCCCCACACCGTATCGGAGGGCCAGGCCGGCCCGTAGCTGATCGTCACCAGCAGATCGACGCGATTGTCCGCCAGCATCGCGTCGATCCCCTCGCGGCCCGCCAGCCGCAGCGACTTCTCGCGCGCCGCCTTATAGGTCGGATCGTCCAGACCCGCCTTGGCCTGCGCCATGGTGAAGATGTCCTGCCCGAACAGCGGCATTTCCTTGTCCGCTTGGGCGCTGTCGAAGGCGATGAGGTCCGCCAGCGTCCGCGTCGCCACCTGATCGGGCCGGGTCGAGGCGAGATAGGCGTTCACATCCGCCTTGAACTCATATTTCAGCACCTCGTAACTCGCGTCCGACATGCCCTCCATCGCCGGCTTCTTGACCTCGACCAGGGTCGCGCCCAGCCCCTTCAGCACCGCCAACGCCGCCTCATACCGCGCCAGCAGCTCCGGCTGCACCCCGCCGCGCAGCACGCCGATCCGCATCCCCCTGATCTTCGCCGGGTCCAGCGCGGCGGCATAGTCGCTCGCATGGGCCATGGCATCGGCGGTGGTCGGATCGGCGGAATCGCTGGCGATCAGCGCTGAGAATAATATCGCCACGTCGCGCACGCTGCGCGCCATCGGCCCGGCTATGTCCTGGCTATGGCTGATCGGGACGATATGGGTGCGCGGAACCAGCCCGATCGTGGGTTTCAGCCCCACCAGCCCCATCATCGAGGACGGGCAGATGATCGACCCGTTGGTCTCGCTGCCGATCGCCGCCGGCGCGAAGCCCGCCGCCACCGCCGCGCCCGATCCGCTCGACGATCCGCAGGTGGTGCGATCGAGCGCATAGGGGTTGCGCGTCAGCCCGCCGATCGCGCTCCACCCGCTCATCGACCGTTCCGACCGGAAGTTCGCCCATTCGGACAGGTTCGTCTTGGCGAGGATGATCGCGCCCTTCGCCTTCAGCGCCGCCGCGACCGGCGAATCGCGACCCGGTGCGTTGCGCGCCAGCGCCAGCGACCCGGCCGTGGTCGGCATCCCCGCCGCCTCGATATTGTCCTTGAGCAGGATCGGCACGCCGTGCAGCGGCCCGCGCAGCTTCCCCGCGCGCCGCTCGGCATCGAGCGCCCGCGCCTGCGCCACCGCATCGGGATTGAGCGTGATGATGCTGTTGAGCCGCGGCCCCGTCCGGTCCATCGCCGCAATGCGCTTGAGGTATGCGCGCACCGCCTTCTCGCTGCTGGTGCGCCCGCTCGCGAGGTCGGCGGACAGCGACGCGATACTCTGATCCTCGATTCCCGCCTGCGCCCCCGGCGCGACGAGCAGGGCGGCGGCGATCGCGAACGGCATTTTCATCGGGGACAGGTCCGGTCCATATGGTCGAGGCTCTTGGCGATCAGCCGCTCCAATACCGCCATGTCGATCCCCGAGAGGCGCTTGACATAGAGGCAGCCCTTGCCGCTCCGATGCTTGCCCAAGGACGCGAAATCCTCCTCCTGGAGCCCGTGCATGTAAAAGACCAGCTCCGCCTTGCGCGGGGAAAAGCCGATGCGGCAACTCTCCCCTTCCCGCCCGCTCTCATAACGATAATGGTAACGCCCGAAGCCGATGATGCTCGGCCCCCACATCCGCGCCGGCTCGCCCGAAAGCTGCGCCATCAGCGTGGCGACGACGCGCCCGTCCGCCTGTCGCTCCTCGGGCGCCACCCCCGCCAGGAAATCCTCGACCGCAGCGTCGGTCTCGACCGTCTTGTTCGCTTGCCCCATGGCTTGCCATCTCCCTGCCGCTAGACTAGAGGCTAGCGCGTCATCTGGGGAGTAGCCAGCCGTTCGCACAAGCGGACGGGCCATATGTCAACATATTTGGCCGAGAGGCCGTGGCATGTGGGATGCGGGGCGCGAGACCCGCATCGGGCGAGACCAATGGCATCGACGCTTCTGTCCGGCCGGGCGGAAAGCGCGATGGCATTGAGTCGATTGTCTCCGCCCGGCCCCGGAACGTGCATGACCCCTCTCTTCACCTCCGCCGGTCTGGTGGCGCTCGCGGAAATGGGCGACAAGACGCAGCTGCTGGCGATGCTGCTCGCCACCCGCTTCCGCAAGCCGCTGCCGATCATCCTCGGCATCTTCGCTGCGACGATCGCCAATCATTTCCTGGCCGCGCTGGTCGGCCACTCGATCGCCGGCGTGCTGACGCAGGACTGGTTCCGCTATGTCGTCGCCCTGTCCTTCATCGCCATGGCGGGCTGGACCTTGATCCCCGACCGGATCGACGCGGATGCGCCGCTCAGGGCGCCGCCCAGGGCCAGCGTGATCCTGACCACGCTCATCGCCTTCTTCCTGCTCGAAATGGGCGACAAGACCCAGGTGGCAACCGTGGCGCTCGGCGCACGCTTCGACAATCTGCTCGCCGTCACCTTGGGCACGACGCTCGGCATGATGATCGCCAATGTCCCCGCCGTCCTTTGCGGCGAAGCGCTGGCGAAGAAGGTGCCGATGCGCGCGCTTCAGGTCGGCGCGGCATTGCTGTTCCTCGCGCTCGGCCTCTGGATGCTGGCCGACCTCATCGGCCTGCTCGGCTGAAAAGGCGATGCTGCCCGCGCGGGACGGTTGTCAGCGCGCGGCGGCTGTTGCAAGGGGATAGGCGGAGTCTTCCCCTTATCTTGGACATGGGACGCGCGTGATGAAGGACAGTCTGGTTACGATCTTCGGCGGCGGCGGCTTTCTCGGCCGGCAGGTCGCGCAGGCGGTGATGGCGCGCGGCGGCCGCGTGCGCGTCGCCCAGCGCGATCTTGCCACCGCGCTCCGGGTCAAGCCCTTGGGCGCGCTCGGCCAGACCCAGTTCGTCGCGGCCGACATCCGCAAGCCCGCCAGCGTCGCCCATGCGGTGCAGGGCAGCGACATCGTCATCAACCTGGTCGGCATCCTCGCCGGCGATTTCGACGGCTTCCACCGCCAGGGCGCGGCCAATGTCGCGAAGGCGGCGGCGGACGCCGGCGCAAAGGCGCTGGTCCATGTCTCGGCCATCGGCGCGGACGCGGAAAGCCCCTCCGCCTATGGCCGGTCGAAGGCGGCGGGCGAAGCGGCGGTCAAGGCCGCCTTCCCCGCTGCGACGATCATCCGCCCGTCGATCATCTTCGGGCCGGAGGACCAGTTCCTCAATCGCTTCGCCGACCTCATCAGCCTCTTCCCCGTCGTCCCGGTCATCAGCGCCGCGACCCGGTTCCAGCCGGTGTTCGTCACCGACGTCGCCGAAGCGATCGCCAACGCCGCGGCCGATCCCGGCCAGCATGGCGGCAAGACCTATGAGCTTGGCGGGCCGCAGACCCTGTCGATGAAGGAGATCAACAGCTGGATCGCCGGCACGATCGGGCGGACCAAGCCGCTGGTCGAGGTGCCGGCCGGCGTCGCGTCGCTGCTCGCCCTGCTGCCCGGCGGCCCCATCACCCGCGACCAGCTTGCGATGCTGGGCCGCGACAATGTCGTGGCACCGGGTGCGCCGGGCCTCGAAGCGCTGGGCGTCGCGCCGACCCCCATGGGCGCGGTCGCCGACCGCTGGATGGTCCGCTACCGCAGGCATGGCCGTTTCGCCGGCCGCGTCAGCGCCTGAACCTTCGCATCCTCCCCTCATAGGGGAGGTGGCAGTCACGAAGTGACTGACGGAGGGGTGTCCCCCTCTCGATAGCGCGACACCCCTCCACCATTTGCTACGCAAATGGTCCCCCTCCCCTTGCAGGGGAGGATGCACAGGAGCCCCCATGGACCATATCCTCACCGTCATCCTGCTGGGCATTGTCGAGGGGCTGACCGAATTTCTGCCCGTCTCCTCGACCGGCCACCTGATCCTCGCCAGCGAGCTGCTCGGCTATGACGCCGCCACCTGGGCGATGTTCAACGTCGTCATTCAGCTCGGCGCGATCCTGGCCGTGGTGGTGCTCTACTGGCGCACCTTCTGGGCGGTCGGCATGGGCCTGCTGCGGCGCGAGCCTGTCAGCTGGCGGTTCCTGCGCAACCTGCTGCTCGCCTTCCTCCCCTCGGCGGTGATCGGCCTCGCGCTCCACGACTATATCGAGCAGCTATTGGGGGAGCCGCAGGTCGTCGCCTGGGCGCTGATCGCCGGCGGCATCGCCATCCTCCTTATCGAGCGGGCGGTGAAGGAACAGCGCTTCCACGGCATCGCCGACATCCCCGTCGGGCGCGTGCTCGGCATCGGCTTCATCCAGTGCATTTCCATGATCCCCGGCGTCAGCCGATCCGGCGCGACGATCATGGGCGCGCTGACTCTGGGCGTCGAGCGCCGCACCGCCGCCGAGTTCAGCTTCTTCCTCGCCATTCCCACGATGCTCGGCGCGACGACGCTCGAACTCCTCAAGAAGGGCGACCAGCTGACCAGCGCCGCTGTGGGCTGGGGCGACATAGCGCTCGGCTTCGTCGTCTCCTTCTTCGTCGCGATCGCCGTGATAAAGGGCTTTGTCGGGCTGGTGTCGCGGCACGGCTTCGCTCCCTTCGCTTGGTACCGAATCGTCGCCGGCGCGGCGGCCCTGATCTGGCTTGGCGCACGGTAGGACCGGATCGGCCATATTTAATGAAAGATTATTACAGGAATTTGCATCGCTTGCAGATATCCGCGCGGAAATAGGTCAGTCTTCATGTCGTATAGCGCAGAATCCGCGTGACTCTGCGGGTTTTTCTGCTATGCGGCTTGGCGTACCGACATTTGGGGACGCTGCATGGCTGACAATCCGATGCTGAAATTCGTGGGCTTGGGCCAGGCCTATCCCGACAAGCGCGCCGCCGACGACCGCGCCGACGATTTTCTTGAAATCAGCCGCAGCTTCCTGGTCGAAAAGGCCGAGGAGCAGGCGTCGCGTTGCTCGCAATGCGGCGTGCCCTATTGCGCGACCCATTGCCCGCTGCACAATCATATCCCCGACTGGCTGCGCCTCACCGCCGAGGGCCGTCTGCGCGAAGCCTATGAACTCAGCAACCTGACCTCCACCATGCCCGAAATCTGCGGCCGCATCTGCCCGCAGGACCGGCTGTGCGAAGGCAATTGCGTCATCGAATTTTCCGGCCATGGCGCCGTCACCATCGGCAGCGTGGAGAAGTTCATCACCGACACCGCCTGGAAGGAAGGGTGGGTCGAGCCGCTCGTCCCCGGCAGCCCCACTGGCCAGTCGGTGGGCGTCATCGGCGCGGGGCCGGCTGGCCTCACCACCGCCGAATATCTGCGCGCAGCGGGGCATGAGGTGCATGTCTATGACCGGCACGATCGCGCCGGCGGCCTGCTGACCTATGGCATCCCCGGCTTCAAGCTGGAGAAGGACGTGGTCATGCGCCGCATCCAGCGCCTCAAGGACGGCGGCATCCTCTTCCATGAGAGCTTCGAGGTCGGCCGCGACGCCACCCTCGAAGAGCTGCGCCGGAAACATGACGCGATCCTGATCGCCACCGGCGTCTACAAGCCCCGCGACATCAAGGCCCCCGGCGTCGGCGCGGCCGGCGTGGTGAAGGCGCTCGACTATCTGACCGCCTCCAACAAGGCGGGCTTTGGCGACGCGGTGCCTGAACATGAGGACGGCACCCTGCTCGCCACCGGCAAGAAGGTCGTCGTGATCGGCGGCGGCGACACCGCGATGGACTGCGTCCGCACCGCCATCCGCCAGGGCGCGACCTCGGTCAAATGCCTCTACCGCCGCGACCGCGACAATATGCCGGGATCGCAGCGCGAAGTCGCCAATGCGGAAGAAGAAGGCGTCGAGTTCGTCTGGCTCACCGCCCCCATCGCGTTCGAGGGCGTCGATCATGTCACCGGCGTCAAGGTCACGAAGATGCGCCTCGGCCAGCCCGACGCCTCCGGCCGCCGCGCGCCCGAGCCGGACCCCGGCAGCGAGCATGTGCTCGACGCCGATCTCGTCATCAAGGCATTGGGCTATGACCCGGAGGAATTGCCCAAGCTGTTCGGCGCGGAAGACCTCTCCGTCACCCGCTGGGGCACGCTGCGCGTCGATCACAAGACGATGATGACATCGGTGGACGGCGTGTTCGCGGCGGGCGACATCGTGCGCGGCGCGTCGCTGGTGGTCTGGGCGATCCGCGACGGGCGGGACGTGACGGAGCATATGCATCGTTATCTGCGGGCGAAGGCCAAGGTCGGTGAGAAGGTGCCGGCATGAGGGGAGTATTTGTCTTTTGGTTTTTGCTGGCGACATGCGTTCCAGCTGCACCGGCGTTGGCAAACGAGGCCGAAAGTTCCCCAATCACTATAGGCCGCCAAAAAGCAATGCAGTTGCTTGACGTCAGTTCGCCTTTACAAGACATGAAAAATCAGTTCGTCAGCAATTTCATATCGTCGTTTAACAAGTCGATCGACACAGATGCAAGGTTCGCCCCTCTTGAAGCACGTAAACCAGGTTTGCGGAAAGCATTAAAAGCTGCTGTTGCGGCGGAAACTGAGCGGCAGGCGACGCCCGAATTGTCGTTGGTGCGTCGGCATCTTGCCGACTTGTTCGAACAAGTGCTGACTATCCAAGATATGGATACGGCTATTGCGTTCTTTTCCAGTCCTGCCGGGACTCGCATCAAGCAGCGCATGATGGCTGGAAGTCAGGCGCAAATCGATCAAATGAGGGAAACCGGCGAACTTCGCCGAGACCTGAACGCTGGCTTGGAAAAGGTCGTCAACAGTGCCGCAGCCTCGGGTCTAGAAAATATGAGCGCGGAAGATAGCTTAGCGGTCGTAAAGTTCGGCCAAACGCCTGCCTCCCGAAAAATGGAGGCTATTAGACCGCAGTTCATGAGCATGATGAGCAATGAAATGCAAGTTATGGCCGGACGTGTCGTCAAAAAGATCAGTCCTGTTGTCGGCAAGGCAATTGCTGATCACATGTCTAAGAAGTGACTTGGCAGGGGTAATGACGTGACAAACGACAGAATGGAATCCGAACGCCTCCGCCTCGCGCGTGAGGGCATGTACCGCCCCGACCTCGAATCCGACGCCTGCGGCGTGGGCCTCGTCGCCGCGACCGACGGTCGTCCCTCCCGCCGCGTCGTCGCCTCCGCTATCGACGCGCTGAAAGCCGTGTGGCATCGCGGCGCGGTTGATGCGGACGGCAAGACCGGCGACGGCGCGGGCATCCATGTCGATCTGCCGGTGCGCTTCTTCGATGACGCGATCGCCGACTCAGGCCACAAGCCGCTGCCCAACCGCCTCGCCGTCGGCATGATCTTCCTGCCGCGCACGGACCTTAGCGCCCAGGAAACCTGCCGCACCATCGTCGAGGCGGAGATCATCGACGCGGGCTACACCATTTATGGCTGGCGCCAGGTGCCGGTCGATGTGTCGGTCATCGGCGAAAAGGCGCAGCGCACCCGCCCCGAAATCGAGCAGATCATGATCGCCGGCCCGATGCCGGAGGAGCGCGACGTTGCCGAGTTCGAGAAGGACCTCTACCTCATCCGCCGCCGGATCGAGAAGAAGGTGATCGCGGCGCAGATCAACGATTTCTACATCTGCTCGCTCTCCTGCCGCTCGATCATCTACAAGGGGCTGTTCCTCGCCGAAAGCCTGTCGGTCTTCTACCCGGACCTTCAGGACGAACGGTTCGAGAGCCGCGTCGCCATCTTCCACCAGCGCTATTCCACCAACACCTTCCCGCAATGGTGGCTGGCCCAGCCGTTCCGCACCCTCGCCCATAATGGCGAGATCAACACGATCCGCGGCAACAAGAACTGGATGAAGAGCCACGAGATCAAGATGGCGGCGCTTGCCTTCGGCGAACAGTCGGAGGACATCAAGCCCGTCATCCCCGCCGGCGCGTCGGACACCGCCGCATTGGACGCCGTGTTCGAGGCGATCTGCCGCTCCGGCCGCGACGCGCCCACCGCCAAGCTGATGCTCGTGCCCGAAGCCTATCAGGCGGCGAGCGCCGACCTGCCCAAGGCGCATGTCGACATGTACGACTATCTCGCCTCCGTCATGGAGCCGTGGGACGGCCCCGCCGCGCTCGCCATGACCGATGGCCGCTGGGTGGTCGCGGGCGTCGATCGCAACGCGCTGCGCCCGCTGCGCTACACGCTGACCGGCGACAATCTGCTGATCGTCGGCTCGGAAACCGGCATGGTCGTGGTGCCCGAAACCACCGTGGTCAAGAAGGGCCGCATGGGTCCGGGCCAGATGATCGCCGTCGATCTCCATGAAGGCGAAATCTATGACGACCGCGCGATCAAGGACCGGATCGCGGGCGAACGCCCCTATGGCGACCTCATCAAGGACTTCCTGACCGTCGACGATCTCGCCGACGCGCCCAGCGCCCTACCCGCTTGGGACAAGACCGAACTCACCCGCCGGCAGGTCGCCGCCAATCTGACGCTGGAGGATATGGAGCTGATTCTCAGCCCCATGGTCGAGGACGCCAAGGAAGCCGTCGGCTCCATGGGCGACGACACGCCGCTCGCCGTCATTTCGGACAAGCCGCGCACCATCAGCCACTTCTTCCGGCAGAATTTCAGCCAGGTCACCAACCCGCCGATCGACTCCCTGCGCGAACGGCATGTGATGAGCCTCAAGACCCGCTTCTCCAACCTCCACAATATCTTGGAGGAAGAGGCACAGAACAGCCATGTGCTGGTGCTGGATTCGCCGGTCGTCACCAGCGCCGAATGGGCGCGGCTCAAGGCCTATTTCGGCCCCGCCGTGGCGGAGATCGACTGCACCTTCCCCGCGAGCGGCGGTCAGGAACAGTTGCGCGCCGCGATCCGCCGCATCCGCGAGGAAGCCGAACAGGCCGTGCGCGAAGGCCGCACCGAAATCTTCCTGTCGGACGAGGGCGTCAGCGAAACGCGCGTCGCCATCCAGGGCGTGCTCGCGGCCGCCGCCGTCCACACCCATCTGGTCCGCAAGGGGCTGCGCAGCTACGCCTCGATCAACGTGCGCAGCGCCGAAGCGCTCGACACCCATTATTTCGCGGTGCTGATCGGCGTCGGCGCGACCACGGTGAACGCCTATCTGGCCGAAGCCAGCATCGCCGATCGCCATGCGCGCGGCCTGTTCGGCGACCTCGGCTTCGACCAGTGCGTCGAACGCTATCGCACCGCGATCAACGAAGGTCTGCTGAAGATCATGTCCAAAATGGGCATCGCGGTCATCAGCTCCTATCGCGGCGGCTATAATTTCGAGGCGGTGGGCCTGTCCCGCGCGCTGGTGAACGATCTCTTTCCGGGCATGCCCGCGAAGATTTCGGGCGAAGGCTATGCCTCGCTCCATTACAGCGCGATGCTGCGCCACACGGCGGCGTTCGACGCAGCGGCGGTGCGGCTGCCGGTCGGCGGCTTCTACCGCCAGCGGCAGGGCGGGGAGAGCCATGCCTATTCGGCGCAGCTCATGCACCTGCTCCAGACCGCCGTGGCGACCGACAGCTATTCGACCTATCTGCAATTCTCGCGCGGCGTGCGCGACCTGCCGCCGGTCTATCTGCGCGACCTCATGGAGTTCAACTTCGCCCGCGAAGCGATCCCGATCGACGAGGTCGAGGCGACCACCGAAATCCGCAAGCGCTTCGTGACGCCGGGCATGAGCCTGGGCGCGCTCAGCCCGGAGGCGCATGAGACGCTGGCGATCGCGATGAACCGCATCGGCGCGAAAGCGGTGTCGGGCGAAGGCGGCGAGGACGCCAACCGCTTCAAGCCCTATGACAATGGCGACAATGCCAACAGCGTCATCAAGCAGATCGCGTCGGGCCGCTTCGGCGTCCATGCCGAATATCTGGGCAGCGCCGAGGAGATCGAAATCAAGGTCGCGCAGGGCGCCAAGCCCGGCGAGGGCGGCCAGCTGCCCGGCTTCAAGGTGACCGAGTTCATCGCGAAGCTGCGCCATTCGACGCCGGGTGTCACGCTCATCTCGCCGCCGCCGCACCACGACATCTACTCGATCGAGGATCTCGCGCAGCTCATCTACGACTGCAAGATGATAAACCCGCGCGCGCGCGTCTGCGTCAAGCTGGTGAGCCAGGCCGGCATCGGCACGGTCGCCGCCGGCGTGGCAAAGGCCCATGCCGACGTCATCCTCGTTGCCGGCCATGTCGGCGGCACCGGCGCCAGCCCGCAGACCAGCATCAAATATGCCGGCACCCCTTGGGAAATGGGCCTCAGCGAAGCCAATCAGGTGCTGACCCTCAACGGCCTGCGGCATCGGGTGAAGCTGCGCACCGACGGCGGGCTCAAGACCGGGCGCGACATCGTCATCGCCGCGATCCTGGGCGCGGAGGAATTTGGCGTCGGCACATTGTCGCTGGTGGCCATGGGCTGCATCATGGTGCGCCAGTGCCACAGCAACACCTGCCCGGTCGGCGTGTGCGTGCAGGACGAGAAGCTGCGCCAGAAATTCACCGGCACGCCGGAAAAGGTCATCAACCTCATGACCTTCATCGCCGAGGAAGTGCGCGAAATCCTCGCGCGCCTGGGCTTCCGCAGCCTGGACGAGGTGATCGGCCGCACCGAGCTGCTGAAGCAGGTCAATCGCGGCGCGGAGCATCTCGACGATCTCGACCTCAATCCCATCCTCGCCAAGGTGGATGCGCCCGACGATCAGCGCCGCTTCTCGCTGAAAGCATGGCGCAACGAGGTGCCAGACAGCCTCGACGCGCAGATGATGAAGGACGCGCGCGCCGTGTTCGAGCGCGGCGAGAAGATGCAGCTCACCTATACGGTCCGCAACACGCACCGCGCGGTGGGCACCCGCCTGTCGGCCGCCGTCACCGAGAAATTCGGCATGTCGACGCTGGCGGACGGCCACCTGACCGTGCGCCTGCGCGGAAGCGCCGGCCAGTCGCTCGGCGCGTTCCTGTGCAAAGGGATCAAGCTCGAAATATTCGGCGACGCCAACGATTATGTCGGCAAGGGGCTCTCGGGCGGCATCATCACCGTGCGCACCACCGTCTCCTCGCCGCTGTCGTCGAAGGACAATACGATCATCGGCAACACCGTCCTCTACGGCGCGACCAGCGGCAAGCTGTTCGCAGCGGGACAAGCGGGCGAGCGCTTCGCCGTCCGCAATTCGGGCGCGCAGGTCGTGGTCGAAGGCTGCGGCGCGAACGGATGCGAATATATGACCGGCGGCACGGCGGTGATCCTGGGCAAGACCGGGGCGAATTTCGGCGCGGGCATGACCGGGGGCATGGCCTTCATCCTCGACGAGGATGGCAGCTTCCCGACCCAGGCCAACCCGGAAAGCATCGTCTGGCAGCGGCTCGACAGCGCCTATTGGGAAGCGCAGGTCAAGGCGCTGATCGCCGAACATGCGGTCGCGACCGACAGCCGCTGGTCGAACACCGTGCTCGACGATTGGGACCGCTGGCGGCGCTACATCTGGCAGGTCTGCCCCAAGGAGATGGTGAACCGCCTCGCCCATCCGCTGAGCGACACGCCCGCGCAGGTCGTCGCGGCGGAGTGACCCGCCTTATTGCGTGGCGCTGACCGGCTGCACCGTCGCAGCGACGGCCGGCGGCGCCATGGCGGGCTGCGCAGCGGCGGGCGACGGCGTCGGCCCGGCGGCGAAGCGCACGATGTTGGGCGGCAGTTGGTGGATGGGGGACGGCGCGGCCTCGAACGCGGCCTCCTCCATCACGTCGCGCGCCTGATAATCCTCGACCACCGCATCGCTGGTCCCGCGGATCATGCCGTCCGCATCATAGCCGGCCATCTCGGCCTGCCACCGCCGCTCGGCGAGCGTCGGGCCGCAGCCGGTGCACTGGATGAAGGCCGGCCCCTCCTGCACGCGCCCGCCGCTGTCGACAAAGGCCGGCGCTTCCTCCTCCGCCACCGCCATCGCCGGCTCGTCGGCGGGCGAATGGCCCTGCGGACTCGTCGCATAGCTGCCCAGGCCAAGCCCCATCACCGCCGCAGCGGCTATCGTCACGCCCCCCGACATCCATAATGGCATCGGCATATCGCATCGTCTCCCGCGCCGGCGCGCCGTCCCTTCACAGCGCCGGCATCACCTTCCCAGCCAATTATAACACCGATCGAGATCGGTTGTTGCATGACCCAAAGGCCTTTGCTAAGGGCCGCCTCCTACCAAGGCACCGGCCCCGCCGGTTTCCCTGTTGATGTGCGGTCGTGGCGGAATTGGTAGACGCGCAACGTTGAGGTCGTTGTGGCCGAAAGGCCGTGGAAGTTCGAGTCTTCTCGACCGCACCAAACAGTCCTGGTGATTTCCCTCTCAAGGGCACCCCGGCGAGATACTCGCCGGAAAGGGCGCAGTTCCGGGCCTCTTCGGGCTTTGAGCATTCCCAACCTGCAGTCAGAATCGTCTCAGCTGGTCGGCCTGGCTCGCCCGAACGCCGCCCCATTCTCCGGTCGGAAAAGACTGACTGCAGGTCCGCTGTCTTCAAAGTTGCTGCCGTTTGGTAGCTTGGAACGCCTCTCTGTTTCCTACCCTAGGTTCATCACAGCGCCCCCGAGACCGATGACGGACTTTGGGACAGAACTGCCGTTCACTCGCTACTGATCAAACGGCAGGCATTGCCGAAAGCCGACGTCGGCCAACGACGCTGGGATTGGCCACGATGTTGGACAATCTGGACTGGCAGCTTTCGGACGCGAAGTCACGAGAGCGGACACCGGCAAACGCCGCGTCACATGATCGCATTTCCTGAAGCCGACCTTCCGGCTCGGTGACTTTTCCTTTGTTCCGCCTCCAAAGCCGCTTGTCCGCTATAAACTACCCACGTTGGACTTTTCATGAGGAGGGTCGCTCGGCGCCTGCGAAACTGACAAATTTGACTGGGGCAATCGAGCCAAGCGCAGACAGATTGGCCTAGCGCCCACTAATCGCCAGTCGACGATCTGATAATGTGCCGATGCGGCCCGGACGGGATCGTTCGCTAGAGCGAGTGACTGGCATTGATGGAACGCGCGCGAACTAGAAGAAGGTCGCCCTCGCGCAATCAAAGGAAGTAAGTGACAAGGTCAATGACTGACTCCTCAGCGCGACTTGTAGTTTTCGGTATCGTACTCTGTCACTCCCGCGGCGGATCGCGGCGTCGAAGTGCTGCGATCAACGCTGTCAATCGGCGTCCAAACGGGACCCCCGATCGGCGCGCAAAAGGGACCCCCTCTCAGGGATGGCACGACGGTCGAGGAACGCTCCTTGCGCTGCGCGCGGCGTAGGGAGGGCGGAGCCCGACCGGAGACGCGCGCAGCGCAAGGCATCTTAATCCCGGCATGCTGTGGGATCAGTTTCGGTTCTTGAAGCGCCAGCTGTCATTGCCGGTCTCGATGATGTCGCAATGATGGGTGACGCGATCGAGGAGAGCAGTGGTCATTTTGGGATCGCCGAACACGGTGTCCACAAGGGCGATCATTTTGCCGGAGAGCATGACGCGATCGTCCCAGCAGAGCTGTGGAACGCCGTCCAGGCGAAGCTCAAGGCAGGGGCACAGGGCACGCTCCGCAGCGGCACGGCGCATGACAGGCTGCAGCTGATGACCGCCGTTACCGAGCGCATCACCCTCCATGAGGATCATGTCGCCATGGCGATCGGATCAGCCAGGCTTGCCGCAGCCCTTGGTGCTGATCAGCAGGGTCTCGCTCACAATCAGCCGATCCTGATCGACTTGCCGGTGGTGAAGGTCCGCCGCGGTCACCAGATCCGGCTGGTGATCCCGGGTCCGGACGCGCTCATGGCCGAGCCGCCGCGCCGCGACGAGAGGCTGGTCGCGCTGATCGCCGAGGCGCATGCCGCGCGCAAGCTCGTCCTTGCTCACCCCGACCGCTCGCTCAACGCGCTGGCTGCGGCGCATGGCCGGTGCCGCACGCGCCTCGGCCGGCTGGTCGCGCTGTCCTGTCTTGCTCCCGACATCATTCCCATCGCCTGACTGCGCTATCCACGTAGAGAGGATCAATCTCCATACCGGCTGCGCGCCGAGCGCTGCGCTCGGCCGCCATGATGGTCGTGCCCGAGCCCATAAACGGGTCGAGAATGAGGTCACCCCGATCGGAGCAATCCCGCATCGCGTCCGCTACCAGGGCGATCGGCTTGGGTGTGCTATGGGCGGCAAGATCGCGATCCCGGGATTTGCCGAAGGCATTTGCGCCAGGATAATCCCAGACATTGGTACGATGTCGACCATGTTTGCCCAGCGCCACATGATTGACGTGCGAGGCCGTGCCCTGTTTGAAGACGACGATCAGCTCATGCTTCGAGCGATACAGGCTCCCCATCGAGCCATTGGTCTTGTTCCAGACCACGATATTCTTGAGCTCAGTATATAGCTTGTCGCCGGCCTCCAGCATCGTGCGCACATGGCGCCAATCGATGCACAGGAAGTGGATCGATCCGTCACGCGCAAAGGCGCACATGTGCTGCATCGCTGTGGTGAGGAAGGATCGGAACTGATCCTCGGACATCTCGCCAGATGCCATGGCGAATTCGCGATGCTGATGGCGACCCAGACCTGACACATGCCCGTTGATCGGGACGTTATAAGGCGGGTCTGAAAAGACCATAGAGGCCCGCTCGTCGCCCATCAGCGTCTGATAGGCATCAGGTTCGAGCGCGTTCCCGCACAGCAGTCTATGCTCGCCGAGCAGCCAGAGATCGCCTGATCGAGTGATGGCAGGTTGATCGCTGTTCGGTGCCTCGATCAGATCCGCGGGATCCATTGGTGCATCGCTGGGAGAGCCATCGATCAGGAAATCGATGACGCCCATCTCCAGGCCGGTCAGATCGAGATCGAATTCGAGGCCCGTGAGTTCGATCAGCGTCTCGCGCAGGATGGAATCGTCAAAGCTGGACGCATCCGTCATTGCATTGTCGGCGATCGCCAACGCCTTCTTGGCCGGCGCATCGAGATGCGGCAGGCGCACGCAAGGTACGTCGGTCATGCGTAGCGACTTGGCGGCCTGCAGTCTGGCATGGCCGGCGAGCACCATATTCAGCTCGTCGATGATAATAGGTGACGACCAGCCAAATTCCGATATGATGTGTGCCAACTTCGCGATCTGCTTCGCGCTATGCTTACGTGCATTCCTGGGATCAGGGGTGAGGGCGCTGGTAGCGAGATATTCGATCTCGAGCCGACCGTGATGGTCATCGTCGTGACCGGTTTGCAATGCTTTCTTTGACATGGTGACGTACTCCAGTGGGAGCGTGTCAGGACCTTCCTGAGCACTGAATTACGTCGTTATTCAACATCTAACAGATGGCTGGATTGAAGCCTCGCAGGGTGGGCGTTTGCGGTATCCGCATGCCACTTTGTCGAATGGCAAACCCTGCTGCTTTAGCAAAATACCCTGCTTCTTGCCGTAGGGAATTTCCCATGGTGCCCCGAGCCTATGGCGTATTGCAGGCAGGTTACTGCTCCTCAATGACAGCTTTTTGTCCAAATTCCCTGCAGATTTCCCTGTACACAGGGAAATTCACCTGACAGTAACGCCGAGACCCGTTCGCTCCGGACTGGGTCGCGCACCATCTTGCTCCTAAAGGCACGTCGCAAGCGCTGCGTGCGCATCGCCCGGCTGTTTTGTGCGCGGGACGAAATGCGCAACTTACCGGCTATAGGCGGATTGATGCCCGATAGCAGATGGTGAGGCAGGCAATGGACAAGCCCCCGCGACCCAAACGATCAAGTGTTTTCATCGACGCGGCCATGGATGGCACCGGCCCCGGAGCGCCGATGCAACTCGTGCGGATACGCGACATTTCGGAAGGGGGCGCGAAACTGGAGGGCAACGCGCCGGCGGTCGGAACGGCCATACTTCTTTCGCGCGGAATCATCGAGATCGCAGCGAAGGTCGTTTGGACCTCCAGACGCTATTTCGGTGTTGCCTTCGACGATCCGGTGTCGGTCGAGATGGTGATGCGCGCTGCCGGGCAATCGCGCTCCCCTGAACGTCCACCCCACGCTGCCGCGCTGACCGACGGCGTCGGGCGTGCAACCGCCTTGCCGCGCCGGCGGGCCCCGCCCCCGCTTGATCGAACGACATTCGGCCTGCGCGTCGCAACGCGGCACTGACCGGCTTCATCCTTTGCGCAGCAGGAACACCGCGTGTTCGGCGAACAGATTGGCGTTCGCATGGGTGGTCTCGCGGTCGCCCTTGAGGAACCATTGCCCGTCGATATGCCAGCCCCGCTCCTTCACCAGCGCGCGGAAATCGTCGACCGTCACATGATGGATGTTGAGCGTGTCGTACCAGGTGTCGGGCAACAGCCGCGTCACCGGCATCCGCCCGCCCCACAGCAGCGACAGCCGCCCGCGCCAGTGCGCGAAATTGGGGAAGGACACGAACGCTTGGGCAGCGATCCGCAGCAGTTCCTCCACCACCAAATCCGGCCGCCGTGTGGTCTGGAGCGTCTGGCTCAATATCGCATAGTCGAAACTGGCGTCGGGATAATAGCCAAGGTCGGTGTCGGCGTCGCCCTGCACCACCGACAGCCCCCGCGCCACGGCAGCGGCGACGTTCGACCCGTCAATCTCCAGCCCGCGCGCGTCCGCGCCCACGGTATCGCGCAGCGCCGCCATCAGCGCCCCGTCGCCGCAGCCCACATCGAGCACCCGCGCGCCCGGCCGCACCGTCCGCGCGATCAGCGCCAGGTCGGGGCGCAACGCCTCCCTCACGCCCGGCCCCCGCGCAGGAAGCCGTCCACCACCCGGTTCAGCTCCGGGCATTCCAGCAGGAAGGCGTCATGCCCGAACGGGCTGGACAGCTCGACGAAACTCGCCTGCGCCCCGCTGGCGTTGAGCGCATGGACGATGATCCGCGATTCCGCCGTGGGATAGAGCCAGTCGGTATCGAA
>ERZ1292632.1380-Hain-H43-01um-R2-1380-length-23783-cov-4_pt1 | contig 23783 bp, 21 predicted proteins | sample MGYA00564407_ERZ1292632 | MGnify/ENA primary metagenome ERZ1292632 (study PRJEB36523, sample SAMEA6512637) | groundwater metagenome | collected 2019-01-08 | study: AquaDiva: Metagenomics assemblies of 32 groundwater samples | reverse complement strand
GAATCGATTATCAGCGAATATTTTCCACTGACAAAAGAAGAAGCGCTGTCTCAGGGTTACAGGTGGGAAGACGATATCCCGATGACCGTGGGGCAAGAAACGACTTCGCACGACAAACTTCCCGCTCGCCCGGAAGATTATCAGCCGGATCTCGACAATGAAATACTTGCGTGCGTCTCCTGCCGGAGAAATTATCGCTTCATACCAATGGAAATAAATTTTCTTAAACGATCCGCGCTTTCTCTCCATCGAGAGTGCTTTAACTGCAGACATCAACGGAGAATGAACATGCGTAACCCGCGAATGCTCTGGGATGGCGCATGTAACAGATGCGACGCTGTATTCAAAACATCTTATCCTCCCGACAAACAAAAAGAATTGCCGATTTTCTGCGAGGCTTGTTATAAGCGGGAAATGGCATAGCATTAAACGACAAGCGACTCGAGACAAGCGACAATGAACACGGAACAAGAGATAAAAATCTGCGGCCAGTGCAAAAACCAGTTCACGATTGAGCCGGATGACTTCGGTTTCTACGAAAAGTTCGGCGTCCCGCCGCCGCAGATGTGCCCGCTCTGCCGCGCGCAAAGGCGACTCGCGTTTAGAAACGAACGTGTGTTTTACAAACGTCCGTGCGATAAGTGCAAAAAAGACGTGGTCTCGATGTACTCTCCGAACAAGCCATATCCGGTCTGGTGCTACGAGTGCTGGTTCGCGGACGATTGGGACGCAACGGAATACGGGCAGAACTACGATCCAGTCCGACCAATACTCAAACAAATCAACGAAGTGTATATGAAAGTCCCCAAAGTTGCGCTTATATATGTGCGGAGCGTCAATTCTGAATACGTAAACATCTCGGCAGACAATAAAAATTGCTATATGCTTGTCGAGTCTTCGAATAATGAGGGATGCGTCCATTCGTACTGGGTGCAGCAATGTCGCGACTCCATTGACCTTTCGTTTTCCCATCAAACCGAACTTGCATACGAAAGCGATGATTGCTACAACTGCTACCGACTTTTCTATAGTAGGGGCTGCCATGATTCCCGCGATTCGTATTTCTTAAACGACTGCAGGGGATGCAGTGATTGCATTGGCTGCATAAACCTACGAAATCAGCAGTATTGCGTATTCAACAAACCTCTCGGTAGAGAAGCGTATAAAAAATTCTTCGCAGACGCGCGGCTTGATACGGCGAGCGGCGTAGAAGCTATGCGGAAAAAATTTGAGGAGTTCATCAAAGCCCAGCCAAGAAGATATGCCGAGATCATTAATGCGCCGGGCTCGTCTGGCAACTATATCAACGACGCAAAGAATTGCCGAAAATGTTTCCATTCGTATGACGCGGAGGATTGCGCTTACGGCGAGCACGTATGGCGGAACGCGAAGGATTGCATGGATGTAAGCACGGCGGGCCGGAATGCCCAGATGATTTACAATTCCATTAATACCGGCATCGACGTATCGAATCACATATGCGTCGCGCAAGGTTGGAGTTCCACGTTTTTGGAATATTCCTTTAATTGCTTTAATTCGAACCACTGCTTCGGTTCTGCTGGATTGCGCAAGAAGGACTACTGCATTTTGAACAAGCAATATTCGAGAGAGGAATACGAATCGCTGCGAAAAAAAATCATAGACGAAATGAAAGCGAAAGGGGATTACGGCGAATTTTTTCCGATCTCGATAAGCTTATTTGGGTATAACGAGACAGTCGCGCAGGAGCAGTTCCCGCTCGCAAAAGAAGAAGCGCTGAAGCGAGGATTCAAATGGGAAGATCATCCGCGCGGCACGTACGGGAAAGAGACAATTTCGTGGGATAAAGTGCCAGACTCGATAAAAGACTTTGCGCCTGCCGAAGTATCAAGAGAAATCTTTGTCTGCACAGCATGCGAGAAAAACTATCGGATAATTTCGGACGAATTCAATTTCTATAAAAAACTTGGAGTACCCTTGCCACGTTTATGCCCCGATTGCCGGCACGCACGCCGCTTCACCGCCCGCGGGCCGAATAGACTGTGGAAGCGACAATGTTTGTGCAACTCGGTGACAGGGGATACGAGACCCGCCGGAGGCGAGACTCGCCAAGGGCGGCAAGTGACAAGTAAATACCAAAACACTGCCACGCATTTTCACGGCGACGAACCATGCCCGAATGAATTTGAGACGAATTTTTCTCCGGAAAGGAAAGAAATACTATATTGCGGGCAGTGCTACAGTGCGGAAACTATTTAAAACTCTTCTATCTGACGATCGTCAGATAGAAGAGTCGCATCGATCTTCTAATACAGAAGTTGCATCAACGTTCTTGACATCGATTATAACGCGATTATAATAAACGCATGACTCAAAAAGTATTAAAAGTTGGCAGTTCTGCGGCAGTGACAATTCCGAAAAAGTCCTTAAAAGACCTCGGGCTTAAAATTGGTGATTCTGTCCGTGTTGAGATAAATCAGAAGAGCCGGACAGTTTCTATTACTCCAGCGGTAAGAGAAATCGTTGACGAGGAACTTGTTCGCTGGACAAAGTCATTTATTAAGCGTTATCGGCCGGCACTTGAGGCGCTTGCCAAAAAATAGCCGTGAAATATTTAGAGACACAGGAAATCCTTGTTATCCACGATCAGATAATTGAAGAAACAGGAGGTGTTCATGGCGTGCGCGATATCGGTCTTCTGCAATCAGCAACTGTCCGACCCCGCACCGCAATCGCCGGGAAAGAAATGTTCGGGAGCATATTTGAAAAAGCGGCTTCACTACTTGAAGCATTTGCTCGTTTTCATGTATTCACGGATGGCAACAAACGAACTGCGGCTATTGCTTCTGCTCGTTTCCTTGCAATAAATAATCATGAACTCACTGCGACCAATGATGAACTCGTGATATTTATGGTTAGCGTTGTGGAATCACGCCTTGAAATTACAGAAATCGCCGCGTGGTTCAAAAAACATTCGAAAAGAATTCGCAAAGGTAGAAATAAATAATAGGCGGTATGAAACAGGAAACCAAAAACTGTCAAAACTGCAAGCAGCAGTTCGTCATCGAGCCGGAGGTTTTTTGTTTTATGAAAAGATAAGCGTGCCGCCGCCGACATGGTGCCCGGACTGCAGATACCAAAGACGCATAGCAAACCGCAACGAATGGAATTTTTATAAGCGGGATTGCACGCTCTGCGGCAAAAACATGGTTTCGATTTATAATCCAGCGTATCCTGGACCCGTGTATTGCCAACCGTGCTGGTGGTCGGATAAATGGGATCCATTTGATTACGGTCGCGACTTTGATTTTTCCCGCCCGTTTTTCGAACAATTTTATGAGCATCGTCTTAAAGTGCCGCGAGTTGCACTCGCGAATCACGCGAGCGTCAATTCCGAATACAGCAACCAGAGCGAGAGCAATAAAAATTGCTACATGGTTGTCGCGACGGGCATGAGCGAAGATTGTATGTATGGAAATTGGAATCAAAGAAGTAAAAACTGCGTGGACTCTTGGGCCATGAAAGGATGCGAAATTATGTATGAGTCGCTCAACTGTAAAAAATGCTACAAGTGTTTGTTTGTCGAAGATTGCGTCGAAACCTCAAATAGCTACTTCTCTAGAGACTGTAAGGGATGCAACTATTGCTTCGGATGCATAGGACTTAGGAATAAATCGTATTGTTGGTTCAATGAAGAGATTGGGAAGGAAGAATATCTTAAAAGATTGAGCGCTATTTTATGGACACCGTGCACGATCGCGGATATGAGAAAAAAATTCCATGAGTTGTCGCTACGACTTCCCACTAAGTATTATCATGGCAATCAGAATTTAAATTCTACCGGCGATTATATTTTGGAAAACAAAAATGTTAGGGCGGTATTTCATGGCGGCCTTTCCGAAAATCTCCGCTATGCGCAAGACGCGTGGGAAGCTCGCGACTGCATAGACCTCACAGAAACGCTCGACAATGAGCTCGACTACGAAATGGAGGGGGCGGGATGGGGGAGCGGCTGTATCGCTTCCTGCAAATCGTGGTACAACAGCGACGCATTCTACTCGGAGCTCAATTTCAGCTGCAACAACATCTTCGGATGCATGGCGCTGCGATCAAAATCGTATTGCATTTTCAATAAGCTATATTCTGAGGAAGAATACAGAAGACTGAAGTTGAAATTAATTGAGCACATGAAACGTGCCGGCGAGTGGGGCGAATTTTTCCCTATTGAGATATCACCGTTTCCATATAATGACTCTCTTGCCCAAGATTATTTTCCACTCACGAAAGAACAGGTAAAAACCCGAGGATGGAGATGGTACGACCGCGATTTCAAAGGATATGAAACAACGCTGTCGCACAAAGACCTGCCTGAAACCATCAAAGACATTTCAGGCAGTATTCTCAAAGAAATTGTAAGCTGTAACTCGCAGGATTCTAAATCCGAAAAACAGAAATATCTCCATTGCGCCACAGCCTTCCGCCTTCATCCAGAGGAACTTTCATTTTACAAGCGACTCAATGTGCCTATCCCACGCAAATGCTTCCTGTGTCGCCTGCAAGACCGACTAAACCGCCGCAATCCGCGAGAACTGTGGCCCCGGACTTGCACATGTTTGGGTGGAACATCCGCGAACGGAATATACAAAAACACTGCGACACACTTTCACGCAAACAAGCCCTGCCCAAACGAATTCGAAACCAGCTACGCTCCCAATAGGCCCGAAATCGTGTATTGCGAGCAGTGCTACAATGCAGAAGTAGTATAAAATCCAAGCCTTCAAAAAAGACAAAAAATAAGGTAAGATAAACGCAGTATGAGCTCATTAGAACCTGAAAAAGACGTTATCTACTTCGGGAGAACCGACTTTAGAAATAAAGATCGGCTGTTCGGCATTAAGCGGAACGACAGGCGGCAACACGTCTATGTTGTCGGTAAAACTGGCACTGGGAAAAGCGCCTTGCTTAACAATTTTATCGTCCAGGACATTATGAATGGCGAGGGGGTCTGCGTCGTTGATCCGCACGGGGAATTGGTCGAGGGGGTCTTGAAGAAAATTCCGGAGCATCGGATGAAGGACGTGATCTATTTCAATCCTGCCGACACAGATTTTCATATCGGTTTCAATATTCTCGAGCTTCCCGATCCGAAATACAAAAACCTTGTCGCATCGGGTCTTATGGGAATTTTTACGAAAATCTGGGCAAACGTCTGGTCGGCGAGGATGGAATATATTTTAAATAACGCAATACTCGCGCTTCTTGACACGCCCGGTTCGACTCTCCTCGGTATTCCGCGGATTTTGACAGACAAAGACTACCGCCAAAAAATTATCGCGAATTTAAAAGACCCGGTCGTCAAAGCATTTTGGATCCATGAGTTCGAAAGTTGGCGAGATCAATTTAGAAATGAAGCGATTGCGCCGATTCAGAACAAAGTCGGGCAATTTCTCTCCACTTCGCTCATTCGTAACATCGTCGGGCAGTCAAAAAGCACGATTGATATTTTTGACGTCATGAATACGGGAAAAATTTTTCTCGTTAACGTTTCAAAGGGAAGGATAGGAGAGGATAACTCCGCGCTTCTCGGCGCGATGCTTATCACAAAAATCCAGCTTGCCGCAATGGAACGCGTGCGTATTCCAGAAAACGAGCGGGTGGATTTCTATCTTTACGTAGACGAGTTCCAAAATTTCGCGACAGATTCTTTTTCGGGAATACTTTCTGAGGCTAGAAAGTATCGGCTTAACCTTATTCTTGCGCACCAATATATCGGACAGCTTGTAACAGACGTGTCAACCAAAGTCCGCGACGCGATATTCGGAAACGTCGGGACAATGATCGTTTTCCGCGTTGGCGCGGCGGATGCAGAGTTTTTGGAAGCCGAATTTGAGCCTGAGTTCGTAATCCAGGATATAGTAAATCTTCCGAATTATCACACGTATATAAAGCTCATGGTGGATGGTGTGACGGCTCGGCCATTTTCGGCGACAACAATCCCGCCTTTGAATGTCGATTCCACCGCGGTAAGCGAGGAATCACTCGTACAAATGACCCAGAGACGCTACGCTCGTCCGCAGCAAGTCGTTGAGAATGAAATAAACGACTGGAGCGGTGTAATGAGCGAAAATAACAGCATGGCGGGGGCAAAATCATTCACTCCCACCGGTTCGGTAAAAACGCAGGCGGTTTGTTCCGTATGCGGCAAAATGACGACTGTTCCATTCGAGCCAATCCCTGGACGTCCGATATACTGCAAAGAGTGCATGAAAAAAATCGAGTCTGGCGAAATAAAACCTCTGCCAACCAGAAGGATGCCCTCTGCGAAGAAGACTAAAGAAAAATATTCAGCCGATCTTGCTGGTATCGGGATTGAATTTCAAGAACAACCGGAGCGCCGTCACGATCATGACGAAGAAGAATTCATCGAGGTGGATCGTAAAGAAAAAACAAGAGAAAATATTGATGTAGCAATCCCAAAGAAGCAGACAGTTCTTGAAGAGGTTGCTCCGCCAGTGGAAGAAAAGATTGAGAATACGCTCTCGATCTCATCTCTTGTCAACACAAAACCGCAGGAAAGAACTCCGAAGCCAAAAAGAACTCCGAAAAAGGAAGTAAACATAGATGAACTCCGTAAAGCGATACAAGAATCATTAGGCGGCGATAGCGCGTCAGAAAAATCTTCCAGCTCTGATAAGGGAGATAACTAGAAAACATAACAAATCCTCGCGCGCCGATGCGATTCACTATTGTTACCATTTTCCCAGACATTTTTGATTCCTACATCAACGAATCACTTTTTAAGCGCGCCCGGAAAGATAACATTATTGAAGTGAATTCATGCGATTTGCGAAAGTTCAGCGCCGACAGGCACAGGAAAGTTGACGATAAGGCATACGGCGGAGGGCCTGGGATGGTGATACAGATTGAACCAGTTTATAGAGCGGTTAAATCTGTAAAATCGAAAATCAGGAAGCAAAAATTAAAAGCGAGAACAATACTTTTTTCTACTCGAGGCAAAAAATTGGATGCAAAGATCGCAAAGCGTCTTTCGAAATACGATGAACTCATACTAATTTGCGGGCGATACGAGGGAGTGGACGAGAGAGTGGCACAGTATGTCGCCGATGAAGAAATATCAATAGGGGATTATGTGCTCTGCGGAGGCGAGCTTCCCGCGCTAGTGACAATCGAAGCAGTAAGCCGATTCGTGCCCGGGTTTCTAGGGAAGAGTGAATCTCTCGAGGAAATAAAAGGGTCATATCCGGTATATACAAGGCCACACGAATTCTATCCGGTTAAAAACAGATCAGGAAATACAAAGAGCGCAAGTCCGTGGCGAGTGCCCGCCGTGCTTCTTTCCGGCGACCATAAAAAAATAGACGAATGGAGAAAAACTCATTCTTCAAAATAATTGATCTCCTAAAATTTTTATATTTGAAATTTATTTTTTGATTTTTACATGCATCCCTCGGAAATTTTGTTCTGGGGAATTTTATCATTCCTTGCGGGAGTTGCAGTTGCAAGCTTCGGGTGGAGCGTATTCGCGCTTGCAGGAATTGCTTGCATTGCAAGTATCTCCGCGATCATCCTAAAAAGAAATACATATCTTGCTCGATATATTTTTCTTTTCTTTTTGTTCATGTTTCTCGGAGCTTTTTATTTCAACGCGTATCTGAATTTCATAAGTTATAAGCAAGATATTGTTTTTGACAGGAAAATTCAATTTTCAGGAGTAATCTTGGAAGAACCGCGGCGCTACGAGCGTTACCAGTTTTTTGATGTGCGATTACGCGAGCCGTATGCAGGAAAAATTAGAATCATTTCATCGCCGGCACTAGAATTCAGTTATGGAGATGTCATTGAAGCAACCGGAACAATAGAAAATCAGGAATCTCCGGAAACGCCGCCCGTATCGCCATTTCCGGAAATTAATATAATCGCGCGACACCAAGGTTTTTGGCTAAAAGAGTTGTTATTAGAATTTAAGTCTAGGCTCGTAGGCCGCATCATTGAATTTCTTCCGACAAACGAGGGGGCGCTCCTTTCCGGGATCACTCTAGGCGACCGATCGCATATTACGAGCGATTTCAAAGCCCAGATGGTGGTGTCAGGCACAACGCACATTGTCGCGCTTTCGGGATACAACATTGCAATTATTGCGATTGTCGTAAGCAAGCTTTTCGGGAAATTTGTCTCGCGTAGAAGAAATTTTTATCTTACGAACCTCCTTATTCTCGCTTTCGTGGCAATGGTTGGAGCGGAGCCATCGGTCGTTCGGGCGGCGCTTATGGCATTCCTCGTGCTCTTAGCGCGCGAGGTTGGGGGAATTTATGACATAAAAAACGCGATCGCAGTCGCTGGCGGTGTAATGATACTCGCGAATCCGACATCGCTCGTTTATGACGTCGGATTTCAGCTATCATTCGCAAGCCTTTTTGGAATCGTGTATTTGTCTCCGGCAATTTCGGAATTTTTTGGACTCGATGACGACGCTTCAAGCTGGAAGCAAAATGCAGTGCTGACGCTTTCAGCCCAGCTGGCGGTCGTGCCGATTGTATTAAGCAGTTTCGGTAATGTTTCCCTGCTCGCCATAGCCGCGAATGTATTGATCTTGGAATTTATGCCTCTCACTATGTTTTTCGGGTTTGTTCTTGCAGGACTGGCTAATATTTCCGCCTATTTTGGATTTATCATCGCAAAAGCCGTCCAGCCGCTTCTCGCGTACGAAGTGTTGGTTATCCAAACATTCTCTGCAATTTCGATTCCAATACAAATAAACTTCTCGCTCGGTGTTTCTATCCTATACTATGCTGGCCTTGCGCTCGTATGTGTTGCGATTAAAAATAGGAACAAGCCCGGATTCTGCAAAGAACAATGACTAGGAAAAACAATTACAATGCGCTAGTTATCACCCTGCTTTTCGGGCTATTCGCGTTTGTTTGGGGAAATATACTCTTCACAAAAACAAACTCTCATCCCGCATTTTATTTCCTTGATGTCGGACAGGGAGATGCGTCCCTCGTGGTGCTCCCCGGCGGCGTAAAAATCATGACCGATGCTGGGCCGGATCAAAAAGTTGTAAAAAGTTTGGAGCGCGCGATCGGCGACGACACATACATCGATATCGGGATAATCTCTCATCCACAACTCGATCACTTCAACGGGTTTAATTATCTATTGGAGAAATACAGGTTCGGAGCATTTGTCGTTAATGGCCGCGATGATACGAGCGGGGTTCAGGAATGGCCTGAACTTCTTCGAAAGATCAGGGCGCGAAGTATTCCAATTATTACGCTTCGGGCCGGGGACGGAATTTCGTATCGAAGCAGTTCAATAGACATAATCTCTCCGAATCGCGACTATCTTCAAAGCGGAGAATTAAACGACACCGGACTTGTGGAGCTCATTAAAATCGATTCTGCGCGGGCGATTTTTGCGGCAGACATCGGAGCAAGTGTCGAGGAATATATTTCGAAAAACTTTGATATTCGCGCTGATATTCTTAAGGTTCCTCACCATGGCTCAAAATATTCTTCGAGCGAGGCATTTTTGGAAGCCGTGAATCCGCAAATCGCAATTATAGAGGTCGGGAAAAATAATTATGGCCACCCGGCGCCAGAAGCGTTTTCTCGGCTCAAAAAAGCGACCGATAATATTTTTACGACAAAAGAAAACGGCACGATTAGAGTTGAGATTCAAGGGGAAAAACTTAGAATCTACACTGAACGGGGGAACTGATGAATGGCATATCAACAGAGCTTGAATTGAATGGTATAATAACTTCAGAATGAGTCTCATAATCAAGAGAGTAAAAATAATAGGAGGGCCGGATGGCAGCAACGCAGATCTTAAAGATGTCTTTGTAGGCGGCGAAAAAATATCCGCGATCGGAGATTTTTCAAGCAAAAGAGCTGATAAGGTAATCGATGGCAAGGGCGCGTATCTATCTCCCGGGTTTATCGACGTAAATACGGATTCGGATCACTGCATTTCCCTGTTCGGTTATCCGTCCCAAGAAGATTTTATCCGCCAAGGCGTTACGACCATTATTGGCGGAATGTGTGGGTCATCACTCGCGCCGCTTCTTTATGGCAGTCTCGAATCTGTGCAAAAATGGGGCGATATACGCAGAACTAACGTCAATTGGCATACAGTGAAAGAATTTCTTGAAATCCTAGACAAAAAGCCGCTTTCTCTCAACTTCGCGACGCTTATGGGCCACTCGACAGTGCGTCGCGCGCTTATAGGAGAGGACATCCGAGATCTTACAAAAAATGAACTCCGTATATTCGGAACAATACTTTTACGGGCGCTAAAAGAAGGAGCGTTTGGGTTTTCAACGGGACTTGGATACGTACATAGCTTTCGAACTCCGTATTCGGAAATAAAATTTCTAAACGAGATAGTGCGGAATCAAAATGGCGTATATGCGACGCACGTGCGAAGCAGCACTGCGGGACTTGCAAGATCCATCGATGAAACAATCAAACTAGCTACCAATGTTGGCGCGCGAACCATTATAAGCCATTTTATGCCGATAGTTGGGAATGAAGAAGCATACAGAGAGGCGCTCCAAAAAATGGAATCACTTCCAGAAAGAATTCAGTTGAAATTCGATATCTATCCATTTGAAACAAGCGTTCTCGCGATCTATACGTTTCTGCCAGTGTGGGCGCAGAGCGGGGGAAGAGAAGTAATGCTTGCGAATGTCAAAGACGAGTGGCTTAGAGCGCGAATCATGAAAGACATTCCTAAGATTAATCCCGAAGAATTCGTGATTGCCCAGGCTCCGGACAATGAATTTTTCGTTGGCAAGTCGCTTAAGGAAATTGCGAAAATTTATGATACTTCTCGCTATAACGTCGCTCTTCTCAAACTTATGGAGACAACTGAACTGAGGGCGGTTATATGTTATAAAAACATCAGCACGTCTCTTGTTAAAAAAGCAATCCAGAGCAAGCGTTCGTTTATTGCGACAAACGCAGCAAGTTTTCCAGACATTGGAAAACTGCTAAAACCGGAGCGCGCAACATCAACATTCGCTAAGTTTCTCGGGATGGCAGAGGGCGAAAATCTTATGCCGCTTGAAAGCGCTATAAGAAAAATTACCGCTGAGCCTGCGCGGATGTTCAACTTTTCTGGGCGCGGAGAAATACGAGAAGGGAATTTCGCTGACCTTTCGCTTTTTTCAATAACTGACGGAGATACGCCGAAAGAAAAAAAAGTCGATGTGAAGTCGGTGATCGTAAATGGCGAAATCGTTCTCGAAAACGGGATATATACAGGAAAACTTCCAGGAAAAAATTTAAGGCACTCATGAACCTTTTATTGATTCAATGAACGTTCTCCGAAAAAGCGGACACCGACCCGACTACTTTCTTCTTACGCTTGTTGTAATACTAACTTTATTCGGACTCGCGATGCTAGCAAGCGCGTCCTCTGAACTGGGGAAAATAAGATTCAATGACAGCTATTATTACCTTAAGCACCAGGCGTTATTCGGCTTGTCTCTCGGGGTTATCGGGTTTTTGGCCGCTTCTTTCTTCCGGTATCAGTATTTGAAGAAATTTGCTCTGCCGTTTCTCATAATAAATCTTATCGCTTTAGTTCTTGTTTTCACCAGCATTGGCCTCGAAGCTCGAAATGCAAACCGGTGGCTCAAAATAGGGCCGTTGAGTTTCCAGCCCGCCGAAAGCATGAAACTTGTTTTCATATTGTATCTTGCTGCATGGCTCAGCAATACCAAAATAAAAAGAACGACAAAATTTCTTGAGGGATTCCTTCCGTTCGGTTTCATCTCGGGGCTTATTGCGATTCTCCTCGTTCTCCAGCCTGCAACAAGCACGGTTGTAATTCTTTTGGGGTCCGGGCTTATTGTGTATATTCTCGATGGCGCAAAACTGAGATACATACTTCTCATAGTCCTCGTGGGGATTATAGGCGTCGCGATTATTATTCAAATGACGCCATATCGAAAAGCTAGAATTTTGAGTTTTTTTAATAAAACAGAAGATGTTTCCGGAAACAATTATCAAGTGAGCCAGGCTCTTATTGCAATCGGGTCTGGCGGGCTGATGGGAAAAGGATACGGTGAGTCTTCGCAAAAGGTAGATTTCTTGCCAGCATCAATCGACGATTCTATTTTCGCGATAATTTCGGAAGAATTAGGCTTCATTGGAGCTGGAACTGTTGTAATGCTTTTCGGGATGCTGAGTTTTCGCATGTTCTATCTTGCTCATCGCCTCCGCGACAATTTCGGGCGTCTTATACTTATTGGATTCGGATCTGTCATTGCGTTTCAATCTCTTATGCATATGGCTTCAATTTCTGGCATGCTTCCGTTAACAGGGGTTCCGTTGCCATTCATAAGCTATGGAGGCACCGCTTTGGCGGTATTTCTCACTATGAGCGGCGTTGCGGTAAATGTCTCAAAATACACATAAATCACAATTTTCAGTATCGCAATTTTCAATGAAAACCCATAGAAGATTTTGAAATTTCAAAATTGAAAATTCTATATCAAATCGGAAATTGGTAATTGGTAATTGAAAATTTTATACTTTATTACGTATGCCAGAAAATGTTCACCCATACCAACACATAAAAGCGCTCCTTACTGGAGGCGGAAGCGGAGGGCACGTGTATCCGCTCCTTGCGGTCGCCGAACGATTGCGTGGGATAGCTGCGGCCGAAAATATTGATCTTGATCTTAATTACCTGGGGCCGAAGGATGAATGGATTTCATCGCTCGCGGTCGCGCATGTCGGACTCGGAACTATAGTTTCGGGAAAATTTCGGCGATATTTTTCCATCGAAAATATTTTCGACATCCCAAAATTTTTCATCGGCCTTTTTGAAGCTCTATTCAAGATTTACTTCATAATGCCCGATGTTATTTTTTCGAAAGGAGGAACAGGCGCCTTGTCTGTCGTTCTGGCCGGGTGGTTTTATAAAATTCCAATTATAATCCATGAATCAGACGCCATACCCGGACTTACAAATTCCATTTCCAGCCGTTTTGCGTCGAGAATTGCGGTTAGTTTCCCAAAAACCCTTGAATATTTTCATCCCGGAAAAACAGCTTTCGCGGGAACGCCTGTTCGCAAAGCGGTCGTAAGCGACATACCCGAAAAAGCGGCAGCGAAAGAACGCCTTGGTTTTGATCCTGCAAAACCCCTTACGCTCATTCTAGGTGGTTCGCAAGGCGCCCAGAGAGTTAATGAGTTTATCATAACCAATCTCCCAACATTTCTAAAAGAAACACAAATTTTTCACCAAACGGGGACTGCGAACTACAAAAATGTAGAATATCTTTCGCGTGTGACGGTTGGAGAATCGCGCGCGGGAGATACTGCAAAAAGAATGTATATCCCTGTTCCGTATTTGAATCAGGAGGAAGTGAAAGTGGCTCTAGCTGCTGCTGATCTCGTGATTGCCAGATCCGGGAGCGGTACTATTGCGGAAATATCCGCTTTCGGTAAACCTTCAATACTGATCCCGCTTACGGAATCCGCGAACGACCATCAGCGTATGAATGCGTACGAATATTCAAAAACCGGAGCGGCGATCGTCATTGAGGAAAATAATCTTTTGCCTGCGATATTGGCAGACCAGATCAAATCTATAGTTCAAAACCCTATGGTAATGGAAAGAATGAACGTGGCTGCGAAAAATCTTTTTAAGCCGGATGCCGCGGAAGCAATAGCAAGAGAGATTTTGCGTCTTGGTGGGTAGAACGTAATCCGGATTCAAATTTTGCTTGTATAGAAATGTTTCGACCCCTGGGATTGCGCCATGGGGTCGAGTTGGTTGCCGGTGATGCTTTATGGGCTAAGCGTGTGTCCGGAGATCGTGCAGGTCGGTTTCTCGCCGACGGCGTTGATGATATACTTGCCTCCGCCTGGGCACTTGTACTCTGGAATGAGGTGATCGTCGTAGATGTCGTCCCTGTAAACAGGAGCGCCATTGGTTGCGCGCGACGCTTTGGCGAAAATTGCTTTAGCGTGCTCAATTCGTTCAAGACGCTCAACGCACCATTTGGTGCGACCATTCTCGCCAACACGCGAGTAAATGGGAATCGTGACAGCGACAGCGAAACTGGTTAAGATGGAGGAGAGAAACAGAATTCTGATGATAGTCATAGTGGATGTGATTTGTTTCATAGCGGTTTTTTTAAGTGTTTCAGGCGTATTCTTTTGTTTTACCACGTGATTCAGCCTCAATTAAGAAGTTGAGTGGGAACTAGTGTCTTTTTAGCGTACAAGGGGAAATATGTCAATTAAATCAGACTTATTTTTGAGATATAAATACTCAAATTCCGTGATATAATCAGAACATGATAACGCCTCCTAAAAAGGCGGTCCGAGTGCGTTTAGCCCCAAGTCCGACGGGGTCGTTTCACGTAGGTACTGCAAGAACAGCGCTTTTTAATTGGCTTTTTGCGAGACAGCACGACGGAGTTTTTGTTCTAAGAATAGAGGACACGGACATTGAGCGGTCGGAGAAGAAATTCGAGCTTGAAATCCTTGAGAGTTTGCACTGGCTTGGCTTTGATTGGGACGAAGGACCAATCCTTGCGGAAAATCAAAAATCAATCGGAGATTATGGACCGTATAGACAGAGCGAGCGGAAGGACATATATATAAAATATATCGAGCAGCTCCTTGTCGACGGCCATGCATACTATTGTTATTGCACCAAAGAGGAACTCGACGCAGAGCGGCAAGCGATGCTCTCCCAAGGTCTTCCGCCAAAATACGGAGGTCATTGCAGAAATTTGAAAACGCCTCCAGTAGGAAAAAAACCAGAAGTGATACGTTTCAGAACCCCCGAAGCGACAGTTGAGTTCAAAGATATTATTCGCGGAAAAGTCGCTTTCAACGCGGCGCTTATTGGAGATATAGTAATCGCGAAGGATATATCGGCACCGCTTTTTAATCTAGCGAACGTTATCGACGATGAGCTGATGAAAATAAGCCATGTGATACGAGGAGAAGACCACCTCTCTAACACGCCTAAACAAATCCTGTTCCAAAAAGCACTCGGTTTCAATGGGATTGAATACGCCCATTTGCCGCTTATTCTCGCTCCAGACAGAAGCAAACTCTCGAAGCGTTTTTCGGAAACATCCCTCCTTGAGTATAGAGCAAAAGGATTTCTTCCCGAAGCAATCATAAATTTTTTGGCTCTCTTGGGGTGGCATCCAAAAGACGACAGGGAAGTATTATCGCTTAAAGATCTGATTGGAGAATTCGATTTGGGACGCGCGCAGAAAGGAGGAGCAATCTTCAATCGGGAAAAACTTGATTGGCTCCAAGGAGAGCATCTCAAACGCTTGAGCGTCGAGGAGCTCACGGAAAAATTCGAGCGTATTCTGAAAGAAAAAAACATGCGCGTGCCGCTGGAACTCATAAAAAAAATCGTCGATATTGAGCGGGCGCGGATCAAGAACCTCGAGGAATTCGCGAAAGAGGCCGAAATATTCTTCGCGCTCCCGGAATATGATCCTGCGCTTCTTATGTGGAAAAAACAGTCATCAAGCCCGGCGGATATACGGCGCATTCTTGCGCTCGTAATCGAGGCGCTCGGCCCTCTGAAGCTCATAGGCAATCATATTGGAAGGGATGAAATTTCGGGAGCGCTCTCGGAGCTCATTGGAGTCGAGGGAAGGGGAGTTGTGCTCTGGCCATTGCGAGTCGGGCTTTCAGGGAGAGAAGTCTCTCCTGACCCCATTGAAATAATCGAGATCCTTGGCATACAAGAAGCTGAGCGGAGAATCGAAATCGCAATTAAGAAGACGGAAATGTTGTAATATACGTCGATGAAAGGAAAAATATCATCCAAAAAACATTTTGCGGCTTATCTGACAGTCGTATTCATGATAAGCGGTCCGTTCGTATTCGCCCAAAACTTGTCGCAGGGCACTACCACTCCCGCATCAATGAGTAGGGACGATCTGGCGTCGCAAATCCAAGAAAAGGCAAAACAGCTTGAATCCATAGATAAACAGTTGCAATCGACCCGCGCTACGCTCAAGAGCGTAAAAGGAGAGAAAGCTACTCTTCAAAAAGAACTGAATAATCTTACGAGCAATATAAACCAGTTGAATCTAAGCTTAAAATCTGACGAGATAAACATTCAAAAACTTTTTCTTGAGGTGGAGTCTCTCGGTTATGACCTCGAAGATATCGGAAATTCAATACAAGATAAAAAAAATGCGATAGAGAAAATCCTTTTGGAATTTCAAAAGAACGAGCACAAAAATAATAATTTACTGTTAATATTTTTACGAAGCTCAAGTTTAGCCGATGGCGTGCTTGAAACACAAACGCTCAATAACCTGCAAAGCCAGCTTGTAGTCGATGTCGGAAGCTTGCGAAGCATCCAAGATGAGTACAGCCAGAAAATCCAAATTGCGAGCAGTAAAAAAAATTCGATTGAGTCTCATAAGCGCGATTCGGAAAACAAAAAACTCATCGTTCAGGACCAGCAGGAAGAGAGAACAACCCTTCTTAAGCAGACAAAAAACAAAGAAAGCGTTTTTGCTCAGCAAGTTACGCAACTAGAAAAATTGCAGCAGCAAATCGCGAATGAAATTGAAGCTCTTGATTCTGTGCTGCGGACGAAAATCGATCCGGCTACGCTCCCTCCGCTTATATCAGGAGTACTTCTCATGCCGATCGAAGGCGGAAAAAATGTTATCAGTCAGGGATATGGCAGGACGGATTTCGCTCAATCAACATATAAGAGCAAATGGCACAACGGGATAGATTTCGGTATTCCTATCGGTACGCCCGTGATGGCAGCGGAGGATGGAGTAGCGGCCGCGGTCGGCAACAATGATCTCTATTGCCCAAAGGCCGCATACGGCAGGTTCATAGCCATAAAAAATAACAACAATCTTGTTACGCTATACGCGCATATGTCACGGCAGATCGTCCAAGTCGGACAACAGGTAAAGAGGGGAGAAGTCATAGGGTATTCCGGAAAAACCGGCTGGGCCACTGGTCCTCATCTCCATTTCACCGTTTTCGCGGCGCCGACATTTTACATGCGACCGACGAAAAACTGCGGCCCAATGCCACAGGGCGGCGACATAAATCCGATGGGATACCTGTAAGCCCTAATTTAAAACTGAAAACGTAAAACTTAAAACTAATGACAAAGACAGGAAGGATTCAAGTGCAAAGCGGAAGAATTCTTGCGACGTGCTGCATCATTTTCTTGCTTTCCCAGTTTTTAATTTTGCCAACAGCCTATACTGCTATCGAGGTTCCTGAAATTCCTGATGGACTCACGCAATCGGCAAAAAACGCATGGAGCGCGATATCCGACTTTATGGGTGAGGTTTGGCAAGATACCGTCAATATCACCTCGTCATTTATTAAAAAAACATGGGCGGATACAAAAACTGTCATCGCCGCCGCAAGCATACTCCGAGAATGGATTTCTTCGCTCACTCCCGCGGGGCTAAAGAGGGTTATCGCCGCCGTCGAAGATCTTTTCTATAAACTTTTTAAGTTCATTGCGGAAATTGTTAAAAACGTGCTCCTCATATTCCTCGGCCCGCTTGGGATACGGATATGAATTTGGACTGTGGAATATAAACTATAGACTATAGAATATGGACAATAGATTAATGACAGCAGAAACTAAAATTTGTCAGAATTGCAAAAAATCATTCGTCATAGAACCAGACGATTTCGGATTCTACAAAAAAATCGGTGTTCCGCCGCCGACGTTTTGTCCCGACTGTAGATACCAAAGAAGGCTTATGTTTCGCAATGAGCGATCGTTTTATAGGCGGAAATGCGATCTTTGTAAGCGGGATATGATCGCAGTTTATCCTGCGAATTCCGCATTTCCAGTTTATTGCCAAAAATGCTGGTGGTCGGACAATTGGAACCCACTTGAGTATGGCCGTGACGTGGATTTTAATCGTCCATTTTTAGAACAAATCCAAGAGCTGTGGGAAAAAATTCCGGCGCTTTCTATCCAAAATGACGATGGCATTGGGAGCGTGAACTCCGAATGGGCATATGACTGGGCATTCAGCAAAAATACCTATCTAAGCGTTTGCGGATGGTATACGGAGAATTGCCTCTATACGTACTATGCCTGTTACGACAAAGATATAATGGACTGTTATTTCGTTTGGAATTCCGAAATGGTATATGATCTCATCAACTGCTCCGGATGTTCCAGATCGAAGCATTGTATGCTCTGTTTCGATTGCGTAGATTGCATTTTGAGTTACGATCTTCGCGGGTGTTTAAACTGTACTATGTGCGTAGGGCTTCGTAATAAACAATTTTGCATTTTAAACCAACAATATTCGAAAGAAGAGTATTTCGCTAAACTCAAAACTCTTGGATTAGATAGTCGGGATTCATTGATAACGCGAATTAGAGAGCTAGAAGAATTTTCCTGCCGTATGCCGAAAAAATTTGCTAATCTCCTCAAATCAACTCAGTGCACTGGCGACAATCTCATAGGTTCCAAAAATTCGCGCAATTCTTTCTATGCCAAAGACTTAGAAAATTGTCGGCATATGATAGACGTTGACGAAGCGAAAGATTGCTATGATTGCAACAACTCTGGCCGTCCTGAACTATGCTACGACTGCGTGACTCCCGACAATTCGCGCGGAAATAAATTTTCAATTTTCTGCTGGAAATGCATTGAGGCGGAGTATTCGAACAACTGCCACTCTTCGGTAAGCGTGTTAGGGTGCGCGGCTCTAAAACACGCCTCCTACGCGATATTGAATAAGCAGTATTCTAAAGAAGAATTTATTGAGTTGCGCAAGAAACTTATCGCTCATATGACAAAAACAGGGGAGTGGGGCGAGTTTTTTTCGCATACGTTTTCACCTTTTGCGTATAACGAAAGCGCCGCATTTGATCGGTTCCAGCTCACAAAAAATAATGCAACCGCGATAGGGTATCGCTGGAAGGACGAACTAAAGAAGGAATATGTCCCTACAAAAACGGCCGCCCAACTTCCGCAAACAATTGCCGAAGTATATGATTCTGTTCTCAACGAAATTATAGAGTGCTCTCATGGGGGACTTTGTAACGAAAAGTGTGCGACCGCCTTCCGTATAGTTGCCGCCGAGCTGGCATTGTATCGAAGGATGAGTATTCCTCTCCCAACGCTTTGCCCGAATTGCCGACACCATGCTCGAATCGTTCGGCGGAATCCTCCAAAACTCTGGCATCGCCGTTGCGATTGCAGCGGCGCGCGGATTGACGCTGACAAAAACGCGGATCAGCGCGGACTAAAATACATTAATACTGTGGAGCATTTTCATGGAACGAATCCCTGCACCAACGAATTCGAAACCTCTTACGATCCTGACCGTAAAAAAATAATTTATTGCGAAAAATGTTACAATGCGGAAATTATGTAAGTAAAAAAGCATAAGTGAAGAACATGCCAGATAATCACAAACCTCCATCACTAAGTGAAATCAAGCCGGGAGTCGCGGTGTGGATTATTGAAAAGAAAAACTACGGAACTGATAATTACACGCAAGGAATCGTTCAGGACGTGCTTACATCGGCATCAGAACACCCTGGGGGTATCAAGGTGCGCCTTACTGATGGCACAGTCGGCCGTGTGCAGTGGCTTATGTAGAAAAATGGGCGAATTGTGCTTTTTTACCTTCTCTAATTCGCGCGAATAGGAAAATATAGAAAAATATATGGAAAAATTTATAACCGTCGCAAATAAAAAATTCGAGCGTATTCCGATAAAAACACACCTCATCGGTTTCGGCGAAAATCTCACCGGAATCATAGAAAGATACGTTTTGCCTGACACACGGAAAGGGGATTGGCTCGCGATTTCGGAAAAAGTGGTTTCTGTATGTCAAAACAACGTGCGGCATATTTCGACCGTAAAAGCCGGCTGGCTTGCTAAGCTAGTCGTAAAAGGCGTTAAGAAATATACGAATGATGTCGGGTTCTCAAGGCCGGAAAAAATGCAACTTGCCGTGGAACTCGCGGGCACGCCTCGTATATTGCTCGCTATGGCGATTGGCTCAATCGGAAAACTTTTTTGCGTTAGGGGACTCTTTTGGCGCATTGCCGGGCACCGCATATCGGAAATAGACGGCTTCAACCCTGCTTCCATGCATCCATATGACGAATACGCCGCGCTGCCACCAAAAGACCCTGAAAAGGTGTGCCAAGAGATCGAAAACGCCCTAGGATTGCCCGTGGCAATCATCGATGGCAACAATATCAATGTCGAAATTATCGCGATAAGCGGAAAAGTTCCTGTCGATAAAAAAACCGCTCGACTTGCGCTTTTAGACAATCCTATGGGTCAAGACGACGAAATGACGCCGTTTATAGTTGTAAAACAAATAACACATGACCGATCATGAATGACTTATTAATAAAACTCGTTTTATAATAGGTTCATTCTTGATATTACTACTAGCTATATCATCTGTCGTAAAAGCTACATTTGGCGACATGTACCATATTTAAACAACACCGCTTCCCTATAACTTCTATCAACTATTGATTTTATGAATGAAAATACCTAGGCATATGAAAAACAAACAGCCGCCACAAGCACTTATTGACGCAGGATTGAGTATGTTTGTGAATACTACAAAATTGCGAGAACTTCCCCTTCGCGTTGCTGACATTGATATAGAAAATCTTTTGTGGCACTTTGATATGCCTGTCTGGGCCAAAGACGGTACAGATGATTGGAATCTTGCCCCATGGGAAGTTATCAAAAAAAGAGAAGGAACTTTATTGCATTGGGAACGAGCAGAGAAAACCGATTTACGCTTTCCTATTGTAATAACAGAGTACAATTCTAGACTTGTAATTCTTGACGGTGTTCACCGACTTGTTAAGGCATATATTCGCGGCGATAAGAAAATTAAGGCAAAAATTATTCCGAAAGAACATCTTTTGTTGGAAGAGTTTCAAAGTTAAAATCAAGAAAGTAATTATGAAGAAAGAACCGAAAAATCAGGAATTAAATTTTGCTCATTTCATCGGTATTGGCGGTATCAGCATGAGCGCCCTCGCGCGTTATTTTGTGGCGCGTGGAATGCGCGTTTCCGGATCGGATATCGTATCGAGCGAAGTCACAAAGGAACTCCGAAAAGAGGGCATACAGGTTGTAATTGGACACAAGCAAAACAATATAAAAAAAGGCGTAGATCTCGTCGTTTATAATCGCGCAATCGAGCCAAGTAACCCCGAACTCATCGCCGCAAAGCGCCTCGGAATCAAAACGATTCCCCTTGCAGACGCGATCGGCGAGCTCACGAGGCAATACGAAACGATCGCGATCACTGGCGCGCACGGCAAGAGCACAACGACCGCGCTCATCGGATTGATTCTCGCGCGGGCCAGTCTCAATCCAACTGTCTTCGTCGGCACAAATCTCAAAGAATTCGGCGGGAAAAACATTCGCATCGGCAAAAGCTCATATCTGGTTCTCGAAGCAGACGATTTTGATCGCGCATTTCTACGCTATTCCCCTACTATCGAGGTAATCACAAACATCGACAGCGAACACCTTGATACATACAAAAATCTTGCCGGCGCGAGAAAAGCGTTTTTAGAATTTATTGCGCTTACAATCCCTGGTGGCGCACTTGTCCTGAATCGTGACAATGAAAATTTATCTTCGCTCGCGAAAGACATACAAAAGATTGCTCACAAAAACAATCTGAATATTCTCTGGTATTCGCTCAAAAATCAGGCGGCGAAAAAAATAAAAAAAGTTATCCGTATCCCCGGCGAACACAATGTCTCAAACGCAGTCGCGGCATATACACTTGCCCACTCGCTCGGCATCCACGAAAAAATAATCCTCGCCGCAATCGCCGCGTATCGCGGCTCATGGCGCAGATTCGAGTATAGAGGCGAGTTCGAAGTTAAAAGTTATAAGTTAAAAATCAAAAGTCCTGTCTACGACGACTACGCTCATCATCCAACGGAAGTTAAGGCAACACTTCAAGGATTCAAGGAAAGATTTCCGAATAAGAATATAATTTGCGTGTTCCAGCCGCACCAAGGCCTGCGTCTGCGCTTACTTTTTGATGAATTTATTCGCGCGTTCGATGCCGCAGACACGGTTATTATCACTTCGATATACAAAGTCCCGGGACGTGACGAAACGCTAAACGAACTATTTTCCCCCGAGGCGCTTGTTCGAGCGATGCAAAAAAAATATCCGCGAAAACCAATATTCTACCTGTCCAATTTTAAAAATCTTAAAAATGCCATAAATATACTCATGACAGAGCCGCCAGTATGCGGACTCCCAGCCGGATCCCCTGCTCCAAAGATAAAACCTGCCGTGATCGTCATGACGGGCGCTGGGGATATAGTACAATACACGGACACGTTACTAAACCCTAAACCCTAACTACTATTCCTCATGTTCGACAATTATAAAGACGGCGAAAGCTTCAAAGAAGCCAGCGGTTACACAATAGACGGCGCATGGTATCCGCGCGTCACAAAAATCGTCTCGATAAAAGCGAAGCCGGCGCTTTTGCGATTTTATGCGGAAGCGGAAAATTTCAAGGCAGCGCAAGCGGTGACAGAAAAATCCGCCGAAGAAGGGACACTCATTCACGAAACCATCGAGGGAATTTTACTCGGAAAAAATCCCGAAATCCCCCACTCTGTCGCCCCAGCAGTAAAAGCATTCATGGATTTTTATGAAAAAAATAATATTCAAGTAACGCCGGAGCTCGTCGAACGCCGGGTTGTATCCTACGACCATCGTTACGCGGGCACGGTAGATGCCCTTGCTCTTATTGGCGGAAAATTTGGCGTACTCGACATAAAAACTTCGCAGGCAATTTACCGCGATTACAACCTCCAAACCTCCGCCTATATGGTAGCGCTCAAGGACCAATTCCATAATTTACAGACACGGTGGATTTTGAAAATTGACCAGATTCAAACATGCCAACGCTGTGGCGCAACAAAGCGCACAAAAGGCGGCCGTGAAAAAATAAGAACCAACTGGAGCAACGGAAATTCCAAAAATTGCGAGCACGAGTGGTCGGAAGTAAAAGGCGATCTTGAAATCAAGGAATTCCCCTACTGGCAGGGCGACTTCGAGGCATTTTTGGGAGCAAAAAAATTGTGGGAATGGGAAAACGAGTTTTGGTTGAAGAAGGTTGGGTATTTGTAGACAATGTACTTGTCCAAGGCTTAGAATAGGCAATGAATATTCTAAAAAAACTTTCTCCGGAGTGGTGTTTACGAATAGGTTTCGCCGCGATGTATCTGTATTCCGGCGTGGATATATTTCGCAACCCTAGCGGGTGGATATGGGCTGTTCCGACGTGGTTCATCGGTTTCGTTTCAAACATCATGCCGATCGAAGTTTACCTCAAACTGCAGGCAATCGCAGAAATTATTTTCGCGCTCGTATTCCTTGCCTGGTTTTTGAATACTCGGATTGTAAGCTATATTGCGCTAGCTGCAGCTCTTGAGATGGCTGGAATATTGTTTTTAGGGAAAGCAGGAATAGATTCAATAACATTTCGCGACCTTGGGCTCCTGGGCGGGCTCGTTGCGCTTTGGATTATTTTAAGAAAGCGAGCACAATTTGATCAGTCGAGCGACATAGAATAATGAAACAAATAATCAAAGGAATTTGCGGAGTTGGAATATAGGGCTCCTTAGCTGAAATCAGATTATCTCTTTTGCTTAGTTTTTTTCGGTTGACACAGTAAGACATCTGAGGTATGCTGTGTTTAAGCTAATTGAAAACCAACCATTGATAAGTTATTAAGAAAATCAAAA
>ERZ1292632.1378-Hain-H43-01um-R2-1378-length-23834-cov-112_pt1 | contig 23834 bp, 30 predicted proteins | sample MGYA00564407_ERZ1292632 | MGnify/ENA primary metagenome ERZ1292632 (study PRJEB36523, sample SAMEA6512637) | groundwater metagenome | collected 2019-01-08 | study: AquaDiva: Metagenomics assemblies of 32 groundwater samples | reverse complement strand
CACTGATAGCTTTAAACCCGGCCGTCTTGCTTGCCATCTGTTTAGCAAAAATAAGCGCAGCGATGGAGAATCCTATGATGAGGACATAATTAACAATTAAAGATACAGCACCACCCGGCTCATTAAACATATTTGCAAAGTTTGGATTCTGTGTACCCAAATCAGGATCCACTTTTATTGTGGCGAGAAGAGAGGTGCCCAACTTAAAAACAACCCAAGTCAAAGCAAAATAAAGAGGGGCAAAAAATGATTGATCTACCAAAGCCTCACGCCATTCTTTGAATTTTCCCTCTTGTCCTGGAATAATAAAAGCGATCAAGGCCAAAGGAGAAAGAATCATCAAGAAAATAAGAATAATAAAACGGGCGGCAAACATTATGCCGGCTATCAAAAGTATAACGGCAACAATTAACATAAATACTGAACTCATAACTCCAATAAGCAAAATATTTTGAGCATCCGTTTGTCCACTTAAAATATCAGAACCATAAAAAGTGTTCACTCCAAGCATTTTCATATATCCTCCCGAAATACTTTTTTTGGTGCCAGTTACAGTTGCCCCACCAGCAATTAGTTTGTTTCCACTTATTGGGTAAGAGTTGACTGTTATTGAATTATAAAATCCCACGGCGACAATGTTTGAGGCGTCAATAACCACTTTTGAGAAAAATAAACTGAAATTTATAAGAAGAGCCACTATTATTATATTTTTTATAGTAGTTTGAAAGTTTCCAAAATTGGCATCAAACATTGTCTTAAATGCTGCATAAAGCAAAACAAATATGAAACACATATTGGCAATATCTCTAAGTGTCGCCCACGCTGTGGTGATACTGGCCCCCACTCCCGTAGAACCACCAATATTTTGAGCCATATCAACTATAGTAAACTTCAACACCCAATCAAATATCATTCCAGAAAATATCAAAACAAAAGATGATATCATCATTAAAAATTGACCGACACCTTCTGCTATTTGTGCCCAAAATCCTTTCTCGACTGATTTTGACCCGCTTTGAATATCACTCGGGCTTCTGATTGCCCCGTCGGAGTCAACACACTTGTCGGGACCAATGAATGATTTTGTACATGTTTTTTCTTGGCCGTTTATATTTAAGGTGCACGATAATCCTGGGAGTGTTATAGAACAGTCTAGAGCCAAAAGCCTAACAGGAGAAACCAAAACTCCCGCTAAGACGACGATCAGTCCCGTTAGAAGCAGGAAATGTTTTAGACGATTTTTTAGGTGGGACTTATTCATAACTTTTGGCTTCTAACGGGATAAATATTCCTAATGTTAAAAATCTTTTTGACATTTATTATTTCTCTAAGGAACTATGGTGTTGGCTCTGGTATGGCAGTCGGGCATCCTTCCGCACTTGGATTGTCTCTGCATGTTCTGCATTGTTGATCACAATAATCAGCGGGAGCATTACATTCTGGATTATTTGGATCGTCTCTGCATAAATTAGGATTAGGTATGTTTTCTGGTTTAAGAGCTTCTTTAGCGACATTACTATTACTTTGGAAATAAGCGCCCGTATCGGCCTCCCTTTCTTCGGCAAGAAGTTGGTCTGCAAGCGACGGGCTGCCTGTTACTGTAGAATCAGGTTTACTCATACCTCTTAATCCTCTTCCTACTCCACCGACAATCTGATTTGCTACTTGGTTTATCAGAGCACTTAGTAGTTGGTTTATGGCATTGGATACTCCTATTCTGTTGTCACCTATTTTTAATACACTATTTAATTTGTCTTGTATGACTGAACCGGGAGTAAGTGTTTCTTCTTCCAAACAAGCCCCTTCAATGCCAGGTCCGATATCTTGTGTTGGTATTTCATTACCTTCGCTATCTACGGTTACTTCCACTAATTTGTCAGGGGGGCAAGCTCCATTGTTAACATCAAGTCGCAAAGTAACGGAGCATACCATTTTTTTTGTTCCAGTAGTCGCGCTGCCAGAACCAGCCGATGGTGTCACACTTCCGGCATATCTTTTGCATGATTTATAGGATAAAAACCCCTTACCCCAATCAAGCTCCTGATTTTTAAGAACTTGTTTATTTGCAATTTGGATATTCATATCATTTTCGGCTTGCAAATAAGCCCCAATAGGGTTCATAGTGGTGTTTTGGGATATTTCAAAGAAGCTGTCCCAACCGCCATTTTCGAAATCGCCCATAAAATTATCCATATTTTTGCCCGCCTGAGTTAGGGAGCAATTCCATTGTTTATTGTCCCCCAAATAATTTTTAGTCAAAGCTATTTTTATTTTAGCTTTTATGGGCGCGCAGAGAAAATTAAGTTTTGATTGTGGGCCAAACACAAATTGGCCGACTACATTATCGGCCATATTTCCATAGTATGCCTGGGGGTTAGTCATAAAAGCCGGACTACCCTTAAAACCTTTGTTTATCCAATTAACGGTACTGGCTGTCATTTTTTGTATTACCAAATTGATCATTTGATAAGCAGCAGCATCAAGAAATATTTTCATAAAACTTCCCCAAGTACTAACACCACCTACTGTATTAGGAATAAGGTTTGCCCAGTCAACCCACTGCGCCTCTGCTTTTCTGGCAAAAACAGGAGAAAGAGAAGAAAAGAGAATAACAAAAATAATTAAACTAGCTACAATCTTCTTATTTTTTTTCCATAATTCATAATTCATAATTCATTCTTAATTATATGCCATACAACAAGTAGTATCCACCAGTGCCTTGTCTATAAACAATTTTGTTTTGTTTTATAAAATCTAAAGTTGCTTTTATGGCTTCAAAAGAAAGATTACCCCCCTCTTGATAGGTTTGTAGTCCCCGCAGTCCTCTAAATGGGTCATCCAAAACGGTCTTCATTTCTTTAAGCCCAAGAATTACGGCTTTGGTTCCAATTATTATATCAGTATGGGCATTAACAAAAGTTTTAGGCACAGGCATTTTTGTTATTTCATTGGCCATTTTTTCATAAAATTCTACGATTCCCTGTAATTCTTGTATTTTTTTGGGATCTCTTTTGCTCATAGCTTCTTGTAATATGGCAAATTCGTCCCCCGCTCCCTTTTTAGGTTTATTATTTTTCAAAATCATTCCCAAATTTTCGCCATACTCACCGATTGACTGCTTGCCATTGTCCGGAACTATATTTAATTTCGGAGTTTCAATGTTTAAACTTCCAGAAGTTTTTCCTATGTAATCCAATGTCTGGTCAATTAGTTTTTGAGCCGATGTGTCATCTAAAGTACCGCTCTGTTCCAAAGCCAAGTAATTTGACATAAAAGTTCTTGAAACTATGTCAGTCGTTGTTTCCTGGGTTGAAGTGCCGTCTTCTCCCTGCGTCAGTTCGGCATTTGCAGTCGTTTTGCCGAGCTCATTTTGCCAATTGGGATTTTCAGGTATTGAAATTTTTTCTCCGGCTACCAAATTATTAACCGAATTTATAACCCCACTACTTTTTTCTCTGCCAAAAGCAATAATAACCGCCACTACCAAAGCGACTGTTAAAATAAAAATACTCAGAACTTTTTTGCTCGGTAAAATCACTTTTTTATTATAACAAGGTTAGAACTTAAAAGATAAACTTTTTGTGGAGAATTAATTTCTAAAAACTGTCAAAGGGCATCTTTTGGGGCAGGGGCATTTCAAAGATGCCCTTTGACAGCTATCCCCATAATTGTATTTACAAATGCAATTATATGCGTATAATTGCATTTATGAATATAAAAAGACATATTAAGCAACAAATAGAGGATTCTTTGTACAAAGGAAAAATCGTAGTGATTTATGGCGCTAGACAAGTTGGCAAGACCACTTTGGTAAAAGAGATAATTTCTACCATACCAAAATCAGTTTATTTTTCTTGTGATGAGCCGGATGTTCGTGATGCTCTGACAGATAAAACATCATCAAGTATGAAAGCTTTTTTGGGTAGCTCGTCTGTTTTAGTGTTAGACGAAGCCCAAAGAGTTCCCAATATAGGTATTTCACTAAAACTGCTTCATGATACATTTCCCGAAATGCAAATTATAGCCACAGGCTCGTCTTCTTTTGATTTGGCCAATAAAATAGTAGAACCGCTGACCGGCAGAAATATTTCTTTTACTTTATATCCCATTTCTTACGCAGAATATGCAGATAATTTGGGTATTTTAGAAGCCAAAAGAATGTTGGAACACAGAATGATTTTTGGAATGTATCCGGCAATAATAAACAATAAAGAAAATCCAACCAATGAAATTAAGCGACTCACCGAGGACTATTTATTTAAAGATGTTTTAAGGGTTGAATCAATTCGGAAACCTATAATTGTAGAAAAGTTGGCTCGTTTGTTGGCAATGCAAGTTGGTGGCGAAGTTTCTTATAATGAAATTGCCCAAAAGTTGGAAGTAAGCAGACCGACCGTGATAAGTTATGTTCGGCTTTTAGAACAATCTTTTGTTATATTCCGCTTGCCTCCTTTTGGTAGAAATCCTCGAAATGAAATAACCAGATTTGAAAAAATATATTTTTATGATACTGGTATTCGCAATGCGTTGGTAGACGATTTTTCTCCACTTGAAAATCGTAAAGATACCGGTCAGATTTTTGAAAACTTTTGTATAGTGGAACGATTGAAACAATGTCAAAGAGTTGCAAAAAATCCTCATCACTATTTTTGGAGAACTAGAGATGGGGCCGAAGTTGATTTGATTGAAGAAGAAAGCAAAACTATTCGCGCTTTTGAATGTAAATGGAAAACAGGCTCGTTTAAAACTCGCGCCTGGAATAATACTTTTCCAAATGTACCAATAACTCTTCTTAATTCTGACAATGTTTTGGGTGTTTTGCTTCAAGAAGAATTATGAATGTTACAAAAATATGCTAAACAACCTTAAATCGTATCTCGAAAACATAAAAATTACTCCCATAAGTTGGCTAGTTGGAATTTCTGGCGTTATTATGGTCAGATTTTTTTTGGAATCTCTTTCCAATCCAACTTCAAGTGGTTTTTTTGCTTCTGATGCTTCTACTCTTATTCATTATTATTTGTTTTTTCTTGCGATAGTTGTGGTTTTTATGATTATTCTTCAGAAAGCTGTTCCAAGCTGGAAAAATATTATTCCGCAATTTGTTGCTGTTTCTTTTCTTATGATATTTATCGCCCCCATTATTGATTGGATTATTAGTGGAGGCAAAGGATTAAAGATGGTGTATCTTTTTGACCCTCCCAAAGAAATGCTCTTTTCGTTTTTATCTTTTACCAACAAAAGCCTTAACGGCGGCTCTACTCTTGGTCTGCAAATTGAAATTGCTCTGATGCTCTTGCTTGTTGGATTATTTGTCTATTTGGTTAGTAAAAATTGGAAAAGAGCAATCATTTCTGTTGCTTCCTTATATATTATTGTTTTTATATTTGCTTCACTGCCTGGGATTATTTCTTTGATCGGACAGGGTGGACAATCTACCCAAAATCCATTAGTTTTTTTACAAAATTCAATTGGGAACTCTGCTACCATATCAAACAACATTCACAGCTCTCTTCAATATTCCTCTATGACTCGTCTGCTTGAAATATCTTTTAATTTTATAATGGGCAAAATTCTTTTTCTTATTCTTATTGCCAACGCTTCTTTTTGGTTCTTTCTAAATTTCAAGGAAAAATTTAAGACTATGTTTAAGAATTCTCGTCCCGAAAGAGTAACCCATTACCTCCTTATGATTTTTCTAGGTCTTCTTATCGCTCATGTTGCTTTTCCTACCGTCCAATTTAATTGGAACGACTGGTTGTCTGTTATTGTTCTCTGTTTTTCTTTCTATTTATCAATTATGTTTGCCGTCTGTGTTAATGATATTGTGGACGAAGATATAGACAAAATTTCTAACAGTGATCGTCCGCTTATAACAAATTCTCTGAGCAAAGAGGATATGAAACAATCGGCCTTTATGTTTTTAGTCGCTTCTCTTATTTCTGGTTATTTAGCTGGTTATACCGCATTTTTCTTTGTTCTGACATTTACCGCTCTTTATTATATTTACAGTGCTCCGCCGACCAGATTTAAACTTATCCCATTTTTCTCTTCTTTTTTAATCGGCCTTTGTTGTTTAACGGCAACTCTTGCTGGTTTTTTCCTTCTCTCTCCTCTTAAATATGTTTCAGCTTTTCCTGCCAAGTTTGCTTTGGCCGTAGTCGTTGTATTTTTTCTGGGTTCTCATATTCGCGACTTAAAAGATATGGGGGGCGACAAAACTGCGGGAATCAAAACTGTGCCTATAATTTTTGGAGACAAGTGGGGGCCAAGAGTGGTCGGCTATTTTACTGCACTGGCTTTTCTTCTAGTACCTGTTTTTTCAGGCATTTATATTTTATTTGCCACCGCCATTCCCGGGGCTCTGGTTTCCTATTATTTTGTGAATAGAAAACCCTATAAAGAAAAATATATATTCCAAATCTATTTCGCTTTTCTCTTTGTCAGTTTCCTGCTTTTGTTTATTTAATACTCAAGACTTTGCAATTTTCTTTTCTATGGTGAAAACTCTGTCTTCTAGAAACTTGAATTCATCGCGAGTTACTTGATTGTGTCTGATTAGAGAAACTCCTGTTCTTACTAGTTGTAAATTTTCGTTTACCTTTTTAAATTCCCTGTCCATTTTTTCGTTTGCCATCATAACCCCCTCGGATATTCCTTTAATATCGCTTCTTATACCCTCAAGCACAACCGTATACCCGTCTCTTATTTCTTGCTCTTTTAATTTTGGAATTTTATTTTTCATACTCCTATTTTACACTAATTCCTTCGTCAAACAAACCCAATTTTCTACTTTCAAATTTTCCGCTCTGGCTTTTTCTGAAATTCCGCACTTTTCAAAAATTTCTTTCATTTTTAACATGTCAAGGAACGTCCTTGACACTCTTATTTGGCTCAAAATAAGGTTTTTAATGAGTAGCTTTCTTTTGTGTGCAAACCCGGCTTTTAATATTTTGAAAAATTTCACTTCCGAAATCCCCAAGGTCTGACCTTTGGGGCATTTTTTAAGGTCAGACCTTGGGAATCTGCTCTTACTTATGTTCCTTATCGCAATAATAGCTGAATCAACTTTTGGTTTGGGACAAAAACTCCCCGCTTTTATAACGCCACCAAATTCCGGTGTTCCGTAAACTTTAATTGAAATACTTAAAATACTTTCTTTTTTGTCCCGCGAAGCTTTAGCGAAGTGGGAGCCCATAATTCTTTCTGCCACTTCTTTTTGGACTACAAAAGTAATAGAAGACGGCTGATTTTTTGGTTCCAAAAACTTTTTAAATATTGCACCCGTAATATAGTATGGGATGTTACCAACCACTTTATAAGTGTCAAAGGGCGTCTTTTGGGACCGGGGCATTTCAAAGACGCCCTCTGACACTTTCAAAATATCTCCCGCAATAATCTTTAGTTTTTCTTCTTTAATTTCTTTTGCAAATTTTTCTTTCAAAAACTCAACTAATTTTTCATCTTTTTCAATAGCAATAACTTTTTTAGCTCTTTCCAAAAGCAGTTCCGTGAGAGTTCCCTCCCCCGGCCCCACTTCCACTACTGTGTCTTCTTTTTCAATCTGCGCAAAGTCGGCGATTTTTTTCAAAATTCCCCTGTCCCTCAAAAAATTCTGCCCCCACTTCGCTCTAGCTTCGCGGGGCAAGCCCAAACTTTTTTTTGTTTGCATTTTAATCATAAATATCTTTTCTGTGTCCAATTGAAACAAATAAAACCGAATTCTCGTCCAAAAGTCTAAATAAAACCCTGTATTTTTGAGTCACTCTGAAAGAAAAAGGAGCACTTCTCCCTTTAAGTTTTTTAGTATGCAATCTTGAATCTTTCCAATTAGCAAAAAATATCTCTTCATTTACTTTGTAAAGTTCTTGTATGCCTCTTGGCAACAGTTTTAATTTTTTGAAAAATTTTTCAGTATGAAATATTCTCATCTTACTCTAAAAAACCTGCCTTCTTTAAAATCTTTCATCCCTTTTTTAAATGAAGCAATGCTTTCTTTGGTATAAAATTTCCAATCATCCTCTCCAATTTCTGCTGTTATGCCAATGTTAATTTTACCCTCAATAAAGGACTTGGTGGCAGATTTGTAAAACTCGCTCAAAGTAAAACCTTCTTTTCTGGCTCTTATTTGAGCTGCTTTTTTAAGCTTATCTTCAATTTTGAACATTATTTGTGTAGTCATAATTTGAGTATATACTTTGTTATAACAATGTCAATACCGAAACATTTTCAAAATTCCTTTATCCCCCAAGATATTCCATAATGTGATATAACCGTAGTATACTTGTAGTATATGAAGAAAAGCAACAATATATACACTCAATTAATCTGCATTGCTATTTTTTTACTCGGTGTTATTACAATCTTAATACCCAACCCTATTTTAGGAAGAGGATCGTATTTCCATTCGGATGGTGTGTCAATCGCTGTTTACACAATCACTTTTATGATGATTATTGGTCTTGCCTATTCTCGAGAATGGTCTTTATTTAAAAAAGCTACTTTGGTCTTCGGTCTGATTTACATACTGTTGTTTCTGGTGGGCACATTGATACTGATTTATTCTCCAATCAAGATGTATTCCGATAAGGGAACAAGTGTATATACCACGATTGGTTGGCAGTTCCGAGCTCCTATAGAAGTAAATGATGCAACCAATAAATTAAATCTAGTATTGGGGTCCGCTTTTATTGTTATGTCTTGTTGCGCATTTATTTACCACAGGAAAAATAAAATCAACATGTGAGGTCAAAACTCAATGTGTAATAATGGTTTTCTTTTGGGTGTATAATCCAAAAATTCGCGTTCTAAAAATTCATCCGGAATTTCCAAAATAAATTCAGAAGGGATATTGGAACCGCGACTTCCAAATATGGTGCGGGTTTGGGCGTAAGAGAGAAAAAGCTTTTTCTTGGCGCGAGTGACGGCTACATAAAATAATCTTCTTTCTTCTTCTGCCTCCTCCTCGCTTACATTTTCATCCATATCTTTGTCGTGAGGGAAAAGTCCTTCTTCCAAACCGGTTATAAAAACATAAGTAAACTCAAGCCCTTTTGCTGCGTGCACTGTCATCAATCTCACCCCGTCTTTCTCTTTTTTGTCGCTATCCTGATCTGATGCCAAAGAAGTGTCTTCTAGTAGTTTCTCCACTCCTTCTTCCGGACTTAATTTATCATATCTTGAAGCCAAAACAGCCAATTCTTTTATGTTTTCTAGTCGCTCTTGTCCCTCCTCGCCTTTTCCCCAAGGTGCCACCTTTGGGGCATTTTTTCCTAAGGTGGCACCTTCGGAAACTTCTTGGGCAATAAATAAAATAGTTTTTGATGGCGGGTTTTGCAAAGCAAAATTTTTAATTTGTCTCAACAAATTTCTAAAATTATTCATTTTTAATTTCATTCCCATTGGCAAACTCTCTTCTTTACCTTCCACAATTTTTAACAAGGTAGTTTTGCCTATGCCTCGCGGTGGCACATTTATAATTCTTTTCAAATCGGAAATACTTTCGGGGTTTAAACAAAATCGAAGAAACGCCAAAATATCTTTTATTTCTTTTCTTTCAAAAAATCTTGTGCCCAAAACCTGATAAGGAACATCTTTGGTCAAAAACTCTTCTTCCAAAACCCGTGATTGAAAATTAGCTCTATATAACACCGCTATTTCTGAAAAAGGCACACCATTTTTATTTAATTCTTTAACTTTTTCAACAACAAACTGAGCTTCGTGATTTTCTGTTAATGCTTCAAAAATTCCCACTTTTTCTCCGACCGCATTTTTGGTAATTAACTTTCTCTCCATTCTTAATTTATTTTTTTCTATGATGCGATTAGCAATTTCCAAAATAGTTTTGGTGGAGCGGTAATTTTCTTCCAGCACCACCAGTTTTGAATTTTTATAATCTTTTTCAAACCCTAAAATATTTTTAATGCTGGCGTTTCTCCAAGTGTATATATTCTGGTCCACATCCCCCACGGCGCAAATATTTTGATGGTCTCGGGCTATGGCTTCGGCTATTTGATACTGAACTTTATTTGTGTCTTGATATTCGTCTATGTGAATGTATTTCCATTTTTCTGAATAGGCTCGCCTAATTTCTTCTTTTTGTAAAAGTTTGGCAGATACCAAAAGCAAATCATCAAAATCCAGAGCGTTTTCTTTTTTAAGAGCTATTTCATAATCTTGCCAAACTTTTGAAACAATACCACCAAAATATTCACCACTCGCAAATTCAGAATATTCTTCAACAGAAACAGAATTGCCCTTTTCGCGAGAAATAATAGCCAAAATTTTGCCTGGCTCAAACTGTTTGGGGTCGTAATTATTTTTTACCAACGCTTCTTTAACTAATCTTTTAGAATCTTCTCTGTCATAAATACTAAAATATTTCTTAACACCGGCCTCTCTAAAATTTTCTTTTATAATATATGCTCCCAATCCATGAAAAGTGGCAACAAAGGGTTTGCCAACAACAGAAACTGGTCTGTTTATTGCTTTGTTTTCTTCAAGTAATTTAGAAATTCTTTCCTGCATTTCTTTAGTCGCTTTGTTTGTAAAAGTGACAGCCAAAATATTTTCAGGCGCTACCCCCTTTTGTATCAAATTCAAAATTCTGTAAGTAATTGTTTTTGTCTTGCCTGCCCCCGCTCCCGCCAGCACAAGCAAAGGCCCCTCGGTTGCCTCCACCGCTTCCCTCTGCGCTGAATTTAATTCTAAAAATTTATTTTCATCACTCACCCTCTTATCTTACCAGAAAAACTGGTATAATTTATTTATGCTCTACATTTTCATAGACGAGTCAGGAATTCATAAAGAAACTGGAAAATCATCTGTCGCTCTAGCCTATATTTCTTTCGAAAACTTAAATCAAATTCAAAATCAAGTAACTAAAATAGAAAAAGAAATTTCTGTAAAAAAATTAAAAACCGGTAACGACCAAAGTTACCCAGCTTTAAGAATAGCCGATGCCATTGCCGGCATTGTTAGATATAAAAATGATAATCCAGAAAATAAAGATATACTACCTCTTTATGATTTAATAAAAGATAAAATCTCAATAACTCTTGAGGAGTAAAAAAGAACCAGCCCCACTCTTGCGAATGGGGCTGGTCAGCTTTGCAGGTAGTTCTTGCGAACTTTTCCTAAAGGAATTTGTCCCCGCTGGCTTGTTATGGTTTGTATGATAGCAAATTTTAGATACTTGTCAAATTTTGAGAAAAATTATTTTTGATACCAGAAAATTTACAATCCACATCTTTGCAAAAAACAAGTTGCTAAAAGGGATTAGTTTGTTAAAATTTAGGGTGTGTTCGTAGAGTGCCGAGGCTCGAAAAAGTGGCTCTGTTAAGCCATTTTTTACTGGAATTCAGAATTATCATTAATCCAAGGCTTATTATAGAAATTCATGATGACCCCGATTCAAAAAAGCTTTATTTTGTAAATAGAATTGGGCGAAATAAAATTTTTAAGTCGTCGCTTAATCCAAAGAAGCTTTTTTTGGTTTTGCTCATTTTACTCTTGCCAATCTCGGCATCCGCTGGTCTGATGAGTGCTTTAAGCACCCTCTTTTTTGGTGATTTAGGCGAAGAGAATTTGCTTTCAAATAAAAATATTCAAAACATGGCCCTCTTGGTAGCGGCAACCTCTCCACTTGGCAATGGCCAAATTTTCGGCGCTCCAACAACGGAAGGTAATGCCTTGGTTTCTAATGTTGGTCCATCCGGAACGGTCATAGATACTTTGGTCCACAAACCAACTAGCGACCAGATTAGTGTTTATGTAGTTCGCCAAGGTGATACTCTTTCTCAAATAGCTGAAATGTTCGATGTTTCTGTTAATACTATTAAATGGGGCAACGATCTGCGCTCAAACACTCTTAAGGTCGGCGAGACCTTAGTGATTTTGCCTATTTCTGGTGTCAAACATACAGTAGCCAAAGGTGATACAATTGTTTCTCTGGCCAAAAAATATAAAGGCGATGCCGATGAAATAATTGCCTACAATAATCTTCAAAAAGGAGAATCCTTGGAAACCGGCTCTGTAATTATCATTCCGGATGGGGAAGTTTTAGTGCCGGCTTCTATTATAAAGCCAATCAGCCCCTCCGGATTAAAAGAGTATGCCGGCTATTATATGAGACCGATTGCTGGTGGCCGAAAAACTCAGGGCATTCACGGATATAATGGCATTGACTTAGCCGCTCCTATGGGCACTCCCATATTTGCCACCGCAGATGGAGAAGTTATTATTGCCAGAACTAATGGCTGGAATGGCGGTTATGGAAAATATATTGTTATCCGCCACAATAACGGTACTCAGTCGTTGTACGCTCATACTAACATAATAAATGTTTCGGCTGGTGATATTGTAAAACAGGGAGACATTATCGGCACAGTTGGTAATTCTGGCAAATCAACCGGTCCTCATGTCCACTTTGAAATCCGCGGTGCTAAAAACCCATTTTAGTGATACAATTACTTCTATTAAAAATAATTTTTAAATTTGGTTAATAAACACAGAATCAATAATTTCATAAGAGCGGAAAATGTGCGGCTTATTGGTCCGCAAGGAGAAAACTTTGGTGTTGTTTCAACCAGAGATGCTATAGTAAAAGCTCTAGAATTAGGATTTGATCTTGTAGAGATATCGCCAAACACCGTTCCGCCTATAGCTAAAATTGTAGATTACGGAAAGTTCTTGTATTCTGAAAATAAAAAACAAAAAGCCATAAAATCAAAAACGCATATAGTTGAAGTTAAAAGTTTGCAAATAAAAGTTGGCACCGGTGATCACGATTTAAACTTAAAAGCCAAAAAGGCTTCGGAATGGCTCAAAGAAGGCCATCGAGTCAAAATAGATTTATTCTTGCCGGGCAGGACAAAATATATGAATGAAAACTTTTTGAAAGAGCGGCTTGAAAGGGTTTTTAAGTTGATTACAGAAGATTTTAAAATAACCGAAGAACCCAAAAAAAGCATGAAAGGCTTGACAGCAATGATAGAACGTGCAAAATGAATAGGTCATGAATCCCGTAGTGAATTTTGGCTATAATTCCTGCGGAATCGTTTTTATAACATAGCCAAAATCTACTACGGGATGAAAAGTAATAAATCGTATTTAAAGAGAATAAAAGTGACCAAGAATGGCAAATTAATGACCAGAAAAATTGGTCAGAATCATTTTAATGCCAAAAATCGCACCAACACAACGCTTAAAAAGCGTCGCCCTGTTGCTTTTCAGATGACAAATAAAAACCGCGGCCGCTATTTGAATAATTCGTAGCAATTCGTCAACTTATTCGTTATTTCGTAAATTATGTCAAGAGTAAAAAAAGGAATTAATGCGCTTAAAACACGCAGAAATATATTGAGCCAAGTCAAGGGTTATCGTTTTGGTAGAAGTAAAAAAGAAAAGCAAGCCTATGAGGCCATTGCTCACGCTGGCACTTATGCCTTTGCTCACCGTCGAGATAAAAAAGGTGATTTCCGTAGATTGTGGAATGTTCGCCTTAATTCCGTTTTGCATGAAAAAGGCCTTTCCTATAGCAAATTCATAGGTTCTCTTAAAAAGAATAATATTTTACTTAACAGAAAGATGCTCTCTGAAATCGTGGCCGACAAACCGGAAACTTTCAAAAGACTGGTCGCTAAGGTATAATAAGCTCCATGGGTATCCAAGAAATAAAAGAAAAAATATCTCCCATACTTGAAAAATATGGGATTGAAAAGGCTGATATTTTCGGCTCTTTTTCTCGTGGGGAGCAAACCGAAAAAAGCGATATAGATCTTATGGTGCGACTTGGGAGGCCAATGGGTATATTTGAATTTATGGGTCTCAAAGAAGATCTTATGAATACGCTCGGAAGAGATGTTGATGTTGTGTCAGAAGATAGTGTTGATAAATTTATAAAGCCATACATTATTCCTGATTTAAAAACGGTGTATGAAAGATGAGAAAATTTACATACTCAGAATCCTTGAGTCTGTGTCAAAAATAGAAAATTTTGTAACAAACCAAAATCTTGAAGGTTTTTTGAACGATCAAAAAACTCAAAGTGCCGTTATTATGCAACTGGTTGTTATTGGGGAGGATTCCAGAAAAATTTCTGAAAATACAAAATCAATGATTAATTTACCATGGAATAAAATTGCCGGTTTTAGAAATATGGCAGTTCATGAATATTTTAATATTAGTCTGCCAATGGTGTGGAAAACCGTGATTGATGAAATTCCCGTGCTGAAAAGGGCACTTGAAAAATTTCTAGCATAAACATTTGCTTGTTTTTTTGAACGGGGGGGTAAAATAAGTATATGAAAAAAGGCTTCACTTTAATAGAACTTTTGGTTGTTATCGCCATTATCGGCGTGCTTTCAAGTATTGTCATATCAAGCATGAATCAAGCGAGAGCCAAGGGTAGATATACCAAGACAATTTTAGATATGAAAGAAATGGAAAAAGCGGCTATAATGGATTTTGATTCTTATAATAGTTGGGCGCCAGATGTTGGGCCTGCTGGAAATCCCCGTTTTGTGCCATCAGTTTTGGCTTCGTGGCCAACACCACAGTGTTCTGGTTGGACTTATGACTGGGAAAACTGGGGTAGCACTATTCGTATTTCTCTGCGTAAAGTAAGCGTGGCAACCGTCTATTACTACTGCATATGGACAAGCACTGATTGCACCGCAAGTGATGGTACGCCTTTACAAAATGTTTCAAGCAAATCAATTACTTGTAATGAATAATAAAATAAAATAAAAAATTTAACTAATTTCACCTATCCACAGTCAAGCCGTCAAGGTATTGCCAAAAAAGCTATTAAATATATACTTACTTGTGGAGGAAAAGGAAGGCCCACCTTCGCTAAAGCTATGGCGGGCAAGGTCGAGAAATTATAAACTTTTTAATCTAAAAAAATGAATAAAGCAGATTTAGCAAACAATGTGCACGCCAAAATTGGTGGCACAAAAATTCAAGCCGAAGAAGTGGTTGAGGGTATTATAAATGATATAGTAAGCGCTCTTAAAAAAGGCGATGAAGTTTCAGTCGCCGGATTGGGTATATTTTCAACTAAAACCCGCGCTGCTCGAACAGCCAGAAACCCTCGCACCGGCGCTTCCGTAAGCGTCCCCGCCATGAGAGTTCCTAAATTTCGCGCCGCCAAAGGATTGAAAGACGCCGTTAAGTAGTAGTCGGTAGCTAGCATCTAGTAGCTAGAACAAATTTGTTCTCACTTATCAAAAACCGCCCGAAGGTGGTTTTTGATTTATGTGCTTGCACCGCGGAGCTTTAGCGAAGTGGTGCCACCGGCAGGAATCGGACCTGCATCTAGACGTTAGGAGTGTCTTGTTCTATCCATTGAACTACAGCGGCAAATAAAAAAACAACCGGTGCGGGATGGGAGAGTCGAACTCCCTACCTCGGTTTGGAAAACCGATATTTTACCGGTAAACTAATCCCGCATTTTCGCTAGTTTAACATAAAATTCCATAAAATCATCATCTTTTGAGATTTTATTTTTTTGGATTTTGCCGCATTTGAGGCATTTGTGAGTTATAGACCATTCTCCCCCGCTTTCTTCAGCCGAAACGGGCTTCATCAAGGCGCCACAGATTTCAGAGCGATCGCCGGGGAAAATATCAACATGTTTTGAATATAGGCATTTAGGACAATGGTTTGTAAAACCATCTCCTTTCACTTCGGCACCACAATTTTCACAAACAAAATTTTCTTTTTTTCTTTTAAATTTTAATGAAGGCATATATTTTATGGAGGCGTTTGGGTAAATTTTTGTAAAATGTTGTAATAATAATTGGCTTGTTTGAAATCAGCTTTTTCTTGGTAGTAAATTATCAAATTTTTGTAAGCAAATAAAAATCCCGGATTTATTTTTATAACTTCTTGCCACAATTTAACAGCCTCTTCTTTTTTGTTTTGCTTGTAATAAATTAAGGCCAAATTAGACATGGCATTGTCATAATAGGGGTTAATTTTTAATTCTGCCAAAAATTCTTTTTCTGCCTCGTCTAATTTATTCTGATTCATTAAAATAACACCCATGTTATTATGTGCCATTGGTTCTGTTGGATTTAGGACCAGAGATTCTTTATATTGTTTTATTGCTTCGTCGTTTCTCTTTTCAAAATAATACATTACTCCCAAATTGCGATGGGCCAGAGGAGAATGAGGAGAATTTTGAGCGGCATTTTGCCAAAAGGCTAATCTGTTTTTAAAATTTTGCTGATGATTTAAATTTTTTAAACTAAAAAGCAAAACAATAATTCCACAAATTATTAAAACTTTCTTTTTATTAAAATCAATTTTTTCAAATAAATTACTTTTAAATAAAATAATTAAAATACCAATAATGGGCGCATAAAGACGATGTTCTATAAAATCGGCAGCTATGGCTGAGGTGGGTTTAACAAAGCTGGGCACCAAAAATGCCAAAAACCAAAGTAAGCCAAAGAGACAATATTGCCAATAATTTTCTTTTTTCTTAACGCCATAAAAAATAAAAATAAAAAATAAAAATAAAGAAAAAATGCCGTATATAAAAGAAGTATCTTGAATAATGGGCAAAACAGAAAGATTAACTGGAATGAAAATTTTGCCTATAAATTGAATTATGGATGGAGAACTAACGGCAATTGCTTGCAAAGCGTTGCCAAAAGACATAGGAATTTGGTTAATTAAGGCATGTTCTCTCAACAAAAACCAAAAAGAAATAATACCAAACCACCCAATTGCCAAATCAAACAAATCAGATTTAGAAGGTTTTGTGTCTGAAATAAGCCAAATGTAAAAAATAATAAGAGGTATTAAAACAATAGCCGATTCTTTTGTAAAAAGGGCCAAAGCAAAAAAAATAAAATGTAAAAATAAAGAGCGATTGATTAAAAAAATAAAAGAAGATAAAACAAAAAGCAAAAGTAGTGAATCGTTACGGCCGGGAATCCAAGAAACGGCTTGGGTTAAAACTGGGTGAGCAACAAAAATTAAGGCCCCCAAAAAAGACAACTCCTGTTTTATGTTTATTTTTCTCAAAAAAATAAAAACTAAATTAGCAGTTAATATGTGTATTAAAATATTAGATAAGTGATAAAAAAATGGAGTGGCGCCAGCAATCCACGAGTCAAACATAAAAGAAATAGTCAGAATAGGTCTGTAATAAGCGGTCGGAAAATACAAAATATGAAAAACATCTTGACCAAAAGCCCTAAACAAATTGGCGGGGTTTGTTAAGAAATTCAAATTATCCAAAATCAAAACATTGTCATCAAGATAAGTAAAATCAAAAAACAAACTCGGCAAATACAACAAAAATCCTAAAACACTAATCCACAAAAAAGGTTTAATTTTTTTCATCTTTTGTTTACCCAAGCAATTTTTGATATGCCCGCTTGTTTTAGAATGCGATTTAGCAAATCATAAATGATATCCCCGTGATGCGGGTTAGGAATGGTAACAGAAATAGAACCTTTTATCATATAAGGATGTTTTCCTTCTTGGTAAGGACCGCTAAAACCAAAAATTCTCATTTTTCTGACAAATTTGTACCAAGAAATTGCGTTCAATCTAGGCATATTTGTTTAATGCAACGCGATAGCTCGGAATTTTAAGATTTGGTATTGGCAAATTTTTTCGTAGTCGTAAAATAAGCCAACCCTCAATGGTATTTACAAGATTTTGACGACATTCTTCAAGGGTATCGCCAGTCGCCCAAACCCCACGCAAATCCTTTATTTCAGCATAAAATTTCTCGCCGTCATCAATCAGCTCATATTTTGCCTTATTTAAATAATTTGAAATATAATTTTGTATCATATATTTATATTAACAAATTTTCATCATAAATCAAATTTCAAGAAAAAGTGGCGTATGGTCAGAAACCTCATCTGGTAAAATTTTAAAATCAATTATTTTGATTCCCCTTGAAACAAAAACATAATCGGCGAACTTATTTGGCTTTGTATACAGAGATGTTCTGGTAGAAGTAATCCCATATTCTTTAATTAATTCCCTGCAATTTAACTCGCGGCTAATCATTTGCAGTATATCCAAGGGGTTCTATTGCTGGATTATGCCCTTTAAACTTATGGACGAAGTTTTCGCCTTCTTCAAAAATGGGAAGTTCTTTTTTTATAAATGTTGCAAGCCCCCACCAATCTTCGAGGTGTGGTCTATAGTATGAATCATAGTTTGGTAAGACCTTTTTAATATCCCTCAAGAGGTTGAGATTGGAACCGAGAGTTCCCCATATCATATCTTTGCCTTGAGCGTCGTGGTATACCTCTTGGAAACAAAAAACATCAACATCGCGGTGCTGTTTGAGAAATTGCAAAAGAAGTTCTGTCATCTTGCCGCCATATGCATTAATTGAGATTAATTTCATTGAATTTAAATTAACATTTTCAACTTAAATTTGCGAGTAAAATTTTACCCAAACAATTTGCTATGGATGCCGATGAATATTAAGTATTCTTGCTTTTGGTTCTTTAAAAACAAGACCAATTCCAATCTCACCATTAATATAAGATTGGGTAACCGATTTGTAAAGGTCTGCAAGAGAGACCCCTTCTTTTTTGGCTTTTATTTGAGCGGCTACTTTCATTTTTTTATCCATTTTGAATATAACTTGTGTGGTCATAATATTAAATTAACTAGTATATAATAAGTATATACTTTTGGTGTGCTATGTCAAGATTTTTCATATATAATTACTCTGTTTATCCATGTTGGCATATGGGGTTGTTTGGGAATAATTTCCCCTACTCTTGTCATATTTGAGTCAAAATATTTTATAACAGAACTGGAAACATTATCATCAGTCAAAAAAACAAAAAATTTACCATGGTCAATTTGAGATATGGTGGTTGTTGAAAAATATATTTTATTATTATTCATTCTCAGCCGACGACCGTAATAACTGACATTGACATCCGTTAATTTATAAACAACAAAATAATCTTCTTTTTTGGCTTGCGTTTGCACTTCTTGCATTAAAGAGATATCAGAAGATTGCCAAGCATTGGCTTGGGCATTAAAACCCAAAATTGTTTGGTAAGTAAATAAAATCATTAAAACAGACACGCTAATTTGCCACCACCTGTCTTCAATTCTAGAAAATATGTATGAAATAGTAATAATAAAAATGGGAACCAAAACAATTTCTCTTCGGCCGGGTGTGTAAATGGGAACAAACTGAGAAATTAAAAAGGCCAAGCCAATAACTATAAAAAAATAATAAATGAGCCATTTTATTTTATTTAAATCCAAATTCTTTTTAAGGGTTCCGTAAATAATGCAACAAATACTTGCTGGAATTATTAACCACCATTGTCCCCAACCAAAATAAACTAGACTTTCCCAAATTGTTCCCAAATTTGGTTTGCTTATGAATTCTCCAACGCTATAATTTTTGAATTTAATTAGATAAAGAATGGCCCAAGGCAAAAAAGATAATCCGGCGCTAATTAAAATTAACCAAATTTTTCTATTTTCTATTTTTATATCTGTTATAAACAAAATAATTAATTGGGACAAAAGAATTAAAACAAACCAATAATTAGTATAAAGGCCTATAATGGTAAAAATTAAATAAAAGCCAATATTTTTAGTTCTAAAATCTTTTAAAATTAAAAGGTGATAGAAATAATACAAAGAAGCTACGGACAAAAATGCCAGCATGGCGTAAGGTCTAGCCTGCTTTGAATAAAAAAGCAAAAAATAATTGCTACTCCAAAGAATCAGAGAAAAAAACCCTGTTGATTTGCCACCAATTTCTCGCCCCAAGAGAAAAACATAAATGCTGATTAAACCAAAAAATAAAAAAGAAATCAAACGGAAGTATAATTCTTTGTCGCCAAATATAATTCTTATTGCCTTTATTAAAAAATAATAAATCGGCGGATGAGCTTCTTTGATCAAAAGCTCGGATATAATTGTTGAATTATTTTCGTAAGACAAATTTACGACCATTGATTCATCAATCCAAAATGAAATATAGGCGGATAAAAAAATACTAAGACTAATTCCAATCAAGACTATACCCATAACCCAAGCATATTCAGATTTTAAAACCTTTTTCATTTTTTAATAATCTTTTTATTAAAAATTTAAATGCCACTCCCAGCGTAGCCAAGCCGTAAAAAATACTGCGGTGCCAATTTATACTTGAACTTTCTGGTAAATATCTGACCGGTACTGGTATTTCACCAATTCTAAAACCTTTTTCTATTATGGCAAAAAGCATTTGTGAATCAAAGACAAAATCGTTTGAAAAATTTTTGTACTCAACAGATTCCAAAACTTCCCGACGATAAGCCCTAAAACCCGTGTGCCATTCGGACAAATTTTGTCGGCTAATAATATTTTCAATTAAGGTTAGTCCCCTATTGGCGAAGTATTTATATTTGGGCATTCCTCCGTCAATAGCTTCTTTATAACTTCTAATTCGCGAACCAAGCATCACATCAAAATAGCCGTCCTCAATATAACTGACAAAATATTTAATAAGTTTGGGATCGTATTGATAATCCGGATGTAACATAATAACAATATCGGCACCATGCTCCAGCGCCAAATCATAACAAGTTTTTTGGTTTGCTCCGTAGCCCAAATTCTGGGGATGGCTAAAAGTCGTTAAGTGCAAATCTTTGGCCAAAGATAAAGTTTCATCTTTGGAAAAATCATCCACCAAAATAATTTCGCCAACTAAATCCCGCGGAATATCAGCCACCGTCTGTCTCAATGTATTTTGGGCATTATAGGCGGGCAAAACCACAATAATTTTAGGCGACATATTTCGGAGTGCCGAGAATCGAACTCGGACCGTACGCTCCCAAAGCGTATATACTACCACTATACTACACTCCGTTTTTACTTCCCTATCCTATCACAAAATTATATTTTCCATAAATCTGACTTTGGCCACTCTTTTTTCTTGATCTAAAAATACACAAGCCAAATCAAACTGCCAGATGGGGTCTTTTTTGTATTTTTGAATTAAATAAGTTTGTAGTGCTCGACGCAATCTTTGTATTTTCCATGGGTGCATATTGTCTTCCGGCCTATAATTATTTATCTCTTGCTCAAACTTGCCACCGTAGCTTTTGCGACTAACTGTTTTAACTTCAACAAAGTGAATAATCTCGTCTTTTTGAGCAACAATGTCCAATTCACCCCATTTTCTTTTATAATTTCTGTCTATTATAAAAAAACCTTTATTTTCAAGCCATTTTGTTGCTACACTCTCCCCTATCGTCCCAGTTTCGTTGTGTTTTGCCATAAATTTGTCTTTGACTTATACACAGTGTCCCCAAGTTTATCCCCAGTTTTGTTGATAATTAAGGATAACTACACCACAAAGACATTTTAGCATTTTTAAGACATTTTGTTTTATAAAATTTTTGTGATAAATTAATAATGTTGCGGGCGTAGTTTAGCGGTAGAACATTTGGTTGCCAATCAAATAGTGGGAGTCCGACTCTCCCCGCCCGCACAGTAAAAAACTAATTTGCGCAATCTGGTGGACGATTTTAGAACTGCTTTTGTAAAATGAAAACCATCCCAGAGAAGCGGGTGGTTCTCTGAGATGGTTGGATTTGATACTTGCTGTTACCAAAGCCAGGAAAACCTTCCTTCAAGGTTTGGTTCGGGCAATTGTGCTCTAAAGAAATGCGTTTCTTGGACTACATCGGTTTTCCCAACGAAAGTCCAGGTTTCTTCCTCCGGCCCGCCTCTTTCCAAGGACATAACTTGGACGAGCATTTCCCTCTCATACTGATCAGCGCTACATTTGTACAAGAGTCGAACGAGAGTCTTATTAGCCAGAGACTCAAGAAGCTCGTCCAGAGTTGGAAACAACATCACCGTTGTTCTGAGTAATTTCACCTTGTTTGTCATCATTCTTTCTCCTACCTTGTATTGTATCACATCCACAAAATATTACAAGTTTTTTTATTGAAACCAAAACAACCTTGCAGAACAAGGATAAAATTAAGAAAAAAATAACCGGCGCGCCCGCCAGGACTCGAACCCGGAATAACGATTCCGAAGATCGTTGTGATATCCGTTTCACTACAGGCGCAGAAATGCCATTATACAATACTTTTTTTAAATTCAGCAACCAAGAGATTTTGCCAGAACTGCATCTTTCTAAGCAAATCAGATCCTTTTGAAATCTCAATCCTAATACAACCTTTATACATAGGTCTTTTTTTGAAACCCAGCCCCTTTGGTTTGTAGACAGTTTTTTTGAATTTAGACAAAGGAAAACCTGTTATTTTTGACCAGTACTCCTCACATTTTTCATAGGAATATATTTTGTGCATGTATAAACGTAAACTCACATTACCAACCCTTTCGGGTAAGAAATTTTTGCACCACAAAATCATGTAATTTATCATATCGGGGTCTGAATTCATGAATTGAAAAGTCGAAGTCCTTTTTGACCCTTCTGCCCAATATAGCCCTATTCCAACAAGAAACATGGAGTTATCTTTTAATCTTTCAAATTCTATTTTTGCTTGCTCAAACAATCTCTTCTCTTTTTCTAATCTATTTCTCCTGTTTGCTGTAGCCGATTTTATGCGCCCTCTTGAGATATTTGAGTCAGTTCTTTCTTTGAGGAGCTTCTTTTCCTCTGGAGTTATTGGCAAGTCCTTTAACCAACTTGATATAGTACTTTTCGCTACGGAAATTTCTGATAATATATCTTTATAACTATAACCGTCTCTACGTAATTTTATTGCTTTTTCTTTTTCCAAAACCTTAGTTTTCATGTTATATACCATAATAACATAGTTCTGATTATAAAAAACAACAAAATTGTGGATTTCTTGATTTTTGTATTACAATATAAATATTCAAAATGAAAGCCAAAATAGAAAAATTTAATATACCGGAAGAAGTTACATATGTAACCGAAACGCTCAAAAAGAGCGGGTTTGAGGCGTATTTGGTTGGCGGTTGTGTCAGGGACCTTTTTATGGGACGAAAACCAAAAGATTGGGATATTACAACAAACGCTATTCCGGAAGAGATCATTCCCCTATTCTCTAAAACTTTTTATGAAAATGATTTTGGAACTGTGGGTGTGGTAAATGAAGAAGTTTCCGACGAAACTCTTAAAATTATAGAAATAACGCCATACCGCCTTGAAAGCTCATATTCTGACCATAGAAGGCCCGATAGTGTTAAATTCAGTAAGAACATACTGGATGACTTAAAGAGGCGTGATTTCACCATAAACGCCATTGCTTACGATGCCGAGAGCGGAGAAATAATCGATCCTTTCTCTGGTGTGGCTGATTTAGCGAGAGGTGTTATTAAAACCGTTGGAGAAGCCAAAGAAAGGTTTTTTGAGGACGGTCTAAGAATATTAAGGGCCGTTAGGTTACATGTGGAACTAAATTTTCCCTTGGATCATGATACGGAAAAATCTATATCAGAAAATAAAGACATTTTGAAAGATATTTCTAAAGAAAGAATAAGAGATGAGTTTGTTAAAATAATTATGTCCGACAACCCAAGTGGCGGATTTATGATATTAAAGAAGTTGGGCCTTTTGGAGTATATTATTCCTGAATTAGAAGAGAGTATGGGGGTGGAACAAAACAAGGCCCATGCTTTTGATGTGTGGACCCACCTGTTAAAAACGGTTCAGCATTCGGCAGATAAGCAATATTCGTTACATGTGAGACTTTCAGCTCTTTTGCACGATATAGCCAAACCAAGAGCCAGAAGATGGGATAAAGAGGCAGAGCAATGGACATTTTATGGTCACGAGGTTTTGGGTTCACATGTAACCAAGAAAATACTAGAGGATTTAAGGTTCTCAC
>ERZ1292632.1158-Hain-H43-01um-R2-1158-length-26903-cov-9_pt2 | contig 23854 bp, 37 predicted proteins | sample MGYA00564407_ERZ1292632 | MGnify/ENA primary metagenome ERZ1292632 (study PRJEB36523, sample SAMEA6512637) | groundwater metagenome | collected 2019-01-08 | study: AquaDiva: Metagenomics assemblies of 32 groundwater samples | reverse complement strand
GGCTTCGGGCCGGGGTGGCTCGCGTTGCCGCCAAACGTGCAAACGCAGCCAGCCGGGCCAGTCGAGGTGTGGGAGAGTTTAGGGGTTAGGGTAATTTATGCTTACAACTTTGTACAGTCGATTATAACAGAAGAGAAAGGATGAATCAAGCGAATGTCTGATAAAACTGGAGTGGATTGGGCTGATAGCTCGTGGACCGTTACGTCAGGTTGCAGCAAGGTAAGCGCAGGCTGTGTCAACTGCTACGCTATCAAGGCGGCTTGGCGAATGAGCCACAACCCGAATCCGAAAGTGAGCGCGGCCTTCAGCGGTACGGTGGAAAAGGACGCTTCGGGCAGGCTCGACTGGAGCGGAACGATTCGCTGTCTGGATGATCGGTTAGGTTGGCCGGTGAAGTGGGGTAAGCCGAGGCGCATTTTCGTGGATTCGCTGGCAGACCTGTTTCACCCCGATGTGCCGTTTGAGTTCATCGAAGCCGTCTATGGAGTTATGAGGCGAGAGGACAGACACACATACCAGTTACTAACCAAGCGTCCTTCTATTGCGGCTGAGTTCTTCAGCGAGCACCGAGATAAGTTCAATTACGCGTTACCGCACGTCTGGTTTGGGGTGACCGTGGAAAGCCAGCAGTGGACATCACGGATCCCGACGCTCTTGAGCCTCCCGGTTTGCCATCGCTGGCTGTCGATTGAGCCATTGTTGTCTCCTGTTCAACTTGAGCCTGAGTGGTTGGAGGATAGTGCTGGACTCGATTGGATCGTAATAGGAGCGGAGACAGGAAAGGGCGCAAGGGGACTGGCACGGCACTGGGTGACGGACCTGATTGACCAATGCAAAGCCGCGGGAGTGCCCGTGTTCGTCAAGAGGAACATCCCAAACTACTGGCTGGAAGGTTACGGCGTTTCATATTTGCAGGAGCTACCGGCATCGATGGAGGCTCAGAATGGTTGACTTCGCCAGTAAGCATTTTGGGCCGGCGCTCCTAGGCGTGGCAGCCGTCGCGAGGAGCACGCATGAGGCCCGGCCCGAGACGCCGCGCGATGAGCGTGAATGCTTGCCCCTTGTGCCCAGCGACCCTGGTAGCCGGAAGCGGCGGGCGAAGAGGAAGAGAGAGCGGACAAGCCGGAAGGAGGCAAGGCGATGATTAGAGCACTAGGGAAAATCGGGACGTGGCCGGGAATGCGTCTAGAGATAAAAGGCCGCCGCAATAAGATTCTCAAAGTCGGAGACCATGTTATTTGGCGGGAGGTGGGTGAGAGGAAGTGGCATGACGGGGACCTATGCGAGATTCGGGACCTGGGCACCGAAAACCTGTTCTGCATTTCGCGGTAGAAAGGAGGCAAGGGAGACGATGAGAAGGGTAAAACCTGAACGAGAGCCAGTCGAAATACCGATGCCGAAATACGGCATGTCATGGCATCAAGATTTTGCTCTTGAACTCTGCCGGTCGAGCATGAGCACTTGCCCGTTTGGTTGTACCAAGGATGGAGCACCGAACTGTCACTACCATGTCATCGCTCTCGAATGCGAATACAGCCGACAGACCCAGTCGCAGGCAGACGAAAAATGGCGGTCGGTTCAGGAACTCAGGCGGCAGAGTCGGAAAGGCCAAAGGCGGTGATTTGCAAAGAATGTCAAAAAGCAGGGCTCCAGAGCCGCGTCTTTGTCGTTGGCAGCTCGATGACCCTCGCTTATACTGCGCCTTTCTACGACGAGAAGGGCAACCGCCACGTACACGACCCGAACGCCACGGCGACCAGCTATCGGTGCGACAACGGCCACGAATGGAGCGAAAGCAGCCGCTCTAGTTGCTGGTGCGGTTGGCCAGAGAAGAAGGAGAGCAAGTCGTGAGCAAACAGCCAGATAGGATATTCTCCGGAGAATACAGCCACAAAATGTGGACGATGATAAACGAAGCCGGGACGGCCGAACAGGTACGCAATGCACTCTATCTGGTCTGCTGCCGGTTGCAAGAACTGGAGGCAAAACTCTGGCCGAGAAAGGAGGGCAGACGACGTGATGGAAAGGCGGATAGCCGAACTTGAGCAGCAACTAGCCAAAGCCAAACGAATAGCGGCTATCAGGTGTGACGCCGAGGGAGGGCTGGCTCTACAGGTAGAATCCCTACAGCAGCAACTGGAACAGGCTGCTGACGCGTATGTCATCAAGCGGGACGAGTTCATGGGGGAAATCGAGAGCCTGAAAGCCAAACTAGCAGCCTGCCAGCAAGCTAGGCAGCAATTGCAGGACGCCCTACACGTTGAGGCCGAGATAGCGAGTTTGCAGGCCACGGTCGAGGAACAGAGTCGGCCTCTAGCAAAACTGCTAGAGATCCTCAAAGCCAGAGAAGCAGGAAGGCGGGTGTTGCTGGAGGGGCGACTGGCAGAGGTAGAGGCTGAGAACGCCAACTATGCCTCGGTTAATGCGGCATTGAATCGAGAAATACTTGGTGGAGTTGATTTGATACACTTTGCCGAGCTACAGAGTAGGCTGGCAGAGTTAGAGGCTGCTTGTGCGGAAATGCGAAATGCTCTCCAGCGGTACAGGGATTGGTATTGTTTGACGGGGGATGAATATGCCAGGAAGTGGAACTCGTATGGCCCAAATTCACAGCAATTTAGCGCTGTGCTTAGTCAAGTAGACGCTGCCCTCTCCCTCGAAGCAGGCAAGCAACATATGGAGAGGGATAGACGTTGGGAAGATGCACTGATAGCGATTCGAGACAAGCCGAATTTGTTGGAGCGAAACTGCCGAAACATCGCCAAGGAGGCGATGAAGGAATGAGTGAGACTTATAGATACGGCACCTGTGGGTATGGCATGAAATATCACCTTGTAAAAGTGCGGCAGGATTACCCAATTGGGAACACATGGTCACTCTGCAAGCTGCCGATTGATCGGCTATCGGAACCTGCAACGTATGACAACATGACCGAGTGCAAAATGTGCAGGAAGGTGTTAGAGAGGCAGGAGAAACAGAAATGACCGAGCCTAAACCACTGACGCCAGAGGAACTGGTGGCACTTAAGAAACTCGACGACCAACGCACGCCGGGAGAATGGTTTGATATTCCACATCCAGAATGGGCAGGAGCATATCATCGAGTGGCCCTTAGCGCCGACGAGCCTTGGGGAAGGTTCAACCCATTGGCATATGCAAGCGGCACCAATGCTGCCTTCATAACAGCCTGCTCAACTACCGTGCCCCGTCTGCTCGCAACCATCGCAGCCTATCGGGCGGCCCTCGCCTATGCGCTCAACTATGGGCAATGTACGTGTGACCTATACCCGGGCGAAGAGTGTAGGTGTGGCTATGGTGACTCCCTGAAGCAGGCCAAGGAGTTGCTAGGAGAGGAGGTGCAGAATGCTGGCTAGAGCGCTCGTCGTTTTGGTCTTCGCGGCCGTCGGCGCTGTCTGCGGCTGGTACGGCGCGATACTGAGTATACGGTGGCTTGGGGGCCGGACGTGGTAAGAATATTGGCGGTCGACGTTTCTCTCCGTCGCTCGGGCTTCGCGCTTCTCGAAGACGAGCAGGTTATCGGGGTTTGGGCATGTCCCATCGCAAACGCCCACGACAGGCCGCTGGAGTTGCACGGGCTGTGGGCGTTTTCCGCGGCGATAATCGGGGCTCTACCGCTACCCGATTTCGTAGCGATTGAAACGTCGGCACAGTGGCAACGAGAAGGCCACGACCGGACGGCGACGATTGTAGCCCTCTCTGAGGCGAGGGTGGCGGTAATATGTGCGGCGTTCCACGTCGGCATTTCGCCCAGCAAACTCAGGCAGATGGATGCTCACGAGGTACGCTACCTGATAGCGGGCAACAGGTTTGCGTCGAAAGAGCAATTGCAGCGGTGTTTGCAGCTACGGGGGTATACCCTGCCCGAGCGAGAGCAGCGCATGAAGAGCGGCGGGCATTACGTGACTCTGGCGGCGGTCGATTCGGACAAATGCGATGCCGTGGCCCTAGCGCTCGCGTGCTTGGCAAAGGAGCGACTTTTGGCCATGGCAGAAAGGAGGGAGCGATGAGCGAAGACAAACTCCGCTACGGTATCTGCGGCAAAGGGGTGCGGTATCACCTGGTGGTAGACCCGCGTCCCAACTGGCCCATGTCTGTATGCTGGCTGGCGATGGATGAGACGGATAACTCGCCGGACGCCTATTATGGGCTGACCGAGTGCAAAAACTGTCGGGCAGAACTCGAACGACAGGGCCAGCGGGCGGTGAGGGATGCTGGCCGAGGGAAACGAAAGGAGAGAAGAAGGGCGTGAGCGAATGGGCTAAACTCCAAGAGGTCATTGATGGCCTTGTCGAATTATTCTGGCGCGAGTTTCCGTTAGCGAGACTGGCAAAGTGGATAGTGAAAAGATGCGGGCGGAGAGATGATAGCCCCGAGGAAGAGATAGGATGATGTCGGCAAACGTTTATGAGAGCGTGCTGGACGAGGTAGCCAAGAAGCCCAAGCGAGGCGGAACGGTTGCAGTTTGCCTGCGCTTCTCACGACAGGAGTACGAGGCGCTAGGACGGGTTGCGGCGTCTTGGGAAATGAGCCTGAGCGAGACGGTGCGGACGATGGCGAGAGAGATTGACGGACGGATGCAGAGGCAGGGGAAACGATAAAAGAACAAAGTGAGGGAGGAAGGAATTGACAACAACGACAAGGCCGGTGCAGATTGCGGCACCGAAAATCGAAACGGTGGTATTCAAGATTCGAGGGACGAGCCCCTATGTCCAAGCACGATTCAGCGCTAAGGCGATGCAGGCCATGAAAAACAAGATGCTACTGGGTTCACAGGCTAAGAAGGGGAAGAGCCGGGAAGCAAGAGACTTCGAGGAAGACTACCAGCAGGCGATGCACATCAGCACCGAGGGATGGCCGGGCATCCCGGCATCCTGTTTCCGAAACGCCATGATTTCGGCCTGCCGTCTGGTGGGGTTCAAAATGACGCTCGCGAAACTGTCGGTATTCGTGCAGGCCGAGGGATTCGACCGGGTGGATGGGATACCGCTAATTAAGCTAAACGGCACGCCCGAGAAGTTGGAGATGGCCGTTCGGAATGCCACTGGCGTGGCTGACATTCGGGTGAGGCCGATGTGGAGGGAATGGAGCGCCGAGGTGCCGGTATCGTTCGACAGCGACCAGTTCAGCGTGGAGGATGTGACGAACCTATTGCACCGGGTGGGCGTACAGGTCGGCATTGGCGAAGGGCGGCCGGACTCACGAGAAAGTGCCGGGCTAGGCTGGGGGCTGTTTAAGCTGGTGAACGACTAGACCCGGCGAGGATGGGCAGGCGGGGCACGGCTGGGCAGGGCAAGGCAGGGCCGGGCAAGGCACGGCACGGATAGGCAGGTCAAACTCAGAAAAAGGGGAGAACGCAAGATGTTCAAGTGGCAGCATGGTTCTCAGCTCAGCGTGGCGGCAGCGGTGGCGGGGCAGGAGATGGAGCGGATAGCGTCAGAACAAGGGGGTGAGCTATGCCCGGAGGACGTAGTGGCGGAATCGCAAGCGGCAACGGCGCCGCTTCACCCTTGCTTCACGTGGGATGATAGACTGGCGGCAGAAGAGCGGCGGCTGGATCAGGCTCGCTATCTGCTGCGGTCCATCGTCGTAGTTTCCGAGGACGGCAGTGAGTACCGGGGGTTCGTCAACGTGCGGAGGCGTGATGAGGACGGGCAGGCGAATACTGTCTACGTTCGGACAGTGGAGGCTGTGGCGAACGCCGATTATCGAGCGCAAATCTTACAAACAGCACTGCGGGAACAGGAGTCATGGCGACGCCGCTACGGAGAGTATGCTGAGCTGGCCCGAATCGTCACGGCAATAGAGGAGACGAGACAGGCGCTAATGGTCTCAGCTTAACACGGCAGGCGAGGCTTGGCCAGGCGTGGCGTGGTAGGGCGAGGCGAGGATTGGCAGGCGAGGCAGGGCAAGGCAGGGCGGGGCCGGGCAAGGCCCGGCGGGGCGAGGCACGGATAGGCGTGGCATTTGAGGGCTCTTGACGGCTGGCGGCAGACGGGGGATAATGAGGCTGGGAGACGAGCATGAAAGAGACTCCTAGGGCAAGGCAAGCCTTTGCCGACTATCTTCGACTGGGCGATGGCCGTAGCCTTGAAAAGTTGGCCGAGGTGTACCAAGGGTGTACTGTATCTATCCCGACCAAGCAATTGTCGAGGCTTAAGCGGTGGTCGCAGCAACACGGCTGGCAGGCCCGCCTAGGCGAGATTGTCGAAGAGGAGCGTCAAGCCATCGTGAATCTAGGGATTGCTGAGAAGCAGAACCGGATTGATGCCTACAACGACCGCTGGCAGCGAATGCGGAAGGTGATAGGGGAACGGGCAAAAGACCCAGAAGTACAAGAGGTGCCCGGAGGCAAGACCGGCCTCATCGTCCACAACGTCAAGGGAGTTGGCAAGGGTGACGACTTCCAATTGATTGACCTTTATGAGGTTGACACGGGCCTACTCAAAGAACTGCGGGCGCACGAAGAACAGGCGGCCAAAGAACTAGGCCAGTGGACGGAGAAGCGGGAAACAGTGACGAAGCTCAAGCTGGAGAACCTGAGCGATGAGGAGTTAAGCACCCTTGAACAACTTGTCGGCAAAACTACCAACGCTTGATGAGATACGGGCGGAGAAGATGCGACGGGCAGAGGGTCGGGTCGCTCGGGTTGAAGTCGAGGACATCCCGGCATGGTTTACCGAAGTCCTTGGCTGTCGGCGAGTGTACCCCAAGCAACTGGCGATGGTCGAGGCTGTGCGGGATAACGAGCAGGTTAGCGTCTGCGGCTGTCACTCGTCCGGCAAAGATTTTATGGCTGCTCGAATCGCCCTCTGGTGGATGGCCTATCACAAAGATGGACCGGCTAAGGTCATAATCACTGCTCCGACTCACCGCCAAATAGGGGATATTGTCTGGCAGGAACTGCGAACAGCATATCTGCAAGCTAACCTCGGCGGCCAGCTTTATCAGACACCTCTCCTACGCTGGAATGAAGAGCGGTTCATCCTCGGCTTTTCCACGGATAAGCCATACCAGATGCAAGGTTTTCACTCGGCTAATCTTTTAGTTATCGTGAGTGAAGCCCACGGGATGGAACAATCCCACATTGATGCCCTCTGGCGTCTCAACCCCAACTGCATGCTGATGACTGGTAATCCTATCTCAGAGTCAGGCGAGTTCTTCGACTCTCACCACGGCAAGGCGCATCTCTGGAAGACGATTAACATAGATGCTTGGGATACCCCCAACGTGATCGAAGGCCGTGAAGTCGTGCCCGGCCTCGTGACTCTAGAGGACATCGAACGGGGCCGGCGGAACTGGGGTGAGGATAACCCTCTTTTCCAGATAACCTTCCAAAACAAATGGGTCGAGGGCATGGGGAAGTTGGTTCTCGTGCCTTTGTCATGGGCCTTAGCTGCCGAACGCAGGACTGAGACGCCCGGGGGAACCGAGGTTGTCGGTGTTGACGTGGCGAGAAGCGGTAGAGACAAAACCGTTATCTATGCCCGCCGGGGGAAGGTCGCTCGCTGCATCCATGAGGCGCAGGGGAACGACACCATGCGAACGGCTGGGGTCGTCAAGGCTTACCATGATGCCCACCAAAAGGCCCATATCGTCGTCGATGGCGTAGGGGTCGGCGCTGGCGTCGTGGACCGCTGCCGGGAACTCGGCTTGGGCGTCTTCGACTTTCAGGCTGGGGCCGGGGCTTCGAGTCCGGCCCGGTTCGCTAACGCGACAGCTGAGGTCTGGTGGCGCATGCGGGAGGCCTACGAGGCGGGCCTCGATGTTGACGAGAACGCCGAGCTTAGGGCCGATGTATCGAGCCGGACTTATGAGATACAGTCAGACAAGCGCATCAAGTTAGAGAGCAAGGACGATCTGAAAGCGAGGGGCAGGAAGTCGCCCGACCACGGCGACGCCCTCGCCATGACCTTCGTGCTGGACTATGACCTCGGGCGGGGGCACCTCTCTCCCGGCAGCGATGTCGATGAGGACCTTGACCGAGGACTGGAGGCATCGGACGACTTCAGCAAGCTGCCAGAGCGGGAGAGCTTGTCGTTCGGGCGGGGGACAGACCTGAGCCCTTGGAGTGGTAGCCGCTGGGGGAAGATCAGGCGGCACTAGACCCCTTGACCTGTATGCTTGCATAGGGTATGATGAAGTCGTTAAGGGGGGTACCAGATGCCCACAATTGACACCGAGACCCAAGGCCCTGTTAAGCTAACCGCCGAAATCGGAAGGACAGGATTAAGACAATACTCCGGTTATCTGTACGAGGAATTCGACCCCGACTTGCGCGGGCAAAGAGGGATGAAGACATATCAAGAAATGCGCCGCAACGACCCGACGGTGGCCGTGGGCTTGCGTCTCATCAAGTGGATGATCGGCAAGGTCACTTGGGGCGTGCAACCCGGCGGCACAACTCCCGCTGACGAAGAGGCCGCAAATTTCCTCGAATCCTGCCTGGCAGATATGAGTCAAACCTGGTCTAAGTTTATCCGCGACGCCCTCTCGTGCCTTGATTTCGGCTTCGCCTACATCGAGCAGGTATTCAAACTGCGCAATGCTCAAGACGGCAAGATCCCCTCCCGCTATGACGATGGGCGTATCGGCTGGCGAAAACACACCCTTATCAGCCAAGAGACATTGCTGCGGTGGGAGCTTGACCCGGAAGATGGCGGCATCAAGGCCCTCGTTCAGCTACCCTCTCTCACCAGCTCCTACTCTGGCGGGCAGATTGCCGTCCCTATCGAGAAGTCGATCCTGTTCCGGCTTGACGATGACCGGAACAATCCTGAGGGCGTGAGTCTTTTGCGGTCTGCATACCGCTGTTATAGTGCAGACACAGAAATCCTGACTAAGGCTGGATGGAAACAGATCCCCGACGTGACGTTGCAAGACGAGGTAGCATCATTGGACCCAGTTACGGGATATCTGGTGTACTCAAAGCCAACCGAACGGCAGGAATATCAGCATAATGGGAAGATGTTTCACCAGTCCGGGCGCTATATCGATCTGCTAGTTACGCCGAATCACCGGATGTATGTAAGGCGTCCACACCGACAACAATACGAGTTTATTGAGGCTAGTGATCTTACTCGGCATATTTCCTACAAGCGAGACGCTAAATGGGAAGGACGGGATGAAGCCGAGTTTATCCTCCCTGCGATAACGACGAAACAAGGCAGAGGCGTTCCAGAAAAGCGTATTCCTATGGATGCATGGCTCAGGTTTTTGGGCATCTATCTGGCTGAAGGACATACCTATCGAAAGAAGAGCGGCACGTGTCAGTCCTATGTGGCCGTTACGCAAAACGAAGGTCCTTCTCTAGAGATCATCAAGCAATGGGTGGAAGATATCGGGTTTGCTTATACCTTGCACAAACGGGACGGCGAGTCACGTAATGTCGATATCTCCAATCTGCAATTGTATACCTACTTGTCTCAGTTTGGGAAGTCCCATGATAAGTACGTCCCTGAATTCGTGAAGGAACTATCCCCCCGTCAGATAAGTATTTTCCTTGAGGCGTTGCACATGGGGGATGGGTCGTTCATAGGCAAGACCAAGGTCTATTACAGTTGCTCAAAGCGCCTAATTAACGATCTATCAGAGTTGCTACTCAAGACAGGAAGTGGCCCTCATCTTAGATGGCAGAAGCCCACTACATCAGGGTTCGGGTCTGACGGTATATGGGCGGTCACAGATGGGAAGGCACGGGTCGGGGGGAATCGCGTCAATTTGGTAAAGGACAGCAGAGAATGGCTAGACTATGACGGCAGGGTGTTTTGTCTCACTGCCCCCCCACACAACCTTTTGTATGTTCGCCGCAATGGGAAATCCTGCTGGTGCGGAAATAGCTACTACATCAAGAAGAACGTGGAAGAGATCGAGGCCATCGGCATCGAGCGGGACCTGACAGGCGTGCTGATCATCTACATGCCGGCGAACGCCACAACTGATGATAAGAGCAAGGCCCAGCAACTCCTCGAGCAATTCAAGGCTGACGACATGGCCGGTTTCATCGCTCCCCAATTTGGCCCGGGCGAGCACGAGAAGTGGCGTTTCGAGATCATCAACTCCCCTGGTAGCAAAACCATCGACACCGACAAAACCAAGCAATACTACCAACTGGAAATAGCCCGTTCCTTCCTCGCTCAATTCCTGATGTTGGGGCAGGGTGACACTGGCTCGTTTGCTTTATCGAAAGACCAAACGGACGTTTTTGAGCTTGCCATCACCGCTATTGTCAGCAACCTCGAAGAGACGATAAACCGCTTCATGGTGCCTTTGCTGTTCCGGCTCAACGACTTCGGCACCTTGACGGCGCTGCCGGAGATCAAGGCGGGCAAGATCAGCCGGGGCGATGTCGAGAAGTTCAGCGTCGCCCTTAAGAACCTGACCGATAGCGGCCTGCTCACACCCGACCGGAACCTCGAAGGGTTCATTCGTGAGGAGATGGAGTTGCCAGAACTACCTGAGGAGAATGAAGGGAAGCCGACAGAGGAGACGGGGGATAATGACGATGATGGGGAGAAGAAGGCGACCGAGTCGGACGAGTTTGCCGAGGAGGATGTGAGCCTGCCCGACCCTGAGGACGATGAGGCGTGGGAGAAATGGGAAGAGGAGCGGAACAAGCGCTTCAAGGATTTTGGGTTCGCGGCGCTCGCTGAGGCGTTCCGCTTTGCCCGCCCTTATGACTATGAGGGAAAGCGTCAGACTTATGCTGACAAATACCGGGATGAGATGGGCAAATGGGCCGAGCAACTGCGAACGGGCCAGACCAACTTGGACAAGTGGTCCAAAAACTCACGGGCGCTCATCATCCGCTACACGATGGACGGCTATTCTCTGGGTGTGGCGCAGGCGAAGGGCATCCCTCCGTCAAAGGTGAAGTTGACGCAGGAGGAGCGCAAGGCGGGCCTTGAAGCCGTAAGGGAGCAACTAGACTACTTCAAGGACTTTGCCGCCAAGGTCAAAGCAGATCTAGCGGCAGGGAAAGCCCTGACGACGGGGCTTGATGCGCGCAGTCGGCTTTACGGTGGATCGCTCATCGGGGCGTCGCATCAAGCGAGAGTGGCCAGCGGTGGTGATATGAAGCTCCGTTGGGTACGACACAAGAACGACTCCTGCGAGACGTGCCTAGGCAATGAGAACAAGGTAAAGACGGCGAAGGAATGGCAGGCAGGCGGTGTGCTACCGGGGCGCAACACCGCCTGCAAGGGGAACTGTGGTTGCTCACTTGACGAGGTGCGCTAAATGTACGGTGGCACGGCTGACCCGCGACAACCGAGACGCCTGCACGAAGTGACCGCCAGCCAGCCGATAGCGCAGGCGCGGTGCCCGAAGTGCAACAAGCTCCTCGGCTGCAATGTCTCTGGGGCGACGATCCGTTGCGGGCGCTGCAAGGACGATATTCGTTTTCGCTTGATGTCTTGACAGGCTCAAGCAGGTAGGGTAAACTAACGCCATAACCAAATAGCGAACCGAGAGCTCTTTGAAGCCGGTTTGTCTTTCCCAAACGGGGAAGGCGGACCGGCTTTTGTTGTTCCCGTCCTTCAGAGAAGGACCTAGCGGGAGGTGACGATGGATAGTTTCAGTCGATTTCTCGCCAAACTGTACGAGCGCATACGGGCAAAGTTCAAGGACGGCGATTTGACGGCAGACGAATTCCATGAGGCCGTCAAGGCTGCTCGTGGCCATATCGGCGGGACGATTCGCTGGGAGAACGCCAGAGAAGGAGAGGGAAGCCAGATGAACGAATGGCGGTTAGTGGGCGAGGTAGCTCTTTCCGAGGATAAAGCCAGCGGACAGGTGCAGATATTCCCGGCGGTGGGCAAGTACAGCCATCCCCGATATGGGGAGTTGGCGATCACTCCCGAGTTCTTGGCGACCATCAAGGCGCATTTCGACGGCAAAATCTATCAGCAGGACCTGCCGCTCACCATCGACCTCGAGCACGAGAGCAAGCTGTCAGGTGCATCGGGCTGGATCAAGGACGTGGAAATCAGGGGCGAAAAGGGGATGTGGGCCACGGTTGAGTTCAATGACCGGGGCAAGTCTCTCGTCGCCGATAACGCCTACAAGTATTTCTCCCCCGAGTTTTACGATACTTGGCAGGACCCCGCGACGAGCAAAAGTTATCAGGATCTGCTCATCGGCGGCGCTCTCACGAACAGGCCGTTTTTCAAGGGCATGGCCCCCGTCGCCGTCATGAGTGAGGACAGTCTGCTCTTTGTTGAGGCGGCCGGGGATGGTGGAAACATGGCTGAATGTATGGCCATGATGCAGAAGTGTCTCGAAATGATGGCCGGCATGAAGGACGAGATGCCCGAGGGGATGATGGCCGAGATGCAGGGCATGATGGGCAAAATGAAGAAGTCCATGCCATCAGGCGACCATACGATGGCCGAGAAAACCGAGGACGGGACGGCCTACCCGCAAGAAGCCTATCTCTATACACCCGACCCTGGCAAGCCGAGTGAGTGGAAGCTACGGGTATATGATGCCAGCATGAAGCCAACGAGGGCGCAACTAGGAGCGGCCGCTGCTGCTTTGGGGCCGGGCTTCCGTGGCGAGAAGGTCCAGCTCCCTGATGGGGAGAAGGAGAAGGCCCTCGCCAAGTTGCGAGCGGCCTACGGCAGACTAGGTATCAAGCCGGAGGAGATGCCGGTACAGATACGGGCCAGCATGGTAGAGGCTGGCCTGAGCGAGCAGGAGGCCAGCGCCTGTCTCAAGGAAATCGGGCTGGACAATCAACCTAACGGAGGTGGACCAATGGGCATGACCGAAGAAGAGGCCCGCCAGCTCACGGAGATGCAGACGAGTCTGCGAACTCTTAGCGAAAGGCTGGCAAGCGAGACCGAGGCCCGGAAGGCCGCAGAAGGCGAAGCGAAAGCGGCGGCCGAGCGGGTGATGGGACTCGAACGAGAAGCGAACCGCAGGACCCTGACCGAGTTTGTCCGGAGTCATCGTCTGGCCTTCAGTGAGACTGAAGTGCCTGCCGCCGTCGACCGGCTGGAGAAGATGCAAGCCAAACTCGGCGAGGACTTCGAGGGTTATCTGGCCGAGAAGCGGAGCCTGAGCGAGCGTATCGAGACCAGCGACCTGTTCAGGCAGACAAGCCACGCTGGACCGGGCCACGGTGCTAGCGGTGCGGCTGGTGAGTTCGAGGTGGCAAAACGCAAGATGATGAGTGAGAACGCCGGAATGAGCGAGGCGGACGCTATCGTCAAGGTGGCGAGGGAGAACCCGCAGCTTTACGCTCGCTACGACCGCCAATTCAAGGCAGGCACAAAAAGAGGAGGTGAATAGCGATGGCTTACGGCTCTTCGCAAGACGACGACATCACCCTGCCGGCCGCGGCAGACCTGAGCTCACACCAATACAAGTTCATCACCCCCGACGCTAACGGTCGGGGAACGATCACGACAACCGCTGTGATTGCCAACATCGGCATCCTGCAAAACAAGCCGGACGCGGTCAACAAACCGGCCCGCATTCGTCATGCCGGCATAAGCAAACTCCTCATGGGTGCGGCCGTCGATGAGGGCGGCCTGATCGGCTCGAACCTGCAAGGCTTTGGAACGGCTGTTGCCGCCGGGCAGGTGGGTGTATTCATCGGGGCCATTGCTCTAGCGGCCGTGGGCGGCTCTGGTGACATCGGGGATGTACTGCTCACCCGGTTCATTCTGTAGGAAAGGGGGTAAATTGTTATGAATCCTGACACCGGGGACGTTCACGCGAATGTCCTCTTAACTCAAGTGTCCATCGGCTACCAGCCGAAGGGCTACTTTGCCAGCAAGTGCTTTCCGCTCGTGCCGGTAGACAAACAGACGGATATCTATGCCGTCTACGACAAGTCTCACTGGGCCAGAGACCTAGGCGCGGCAGGAGCGGCGCCGACCGGGAGCTTTCAGGCCGTAAGGCGGGCGCCCGGAACTAGAGCCCGGACCGTGGGCTACAAGCTGACGAACACCAACACCTACTACACGACCAACTACGCCTACGGGATCGAGATCCCGGACGAGTTGAGGAGCAATGCGGATGCGGTGTTCGACCTCGACCGGGACGCTACGGTCCTGCTCCAGAGTCTACTGCATCTCCGGTTCGACCGGGAGTTTGCGACCGACTTCGTTGCGGGCACGTGGGACAACTCGATCACCATCAGCAACAAGTGGAACGACTATAGCGCCTCGACGCCAATCGAGGATATGCGGGCCGCGGCCAACACCCTCCGGAGAGCCACGCTCGGCATGTCCACCGAAGGCGGTGCCAAAATCTGCATGGGGGCACTGGTCTACCAGAGACTGCTAGACCACCCCGACATCATCGACCGCATCAAGTACTCCAACAGTGCAGCGCAGCCCTCGAAGGTGACCGAGAATATTCTTGCTCAACTCTTCGAGGTAGACGAGCTTTGCGTAGCTCGCTCGGTGTTCACCGCCGATGAGGAGGGCACCGCCGAGGCGAGCGCTACCTATACCGACGTGGTCACTGACGACATCCTCTTGTACTGGACACCGCCCTCAGCACAGAGGCTAGCCCCCAGTGCTGGATACCTGTTCAACTGGAAGCCCCTCACCGGTGGCGGGCTGTTCTTCGTTCGGAAGGGCCGGGACGACCGCGAGCGGCGGGACTGGGTCGAGGTGCACGCGTACCTGGATTGGGTAATGACGAACAGCGGTGGAGGGCTCAACAACACTGACGCGGTCGATTGAACGGCTGCTTAAAGTCGATTAGAGGAGAGAGTGAGCGATGGCAAAGCGCGACTTGTGGGTGAGTAATCGAGACCAAACGCTGGCGGGGCGAAACGTATCCAAGGGGCAGCTTATCGCCCCCGCTGGTGCTCAGCATGACCGGCTGATCTTCCGGGATGATAGCCGGTGGGCTTACCGTTTCCAGGGCGGCCAAACGTATATCTGCGGCACCGACGGCTGCACTGCCGAGTTCGAGAGTGACACAATGCTGTTTCGCCATCGGGACCTAGTGCATAAGCCGGAGCGGGACGCCAGAGAGAAGGCCCGTCTAGAGCACATCGAGAGCGCCAAACGGGCCGAGGAAAACGGGGACACTATCGGCGGGCATGAGATCGTCATGACCAAGAGCGGGCCACGGGGGCCGGTGGATTACATTGCCCCACCGGGCACTTAGAACCGGGACCCGGCAGGAAAATGCCCTTTCCTCTCCTGCCGCCGTCCGTCAATCTGAAAGGGGGCAATCATGGGATTCAGGAAAATCTATGGCAGCTTAACTGTTACTGGTGGCAGCGTCAATCTCGGTGCTGATACCAACTTTTATCGAAGTGCCGCCAATGTCATCAAGACGGATGATGCTCTCACTGTGACAGGGATCGTCACCGCGTCAGCGGGAGTCAACGCCCAGGGCGGCACCAGCTTTGTGGCTCCCTATGCTACAGCTAGCCCGACGGTAGACGCCAATGGCCATATCAGTTTCGTGCAGAAGGGGGACCGGAGCTATCTGTCATTCCAGTGTGGTGGCACGCCATTCCACGTCATGTTCCCGCAGACTACACACGGGACAATCACAACCACGGTGGGCGGAACACCGTAGCGGCCAGTCCACACGGTGCCAAGCGGGCCCTGTATAATATAGTAGGCTTCCTGAGAGAGTGTAAAGAAGGAGGCGGGAATGGCACAGTACCGGATAGCCGCGGTCTGTCCCACCGTCGAGCGGGCGGACCTGGCGAGACAACTAGCGAAATCCTATAAGGCGGTGTGGGAGCAGCACGTAGCGGACCTCGTGAAGAGCGGGGCCGAAAACGTGGTTGCCGACATGCCGCCTTTGCGTTTCCTTTGCATGGGCGATGATGACGGGACGGCGGGCTGGTGCGAGAACGCCGGCTTTGACGTCATCAGGCATCCCGAAGTCATGCCCTTTGCGAAGGCTGTGAATCTAGCGGCACAAGGGCTAGACTGTGAATGGCTCTGTGTACTTAATAACGACCTCATAATCCAGCCCGGCTTCTTTGCCGCCCTCGACGATATGATCGCGGGCGGCTACGAGATCATCGGCGCCAAACTGCTCTACCCGGCCAAGAGCGAGCAGGAGCAGCCCACCATCCAGCATACCGGCAAGTGGTTTTCCCTCGACTTTCGCCCCTTCCACGTGCTGCGCTTCAGGCCACACGACGATCCCCAAAGCATGCAACCGCGCCCTTATCCCTGCGTGACCTTCGCCTGTGTGGCTATTAAGAAGCTTATCTGGGACGAACTCAAGGGCTTGGACGAGGGCTATATCAATGGTTATGAGGACGACGACTTCAACTTGAGAGCAAGAGAGCAAGGGGCACAGATAGGCGTTCACCCCGGCATGCTGGCGTTTCACCTCGAGTCGCAAACTTCGGGACTTGATCGAGACAATAAAGATTTACAATGGCTTCGATTTAAACAAATATGGGTTGATACCGGGCGAATCCAATTTCCGTTAGGGATGTGGCAGGGCTGGTTCCAGCCATGATGAGTACCCGTTATATCAAAAATGATATCACTTTTTCCGGTTTTGAGGGGCTAGAACGATGAGCGAAATGTCGGATGGAATGCGGCTAGGGGTTGCTCTATGCGAAAGTCTAGGGCTAAACCCGCAGGCGGTAACTAAAATCACAATCATGATTGAGGCGGGGAGTTGCGGCAGGATAGCAATTACCGGCCCTCTTGTCAAAGGGGTAGAAGAGGCCGTGACCAAAGTTTGGCGGGGCGTGAAATGGGAGCCGGTGGAGGAAGCCGATGACTAACCCGCTCGTCTCTATCATCATCCCGACCGTTGACTCGACCTCAGAGCGCTATATCAACTGCGTCCAGAGTATCGAAAGGCATAAGGGCCCTTGTGCGCATATCCCTCACGAGATTGTCACAGCCGAATTTGGGGGCAGCTTTGCCGAGAACTGCAACGAGGGTGTAAGACAGGCGAATGGACAGCATCTCTGGCTCTTGAATGACGATGTGATTCTCGAAGAGGGCTATCACAGGATATTCACGATGGCTATTCTACGGCTTCCCGAAATTGTCGGCTTCCGTCTCCTCTATCCCAACGGACTGATCCAGCACGGGGGCGTTGGCTTTGATCAGAACGGGAGCCCTTACAACCTCTGGCGAAATGCTCCCGGCGAGCATCCGGAAGCGATGAAGAAGCGCTACCCCCCAGCCGTGACCTTTGCCTGTGCGCTCATCCCCAAGGCAGTATGGGAGGAACTCGGCGGGCTGGACGAGAAGTTCGTCAATGCTTATGAAGATGTGGACTTTGCTCTCCGTGCCAAAGAGATAGGCGTGCCTGTAGTCTACCAGCCTGACCTTTGGGCAACACATCTGGAAGGCCAGACGCCCGGCCGCAATGACGGTGTAGAAGCGTCTTGGCGATACTGGCAAGAGAAATGGGTCGCCCCCGGGCGGCTATGGTACGTCCTCGGTTGTTGGCCGTTCCAAGTGGAAAGGCAGGGATAGGATGAAAATAGTATGCCCCCACTGTGGACACGATATTAGTCTACAGGTCAGCCCCATCCCCATGCCGCTCTGTTTGCACGGAGGCTGGATGGGTACACCACGCAGATAGATGACCATATATGATAGACGTTCATTCCTCAAGGGCTTGGCCGGCATTACGGCGGCGGGGGCCTTTGTTATCACTAACCCCCATGTGATCGCTGGCGATCTGTTAGTGCCGAGTCCTGAGCCGACGATTATCAGGGCTGACCAGCCATTGCAAAGGGTCGGTGGCCCTGTTGTAGCATGGCTAAAGAGTGCCAGTGTAACGAATGAACCATTCGGGCTTACGCGGGCTGAATTAATCCTTGAGGTGTCCTACTATGACAATGGCGTTCCCGAATTGGCGGCACTCTGGCAGAAGGGGAAGGTGACCCTATATCCAGGATGGGAGAAGCAGCTATGACCTGCATAGACTACCATCCCGGGTCTAGCATCCTAGTGCCTGTTGGCATTGATGGCCTTTGCGCCGAGCACCGCAGGCAACGATACGACACTAAAAGATGTGACGATTGTGGCGCACCTTATGAAGGACAAAGCGGCTGGCATGTTCCAAGCTTCATCAGTTACAGTGACGTGTCCTATTACTGTCCTGTTTGTATTGATGCAGCCCACCAACAGTACATCTACAAGAACAAGAGGCTCGAAGAGATACCAATAGAGCAAAGCCTGCTACTTGATTGGCGGCGGAAATATAAGCGCAACTGCAAAGGTAAGCGGGCTATTGAGGCGCAGTTAGAAGCGCTTGCCAAAGAGAAAGAGCGGTGCTTTGCCGGTAGTGGGTTTAATCCACGAGCGAACACGTAAGGAGTAATTTTGGAGAAACTGCGGTGATCAAAATCTCTATGGTGACATGGAACCGCCGCCCCATCCTTGAGCGGGTCCTACAAGCCATCTTCGACACCTGTCCTGAGGAGTATGAGCTATACGTCACCTCGAATGCGTGCACCGACGGGACAAACGAACTGCTCAAAGACCTCGAAGCGCAAGGCAAGCTCAGGGCGTGGTATCTGCCCGAGAACTTAGGAACTGACATCGGTAGGAACGCCTCCCACTGGCCCGAGTGCGTCGGCTTCGATACCGTGAGGATGGATGATAAGGTGTTGCCCTTGGCGAGCGGCTGGCTCACGGCCCTCAAGGTTGCCTCTGACCGCTTCCATGCCATCGTCGGGCCGCCCTATGACCCGAGCGTGAGACAGCTGGAGGTATTCGCACCTCCTGTGGAGTGCGTTGACTGGCCACAGGACCAGGGCCGGGGCGGCCCATTGCTCTTTATCCCCGGCCAGGTGACCGCGGCGCTCGGGGCCTGCGATGAGCTCGACCCCGAGCACAAGTACGGCTGGACTGACTGCCTGTATATCGAGAGGGCCATCCTGCTGGGCTGGCACTTCAATTTTACCCTGCACGTTCCGGTCGAGTTCCTAGCGCAGGCCGACTCGGCGAGGCGGAATAGCGCCATGCAGTGGCACCCACTGTACCTTGAAAGACGCCGGCAATATCAGGAAGCCGAGAGGGACGTGTGGATAGATCCAGAGAGTACGATAGGCTGGAGGGCTAAGCATGGGCTTTCTTGACATCCTCAACAAACGAGTCTCGCGGCGGGACATCCTCAAGAAGAGTGCGGCAGCCAGTGCCGTGGCGGCAGCGGGAGCGATAGGGGTAAGCGCCGAAACGCCGTTGACGGAGAAAGTGAGCGTGGAAGTCCCAGCCGTTCCAGTGCGACGAGTATACCCACAATGGGTGGGCGCATGGGGCACTGCACCGTTTTTTGCTATAGGGACAGCTGACGATATATGGCATGGCGGCAATTATGACGCCTATATGCCTGCTAAGCAGAACCGCAAGCGTCTCGGGAACTGCAAGCAGTGCGGTGCCCCGCTCGGCTATGACAGCCAGTGCCCATACTGCGGGACGTGGACGGAGGAAGAATGAGCAAGGGCGGTTCGCAGACACGACGCTGTTTCTTGGATTTGGGATGCGGTGATGTCGGTCTTTGGCATAAACAGCACGGAATCCACGAAACATGGAAGGACCACGGCATGGGCCTCTTGCTCACCCTCGCCAAAGAGCAGGGCTACGAGTTCGACGTGGTGGCCCTCTCGGCTCTCCATTCGTGGGCCGAGTGGCGGACTATCGCCAAGCGGTATGACCTCATCTGCATGAACGTCAGGAGCTGGCGCTACGTCTACGCCAAGAGAGCAGCCGAGATAGCGAAGAGCGCGAACCCCAACGTCCAGATATGGGCCGGGGGAATGCACGCCACGGTCGCCAGACACGAAATGGAAGAGGTAGAGGCATTCGATGTGATCGTGAGCCGGGAAGCGGAAGGAACGTTCCTCGAGCTTCTGGCGACTGGTGGGAGCGCTACCCGCTTCGTCGAGGGCAACTGCGGCAAATACACGAATCTTGATGACCTGCCCTATATCGACCGGGAGCTATGGCCGAAAGCCCCCGGCGATACATGGCCGTTAGAAGGCCCCGGCGGCTGGGGACCCGGACCGAAAGCTATCACTACACTAACCGCTCGCCTGTGTCCTTGGCATTGCTCGTTTTGTTTCCCCGCCGAGAAGAACCACTTCGGCATTCCCCGGCGCCGCTCTGTCGGCCATGTGCTAGGCGAACTGAACTATGCCCACGAGAAATGGGGCCCGGCAACGACCGTCGTTTATCACGATTCAGAATTCTTAATGCACCGAGCATGGCTTGAGGAATATCTGGAGCGCTATCCTCGGGAGACCCCTAATTGGCCTTGGTGGGGAAGCTGCCGGGCCGACATGATGGCGAAGTGGCCGGACCTCGTGCGGGCCCTACACCGGGAGGCAAACTGGCACTGCTTCAGCATCGGGCTGGAGAGCGGCAGTCAGAAGGTACTCGACATTATGAACAAAGAGACAACCGTCGCCCAAAACTACGCGGCCATCGATCTCGTGAACAGTCTCATCGACGAAGCAGAGCGAGAGGGGAGAAGGCCGCCGGTTATCTTCGCCAACATCATGCTAGGCACGCCGGGAGAGGAACCGGAGGATGCCTTTGCAACGATTCGCATGATGAGTCATATGAAACGGGCGATTCCGAGCCTGTCTCTCTATACGCCTTATCCAGGTAACACACTAGGGGACAGGATGATTGCCGAGGGGCGGAGTCTGGACACCCACAAAACTTACCATCGTTTTCCTAACGAAGCGAAGCTCAAGGGCATTGACTATGGGTGGTATGCTCGACTATTCAACGGCGAGTACAACCGCGAGTGCGGCCTCGACGTGCCGGCCATGATGAGGCAGCAAGGCAATGCCGGGGAGGCGCTGACATGAAAACCATCCGGAAGGCCCTCGACTGGGCAAAGTCTATCCAGCAATTTGCGCCCATATCTGACCATCATCGTCGTGCCGTCTCAGAGTTGTGGCCATGGATCGAGCCCTTGGACGTCCAGACGGCGCTTGAGGTAGGCACTGGCCAGCCGCCCGGTATCGTCGTCCAGATGCTGCGAGATCATGGCGTCACGGCAGTCGGTCTGGACGGGCAGGCGGGCAGCGACTATCAGGGGGATATGCACGATCTACCCTTCGATGACAAGAGTTTTGATCTTGTGGTCTCTCGCCATTCACTCGAGCACGTCCTTATCCCATATGTTTGCCTATTCGAGATGTGCCGGGTTAGCCGCAAGTGGCTGCTCTGTATCGTGCCGACTGACGTTCCCAAGTTCGTGAACTGGCCGGACCACCTGCACGGCTACAGTCAGTTGGGATGGGAGATGATGTTTCGGAAATGCGGCCTGACCATCGAGCACTTCGAGGTAGGCGATTTTACGGAGGGCTACGCCTTACGGGATGGGCTATGGAGGGACGAAGAGCTCAGATACTTGCTGAGGAAGGGGGAATAATTGGACGAACAGGAACGGCAAATAACTAGTCTCGTGGGCCAAATGGATCAGCTAAAGGCAGCGCTTAAAGAGGCCGCGCTACCTATAGCTCAATTTTACAAGACGCTTATCGATGAGCGGCTGCCATCAGAGGCGGCCCTGGCCTTAACGCTAGAAGTGCAGCGCCGCCTATTCGACCCTAATCAACAGGGGAACCCGAAATGACCAAGAGCGCCGTCGTAGTTCCCACAAACAGGCCGGAACGTATCGCTCAGTTTATCGAGGCGTGGAAGTGGCAATTCCTCAATCCCGATATACGATGGATCATTGTCGAGGATAGTCCCTATCGGACATTCAAGCCGCCTTCCTCAGTCGAGCACTATTCCCACCGAGAGATAGGCGAGCAACTAGGCGACAAAGCTGAGTGCATCCCCACGAAGAGCGGTGGCTGTCGTGACTTCGGCTTCTGGCTGGCAGGCAAGGACACGAGCATCGACATGATCGTCTCACTAGACGACGATGTGCTACCAATCGAGGGTGTGAACCTCCTTGCCGAGCACTGGAAGGCCCTCGAAACACCGCACTCTCTCAAATGGTGGCCACTGTTCCCCGGCTTCCGGCTGCGTGGTGAGCCCTATGGCGATGAGAAGGTGAAGACAATGCTGAACCTTGGCCTCTGGCACGGCTTCCCCGATGTAGACGCCTACGGGCAACTATGCGATCCTGAGTGCGAGAAGACATTCGGGCGGTATGATGCCGTGCAGGACCCCCGACCGATTCCGGTCGGTTATAATGCGCCGTTATGTGGCATGAATGTCGCGTTTCGACGGGAGGTGGCCCCCTACTACTATTTCCCCAGGCTGCCAGACGGCTACAAACGGTTCGACGACATTTGGGCCGGGCTAGTGTTCAAGCGGATTGCCGACCTACACGGTTGGGGCGTGAGCTACGGCCTGCCCGCTGTATGGCATAACCGGGCTTCGGTGGCACTCAACAACCTGCGGCAGGAGATGCTGGGGTACGGACTGCATGAGGAAGTTTGGAAGGCTCTCGATAGGTGCCCAGACTTCTCTCGGATGTCGGTGTGGCACTGCTACACGGCTTTAGTTCACAACCTCGGAGAAGAGTTCCATCCACTGAGACAGACGGCCCGACATGCCGAAATGTGGGCTAGCCTGTGGCCGCAACAGCGCCGCTAGATGATATTGAGGTCTCACCAAGACACCGGTCGCAGATGCCTGTCCTAGTTTCCGCAGACCGCCTAGCTGAAGAAAGAGCGGAAGGGCTACGGCTTGGGAGAACATATGTGGGGCATGGGAACGAAGGGATATAGGAGGAAAAGGATGCCCGATACAGTCTGGCACGAGTATAACGCCGATACTCCCAGCCTAGACGCCTTGTTGAAGCTATTAAGTTTCCTCAGGGCCTTTAAGATAGAATCATGGCATTGGTTTTTTGATGAGCCTTGGTCGCCGTGGGTAGTACGCATAGAGACATTGGGGTCTGTGCAATTAGATCCCCTAACAAACCTAATGAACAAAGGCCGATGGAAAGTCATCTCCATGCTTGACGATGAGCGGGCCTATGGAAAGGTTTGGTCGGAGGTGAAGCGATTCTTCATGGCTTCATCAGAAGTGGGTTTAAGTATCGCTCTGGCTCAATGGCAAGGGCAAAAGTTGGGTGAAGCTCGCCAGTTAGAGCCAGCGAAATTACTCCATTGCGCCATGAATGCGTGGGGACTTCAGGTGCCGGATGAATCAGCGTTACTCTGGGACATGACAAATCGAACAACCCTGAAACAGGTCCTAGAAGGAGCGTTTGGTGAGCAGGTGTACACGGAAAAGGCGGAATTGGTAGAGGACATTTTCGGTCACTTGCGAGCTACTAGGCAGTATTACGGGAGATTCGAGTGGTAGTTTTAATTGGCGTGAGAGGTGTAGCTTGAGAATTCTCTGGTCCTCGAATGCTGCACATGCCGCAACGGGTTATTCGAGTCAAACGAAGGGCGTAGTCCCCGCCATCAAGGCGATGGGCCATGATGTTGCGGTCCATGCCTGGTGGGGTCTGCAAGGTGGGCCTGTTGTTCTAGACGGAATCCAACACTTTCCCGCCTACCTCGATGGCTATGGCAACGACGCCATGCCGCACCTCTGCCGCAAGTGGAAGGCGGACGTGCTCATCACCCTGATCGATCTGTGGGTAATGGATCCCGCTCTTGGTCAGATGGGAAGTACTCGCTACTGTCCGTATTTTCCGATCGACTGTGACCCCATCCCTGCCGAGATTGCCGCCCGCTTCCCCTTTGCTCATCGCATCCTGCTCTACAGCCAGTCGGCCGTCAAGCTCGTGGAAGCCTATCAGGGCGGGCGCTTCAAGGACAAGGTCAGGTATCTCCCGCATGGGATCGATGGGGCTTTGCTTCAACCGGCGACACCCGAGGAAAGAGTGACGTTCCGCCGGAAATACTACGCCGACTGGCCAGAGGATGCCTATATCGTGGG
>ERZ1292632.1373-Hain-H43-01um-R2-1373-length-23916-cov-9_pt1 | contig 23916 bp, 21 predicted proteins | sample MGYA00564407_ERZ1292632 | MGnify/ENA primary metagenome ERZ1292632 (study PRJEB36523, sample SAMEA6512637) | groundwater metagenome | collected 2019-01-08 | study: AquaDiva: Metagenomics assemblies of 32 groundwater samples | reverse complement strand
TGGCGTCCCGTGCTGCGGCAAGCTCGGCGCGCAGGCGGGCGCACTCGGCCTCGGCCTTCTCGCGCTCTGAGCAGCAGATTTGGTAATCCGGCATCTCCATTTCGAGCTTGCGAACGCGGGCCTCGGCGGCTTCGGCGCGTTCCTTCATCGCGTTCCAGTTCGCAGACCACAGCGCCGCGTCGCGTCGATACTCGGCCTCGGCTGCGATCATGCGGCGCAGCGCCTCCTGATGCTCCTGCATGCTCGGCAGGATGTCGCACTCGGCCTCGGCATGCATGGCGTGTTGCTGCTCCTCGGTGCGGGCGGCATCGGCGGTGCGCAGGCGGCGTTCGATGTCGTCATAGTCCGACTTCGGCACCACGGCCACATTCCCGTGGATGCCGTACCAATCCGGCCACGCTGTGACCCATACGGGCGGCGTCTCCCCCGGCGCAGGGGTCGCCGAGTCCATCCCCGGCAGCAGCGGCGACGGCTGGGCGCGCTGGAGAGCGTCTGCAAACGCTGCGTGCAGCGCACGCTGCTCGTCCATAGTCTGCTGATCCCATTCAGACCATGAGTTCGCAGCCTTCCATTCCTGTTCAAGTACATTGAGCATTTGCCCGATATTCGGAGCGTGTGCAACGTACCGCTCCACCAGCGCCCGAAGGTCGTCGGTCATTTCAGTCTCCCGGAAAATCTTTCATGCCGTTGGCATCGTATGGACTGCGCGATGCAACCATTGGCGCTCGTTTCTGTTTCGCTCTTTTCTCGCGCTGGATGCGGCTCCGCAAGCCTTCGCGGTAGGCCCATAGTTCGGTGACGATCTTGCGGCAGCAGGCGTCACAGTGGTTCAGCAGGTCGCCTTCCGCTTCATCGAACGTACAATGCGGGCAAGTGTTGTCGAGTGCTTTCAGCGGAATCAGACCATAACTGGAAATTACATCAGCAACCGGCTCGGAAATCTTCCGCTGCTTCGGCGTCAGCTTCCCCTTGCGCTTAGTCGGCATGGCCTGCCTCCTTCAGCGCGGCGTGGATGGCCCTTGCGCATCGCGGCCCATCGTTTTCTTCGGTGCGACCGCTAAACTCAGCCGCCGCAATCTCCGCGATCCGCTCCTCGCTCAGCTTGCGCGCGGGCTGCGCCGCCGCTCCCCGCCGCGCCAGTGCGAGCAGCGCGGGGAAGGCGTTGTGCAGGGAGGCGACAAGATCAGCGTTAACATGTTGTGGTATGCCGCGCTCCATCCAACCGGCAGACCACACTTCATAATAGTGCTGTGGCTCGTCACCATGAAATGCTGCGATGCGTCCAGCGTGGCAATTGTCCATTTCGACTAGCCACTCCCCCGGCGTCGCCTGCGCGTACAGCGCCGCCAGCGCGTCGAGTTCCGCTGCGGTCAGGGTCGGGTCAGGCATGGCCTGCCTCTCTCAGAGCGGCGAGCACGGCTGGTTTACGTCGCGCAATCTCATCTCGACAAGACTTCGCAAATGCCTGGTCAGACGGATCATCGCTGCGGGCGCACTCGCCCATCATCGCAACTAGGTCAGCGGTGCTCATGTGATCCAACATCGGCCCGCCGTCGTCGATCGCGTCGCTCATTTGCGCAACTCGCACTTGTAGACGCTATCGTAGTGACGATGCATGCCGATGGCTTCGCAGTCCTTCGTCCAAGACAAATGCGCAGTAAGAGAGCCGCCGAATATTCCCACGGCAAAGACTATGAGGGTTAATCCCACAACACTAAGATCGCTCATTCCATCCTCCTGTTAACCGCGTTCATGTCCCGCGCACGCTGGGCCTCGTCGAGGCGGCGGTCCTCGTCCGGATCGCCGTCCGCGCTCAGCGGGCAGCCCTCCGGCCAGTCCATGCGCAGCTTGCGCTCGCCGGTCCACTGGCAGAAGTCGCATACCCACAGTTCGCCGATCAGCACGGCGTCGCAGTGGTCGTAGTCGTCGCTGGGCATCAGGGCTTCCTCGCTGCGGTTCGTTCTGCCAGTGTCAGGATGCGACCGTGGCACAGTATTTCGTCAACCATCCAGTTGTAGCCGCAGAAGCCGGCGGACTTCTTGCGCAGTGCGGTGACTTCCCGTCCAACGATCTCGCGCACGGAGATAGACGCACCCCAGCCGTCGCCGAAGTCGTAGTAGAACGACTTGCCGATCAGCGGCGCGTATTTCTCGCGTGCTTTCTTAGATGTGCCAACTGACTTAACGATGGCGTAGCAGCGATCCTCACCGCTCCATTTTCCATTCCAGGCGTTGTTGTTCGGCATCGACAAGGTGAACGCAAGATTCATTTCGGCTTCCCCGCTGCGTCGAAGGCGGCGAGTTCGCTGCGTGCCTCTCCTGCCGCGTCAATATCCGTGGACTGCGCTGCAATGCCTTGCAGGGCGAACTTGCGGAGTTCCTTGCTCTCTTGGCTGTAGCCAGCGGATAGCGTAGCAATGCCTTCGAGTGTCTGCACGAGGGCGAGAACTTCGTCCACCTTCTCGGCGTACATACCCTCGCAAACGTCCTTTGTATATGGGTCAGTGAGACATTCACCGCCGTGCTTCAGCCCCTCCGCCGACCGCGCCAGCCGCAGCAGCGCGGGGAAGGCGTTGTGCAGGGCGACGATTGATTCCGCATTGGCGCGCTTAATTTTTGGTGCCCGATCGCCGGAATCAAACCCGGCCCAATGTACGATAGCGGACTCGTTCGTCCCAGCGGCCGATTTGCTCGGCCCGTCGATCTGGAATGTTTTCCACTTTCTGCTGCCATTGAAGATCGTCCACTCCCCCGGCGTCGCCAGGTCGTACAGCGCCGCCAGCGCGTCGAGGTCGGCGGGGGTCAGGTCGGGCGCGCTCACGGCTTGCTCCGGGCGGCGAGCATGGCGTCAGTGACAATGATTGTCTGGCTTGGAGTGAGCATCGCCGACTCAAAGACTGTCGCCTGTAGATGGTTGCGCTCGCGTAGCGCACAGTATGCAAGGTGCGTATAGCGATCTTCCGCGCTGGAACCGTGGTAGTTCGCGGCATCCATTACAACCTTTACAAGCGAATCGTAGCGCGACATGCGGAACAATTCGGCGCGCATCTGCTCCGGCGTTGTCGCGTCTCTCACCTGTTCAGGAGCGAATTCTCGAAACGCCGGCCCTCCGTCTTTGTCGGTCATGCTCAGTCCCTCCCTGCGTTGAGCCGATCAGCGGCGGTCATTTGCTCCACTCCTTTGCGGTGTATGGGCACTGTTCCTGTGCTGGGCAGTCGTCGCAGTACCATTCCTGCCGTCTCTGTGCGTGTGTGATGATGCATCCCCACGGCTGCTTACCCTTCCCGTGGGTGTGCCAGCCATCAATCGGCAGTTCGTCGGCAACGCGAGTGCAGAAGGCTTGAAGCTCTTGGGTTACTGCAATGCGTTGCTTCTCGGCGCGAAGGATAAAATCTCGATACTCTGATTCGGTCAGTAGATATTGCATCACCCCCTCCTCGGGTCGTTGTGGAAATCCTCGTCGGCCCGGGTGAATCCGCCCTTGCGCACGTCGCAGCCCTCGGGCGCGTCCGCGTCGCATCGGTCGCGGTGCCACGCGCCGAGTCGCCAGAATCCATCGCACGCCCGCTCGTCCGCATCCATCCGGGCCAGGATCGCGCGGGGCACGGGGGATGCTCCGCTGTAGTCGTCGGAGGAGCGCGCTGTCATGGCGCGAGCGCGCTTTACGGCGCGCCGAAGATCACCGGCACGTTTTTGACGCCCTTCCTGATTGCGCTGAGCACGTCTTGGTAGGCCGTCTCCACTACCTTGTGCGGCCTGGTGATGTCGAAGCGGATCGCGAGCGCCCCATCGGCCACCTTGTAGCGCAGCCGTGCCTCGAACTGGTGCACGTCTTGATTGAGGCCGGACCACACCGGGATCTTGAAGATGAAAGTCTCCGGCAGCGGCATTTTGCGCGCCTGACCGATCGCGCCACCATCGGCGACGTCCGAGTATTGCAGTTCGGTCGTCCCGTCCGAAAGGCTGATCGCAGACTTGAAATTGACCTTCCGGTTGACCTTGAAGTTGAGCGCGATCTCGAGCATCTTGGCGCCGTTCGGCGTCTGGAAGTCGGGCAGGTTGTCTTCGATGAAAAACGCGAACTCCTCCTGCGACATCGGCTTCCCCATGCGGCCGGTCCACGTTTCGTATTCCTTCGAAAACCCCAGCGCGAAGTGCACGCGATGGTCGCGCCACGCCGCCGTGTCCCCATTGATCAGTTTCGGGTGGTCGTTCAGCACGGCGGTGAAGCATGCTCCCGGCTTGAGCTGTGCGTAGATCACCGTGCCCATCTTGAGAGCATACCGATTGGTCGCTTCGATGAAGCTCTGCACGTCGAACACGTTGACCGTGCCAATCCTGCGCGACGGCAACATCGGGCGGTCTAGGTACTGGATCTCCCAGTCTCCGCTCGCTTTCGGAACGATGACAAATGCCTGCCCGTCCGGGTGAGGGTTTTGTTGCGGCCGACCGATGAGCGCCCCTACGGCCAGCAGCGCGCCAGTATTGCTACGCGCCTCCTTGATGTCGCTTTCGTTCATAAAACCTCCAGTTGTGGTGCTGCGGTTACTTCGCGACGGTGGCGATCGACAAGCCCAGGTCGGACTGCCGAGTACCGGCGTTCCGAGTCAGGTTCTGGTCTTCCCCGATGAAAAACAGAGTAGCCGGCGACTCGGGTTTGGGCAGCTTGCTGCTGACCTCGCCCACGATGATCACCGGCGGCTCGATCAACTTCTCGGTGCCCTTCCACGGCGAGATCGTCAATTCGACCATCACGCGCGCGGCCTTGTTGTGCTCGTGCACCGCGGCGACCGCCGCCTTGATCTGCTCGGACAGCTCGATCACCAACTGCCCGTCCCGCACTTCCGCCAGAATCGCGGTGCCGCTCCTCGTGTTGCTCATGGTGAACCTCCGGTTAGTGTCCTGCGCCTTCGAGTTCGTCCTTGAACGCCAGGTATTTCTCGCTCAGTTCCTTGCGCATGTCGTCCGGCCAGTCGTAGACGTTGGCGGCGTCCGCTACCGTGTCCAGAGCTTCCATGTTCAAGGCCTTGCTCATTTCCGCGATCACCCCGGCTTTCAGTTCCTCGGTGCCCTTCTCGCGTTTCGGCTTGGGCGGCTCCTCCTTCAGCTCTTCCTTCGGAGGGGCCTTCAACGACTTCACTTTCGCGTTCCAGGTCTGCATGACCTTGTTGCGCTCCGCGCCCGCGGGAACCTTCATGATGTCCTGCAGGATCGGCGTCAGGTCGGCCTGGCTCGTTGCGGCGGCGATGCGCTGCTCGACGGTGAGCGTCGGGGCTGCGTCCGGTTTGGGCGCTTTGTCGGCGGTCTTGTCGAAGGGGTGGGGTTCCTCCCTGTCGGTCGGAAGTGGCTTGTTGAGGATCTCGCCGGTATCACCGTCGATGGTTTCGCCCATGTGTGTCTCGGCTTCCGCGATGACCGCGGCAGTATCGACCCGGAGGGCGGCTTTGAGGCGCGCGCCGGCGCCGCGCTCGCCTTCGCCAGCAACCGGGGTAACGTCGATCGCCTCGGCAATCCGCTCGGCCTCATCGGGTTCGTAGATTCCCGCAAAACCGAACGCAAGGCGCCCGCCCTGAATCAACACCTTGTTGCGCAGCATGCGCTTCGTATGCGTTTGCCACGGGCCGTCTTTTTTCGGGTTGCCATCCGGGTACCGCCCGGCCGGACGGTAACCCTCGTCCAGATACTCGCGCACGCTGATCGGGTGCGCGCGGTCTTTGCGGTGAATGGTGACTTCCATCCATTCCGGACACGGCTTCGCTCCCGGAAGCTCCTTCCACTCGTTCTGCGGCGGAAGCGTGAACTCGATCCCGTCCATCTGCGGATGGTCATTGATGATCCGGCTCCAGCCGTCGACCCCGACCACCGGCACGATGCCGTTTTGCTTGTCCGGGAAGGCGAAGATTTCGCGCGTGAACGGGTTGAGCCCGTACTGATCGGCAACAACCAGCAGCGCGGCCAACTGTTCGTTGCTCGCCTCGCCGTCTTTCTGTTTGAACGCGGTCGCCTTGAGAATCGACAGCAAGCGCGCCGGCTCGATGGTGTATTTCGAGGCGAACTTTTCCACCAGGGTCTTGTGCTTTACGACTGCGACTTCGTTGCTCATGCTGAACCTCTCGGGATTTCGAACTTGAAAAAGGAAACCGGTTTGCGGCACTTCGCGTCGGCCTCTGGGAAATCTTCCTTCAACATCTGCCCGTCAAGCCGCTCCTGCGATTGGTAGACCACCTGGAGGATCGCCTTGCTATCGTGCGTGATCGCGTGCCGCCCCTTCTTCGTCGGCTTCTCCAACTGCTGCGCTCCCAGCAGAAATACCCCAAGCTGGTATTGCAGGTCGTCGAGTATCCCGCCTTCCTTCGTGAGCAGGTTGGCCTGCGCCTTGCGGCGTTTGTACTCGGCGACCACCTGGAGGATCTCCGCGGTGGCTTCGATCTTCGTCTCGAGGTCGGGCTTGAACAGCTTCTGCACGTCCGGCAGGTTCACCGGCGCCGGCGGGATGCCGCCCTGGACGTTGGTGAACCAGAACTCCAGTTCCATCGCGAGCAGGCCGTCGATTGTGTCTTCGTCGCGCTTCACGATGAAAAACGTCAGGTCATCCCAGCCGGCCAGCACCGCGAACAGCGTCACCTTCTTCCCGGTCACGAGAAGTCCGTGCATCGCCTGAGCGCCGTATTCGATGGGGATCTCGTCGCTGCCTTCCTCACCATAATGCTGATAGAACGCGCGCGGGTGAACCGACTTCACTTCGCCGTTCTGGATGGTGCCGATCAGATCCTTGTCCAGATCGTACAGCGCAGCGATTTCCTCGGTGACTTCCCACTCGAAGTCGATTTCCGCTCTGAGAAAGTCGAAGTCCGGGTGCGTGTAGCGGTTCGGCTTGTCTTCCGTGCTGCGCACCGTTACCTTGAAGTCGTAGTCCTCGATCAGCATGTCGATCGCGACCACTTCTGCACGCTTGCCGCGCTTGAACAGCTTTTGCTTGGCCGGCGCGATGGTCATGTCATTGACCGGCGTCTCCCCGCGCTTCGCAAGGTAGACCTGCAACCGCGTGCGCCACGGTGAGACACCGGCAATTGCTGCGGCGTCACCGCCGCCCACATAGGCCTTGCGCTGCGTGTCTTCGCGGGCCTGCTGTTCGGCGGCTTTGGCAGCGGCGACTACCGCGGCGGGTTTACGTCCGGCCATTCTTCCTCCTGGTTTTCCAGCCTTTGCTGGCGATCTCCGAGCGCTTCTTCTTGGAGAGTGCGCGACGTTTGAGGCCGCTCTGCTTGCCCCACTTCTGAAAGGCCTTACGAGGTATCGAATCCATGAGGCGTTATGATAGGCCCTATAAAGGACTTGTCAAGAACTTTTAGAAAGAGTAGGGTTGTCGCATATCAGAACTTGCACGAGGGTTGGAAACCATGAAACCGAAACGCCAGCCGACCGAATTGCAGCGATTGCGGCGCAAGGTCGCGACTCTAAAACAAGTGGCGGCGCGCCACGTCAGCCGCGCATCTGCGTTGAGCCGGGATCTCTACGAATTGGAAGCCGCGCACCAAGTTACCCAAAATGCGGAGGCGCAGTCCTACAAAGCGCATAGCCAAACTGTCAGTATGGTCCTGACACTACAGGCGCTCGTCCGCGCCCTGTTGCGCTCCGGAAGCCACTCCAAAGACTTGAAGGAAATGGCGCGCGCGTCTTTGAAACTCGCTCCCGGCAAGCCGGACATCAATCTGTTGTGATCGCCACCCTGCTTTTCGTCGCCGTCTCCTGGTCCGCAGAGTGCGCCGACGTGGGCGAAATGTATTGGCGCGCCGCCCAGGTCCGCGACAAGATTTCTCTCCGCGTGGCGCTCGATGAGGCGCGCGACAACCAAGTGCGCAAGGCGTTGATCCACGTCTACGACCGGCCGGAAATGTCGCCGGAGGCGTGGAAGTATTTCGCGCTCGGCGTTTGCCACGGCTCGGAGCCGGGCGGTCCGAAGGATCGGCATTTCAGGCTGGCGGCCAATGGCCGGTGACCGCCGTTGCCACATCGTGGCTTGTGATGGCGCCCCAGTCTCGTGCGATTGGTTCCCTGCCCTTGGTGTCGCGCTGGAATTTTGCGCTCACCACACCGCCATGACGGAAACTGAACGTGCCGATTTAATTATTGATCTGAATCGCGCGCGCGCTGATTTAGAGTCGGGCTTGAATCTTGAAGCGGCTAGGCGCGGAGACACCGCGCCCTGACCGGAAAGGCGTAGCTGTTCTCGGCGCCGAGTAAACGCGATAGGGTCCGGCAGCGGGGTAATGCCGGCGCCGTTTCAAGTGTAGTGCGCTGCTGCCCGGGTGGGAGCCCTGGGTGTTCCGGGTTCCAACTACCGGATAGAGACTCGGGGAGTCGCGCCCCCCCTTCACTGCCCGTACAACTGCTCGATCTCTTTTCTGCGGCTGCGGCTTTGGATGGGCGCGCGAATGTCGCGCAGGGCTGGCCCCACAAGTTCCTTCGCCACCAGTTCACCGAGAGCGTTCGGGTCCAGGATGATCTGCTCGGAAACGTCGCGGCCTTCGTTGTACTTCCGCAGAGCCTCCAGCGCATCCTGTTTTTTCTCCATCGCCTGCTGCTCGGCCTTGGCGTCACCGTTGCGCCGCGCCATCGCTTCGCGGGCCATCGCGATCCCCACGCGGTAGTAATAGGCCCGGCGAAGTTCGTCGATGGCGTGGCTCGCGCGGTTCTGCGCGTACTCCGACTCGGTGGCCTCGGCAATCTTGCGCGACCGCCCTCCAAGCCGCTTGCTCCAGATATCGAAGGCGGTGACCTCGTTTTCATGCACGAGCTTCGCGCCGCTCAGTTGACTGCGCACCCCGCCTTCCGCCATTCGGTCGGCCTCGATCCAGTTTTTCAGGAAGTTCGGCAGGGCTTGTGCGGCGGCAAGTTCTGGCTCCCCGCGTTGCGACCACGCGTGAGACTTCTGCCAGCGCGACCAGAGCAGGTCTGCCCCAACCCCCAGCGCTGCGGTCGGGCTCGAGACGTCGGGCAGGATCTGCCCCAGACCGATGCGCCCGGATAGCTCAGAGGAATCGTCGAAGCCACGGGCCGCGCCGTTGGCGATCATCTCCGCAATGCGTGCACTGCCGGTCAGGTCGCGCATGGTTTCCCGCAGCTCGACCTTCAAATCGTGATCCTTGTCCGTCATTTTCCGCAGGGCGAACTCGATGGCCGCCCGGAGGTTCTCCGCGAACGGCAGTCCCCACAGGCCGGCGATCAGGCCCAGCAGCATGAGCATGAGCGCGACCGATACTTTGCCCCGGCCGCCGGCCAGCATCGCGGTGCGCATCTGCAACTCGATCATCTGCCATGCGTAGTCCCTGAACTGGAAGATCACCGTACCAACCCCTCGTTGCAGGGTCGCCCGGTTGACCTTGCCGGTCCTGAACTGGGTTTCGTCCACCACCCATTGCGCGAATGCGCCGGGGAAGTCCTGCGCGTCACGCAGGGTCAGCTGGGCAAGGGCGTTGTCCTCCAAGGTGGACAGGATCTTGGCCTTCATGCCGGGCTTGCCGGCAATGCGGTAGGCGGCGATGAAGCTCACGATGCGATTGGCGCGCTCGGCGGTCATGAAGGCGTGCGCGATGAACTCGATGGTCTGCCGCGTGCGTTTGTCCAGTTTGCGAAGAGTACTCGCCCGGTTCCTCGCCATGCCCATCATTTCCATCGTGGTCAACGGGGCCATGAATCCGCGTTCCCATGCGAGCGTCAGCGCGTCACGCACGTCGGCCGGCGCCTGGTTGGGCGTGAAAAACTCGTCCGGTTTGAGCAAGCCTTGCAGGTGCGGCTTGATCATCAGCATCGTTTCGCCCAGCGCGCGCGACAACTGCCACGTCGCATCCGGGGTGTTCGTGAACGATTGCAGCAGCGGCCACGTGGTCAGCAGCGGCTGGGTCAGGTTGATCGCCGCGGTGGTTGGAACCCCGGCGATGTAATACAGGTACGCCGCGCTCCGCAGGCCCTGGAACTCCTCGTGTGGCTGGTCGGCGTATTCGTGGTAGGTGTTGGCGTACTGGCGCAGCCTCGTTTTCCACGCCGGGATCTTGCCAATGGCGTCTTCCCACTGCGCCCGGTAGCGGCGACGGGCAAGGTAGGAGGCGATGCCCACGATGTAATCGGCTGTCGAGCGCTCGAAGTCCTGGCTGTAGCCTGGAATGTCCCGGGCCGGGGTCAGGTGCGCCCTGAATCCGAGTTTCTTCTCGGCCTCGGCAAGTTGCGCCCTCATCACGCCGTACTCGGTCTTGTCCACGTGAGCCAGTCGCGCGAGTTGGTCGAGCATTCCAAGATCCACCGGCGCGAAGCCTTGGGCTTTGGAGAGGTGCATCGGACCCAGCACCATCGCGGTCGGGTATTTCTCCCGAAGCTCCTGCGTCCGGCGCTCAGCGATCTGTCGCGCGGTGAGGTCGGTCGGATGGCGAACGTCGATGTCGCCCTCGATTTGCTCGTAGTGGATCACCGCTCCGGCGGCGTCTTTCACCACGATGCCGTACTGCCCCCAGCGGGTGAAAGGGATATACCCGGTGCGGCGCATTTCGATCAGGTGCTTCACGTTCTCCGCGAGTTGCTTCAATTCGTTCTTCCGCCATGCCGGGGCGCCGGCGGGGATCGCGTTGAGTACCTGGTCGGGGGTCGTCACTACCGTGGGGTCGAGTCCCAGGTCGCGGATGATCTGGCTTTTCAGGAACGACAGCGCCAGATCCATCGAACGTCGGAGCGCCCAATAGCCCGACTTCTCCCGGTCGGTGAGCTCGAAGCGGTCCCCGACCTTGGACAGTGCAGCATCCGGATTGGCGGTGTTCTCCACGATCACCGCGGCCGGGCCTCTGCCGTAGGTCGTTTTGTTCAGCCGGCCAAGCTCGGCCACGGCATTCACCCTGCGCTTCATGGCGCCGGAGAGTTCCGTGTACGCCTTCAACTCGTTGTGCATTTCGCTCACGAGGAAGTCGCGTTCCTCGAATTGCGCCTCGGCAGCTTGAACGACGGGGGCGAAGTCCGGGTCGAACGAGGCGATCGTGCGCGGGTGGAGCGCGCGCCCGGTCAGGGCCTTGATGTCGGTGTCGTCGAGGTTGAAAGCACGCCCAGCCTGCTCGAGCACGGCACCGTCAGCCGGGGGCAGGTTCGGGGGGCGCGCGCTGCGCAGGTCCATTCCTGCGGCTTGGAAGGCTCTCTGCACTTCGGCCACGGTCGAAGCTCTGGTGAACTTGTACGCGCCACGCTTGAGCAGGTCAGTGGGGTCGCCCTTCGTGGTCCGCACTTCCCACGGCCCGGCGCCGGTCGGCCGGCGAGCGATGCCGCGCAGTCTCCCATCGCTTGCCGAGAACCCGTACATCTCGCTCGGGCCTTGAGAACCTGTGGGGATCAGGCTGAAATACGGCATCCGCTCGTTGACAAACTGATTCTCCTGCTCGCCTGTAAGCATTTCGAACGTCAGACCGGTGCGAATGAATTTCTTGGTGGGATCACCGTTGTACCGCCAGCCGGCCGGAATCGGAACCGCGAAGTTCACCCAGGCCTCGATGGTCGTGTGCCCCGCGCGTTTTGCGGCCAGCGCGCGGCGGTGCCCGTCAGTGACGTTCAGCTTCCCCCCATCGGTCTGCACAACTTCGATTGGTGGCGCGCGTCGTCCTTCCTCCAGCCAACGCGCATACCGGATGTCGTCCCCAGCCTTTACCGGGTCTAGGCGTCCTTGCGAATCAAGTTCCGTGAGCATCAGCTTGTCGACTGGGATGGCGACCAGCTTCTCTACCTCCCTCCCGTATGGCCCTGGACTGTCGTTGATGCGCCACGCGCCGACCGGCGGGAAGGCTTCTTCGTTCGGCGTCGTCCGACTATTGGCGATCAGCACGCCGTCCTTGAAGTACGGGTTGAGGGCCTTGTTGTATTCGCCCTGTTTGATGTAGTCGGCTTCGTTGACCGGAGCATCGTCCCATGCAATCACGCCCGGACCGCGCAGCGAGAACATCGGCATGCCCTGCATCGCCTCAGCCGAGAGCCCCCGCCCCTGCACGATGGCCTGCCGCGCTTTCTGCATGAGCCGCAGAATGTCGTTGTCGGTCAATTCCATTTCCATCCCGACCAGCCGATACGCCTTGCGGAACAGGCTCCGGACCTTGGCGACGAACCGCGCCCACAGGCCTTGCTCCTTGCCCTCCTCGGCTTGGCGCGCCAGCCACTCAGAAGCGGCGTGCGCGCGGTCACCCTCGTTCTTCAGGTTGTAGCGGTAGGGTTTCAGGAACCCGGCGTTGACCTCGGCCGTGATCGCACCAGTTCGGGCGTTGTAGATCTCGAGCTGGGCCTGCGTCAGTTCCTTGCCCAGTTCAACGGGCAGCACCTGGTTCATGCCGAAGTGCCCGACCGACTCGTGCAGCAGGACACGGGCCGCGGCGCCGGGCGGAATCTTGCTTGCGACCAGATAGATGTCGCCCGTCAGGGGGTCGAACACGCCTTCGATGCGGCCCAACACGTTGATGCGCGCCGCCTGCCGCACGATCCACTCCGGAAGCTCATGAACCGATTGCACGACCTTCACTCGGTCGCCCAGCTTGGCGCGGAGGGGGTCGCCTTCCAGTTCCTTCTCGGTCATGGCGACGTCCGACAGGCTCTCCCGGCCGGCGAGGGAGTAGCGGATTCCAGTGTAGTTCGGCCGGTGATACCGGATGAGCGGCTCAAACTCATCCATGAGCTTGTTGATCTCTCCCGCTACGGCCTTCTTTTTCGGGGCGATGTCGTCATAGTTGTCTGAGCGAATCGTCCCGCCATTTGGGTCCGGCCGCCATTGCTGTGAGTTTAACGCCTGCCATTCAGCCCGCTTCGCGTCTAGGAGTTTGGCGACTTCGATCGTGCGCGGGTTCTTGATCCCGATGAGATCGACCAATTTGCTCAAATCGCCCGGTTTGCGCACCCAATCTTGGAACCTCTCAATGAGCGAGAAATACGGGCGCCCTTCGGTGGCGGAATCGAGCAGGCCGCGCTCGGCGAAGCTCATCATGCCGACCAAGCTCTCGCCGCCCACCGCCCGGGTTCCAAGGAACGCATCCAACACCTTCACGTCGAGCGCCGAAAGCTGGTCACGCAGCGCGCGCGCGGCGACTTCGAGGGTGCGCTGGTCAATCGTGTGCGGTGCCCACAACATCGCCGCGGCCGGGTTGTTCCGCCCCACCTTTCTGATCAGGTCGGCGGCATCGCTGAAAAACTGGCTGCGCGGGCCGCCCATCAACTGCTCCATCTTCACCGGCCACCAGCCGAGAACTCGGTGTTGCGCGTCCAGGATCAAAACCCCGGGCTCTTTCGGGTCCAGCAGGCGGAAGTAGTCGCGCGCGGCGGCTGGGGCCGTGAGAGCATCGCGTTGGCTCTGGTCCTCGAAGGTAATCACCCGCTCGTAGACCGGCACCGTGGTGTAGCCGCGCTCCACTGGCGGGATTTTCGCCCGCTCCATCGGCTCCCCGCCTTCATCCAGCACCACGAAATTGTCGCCGGCCAGAATCACGTGCCCGGAAATTTGAACCCCGGTTGCAAGAAAGGCTGCGTCGCGGATATTTCGCGTGAGGAGCTGATCGGCTTGGCTTGGTTCCGCAACTCCGCTGGGGTGGTGATGCGCGAACCACACCGACCTCACGCCCGGGGTCATGTGCACCACGGTCGCCACCTCGCGCGGGTAGACGCTGGTCTGCGTCGTCGTCCCGGCGAACAGGTCGTAGGCGGCGATGGGCTTGTTGTTCTTGTCCAGCGCGATCACCTGAAAGCGCTCGCGCGGAGACTTGAGCAACTGCGCGAACGCCTGCGCCGCCTCGGCGCCGTTGGTGATTTTCCCGTCCGGGAGTCGGAAACGGCGAACCTCCTCCAGCTCGACGACTACCTTCTCCGGGAGGACTGCGTTTGTACCCGGTATTGGGATCGGGGCGAATAGGTCGCGTTGGGGCGATTCGTCACCTTGGTGTGGATCACTTCCTTCGGCGGCGGGTAGTTCACCGGCGGCTTGCGCTTCATAGTTCCTCGCTTTCTGGATGGTGAGTTTGCCGCCTTTCGGGCCGTTGGCGGTGTGGTCGGTGGCCCACAACTTGAACCCGGCCATGTTCATGCGGACGATGGTCTTGCCGCCCTCCCAGCCCTCGGGATAGTTGCGCTGGTAGGCCTCACGCGCCTTGCGCGGGTTGGCGTAGCCCAGCATGACCTTGTGTTCGTCGAAACTTCCATCGGCGGCCGTCTGGTTCACCACGAACACCGAACCGTCGAAATCGGCTTTGGTGCCATCCTTCACGAACACGTCGAGCGCCTCTTTTTTCGCGCTGGTCGTTTCGGTCGATGTGGTGCCCTCGAAGTAGCCGTAGCTGTCTTGCAGCGGCGGCCACTCCGGGCGGCGTGTTTGCCCGGCGGCGGTTTCCACGGCGATCACCAGGCCGTTGTCCAGCTTGAAGCGCGGCTTCTGGTAGTTCCCCGCCTCCTGCTGCGCCTCGGTCGGTGGCGTGCGCTTCTTCGTGGCCGCGGCTGCGGCGTCGATGCTGTCGAACAACCCGCCCTGGGTGTTGAACATATCGACCTGCTCGGACTTCACCGGCTTGCCCTTCGCGGCCTCGGCTTCGCGGCGCGCCTTTTCCTTCTCGGATTTCTCCAGAGCTTCGGCCTTGGCTTTCAGGTCGGCGGGGGTTTGCGCCTCCAGAACATACCGGTCGATCTGCTTCGCCAGCGCGCCACTCACAACGCGATCTTCAACGTCCTGCCGATTGAACCCAATGAAGTCGACCGGCGTTCCGCCGCCGGCATTGATCAGGCTGGTTGCGCGCCACGCAGCGCTTTGACGGTCGAAGTAGACGCTGTACTGCCTGTTGTTGTAGGTGATCGTGTGCTCGCCGTCTTCGTTCGGCTTGCCCCACTTCAACCCAGCATACTTCCCTTTCGTCTGCGCCACCTCGTAGCGCGCGCGCTCCTGCTCCAGAAAATCGGCTTCCTCGTCGCTCTCCGCTTCCACACCAGCTACAGCGCGCCCGGTCTTGTGGTAGGCACCGAATCGTCCCTGGCCTGGTGTGCGCGCAGGATTCCGCGGTTCGATTACGTCTGGCTCGGACGGCTGAATGTCTCGGTTGTCGAACGCGAGCTGCTTGGCTTCCTCCAAGGTCGAGGCGCGCCCCATGCCGGGCAATTCCTTCACCACGCCAGAGACGATCACCTGGAACCACGTGCGCGTGCCCTTGCCGCCCGCACTTTTCTCGTGCGGCGGCCAGATCGTCGCGCGACGGCCGTTCAGATCGGCGAGGTAGAAGCCGAGGGTGGCTTTGTGCTCCCACTTCACGTCCTTGGCGGCGGTGACGTTGTACTCGGCACCGGTTTGCTCGGCTTTCAGCGGTGTGAATTGTCCGTGCTTCGGATAGGTGATCTCGCCACCCTTCAATCCGAGCAATGGCGGCGACGGCCACGTCGCCTTTATCTTGGCGATCCGGTACTCAACGCCGACTTCGGCACCCGCGAAGCGCTCGGCCTCCACCTTGGAATCAAATGGGCCTTCTCCGATGCTTACCCAATTTCCGCTTTCGTCTTTTGTGCCAATTATGAATTGGGTTCCCGCGAATCGAGCGACTTCGACTGCGGTCATGCGGCGCACCTGCGTCCAGCCGTTCAGCTTCTCGAGCACGCCGGGCGCAAACCAGCGATCAAGCACGGCATCGTAGACGCGATTCTCGGCGTCCATCACGACGGCGTGCCAGATCATGCGATGAGAATTTGGCCCGGCGACGCCCTGCTCGAGTACGCCGATTACAAAGTCGCCCTTCCCGGCAATGGCGGCTTTGCCAGCCCATCGGTAGCACTCGCCGTTGCGCTCGGGGATTGGGTTGAGCTTCCCGGCGAGGAGAAGTTTGACGGCAGATCGGACGGAAGGAATTGCTGTCTCGGCGGTGACACCTTGTAGCGAATCTTCGGTTGCACTTTTATCTCCAGTTATTTGATCGGCCCCAGCCCCTTGTCGAACGGCCCCGTTTTCGGCTTTGTCGACGGCCGCGCCACGTGCGGCAGTCCCAGCCGCGCCGCGCTGCGCATCAGCTCGCCCAGCCGTGCGGCGACCGGATGGGTATTCAGGGGACTCCTGGGCAACCGCGGGAGGTTGAGCGCGAATTTCTTGGGCTTCGGAACGAGCGGCTTCTCTTTGGGCATTGGCTTCCTCCATGAACTTGTTGATCGCGGCGAGCGCGTTGCTGACGTTGTACCTCGGTGGGTCGCCGAAGATGTCGGCGGTCGCGGTTTGCGCCACGGCCCACTGCGCGAATTGCGCTCCGGCTTTCAAAGCATCGCCGATCGCGCGCGGGCTCCTGATGTTGTCGGCCATGATCTGCGCGAATTGCTGCACCAGCGGGTCACGCGCGAAGTCGGCCTGCTGCACGTACACGGCGAACCTTACGCCAGCACGCTTCGCGTTCAGCATGAGCCCGGCGGCGGCGCTCACCCACGGCCTGATGTCCAGTTGCTCCGGCGCGCCTTCGAGCTTCGCCATTTCAGGAGCGGCAATCGCGAGCGCGTTCAGCACCGCGCGGATCTCCGGGTCGCTCGCCTCGGCGAACATGCCGGTCAGGTCTTTCGAGCCGTAGGCTTTCTGGAAAATGGCCGCTTCGATGCGGTCGTACAGCGCCTTGTTCGGTTTGTTGTTGGCCTGATCTATCATCGCGCCGCGGTCTTCGGCGCTCACCACTTTGGCGAGGAAGCGTTTGATGAATGCTTCGTTGCTCGTCGCCTGCACATTGCCCGAGTCGCCAACATCGAACAGAGCGAGATCGTCCTCGGTCAGTTTTGCGGCGTCCTGCAGGGCGATCTCGAGCGGCGACTGCTTCAGGGTCTGCCCCTGGGACTTCTCCCCGATGTTCTCGATGGTGGTGTTGAACGAGTCCGGGTACACCCGCACCAGCACCGGGCGATCCATCGCTCTGATTACGGCGGAGTCGATGCCGTGGTCTGGGTCTTCCATCATCAGTTTGCGGTAGGCTGCCGCCGTGTCGCGAGCGTATGCTTCGCGCAAACCCGCAGCCCTGCCGTTGTTCAGCGCCCTGATTTGCCCAGCCTCTGGGTCTGCGAAATACTCCTGTCGTTCCTTCCCTTCGGCGGTGTGGCTTGCAATCAGTTTGCCCGCCTCGATCACCGCGTACCGAATAGGTACTTTCTCCTCTCCGATGGTGACGATGCTCTCCCGGCCGATCTGCTCATCTGGGATCACGTCGGTATCGCCGGCCACCGACACCATCGGCGCGCCGGACTCCGGGGACTTCGAGGCCGATAGGCGGTCGTAGTCCGGTTTCTCGGCGATCCCCATCATCTGCGCCACGCTCGCGGCGTTCCCGCGCAGGCGGTTCTGCCGCTGGAGACTTCGAACACCGTCGAGCTTGGGCGGGGTGGCGATGGTGGGCGCAGGTGCGGCTGGCGCCGCGGGCGGCGCGGCGGCGGGGGCTGGCGGCGCTGGAGCGGCAGGTTTCGGTGCCGCTGCCGGCGGCGCGGCGCTCGCGGCCTTGATCTCGGCCTCGGTCTTGATGCCCAGCAGGGGCTTCGCCTCCTCGGATAGCTGTAGCTGCTCGATCGGCACTTCCTGGCCATCGGCAAGGCGGGCGGTGTCCTTCTCCCGGCCTTTGCCGGTCACGGCGACGTCGTAGGTCACGCCGGCCACGTCCCACGTGGCGTTCGGCTCGGCCTTCACCATCGGGTCGGCTCTGGGGGCTTCGTGAAGCTCTCCGGACTCGTCAACCCACACGCCTGGGACCGGCTTGCCGTCCTCCATCCGGGGGGCGACCGGGGTGCCATCGTCGAGGGTGTGCGACAGGCTGGCGCGCCGTTCGTCGGCCACCTTCGTCGCTTGCTCAACCACCGCCTTCGCTTGCTTCAGGCCGGCGTCGAATTTGGCCTTGATCTCTTCGACCTGTTCCTCGGAAAGACCCTCCTGCTTGCCCTGCAGCGCGCGCACGGCGCCGGCTTGGAGTCCGGCGGACATGGGTGTGCTCAGCACGGTGAGCAGCAGATCCTTCTGGAAGTCTTCCCACGTCATTTCCGGCTGGACTGAAACCTTGTCGAGCGCATCTTGGAACGTGGTCGCCAAAATCTCGCTCGGCACCTCACGCGCGAGAAAGTTCCAGAACCACCTAGCGGTGCCCGGGTTCTTCGACATGAGCGCCTTGACCGGGGCGTACTCGGTGAGGAGTTCGATGGCGGTGTAGATCCCGGCGTACACCGCGGCCTGGTCAGGTGACAACTTTTCCTTGCGGCCGTGCCCGTAGGCCTGCCCGTAGGTCATGAGGCCCATGCCGCTGAGCACCGTGCCAGCACCGCCAGTCACGATACCGGCAAGCATCGGCAATCCCATCATCGTGATGGACTGCATCGCCGATCCAATCGCCTCTGCTCCAAGGCCCGGCTTCCTGCCCTTCATCGCGGCCTTGGTGTCGTAGTCGGCTGATTCGACGAAATCCTTGCCCATTGCCGTGAGTTCTGCGGCGGCGGCTTGCCGGCCGCGGGCGGCTTCTGGAATCGATGTTTCAATGCCGGCCTGCGCCAGCTTTCCGACAAAACCAGGGGCGAGGCTGAGTTCCTTGCCCAGCGGGTGCTCACCCACCCATTGCATGAGGCCGCCCAGCACGCCCCTCACTTCTGGCGCCAGAGTCTTCTGGAACGCACTGAGGTTGCCCCACGTGTCGGCAGCTTCCTTGTCCGTCGATTCGTAGCCTTGCGCTCGCTGGGCGAGTTCGGCCTGCGAGCCGCCCTGAGCGAGCATGCGCCGGTCGAGCTCCCGCAACGCCTCTTCCTGCCGCTTTGTACGCCCACCCCGCGCCTTCACGGCGGCGATGTTCTTGTCCTGCTCGGTGGTGTCCTCCGGGCGCAGCGGGCTTTTGTCGGTGATCCAGTCGATCCCCTTGGAGATCGCGGCGCTCACCGTATCCATCATCGATTTCGGCTTCGCCGCGGGTTCCGCCGCCGGTGCTTCAGGGGTTTCGGTCAGGAAGCTGTCGATCTCGTCCAGACTGCTCGCGGTCGGCTCGGCGCGCGCGCGGCGCGGGCGGCGGCTGATCGCGCCTTGAGTGCGGTCGCCACCTTGCCCGTCTCCGGTGTTTGCCATCGCCGCGGCGCGCTCGATGGCCGGGCCACCGGTGATACGCGCGCGCTCCTCGATCAGAGCCTGGACCGCGCCGCTGGTTTTCTGGACGTCTGAACGTCTCAGTTCCCGGTCGATCTCCTCGAGGTTGCCGGCGTGCAGGCGTTGCTCCTGCGCCCGTTGGTCCTCCTCCTCGGCTGGGGTGAGCGCAACCGCGGCGGGAAGCGAAGATTCGCGTTTGAGTGCCCCAGCCGGGATCTGGCCGCGCGGGATCGCCTGGGTCTTGCCTTCCCCCAGGAACGCGTCGATGTCGTCGAACGCGCCCATGCGCCTACTTCTTGGGCGCCTTCAACTGGTCGCGCAGGTGGGATGCTACCGACGTGCCGAGAGCTTTCTTCGTGACTTCGAGCGCTCTGATCAGGTCGGCGGCGGCGGCATTGCCTGCCTTCGCAGCCGCGGCCACCGCCTTTTCGTCCCTCGGGTTGATACCGGCGGCAGCGAGCGCGGCGGCGCTGGTTTCGGTGCGCGCCTTGATCTTTCCATAGCGGTCGCGGACCTCCTCGATCGCTTGGTTTGCGGCTTCCCGCGTCATCTTGCCGTCGTTCTCGATGATCGCTTCGGTGCGCGTCTCGATCACTTGGCGCAATGCGGGGTCGTCGTTGTTCGAATACCCGGCGATCAATGCGTTCGTCGGCGTCATGGTTTTCATCATGCTGTCCAGCACCGGCTTGATCCTCGCGTGCTGGCGGTTCAGAAACGCGTCGTCTTTCTTACCGGCTGCGGCATCCTCCTTCGCGCCAGCGTTGATGCGCGCAACCGCCGCGCGCTCGGCACCGAGGGTCTTCTGCTTGGCCTCCTCGTCGCCCTGCTTCAGTTGGTGCGCGAACATGTCCTGCGCGGTCTTCACCGGGTCGAGGCGGTTCGCCACGTCGATGCTCATGGCGGTCCACGCATCCACTGGTTGGCCACTGGCGGTCTTCGTGGGCGCATAGACCTTCGGCGGGAGCGGCGTGCCGTCTTCCTTCGTGCCGGTAAACGTGATCGTGCCGTCAGGCCCAACTTCGGCTTTCGGGTTCTGAATCTTCGCTTCCGGGTAGATCCCGGCCATCGTTTCGGCAACTTTTTGCGGGTCGTTCGATCCCAGCGCCGCATGCAGTTTGTTGCGCCTCTCGCTCGCTTCCTTGAGCGTTTTGTTGTACTGCTCCATCTGCGCCTTGGTCAGGTTCGATACGTCGAGCTGGTTCTGCAGGATGCCGCGGCGCATCGGAGCCTCCACCGCCGAGTCGGTCAGCTTCTGCTCTCCCTCGCGGATGCCGAGTTCAAGGGCTTTCGTGCGCAGCGGGGCCTGGGCTCGAGACTGGTCGAGCGCTTCCCGGCGGATGGCCTGGTCCTGAACAAAGGCCTCTTGGTTGTTGCCCTGCACGCGCGCGTCTTCCATCCCGCGCACGGCGCCGTAGAAGGCGTTCGGATTGATGGCACCCATGATCTACCTCGCGGCCGGGATGGCTTGGTGGATGGCCGCCTCAACGGAGCGCGGCATCAACCGGCGACGGATCGCCCCGCCATTGGCAAGTCCGCCTGTCTCGTCGCGCACCGGCTTGTGGTACTTCTGCTGGAGCTTGTGGAAAAACTCCTCGCCATAGTATCTCGTTACCTCCGGCGGCAGAGACGCTTCTCCGGTGGACAGGTGCACGCGCTCGCCGTGGGTGTCGCTGTTCTCGCCCTCCCCCGGTCGGACCCCAGCCTTTTCCATCAAGTCCCGGACCTTCTTCGTGCCGATCGCGCGCACGGTGTCGGCAGAGAGAATGTAGGTGCCAGGGCGCTTCACCGCTGCTATGGAGTCCGACGTGCCAGTGCCCGGGCCGCTGATTGGGCCGCCCTCGGCATAGCGAATGGCGCCGCCGTGACGGTAGCCGTCTCCGTACCCCCCAAGCGGGTCGTAACCAAGACTGGCGTCATACCCACCCGTGGACGGCGGCGCCACAGACGGGCTCAACCAACTGGTGACGCCCTTCGAGATCGCCGGGCCAACCGTATTGCCCCACGCGTACCCGCTGCGCGCCTGGGCGTCGTTCTGCTGCTGAATCGCGCGAAGCCCTACTTGCGCCGAAGCGTTGAATCCTCCTGCCGCGCTGCCGGTCAAGTTGCCGGCTAGGTTGGATGCTGTCTGGGCGACCCCAAGCGGGGCTTGGCCAAGGTTGATCGCGTCGATGGCCTGCTGGCGCTGCTGTTCCGTCGCCACGGTTCGCGCGTTCGTGATTGCGGTGGCAACCGCCCCGGAGTTCGCCGCGTCCAGCTTGTTCAGTTCGGAGGTGCGGATCGCATCAGAGCCGCGCCCGGCGAGTTCGATGTTGCGGCCGAGTTGTTGCTTGGCAACTGCTCCCAGCGTCTTCTGGTCCCCGGCGGCGCGCGAGACGGCCTGCTCGACGAAATTGGGGTCGGCGGCTTTCTGCTGCTGCGCGCGGATGAGCGGAAGGGTGTTCGTCTTCCACTCGTTGTACATTTCATCGCTGATCACCTGCTGCCTGGCGGCGGCGTCGGCCTGCACGCCGTAGAGCCGCTCGGCGTTCGCGCTCGCCGCAGCGGGCTGGCCGCCGGCGTAGCCGCCGCCGTCGTCGTCGGAGAACAGTTTCCCGGCTACGGTAGAAGCGAGCGCCCCTGCAATGGCCCCGAAAAACTCCGGTTTCGCCATCCGCGCGCGCGCGCGATCTTCCCAACGCTTGACGTATCTCATTCGATCACCCCCTCGACCACGACACCAGCGTCGATCAAGTCCTGGATGGTCACAAACCTGGTGTTTTTGCCGCGCAGGGTCCGGCCTTCCCGAATCTCTATGGTCTGGACGATGTTCTCCACCAAGCTCTTCAAAGCCGGCTCGGTGCCGGGCGGTACCTCGCCCAGTTCCGGCATGGTAAGTGGTCGTCCGAGTCCGCTCATACGCTAGCAAGCTCCTCAACGCTGGTCGCCAATGTTACCTGCGTGATCTCCACAGCGCCACTTACTTGAAATTCGTGCAATTCCCCGGTGAACCCGGACGGCAGCGGGAACGGCTCGCTGTTGTACACGTCCCGCGTGAGCCTCAACGTCCGGTCGGCCCAGTATTTGAACGTGATGGCGCCGGCCAGGAACTCGCCGCTCGGGGCGAGCTGGGTCTGGTTGTCGCCCCCCAGCGGCCCGCCATTGATCTCGAATCCGTCGTAGGTGCCGTTGATCGCGCCATCGGTTTGCGTGAGCGCTGAGTTTGCAGCCTGAATCGCGGCGATCTCGGCCGCGAGGTCGGCGATCTCGGTCAGGGAGAGCCCGCCCGCAAAGTTGGCGACGATTTGGGCGAAGGCGAAGTTTTCCCGGCCCGGACTGACGAACACCTTCGATTTCCACTCGTAGGTGTACGGCAACTGCGGGTTGCCCTCCCACGCGTAGACGTAGTTGTGGTTGCTGTCGATGGTGTTTCTTCGCACAACCCACATTTCGTCGGTATCGCTGATCGCCGCGGCGGCGTAGACGTATTCGCCCAGCGTCACGAGGAATGCCTGTTCCCCGCGGTCGAGCACCAAGCCCCCGCCGATCAGCGTCCCATCGTCGGCAGTGTCGTTGGTGAACCACGCGTAATACCGGCCGTCGTAGAACTGGGCGTGCATCGTCGTCGGCATGAAGTCCAAGCGCCATTCGTCGCGCGTCAGGAACTCCTTGGTCACGAGCGCAATATTCGCGCCATCGAATCCCGCAATGCCTCCGGTGCTCGCCCACAACACCCCGATTTCTGAACCGGCCATGCTGCGCTTCGACACGCAGGGGAAAAGGCCGGGAAAGAGTTTCGGGCTGTAGGCCGCCGGGTCCACGCCGCGATACACGGTCGGGTAGGCTTCCGTCGCGACCACGATGGAGGTCAGCATGTTGCCGATCGCCACGATGGGCCAGTTCACCGTGTACTGGTTGTTCGCCGGGTAGGTCCACGGTCTGTACGGCTCCGACAGGTACAGCGTGTTGCCGTAGAAACCGGCCGTGATGCCGTTCGGCAGGGCGATCAGGCCGATCATGCCATCCGGCGGGGGAAGGTAGTCGGTGGTTTCGATGGCGTCGCCCAGGGCCGCGACCGTCACATTGTCGGCCACCGAAGCCGTGCCGATCGTCGATTCGGACACGAAAAACCGCGTGCCGCTCGCGAGCCGGTAAAGCCTCTTGTGCGTGATGCCGTAGTCAGCAGTCGTGATCGCGCCATTCGGCATGGTCACGCTCGTGGTGCGCGCGGCGAGCACCAGCGTGTTCGACACCGGAGACGGCGGGCCTTCGTCTACCGTGCTGTCGGACCACTTCCGCACAAAGGTGTAGACGTAATCTACCGTGTCGGTGATCGCTCCGGCACCTGTATCCGTAGCAACGGGGGGGCCAACCGGAGCAGGGATGCCAAGCAGGTAGGACGCCGGCGGAAGGCTGGTGCCCGGAGTGCCATCGTCCCAGAGTGCGTTCGTAGTAACCCGGGGCGCGTCTGTCCCGGTGAAGTACGTTTTCTCAAGAGCATCCCCCGCAATTGGCCCCCTCACGACGTCGACATCCTGCGTCCAGCACAGCCAGGTGTCGTCTTTGAACCGGTAGATGGTTTTGATGTCGCCGGTTGTTTTGCTCAGCACTTCCCCGTTCCCGGGCCCGCCGAATGCCCGCAGCTTCTGCGACCACAGCTTCGCGTTCCTCGCGATCTGGGCCTGCGTCGGCCCGATCACCGTGTCCCCGATTTTGGGGGCGATGCCGAGAAAACGCTGGACGTTGATTGAGGGCATCGTTACACCACGTCAACTTTCACGCCAGCACCTCCTGCGCCCGCTCGAAGTACGCCCATCGATCAGCGTAGCCGTTCAT
>ERZ1292632.1372-Hain-H43-01um-R2-1372-length-23918-cov-5_pt1 | contig 23918 bp, 53 predicted proteins | sample MGYA00564407_ERZ1292632 | MGnify/ENA primary metagenome ERZ1292632 (study PRJEB36523, sample SAMEA6512637) | groundwater metagenome | collected 2019-01-08 | study: AquaDiva: Metagenomics assemblies of 32 groundwater samples | reverse complement strand
GTTGCATTCCGGGCAGATATAAGTTTCGCCACTATAATTTGTTGTGTTCAAATAAACCCCCCCCTATTTGCTTTTTCTTCTATACTCGGCTTATGATACCTCAAGTAATACCCCCCCTTTTTTCTAACGCCCTTATCTCGTCCTCTTTTTCCTATCAAATGCTTTTTAGGACTGTGTTTCATTCCTGCAACCGTTCTTTCCCTTATTAAATCACGCTCAAACTCCGCTATAGCCCCCAAGACAGCGAATATGACCTTTCCGACAGGGCTTGTAGTATCAATGGGTTGAGTTGTGCAAATTAAATGGACGTGCCACAGCTCAAATTTATTGGCAAGGTCAAGCAAATGACTAAGACTCCTGCCCAACCTATCAAGCTTATAAATTACGACAGCTCCGAAACGCTTAGCATAAGCATCAATCATCAACTCATTAAGAGCAGGACGACTATTCTTACTTCCACTAATAACATCAACATAAACCCTAAAAATCTCATAACCCCGATTACTACAAAACTCCCTCAACTCTGCTTCCTGCTTACCAGCATCCTGCTCATCAGTCGAAACACGACAATAAACAGCAACAATCAAGAAGAATCACCACCCTTAATATTAACCATAGGAGAGGATTTCTCCCCTCCTATGCCCTGAGGCTTTAACTCAGTGGAAGCTGTCCAAAAATCTTTTGTAGAATCATCAATCATCACAATCACACTTCTCTTGTCCACAATCATAACAAACTAGTTTCCCATCTTGAGAACAGACACTGCTTATCTCATCATCTTCCACGCAGAAACCCTCATGCCACAAACAATAATCACTAATAGGACAAGCCCTCATATTCTCCTCCTAATTTTTTTCTTCATTATTTTTTTCCTCCTATTATCAATTCTACAATTAAAACAACTATCAAAAATAGCAAAGCGAGAACATGGACCACAAAAGCGTGACCACAAACCGCTTTCAAACAATTTGGTTTGAAAGCGGTTACAATTTCTATGTTCACATTTACGATTATTCTTTTTTTGTAATAACATTTCTGACCCCCTTTTCTGGTCGCTGACAATAAGCCTTCCTACGAGCTTTCACTTCTGGTCGCTGACAATAAGCCTTCCTACGAGCTTTCACTATTGGACTAATCACACTCAACATCTCCTCAATACTAGGAGTATTCAAAACCCTCATACTCCACACCATCCACACTTACAGTGATACATCATCTCAGGCTCAAGCTCCTCATTACACTCTGGGCAGAGGTAAGTCTCACTACTATACCTAGTCGTATTCACTTTTTATCATCCTCGGATTTTATCCATACATCAATAGTTTCATAAAAAAATCTAAAGTATTCATCACGAGATAAAATACTATTAATTTTAAAATGCTCATTGATTCTTCTAATCAACTTGTTTTCAACAGTTCGAACATTCAAAATAATTTCATTAATATCATTCTTTGTCGTGTTCACTTCAATTCCCCCTCGTATTCTTCGATGATTTTTTTCCAAATAACTGGGTGTTTACTAGCCAACCAGTTAACGAAGTCTTTTAATTCATAATAAGCATTAACCTTCTGTTCATCAAACCCCCTACTCATCTTTAATACCTACTGCTTTGTGCCAGCATTCTGTTGAGCAATAATGCTTCTTCCCATAATCACTTATTACTGTATCAATCATCTCATGTTCTATCATTTCCAACAACTCAGCTTTAGAACCGAAATGCTGAACAAACTCCCTTCCAAACAAATCATTCTTGCAAACATCACAAACTGCAACATAACAAACTCGCTTTAACTTCTTAATCATAATTCCCTCCGTTCTTCAAACCCCCTACTCATAATTTCACCTTACAACGCAACGATTTCTCATAATTATTTCTGCTCTTGAGACAATTCTTACAAGTGACTCTCCGCCAACAACCAGCGAGTTTATTAATAACAAAATCACCTAAGTCATCAATATCATCATATTTAATTTTACACACAGTCTGCCTCCACCTAGCGTGTGATTTATGAATTACCATCATAGTTCCCTCCGTTTAATAATTCCTTTTTCATCAAAGTTTCTCAGGTATCTAATAACACTGCAACGTGTGAAGTGAGATTCCGAGTAGAATAAACCCTTATCCTTACCAACACCTGATTTCAACAGATTACGCTTAAAAGCCCTTTCCAAAGCCCTCACACCACACTTAATGGGCAGGACTCCAGTCTTAACTGCCTTGCTCAAGTCCTTCCAGATGAAGGGATTGATAGGTATATTCCTATCCTTACCACCCTTACCCTGACGAACCCTAATCAAACGCTGACCAAAATCAACATCAACAGGCAATAACCTAACAACCTCAGACACCCTAAGACCCTCATAAAAACCCAAAAGAAACGCCAAACGATGATGAAAACAAGAAGTAACACCAAGCAAACGAACAAACTCATCCTCCGACAAAACCAAAGGCAAACGAATCATGTTCCGCACCATCCGCATTTACTGCAGTGATACATCATCTCAGCTTCCAACTCCCTATTACATTTAGGACAAATATAATGTTCACTACTATACTTAGTCGTATTCATAGTTCCCTCCTTTCCTCGCACTTATCTTAAAAAAATAACAAACATCAACGCAACCAAAATAATTGCGACTATCACCACATACATCCCCCAATGCCAACGAAAAACAATATTTTCCTTCATAGTCCTAGCACCTCATCCTGCTTCTCTCTGCTTAAACTCATAAACCAATCAGCACGATTCTGATTCTCAAGTAACCAACTGATAACATCTTTTTGTTCACCAACCATTAACAAGCTTAGCTTATTAATCTCACTAGCAATCAAAGGCGAGAAGTCCTCAAGGCTACGATTCTTGATATAATTCTTAATGTTCCCTGTTGTCTCTGTTCCCTTTCCGCTAACGAACTCAACCCCCGTAGGGTAAACCTTTTTGAAGACGCTGTCATAGATGATGGTTTCTCTGGGAAGATTATCAATGTATTCCTCACCCTTAATCCAATCCTCCTGTCTAATCCACTCAGGAACTGCTCCCTTAACCTCTAAACCATACTCCTTAACAAAATTATACAAGGCACGGTCAATCATACTGGTTATCTCCTTCTTCTTATCCTCAATACCCTGAACACTAGTTAGAAAAGTTTCCTTATAACGACCCTTCACTATATTCTGTTGCCAAGTAGCAACCAAATGACACTTACTTAATTGAAAACTAATATTAGAGTAACCCCTCCAACCACTCCTTATATATAACTGCTTATTCTGACTATTAAAATTAAAAACTAGGTTAGGAGTGCTTACAAGAAAATCACGTATCCTGTCAGGACTCCCCCTAACAACAATCTGTCGTCTATAATTGTTAGGTCTCCACAACAGCTTATTTATAAACTGAGAGGGGGGGCTCATACCCCTAAATCGTGCTTCCTGTGGAATAACTTTCTCTTTCCGTCTGTGACTATCGTTTTGTTTCATTTTAGTTTTCCAGTGGAAACAGAGGGGTGGGAGGGTATCACTTTATTCCTTCAAGTTCAAATCCAATACCACTAACTACTTTTTTCGTGATTGCCCAACAAACAAAAAAATCTCTCTAACTTCATAGTTTCACCTTCTTAAAGTCCTTCGCCTTACTCCTACCCCACAACTCCTTAAGATTTCCCTGCTCATCCAACTCCAAAAAAGTAATCATCATCTCACCTCTTCAAACCAGTTTTCCATTGCGTATCTCACGTTTGCATGATACATTCCAGACCATTCTATGCTTTTATATTTTATCAAACGATTGCCTATTAATTCATTAATTCTCTTTTCAGTATATTTCTTAGCGTCTCTTTCTACTTGTATTGGTCTTTTTCTTTTACCATTAACTTTTTGCCTCATAGAGTTCGCTCCGTATTTCTTCCATTGAAGATAGTGCCTGTATTCGTGAATCATTAATCTAGCAATTCTTTCGTCATCACAATTCTCACCTATCTTTAGAGTAATACAATGATTTATTTTCTTATGTTCTCTTAGATAATCCCATTCAGAGTCATAAAAACCATGACCATTAACAGTCGCACATCTATAATGACCATTTACTGAATCAGTTAGGAACTCGTGTTCTTTACCATCGCTAAGTTTGTATTTCTTATTTCTAAGAATAAATACTTTTATCCACAAATCAGGAGTGCTTCTAGTGGTAATTATAGACCATAGTCTTCTGATTCTTTCATTCCAATCCTTTTTTAATTTTGGTTGCGAATAAGTAATATACATTTTCTTCTTACCTCCTGAGGGGGTTTGTTTTTCCCTCTTTATTCCAGTATCTTGTGGTCTAGACTATTTAAATATTGTTGTGGTCTAGACTATACTTTCAGCAACTACTAACAGAATTTGTTTATTTGTGGTCTGAAAGCTTTTGCAAAAGCCTCACTAAGAACAAGATTCTTTCCTAAAAAATAATGCTCAAAATGATGACCAAGCTCATGGTCTAAGCAACTATAAGGAAAACTCCCATCCCAACCATACAAGACAATACTATTTCTATTACCATTATCAAAGAAATAACGCCCACAATAATCACGACCCCTAACATCACGCTGAGTGCTAAAAGTAACAGTATCCAAACCAACAAAATAAACAGCACTATAACCACTCAAGCCAACATAGACCTCATCAAGACTAACATTAACACTACGATTACTCCTAATAACGAGGTCAAAACTACTAACAGAAGCAACTAAGAAGAGGAATAAGAAAGAAAAAAATATGGGGACTAAACTCCTCTTCCAACACAACATCATGCTTCCTCATAACTCCTTAATACTAGGATAAATCAAAGCAATCACACCACCAAGTATCGCAATCGCCAACATCAAACCAATCAGCAACGTCACCTGACGACCAGCACTATCCTTAATATAACCATCATAATAATTATAAGTTATATAGCAAGCAGATGCCTCATCCTCATCACAATGACCAACCAAAATCGAGTTATTACCCACTATCGTCAACTTACCATACTGAGTATCAATTGTGTAACTGCTAGTATTAGTGCTAAAATCAGTGCTATTACTGCTATTAGTTATTGACACTATACTCTCAACAGGATACTTAGCCAAACTAACAACCGCTCCAGTATTCCAAGTGAAAGTCTCATTAACCACCGAACCAGGTGCTTGAGTCTCCTGAATAGTATTACTAGTACTGGTGAGAAAAGCCACTCCAATTACTATTACTAAGAAAGCCATGATTATAACCGAAAAAATTGTTTCTTTCAAAAGAGATTATTCACCCCCGATAATAACAAGTCTTGAAAGAAATAATATATAAATCTATCTATTGCCGAAAAGGTCATACTTACCAACAACACTAGGAGGTTTCTTCTTACTACGACCCTTAATAATCCCCTTACTGCCAATAATCTCACCATTCTTCCTAGCATAATAACGATTAATCTTAGTCCTAAGATAAGCCTTCTCCTCAGCATCCATAATACGCCTATCCTGACGTCTCAAGCTCTTAAGATGCCTATCCCTCGTTTCGTAATCAGGAAGCCCATCATCCTTACGACTAATCAAACCATCAACATTACCACCAACACCCTTCACAAGCTTCTTTGCTATTTCTAACAACTTGCTCATCTTAACAACCTCTCAACCTTACGCTTAACAGTCTTACTAAGAGGTTCTCCTGTCAAATAATTACTATAAACTGGACGCCTACCCTCACTCCTAGGAAGAACACTGGTTTTGATAGCAAACTTACTCGTTTTAATATTTTTTGATTTCTTTTTCTTAGGCTTAGGAAGGCTAATATTACCACTGCCAAAACTCTTTATCTTCGCCATCAAACCTTTTGTTCTCGAAGCACTCTGACTTCTACTTGTCAATTTTGCTTCTATCCTTGCTCTAATCCTTTGACTTTCTTTCATTTCTTGTTCATTAACCATAGTTTCACCTGTCCTTCCAAATCTTATGCATTAACAAATAAATAATAATGACCACGACTAATAATACTAATGCTAATAAGAAACTGTTATAAGCATAAACCATAATGAACATAATCCACAACAAACAAATAGCTATGATACCCTTAATATCAAGTTTCATCTTAATACCAAAGAAAGCAATCACTAATAAGCCAAGAGCAATAGTCAATTCCACACTACCAATTACTTCAAAAATCAATATCTTCCCGAAAGCCAAATAATTAGTCTGGTCAATAATCATCCACTACCCCTCCACCATTCAATAAGTGCCAAAGCATACAACAAAACAATAGGACTAAAAATAATAATTCCAAGCACATAATTCTGACTAAAAACCTTACTGATAATACTATAAAAATCCCACAAGAAAGTCACCATCAAAATAACAACAGGAGTAACCAACAACAAATCATTCTTCTGAATAATAGCAAGAGCCGTAACCCCGCCCAAAAGTGCCACCTCAAACACAGTCAACACTTTAAGAAAAAGTGCAGTATTCTTAAAACCCTCAGGATTCAACAACAAATTAAGAAAAGTGCCAGTAACAGTATCATCAACCAACCCGGAAAGCCAAAAAAATATTACAATACCACTCATCAACATCAAATACTTAGCAAGCTGACTCACTCACCAACCCCCGCCCACTTAATAATAATAGGCACAAAAGTCAAAAAACCAATAATCATAACAACCCCATAATCAGCAATCCAAGGAACAACCACAAAAGGCAAAGTCAACCAACCAACCAAACTAAAAAACAACGTAACACAAAAAATCAACAACAAAACCTTATCACCCTCAACCACATAACCAGCCTCCTCAGTAGCCCTAACCACCACACTAACAACCACTAACAACGCAATCAACAACAACTCCAAAGCCCCAAAACCTGCTTTGCTAAAACTGCCAAGATTAGTAAGAGCAACACTTAAGCTGAACTCTCCTGTTGTGTAATTAGTAGCCAAATAATGCTCATTAAAACTAATATTAATAGTTCTGTTAAACTCCAAAGTACCAGTTAAGTAAACTGTGTCATTATCAGTGATATTCTTATTAATGCCTAAAAAAGCATTTGTCAAACAATTAGTGCTATTAGCCCTATTAACAATAACCTGATTCTCATCCTTCAAAACCAACCCACACCAACTAATATTCCAAACACTATTACTAAAATTGAAATAGAACTGATAAACATTATTCTGACTAAGAACACTACCACTACTAGGAGTAAAATTATAAATCAGACCAACATAATAATCATAAGGAACAGTCCCAGAATCCTCCAAAGTAACAGTATAAGTGGACTCAATAGGAGTCAACGGAGCATAAAAATCCCGATAACCACTAACACCACTAATGTTGATATGATAATAATAACCACTAGGAAGATAAAAGATGGTCGCACCACTAAAATCAGTAGTCTTAGTACCCATAACAACACCATCACTATCACGAGTAACTGTTACTGGGATATCACTCAAATACTCAGTATTACGATTCCTAACATAAATAACAGTACCAATAGTCTCATTAAACAAATAAGCAGTCACTGATAAAGGAGTATCAACACTAAGAGTCAAAGTCTGACTACTACTAGCATAACCAACCTTTGACAACTGCAAGTTATAATCACCATCTAGAAGATGAGTATAAGTTATCGTACCATCACCTAACAATGTAGAATTAGAATAAGAACTATTATAAAAAACCGCCGTCACATTACTAAGAGCCAACCCCGTAACGCCATCCTTAACAGCTAAAAAAATTTGATTTTCAGCATCAAAAGGATAAAAAATACCATAACTACTATTATACAACTCACCAATCTCACCAACACTCAACAACCTATTCCAAATAACAACCTCATCAATCATACTCTCAGGACTACCAGTAAGGGGATAAGTACCAATCCTCAAATAATCACTATAACCTATAGGACTAGTCAAAGCATCACCTCCCCAACTACCAGCTATACTATTATTATCAACATAAACCTGAGTGCTACTCTCAAGACCAAACTGATGCCTAAAAACAAGAAGATGCCAACTAGAATTATCACGAGTAATATTAGTGGCACTATCCCAATAACGATAAGAATTACCCCCCCCATCCTGCCATATACCTATCCTGAGAGTATTGTTATTAATAGAAGTAATATGTAGTTCAGAATAATATCCACTAAGACCATAAAAACCAAAGAACTCCTTATTAGTAACATTGCTAGTTTGATTGAACCAGAAGCTCAAGCTAATATTATCACCATTAACCCAATCATGAGCAATAGGAAATTCAGAATAACTATTAGGACTACCATACAAAATAGCGTTACCTTCCTTGCCAACAGTAACATTAGAAACAGTACCAGTATTAGTGCCATGATAAGAATCATGACTATCATTAACATTCAAATCAAAATGATAACTAGCCATCACACCAACAGTACCATTAAGGAAAGCACTAACAGAAGGGGATAAAACTACTAGAAAGGTCGCCAACAAAACCATAATAAGGCATACTCTCAACCAATTCATGCTCCTTCTCCGCCTCCGAACACTTTTTTAATAGCTATGAATCCTATTGACACCGCAATCCCCACGCCAACAAAAGCGAATAGTGTGAAATCAACCACAATACAAGCCATACTATTACCAGTACTAATGCTAACATTAGTACAATCCAAACCAGTAACCGCCAAAGTCAAAACATCCTTCAAAGGCTCAATCATAACAACAACAGCAACAATACCAATAACACTCAACATCAAACCCAACATGAACAACTGACCCCTCTTACTACGTATCATTCATCATCACCCCCGAGTCCCAACCTTAACAAAATATTATCTTTATTGTCAATAAGGAAATATAATAATAATAAAATCATCGTTATCATACTCATCCCAATAACTGTTGTTGGCAATAATAAAGTGTTCATGTTCATACAGTTTTATTAACTATTAATCCTCCATTATCGTCTATATTGATTATCATTCCGTTGGTAAGTAAGGTTTTTAGTTGGTTGAATATTATGTTAACACTCTTATTGATGGTTAGTGTTCCAGTCTCAATGAATGTAAGATTGCCTAATCCAATGTCACAAGTAACATTTATTAAGCAGTTGCTTGTTAAATTAACTTGCCAGTTGTTATTCCAGCTTGGACAAGTGCAGTTAATGTCATAGCCGCCTGCTGGTTCTCCACTCGTCGTTACGTAGGTGAATGGGTTGTTGCAACTACTATAATTCCAGAAGTCGTAGGTATCGTTAGCTGTTATGCACCACCTAACAATCTCACCAACAGTCTCAGTAATAGTCTTGATAACATCACTCTGATTAGCAACGCCAGTGAATGGAACCCAAGTATCATTTACCATATTACAAACAGTGTAAGTGATATTCACGTAAGGTCTTCGACTAGCAAAAGGATTAAGGCGGTCGTTTAAAACAAGATAATCGCTAAGAGGACTTCCAAAACTATCGTGAGACTTTAAAATTAAAGAAAGATTAATATTATTCTGAGAAGTCTCATTATTCATCATGTGAGTAATATTCCACAACACATAGTCGATTGGCTCTCCAGCTCCACCATAGAAATAATAATCATCTTCTTTAGTAATATTATAATTGAATGTATTAAAATTGTTCCAAGTAGGATAATCCTCATTCCATGTTTGGTTGGTAATGTGATGAACACTAACATTATATCCCTCTCCAGAATCGTCTAGAAAATTATTGTTAATACTTATTCCTAATATAGCACTATCAATAATAATATTATCTGGAATAGCACTAATATTCAATTTATATAACATATTTCTTCCATCAACAGAACTATTAGCTAATTCTGCAAAATTTATAGGATTACTGTTATCAGGATAAGTTGCATTAACTCCAGAATCAGCAAGTATCCCGGTAGTGTTAAGTAATTGAATGTTATAAGTTGTTGTGTTGCTTTCGATGCACCAGCTGAATACGTAACCGCTTAGTCCTCCTGTATCATTCCATGTTAAGCTGTGATTAACGCTGCTGCCAGCAGCCGTGCTGTTAGTCTGGTTATTGCTATAAGTCGGCGGATAGTTAATAGTGTAGTTGGTGTACATGCTGATTCTGGCTCTGTTGGTGCTTCCGCCAAATGGGTTAGCGAATCTGTTGGTGCTACCTAGTTGAGTGCCACGTTGTAGTGCTGGCAGGTTATCATAATATGCAACTGCATTATTAATGTCTTCCTGAACTGCTGTTGTGTAATTCCTGCCAGTAGGCAGTAATTGTGTGCCATTAGTGACAGTAGAGTTCCAGACTGGCGTGGTCGGTAATGTCATGCTGCTGGTGCTGTTAAATACCACTCTTTGCACCGTAAGAGCCGCACTGGTAATGTCTCCGCTGACGTTATAAGTTGTGAAGCTCATTTGTGTTGGATTAGCATCATTGCTCTCACCATAAAAGTTATAGCTTGTGACAGTCGCCCCTTCTGGACTGTTGAACAATATAAGCGATTCGTTGACGTGAGCATAACTATTGCCAACAGTAATGCTAGATGCTCCTGTGATGTTATAACCAAAACTCGGGTCTAATATCACTGGGTACGCTGCGTCTCTCCTAAGCCAAACTATTGGTATTGTGAATGTCAGTTTCGCACTTGTTATTCCTTCTCCCACGTCTACTTGTTCTGTGATGTTGATTCCGCCCCAAATAGTAATATTATTAGCGTCAGTATAATTATTTTTGTATTGATGAAATACTTTCCCCGTCTTATATTCGTTATTGGCTTTGTCGTTGCTATACCAGGCGTAGCTTCCGACCACTCTTTCAGGTCTATTAGCTATTATTTCTCCTAATTCGTTCCAGCAGTCAGTGGCATTGCAGTTAGTATAATTATTATAATCATCATCAAGTCGCCCCTGGTAATAGGGAATCATACCACGATACTCAACATCAAAAGTAACTTCTGTTAGTTGAGCTGGTGGTCTGCTTAGGAATATTCCTTCCCACTCGAAAGTGTCATCATCACTCATGTATATTCTTCCGTTGAACATGCTCCAATTGATGTAGACTGTTCCGTTTACCATGTTTATCCTGTTGTTAATGGCGTTTGGTAACATTATTCTTAAGTAAGTCTGGTTGTCCCACTTAGCTATTTCGAAAAAGTTGTCGCTAATAGGGTTGCCGATAGTAGTTAATGCCTCTTCAGTCCTGCTAATCGCAATATAAGGCAACCGACTGTTATTGCTGCTGATGAATCGTCCTCTAGGTAGGTCTCCGAAATCATTATCAGCTCTAATCATCGGCAACACTCCCACCATCATCATCATTATTATCATCCCAGTTATTATCAGTTTCATATTCCACATATCCGACCCCCATTAGGGAATGTTACGCAACTGCTATTGATAGCTAGTGTATTCCCGTTTTTAGCAATTGTTATATTATTAGTTACACTAATATTATTATTAAAGTGAACATCTGTATTATTGAGATAAGCAACATTAGAACCAGTCACGAAGCCAAAGCTTTGTATGACGCTGTTAAGCCAACTTCTTTTTATAGTATGAAATGTTCCTCCTTTGGTATTGTCAAATTCTGTGGTATTCATACTATTGTTGTATGTTTCGTTGCCTTTAGTGGTATTATAGAATAGTTTCTGGTTAGTATCATTATAAAGATAGCCATTGGTACTGTCAGTGTCATTGAACCATGAAGAGGTATTAAGATAAGTCAGGAATGCTAATGTTGCTGAGTGATACCTATTATCAGCATAACCAACAGTAAATCCTGTAGCGTTTAAATCTTCAAAAGCTGCAGTTAAACTTGTAGCGTTGTTTTGTTGTCCTATAGTGATATTTTTGATTGTGGAACCATTACCAGCAACCACTATGGTTGTTAGATTAGTATCGGTGTCTGTGTCTCCGCTTGTTGTTCCGTTGTAGTCTATTGTTATGTTGCTTCCTTCTAAGTTGATTTTTATGTCGTCTGTTCCTTTGAATGTTAATGTATCGCTGTCAGTTGTGACATTGTTTCTTGTTACATTGCTGATATTTAGGTCGTAGCTGGTTGCTGTTAAGTCATGGCATGCTCCGTCAGCTCCAAGATATTGTACTCCACTGCACCCTGTGAATAGTCCTACTATTCCTACGCTGGTATTTGGGTAATTCCAAATGCTTAGGTTAGTGGCATTTAATATTGCGCTAAAGTTTATGTAGTTCCATGTGCTTAGATTCGTTGCGTTGATGCTGGCATTAATTCCTCTGACGCTATAGTTAATGTATCCCCAGTTGCTAAGGTTAGTGCTGTTGATGGTGTTGTTAATGTGTTGTTTAGTGTAGTTAGTATTGGTTATTGGAGCAAATAATCCTATTGCAATGTTAATAGTCCAACCAGTGGCATTCTCATCAAGCCAACTAGCAGTTAATGGTGTAGTATTATCTTGTTGTCCTATAGTAATATTCTTAATAATGGAATAGTTCCCAGCCACTATAGCAGTTGTGAGGTTAGTATCAGTATCAGTGTCTGTGTCTGTGTCAGTATCAGCTTCGCAGGTTACTGTTCCTTCTTCGTCTATTATTCTTATACTGCTTCCGCCTGCACAAGTTCCACTTACTCTCATTTGAGTTTCTGTAAAGTTAACCTTTAAAGTTCCACTGCCTGTTACGTTAGTTCTATTAAGCCCACCAAATCCTCCAACATTAGTAACAGTTCCCCCACCAGCAGGAGCAACGCACTCAACACCCCCAGTTGTAGTATTCTGAACGACTTCTCCGTTTGGACAGTCTCCAACAACCGCTATTGTACCGTTTCCTGTGCTTATTGGGTCGGTTTCTGGTGTACTCCCTGTTCCTGTTCCGTTGCCTATTGTTTCCCAAGTAGCGTTGTTTTTGCACATTAAGAAATCTGTACTGTTAAACCATAATGCTCCCTGATTAGAGGTATTACAATTCTCAGAACCATAATATTGTAATAACAATGTTCCATTATTAATTAACTGATAACTCTGCACCACCCCATCACCACTAACAGTAAACACTTGATTCCTGCTAGCACTAGCCACTAATCCGATAGCACTAATAATCACGACTAGCACTCCCATCCCAATGAGCATAAAAATCCAACGTTCTTGCTTCTTATCCATGTTCAAAACCACTTCTCAACATTCCCTTTCCTTGCTCTCTGAATCTCACCAACCTCACTCCTAGTAATCAACCGCTTACCCCGCTTCTGAATAAAAGTATCACTTAAAGGAATCTTCCGACCTTTCTTAATAGCATAGGTTCTGAAAACGTTTGCAAAACGCTTAAAAGCCCCCGTACTAGCTGTTTTCTTAGCAAAGCCCTCACCCCTAACTATCTTAAAAGTCGCCCCCAAGCCCCTTGTAGTAGCTTCAGCCCCTATGTCTAGTGCCAGTTCCTTACTCAAGCCTTTACCAATAATCTGATATTGCCCACGTCTTTTTAATAGGACGCTATAAGCTTTTTTTAATAGGGCGGGTTTTGATAGTTCTTCAAATCCTTTCGCCATTGTGGCTGTTGGTTTGCTTAGTAGTAGTTTTGGTTTAATTCTGGCTTTGTTGATTAGCATTGGTTCGATAAAGGTTGTTACTGTTGCTGGTCGCTGTTGTTGTTCTAACCTCGAGAGTAGTGTTGTTTTTCCGATGGTTAGTATTCTGAGGGCTTTTTTTATGATGCTTTCTTGTTTGGGCGTGGTTATTGGTTCTTGTATTGCTTTTTGCTCTGTGAGGGTTTCCTGCATTGTGTCCTGTGCCAAAGATTGCTGTTGTCTAGATAGTGCTGATGTTCTTGGTTTGGTTTCGCTTAGTGATATCATTCTTATTTCATTAGCATTTGTTAATAAGGGATTATGTTTTCTTGTGTAGATTGTTTCTTCTGTTATTAACAAGGGCTTTTTCTTCTTTCCGCTTAGGTCTGGAAACAAATTGCTTCCTAAATCAGTAACTGTTTTTGGCTCTGCTGTGAAGAAGGGAGTTTTTTCTGTTATTAGTCCGCTGGTTGTTCCTGTTTTTGTGCCTTGCCTTGTTCTTTTGGCTACTACTAATTGTTTGACTATTTCTTCGTTGATGGTTCTAAGAGGGATTTGTTTGGCTATTGTTTTTGTTTTTTGTTGAGTTATTAAAGTTGTTGGTGTGCCTGTTAATATTTGTTCTCTGGCTATCTCTGAGACTTCTCCTCTCTTTATATTAAGGATTCCTCTATTCTTAAAATATGGTCTATTGGTGTCTACAATGAAACCACTGGTCTTTGATTCACTATAAGGGTAAGGTTTTGTTGTTATCTTTGCTAAGTCTGTTTCCCTGATGATTATTGGTTTTTCTCCTGTTCTTATTACTTTGTTGGTTGTGCTTTCGAAGAGGTCTATTTTTTTCTTTCCAATTCCTGCTACTGTTAATGATTCTGATTCAGTGATAGGAGTTGTTATGCCAGCAGTTTTTACTCTTACTGGCTTTTGTGCTACGCCTAATAAGTCTAGGTCTCCTCTTGTTAAGATGTTTTCTCCTTCTCTTATAATTCGGCTTTGTCCCCTGCCTGTTATGATGTTGGTTGAACCTTTTTTTAGTTCAGTCACTCGACTGATGACTTTGCTTTCTCCCAGTAAGATGTTTTCTGATAATTCTGGCACGGCAGTTTCTAGTGATTCTGTTATCACCTTGTATCTTGCTCCCCCGCTTTCTACGATGCTTCGGGCTTGGTTGACGTTTAGGCTTCCTCTTTCTAGTTCGAAGCTTGTGGCTCTTCCTTTGCTAGTGCCTATTGTTTTTGTTCCTAGGATATCGGCTTTTCCGATTAGTTTGCCTGCTCCTGCTCCTACTAATCCCCCTACTAATACTGGAGCTATTAATGAGCTTGGTCTTTGCTCGATTGTGGTTCTGAGGGCTGATGGTTCTTCAAGTTCTTTTATTAATCTAACATTGCTAACTAGTCCTTCTCTATAGTCTTTGCTTCCGATTATTCCTCTTCCGATTCCTTTTTTTATTGTTTCTGGGAGTGTTAATAAGAATTTTGCTGATTCGCCTGCGATTGCTTTTCCTGAAGATATGAATGCTTCTGGTGATTCTCGGAGTCGTTGTTGTTCTCTTTCTGTTTCTGATTGTTCTACGAACATGCTGAGGCTTCTTTTGGCTTTGGTGTAGAGGTTCTTTGGGGGTTGGTCTATGTTTATCTGGCTTTGGGGTGTTGTTCTTTCTGGGGTTCTTCCTGTTCTTCGGTAGATTTCGCTGATGACTTCTCCGCTTATGGTTCTGGTTTTTGGTGTGATGCTGTCTTCAATTTTTTTTATTGTTTCTGGTGTTAGTCGGAAGTCTCTTAGTAAGTCTTCTTCATTTCGTGGCTGATTAATATTGGTTTTTGGTTTGTCGGGGTATATTATTGCTAGTTCGTCTTTTCTTATTTCGGCTTTTTTCTGTCCATCATCAGTTACTATTATTCCTCCTCTGATGTTGGGGTCTTCGTAGACTTCTCTGGTGACAGTTTCTCCACTGGGCTTAGTAACTTTGTAACTACTTTTTCTTTTGCCAAGTTTAACTGTTACTTTGGCTTTTCCTTCTCTAACGGCTCTGGCGACTGCTAGTGTGTTTAGTTTGCTTACCATTTAATATCACCCTTCTTAATCCTGATATACTTAGGAATCTTTCCTTCTTCCAAATGCTTCTTAATACTCTTATCCTTTCTAGGCAATGCTATCATTAATTGTTTGTTCCGTTTGTTAACAAAGATTTTAGCAGTTATCACTTTACTAGTAATCCCTTTATTAAATAATATATAAATCTATCTATCCCCACCAACCATCTTCCCGTTCAGGAATACTAACTCCCTTATCACGCAAAGCATTAAATAATGCCCTGAGCTTCTCCTTATCATCAACAGGGATAACCATCTTCAATATTATGTTATCGTAATCTATCAGCCTAACATCTAACACTCGTTTACTAACTTGTTTAATGCTTATTCTCCGAAAATTACTCATACAATCTTCAGTAGCTTTAAAATAACGAACACTACCACTCCTCCTATTAATAGTATCCAGACGAATCCAAACTTACCTTTCTTCTTATCAAGCTTCTCAATCTCAGTCTTCTCAACACCCCTAATAATAGTTTCCTGAGCATAAGCATTAATGCCCATTTCTTCTGATAACTTAGCACTATCTTCTCCGCCTAATACTCTGTTCTGGAATGATTCTATAACGCCACCAGCTGGTACTAAACGCCACTCGAAAATCACCACTAACGGAATACGTTTATAGAAGTAAATTGCTGTGTTGTCATAATTATAACTTTTCTTGCCAGCTTTTGTTTCAACAATTATCAAGCCACCATCAATACTGGCATAGATGAATTGTGCAGTATGATTATTACGAAGCCATAAAGCAAGTATCTTGCCTTTCTTCTTCTCTCGCCCACTCTTGAACCTTATTCCGAAAGGAATCTTAAAAAACCTTTCCTTAGTCTGCTTATCTTTCATCTGCAAATAATCCCTAATCAAACCAACATCTTCTGTGTTCTTATCAAGTTGTTCTTTAAGATTCATCACCTTCACCTTCCTCAACTACTGTTTTCCCGAACAAACCAGTCTTCTCCTCACGTCTTGGCTGTCCAACATTCTTGCTAATCTTCTTCTGAGTGTTAAAACTAGTTATGAAAAAACCTTTCCTGCTAAGGCTACTATTGAATATTATATTAGCCTTATTACGAAGATACTCAGCCACCTTATCATACTTCTCAGTCTCACTATAATTAGCAAAGTTATGATAAGCCCTGACAGGCAACACCAAATTACCCAGTTCTTCTTCTTTCAAGAAACCAGTCCTACTAATCTTATCATAATCAGTCCTTTCTAATCCTAGTATGTCTCTGAAGAACTGTATAACATCATACTTCTTAGGAGGCTCAGGAAAATCAGACGGCTCACTAACAGCTTCAGTCCCTAACAACTGCCTAAGATACTCCCTATCCTCTTCACTAATCTCTTCAGTTTCTTTATTTGCCATAAAGACGCTTACCCCTCGGAGGCTTATCCTTTAACCTAATATGCTGTGCCTTACAACGATTCCTACGATGATGCCGTCCTAAATCCTTAACATCAACCCCACATTTATCACAAATAACCATTCTTATTTCCCATTAATAATCCTCTTCTGTAGTTTCTCAGTTGTAGCGTGAATTGTTTCTAATCGTGGCTTGATATACTTCTCAAACACCCACTGACCAGTTATCACTCCAATGCCAGTGAACAATCCAGTTAATATACTCTCATCCCAACTCATTTTCCTTTTATGTCTCTGATTATTTCCATGAAGCTCTTATTAGTGGCTTTCATGTACACCCAAATGATTATCGCCAACACTATTAACAAACTTAATATCCAATCAACATCAATCGTCATCTTCTTTCACTAGTTTCAATCCTAGTTTCTTCATCTCTTCAACCACGTATTCTTTCTGTTCTTTCTGGCCAATGCTTGGCAATCGTTTCATAAGCCCTTCATAATCTTCTTTTTGTTGCTCATCCCAAGTATTGTATAACAAGCTTAAGGGCTTGAAACCGTACTGAGTTATCTGACTAGCAAGGAACAACTGGTTATCCTCTAGCTTCACAATAACAATTTTTTTCTGTATCTCAAAGAATAATTTCACAATATCCCTTCTTCAAGCTTCTCCAGTTTGTTAAGAATCAAAACAATCGCTGTCGGAATATCAAGTTCCTCGCCAGTCTCATTATTATGAATGACTCTGGCAGTTTCAGTAGCTACTTCTCTAAGTTCAAAAGTCTCCTTTTCAATAGGAGGTACTGGCTTTGGCAACTCATGTACTTCTGGCACGTTCTTCTTCAACATATTAATTCACACTCCAATCATTTTTTTTTTTTAAAAGTATCCCTTATCCTTCAATAACTCAACACTCCCAGCAATCCAAATATAAGCCCCAACTCCTAATAATACCATCCCAAGAATAGTATTATAAAGATTAGGAATATCAGTAATAACATTAATAAGAACAGCGAATCCTAACAAGAAAATTAGCAACCCACCCAGTATTCCTGTAGTGTAATCATTCCAAATCCTACCAATAACAAACAATATTAATCCTAACAAACATATTAAGAAAACAGCTAGTATAGTCGCCAAGCTAACATCACCTCCCTAAAAATAAAAGTAAAAAAAAATTTATTCTTAGGATTATCAAAGAAAGCCAAGACAGTATCAACAAATTGTTTATACCAATCCTGCACTTCTCAAACCCCCAACTGCTAAACTCACTCCTGCTGTCATAATACCGAGAGCGAAAAACAAAGTTGTTAAACCCACTATAGTATTTGCCGCTCCAGTAACATTAGCATTATTCTGTGCTCCAACTACCTGAGTAGCTATGGTAGGCAAAAGATTTACCCCGATAACAATCACGATGAATCCACCGATAAGATTTGCTAAAACCATTTAAGATATTCACCCCCGATAATAATATCAGGAAAGAAATAATATATAAATCTATCTATTAACCAATTTTTTACTAGTAATACTTCTAAGACGGTTACTGCTAATATCAACATCATACTTCAACAACAACTCCTTTAATTCAATACTATTAAGATTAAACTCCTTACGAAGAATCAACAACAACTTATCCCTCTGATTCATAAACTTATCATAACGATTAGAACTATTAGTATCTAATTCTTTATCACTAAGAGCCTTAGCCTTCCTAAGCCTATACTCATCCTCATCAATCACGTACTGGTCAAAGAACTGACCATAAAAATTACTCTTAGGAATATTCTTACCCTTATAAGAATAGGTTTCCTTACCATACAAATACAACAACTTCTTCTTCTCCTTATTAAAATACATCCAATAACCTCGCTTACCTTTCTTAGTGTAAACATGAAACAAATCCTTAGCACGCCAAAGAGCCACATACTTATCAAGCAAGAAAAACGTTGGCATAGTAATAACCACAATCAAATTCTTCTGACGCATCTCCATCATCACACTAACCAATAACCTATTAATAACACTCAAAGCACCACGACTACTCAAGCCAGTGAACGCCTCATCAAACAAGATAGCTTGACCTGAACTCGCTCTGACAATCAACTCCTTAAACTCTTCAGGATTAAAAGCCACCCTATTAATATCAAAAGAGTCATCCAACTTCTTACAAACCTGCATACTAAAAACACTCTTACCACAACCCTCAGCCCCATCAACAACAATAACACGGTCAGTATCCTTCCGCACAAGATTATTCTTAATCTTTGTGAGATTACTATCAAGACGCTTATCCATATAAAAAGTATAACCACCACTAACAACCCTAGTCACTCTATCTCCTCTTTTTTTAAGTGTTTATCTAAATGTTGTTTTACTTTGTTGCTTCTAATTCTTTTCTTGCATTTCCAACAATACATTCCATGAGATTTCATTCTATCTCCATCTCGTCTTCATTCTTATTCTTGTATTGTGTTCCTTTACCTAAGTCTAGTTGTAGTTTTCTTAAGAACTCTTCTCTTTTCATAATAACATTCCTAATAATATTAGTCTTTCCTATTTTCAAAGTGATTTTTAGTGCTTTTAACAGTTCAGCATTCTTCTTTCGATACTTATTATTATCATCATCTTCGCTTCCAGTTAGCTTATCAGAGTCACCCACCAGCTCATGCCAGATATTATCCAGTTCAACACTCCAACCATGAAGATTACCAGTCCTATTGTAGTGTTTACAGAGCCGCCAACTGTCATTAAGACGAAAAACTCCTAGTTGACTGTCATTAAACATACTGGTAATATTCTTTTCCGACTCTAAACCTTCATTTCCCGCCATAAAAACCGCCTTTTCAGTGTCCGTGCCCGCCGCTCATATATAGTATATAACACAGTGGCTTGACTTGTGAACCCATCACTAATAAATAATATTAATCTAATAATACTTCACAACTTATTTTTAAAGTTTGCTTATTAACCACTATTAACAAATCAGCCTCCACCAATTCCTTAATAACCAATCCCTGCAACATGCCAGGAATCTTATGACACAAACCCAAGACCTTACGAGCCTCCCCATAGCTAATGTAAACATCACCAGTAACATTATCAACAACCCCATAATCAGCAAAACTATTAACGTACTGCCGATACATAACATGACTAGTAACCAATTATTATCAATCCTCTTCCTTCTTGTTACCCCATATCAAATAATGATACTTACGCCGCCAATCACTACAATCCTGACAATAAACAGCATTAAACCCCCTATTAACAATATCCTTCTGACAAACCTTACACTTACGATAATCTCTATACCTCATTCTATAACCAGAACATTATCCTCTAAAACATATGTTTCATTACCTATTGTTCCGTCAGGATTCAACTCCTGATAATAATAAGCTGGAGCAACAGGAACATCAGTGTTAACACAATAATAACAAGGCTCACTATTAATTCTATCAACTATTGCCCGGCAATCATTAGTGGCTTCGTAAAAACCAAACAAAAAAAAACCCACCACCAATAATAATACTATATCACGATAATCAGGCTTATTAAACAAACCACGCCAACCACCACTAACATACCTCAACTTACCACGCTCATCACGCTCAAACATCTTAGTCATCTTTGTTTCACCTCAGACAATATCAATTTCATTTTTACAAACATAAATTACCTCATTACTTAATCTAGGAAACTTCTTTAAATTTATATTTATACGAATAATAGGAATCGTGAACATAAGTCCATAACTTTTTTGAAAAACAAAGAAATGTTCCAACAAATCTATAAACTCTGAATAACTCCACTCCAAGATATGCAACATATTTTTCTTGGCAATCATCCTATTAGGGATTCTATTAGCTGTATCTATAATCAATATTCCATTTTTACGAAGTATTCTTTTACATTCCATTAAGAAACCATGATAATTATAAAGATGTTCGATAACACCACTAGCTATTACAGTATCATAACTATTATCACTTACAGGTATTCTACCATTCAAATCAGCCGTTATCATTTCCTTATAATTATTAGGCTTAGTAATAGTTTCTAAATCAACACCCACAGCACCCTTTAAATAAGGGTTAGTATACCAACCACAACCCAAATCGATAACATCATCACCCCTAACCAACTCAGAAATAAGCTTATGCTTCACATCAAACCTAAAATTACTATGATGAACAACAGGCTTAAAGTCCAACTCCTTATATTTTACCATGTTTTCTTCTCTCCTCTTTGAACGCTTTTAAAACTTTCTTTTCATCAACATATTTCAACAACTCTTCTAGTTCCTTTAGCAACAAGTTAACATTATCATTATCTTCCTTTATTCGATGCAAATCAAGAAGAACAAAAATAAAATAAAACATTATCAAGCCAAGAGCCGACTCATTACTCCAATAACCAACACTAGTCTCTTGTAAAGTAAAAAAACCACTAAAAAAAACGAACAAAGCAACTATAGTCAATACAACAAAAAATAACTTATCAAAAACCTTCATATTCAAACCCTCCTATTCTTTAGTTATTAATCATTTTTTCACTTACTAAATAAGCTATTGGCAAAAAAATCAACATCAACAAAATCCTCATCAACAAAGGAAAACTATTATCCCAACCAACACCAACAACATCAAAAATAGTGAACAAACTAAACAAAAAAGTAATCAACACCGCAACCCCCAAAGCCTCCATATTAACATCATCCCAATCCATCATTTCATCACTTCCATAGCACTCTTAACATTACGCTTAGCCTCCAACAACTGACGAAGACCAAAAAACTGCAGAAAACCAAAACTAGCTAATACCATACTCAAAAAAAAACTACGCTTCATAACAAACATCTCCAAAGCCCCAGCGAACAAACCTACCAAGACGAACCAAGTAATAATAATCTGACTATCCAACTGACGAACAGGATTACCAGCCTCCTTCCTAATACCATCACGCCAACGAACCCAAAAACCACTCATCTTCCTTCTCTCCCTATGTTATTATTCTTATTCCGTATCTTTTATTTTCTGTTATGTTCAGTTTTTTACAAGTTACTATAATAAAATCTTCCTCATCAAAAACAACACCTTCTGATGAGCCTCCAACGTCATTACAAATTTTGTCTGCGATTTTCTCTCCAAGAACCCTATAAGGCTCACCACTTCTATAAATAAGAGAAAATACTACTATTATAATAAAAAAAGAAATAGCAAAAAACATCCATAAACCTCTTTGACTTTTCAAATCATCTATCTCGTCAGCCATCTTCATTCAAGACCACCTTTGCTTTTCCGCCACAATCAAGACACTCAAAAGTATCAACATGCCTAACAATCCTCTTATGCTTACATTTACTCATTTTATCTTCACCCCTTCGCAGATTTTCTCTTTAATATTTCTTTCGTTGTAAATATATTTGCAACAAACAACGTAGCCTTGTCTCGTCAGTAAAGTTGAGTCAGAGGAGTCATAACCACTTCTTTTACAAATATTATAATCAGAGTTATCGTCAATCAAATTAAAAATAACTATAAAGATAATCCAGATAACTATAAATGATAAAATAGATATGAATACCCACGAAATATTAAGCTTCATTATTTTTTTTCTCCAGAAATCATTCTTTAGAACCTCCGTTCTTTTTTCTTGTATTCTAGAGCGTAAGTGTCATAAACCTGTCTGATAACCTTCGTATCGTATCCTTGACTTTCAAAATTTTTTAGCATGTGGTCAGCACGAATAAGACCATTAAGACCCTTGCCCTTAATCATATCCTCTAACATACTTTCAATACTAGGACTAAGACGAAGCCCCTGACCAATATTATCATCCAAATCATCATCTTGTTTCATCCGCCACCATCACCATGAAAAAAACATTTAGAATAATAACTTTCTTCTTCTTGTTCTCTTTTCTCAGTTATTGGTTTAGTTGGTGAGCCAAGACCATCTTCTTGTGTATGAGGTAAGACTTTCTTAGTAGTGTTTTGAGGGGATGACCCCGACTCACCAACCAATATGATACTAAAAGAGTATTCCTTCCCAAGTCTCAAAACCTTATCCTTAATAAGAGGGTTAGGAATTGTTATTACGTGATTGCCTTTACTGTTACCTCTGCGAATCATTCCCTTGAAAGTTATCATAATTTCTTCCCCTCATCAAAAACCCATCTTTCAAGACGATAATTCCACATAAGAATACCAATCAACTTACCACCTTCATGAATATAAACATAACTCTTCTTATCATCCTTAATAATTCTTATATCCTTATTAGATTTACTCTTCATCATCCTTTTCCTCCTTATAGTCTATATTGTTCTTTAAATATTTTGTTGAGTTTCAGTATCTATATCTTGGTCTATACTTTCATTCATTACTGTCATATCTTTGAAACTAACGAACCTCTGCTTGTCCTTCCAAGCATTAACAAAAATCTTACTGCTATCTATGAAATCTCTGATACTACAAAGATAATTAACACTACCCCTAACCCCCCTATAGAAGATTAATATTCTACGATAAACATGACAACCACTTAATAAACGTTCACTGATGCCAACACCATCAAACAAACGCATAACATGACTATCATCTACCTTCTTATAATAAACTAACTCACCATTCGGAAGCCAAGTTGTATCCAACAAAGGCAAACGATTACTAGCATTAATACTCATCCGCCACCACCCCCACCCTGAAACTTAGGCAACTCCCGCTTCCAACGACAAACACCACACAACTTAACACCCTTCTTAACAGCACGAGCAGAAACCCAACGCTCATGACAACCAACACATAACATCCCATAACAACTATGCAACCAATCAGTCATAACCACACCAACCACACTTAAAACAATGATACATCATCTCAGATCCAAGTTCAGAGTTGCATTCCGGGCAGATATAAGTTTCGCCACTATAATTTGTTGTGTTCAAATAA
>ERZ1292632.1371-Hain-H43-01um-R2-1371-length-23919-cov-7_pt1 | contig 23919 bp, 34 predicted proteins | sample MGYA00564407_ERZ1292632 | MGnify/ENA primary metagenome ERZ1292632 (study PRJEB36523, sample SAMEA6512637) | groundwater metagenome | collected 2019-01-08 | study: AquaDiva: Metagenomics assemblies of 32 groundwater samples | reverse complement strand
CGTACATGCGCCGCCTTCAAAGTAGCGTAGAGACTACTGGCGTTGGCGGAATCAATCAGCAAGCCGAAAAGGCTTCGCTACTTGAACTGGCTGACGCACGCAACGTTTGGGCACCAAACGGCAAGGTGGAGGTACGTCCGGGATATGTCGGTATTAGCTTTGTACCAGATATTTTTACGTCTCCTACAGGATTTGGGTTTGATGGTATTAGTGAAGATACTAGCACCGTGACATTTACAGATTATAGCTTTACAACACCATTTTTAAGTTTAGATAATCTTGTTGGGCGCGTCACTTCTGGCGGCGATATGGATCGTTGGTATCTTGGTAAGACAAGTATTTTCAATGGAATACATATTGGTGTTGATGCCGTAAATTCTAATGCTACAAGGTTTAAAGCAGAATACTGGAATGGCACATCTTGGAAATATCTTTCAGTAATCGAAAATGATCCAAACAGCACTACTGCATCTATTTATCATTTAAATCCTTCGGGAGCACAAACTAGGTTTTGGTTTGCGGCTCCACAAGACTGGGCGGTAACGTCAGTTGGGGGGTTATATGCAACAAATTACTGGATTCGCTTTAATTTGTTGTATGCCAATATGGATGGCACGGCTAGTGTTAATCTTGGTGCTGGTGGGGCCGGCTCATATACACTTACTGGGTCATATGTGCATGGAATGTTTGCTTCACAGTTTCCTACACAGAAACGGTATTTGTTTGTAACTACGAGTGCGTCTACTTCTGGCTTTAACTATTTCAATAGTTCTGTAGTCGATTTAGCTACGTATAATCGCTTGGCTGTAACGACTGCAAGTGTAAACGTAGATCCTGCAACGATGGCTGTAGTGCCTCAATTCGAGGAGGCGTTTGTAGCATATAACTATATAGTTACACGGCATACAACGCTGGCGTCTAATGACGCTTTGGCCGCTGTTGAAACCAAAGATTTTGCTGTAGGTGCTGGCGCGCCGTACGACCCGGCATATGTAGTTTCATTAACGGAGTTCCCAGAAGCAAAGTACATTAGCTTCTTTGGTGGTAGGCTTTGGTGCGCTAATCTAAGAGATAATCAGTTTGCTGTGCGATGGTCTGCTGCGGCGCCTTATCACAAGGTCTTCCCTGTTGGTGCAATCGAAGTTATCGCAGAAGACGATAACTCCCCAATCACGGGCATCAAGCCACTTGGTGAGTACCAGGTAATCTACAAATCCGATTCGATTTGGATGGCCTACCCGGTTGGGCCGGATCCGTTGACAGGTGTCGAGAGCTTTGCGATCAAGCAGGTTGTTGCCGGTATTGGTTGCGTGTCAAACAGTAGCATCAAGTCTATTCGCGGCAACCATATCTTTTTGGCCGAAGACGGTATCTACAGCTTCGATGGTAACTCAGTTACAAAGCTGTCGGATGCTTTAAACACAACGATTGCCAGCATCACGGCCGGGCGCAGACCGTTTGCGGCGGCGGCGCATTGGAAGACAAAGAGCTTGTATCTGTTATCTGTGACCACGGATGGCTCGAATACGCACAATCTTACGATTGCCTTCGACTACAAAAATGGGACGTGGTGGCTTTGGGATAACATTGACGCTCAGCACTGGCTTGAAGACGAAGCGGCAAACGATAACGAAACGCTGTATTTCGGTGATAGCAGCGGTCGTATCTACCAAATGGACGTTGGCGCGAGCGATCACGGCGGTACGATTGATAGCTACATTACGACGCAGCGTTTTAACTACGGCGGCATTGGTACGGTTCGCGTACGCGGTATAGAGGCTTGGTGCTCAAACGAAACACGCGAAGTTGATATTGATATCTACACGAACGACTCGGACGTAGCTGCGGTAAATGGTGTGTTGCCTTTTACGGATAGTGCTGAAAACGATTGGTCTGATTTTACATATGCGTCGGGTGCTACCACCGATGATAATTGGACGCCGATTAGACGCCGTGTTGAACGCATCGATCTTCGCGAAGATGGCGATTGGTTCCAGGTCAAAGTTTCGCATGATCAGAAGGATCAGAAGTTTCAGTTGTCAAAGCTCGCAGTTCGCGTAGTGGAGCTTGGCGCTAGATAAGTGGGTAATAGCCTACCGTTTGGTCGGCCTGTAAATCAGCCCGATAAAAACAAGTTCGTTGACGAACGGAGGCGTAGTTTACCTCGGCCAGATGGCTGGGTCATAAGCAGCTTAACGGGTGGGCATTCCTATGTTGACGCTGGGTCTGTTGTAGCAAACACGTTATTGTTGAATCATATTGGGGTGTTAGCTGAGGATTATACGCTAACAACGGCTGCGATCGAGGTTGTTACAGGCTTTGCTGGCAGTGTTGCATATAGTGGCTTGTTCGTTCTTGATACGTTGCAACGCCCTAATATCTTTAGGTTAATTCCGGGTACGTCGGTTACGTTTTTGTCTGATACGTTAGGGCGTAAAGAGGTAGTGCTAAATTCGCCGGTAAAGGTATCGGCAGGCACGCGGGTATTCGTCAGTAGCTTGGTTAGCTCAACATTTGCAGATTACGCTATTGCCGTTGGCACGACGCTTGAACGAACACGAACCATTGCTGCTACGTCAATGCCTACGACCGTAAATCTAAGTAGTACGGATACTTACGACACATTTTTATCAGCAACGACGGCTGCAACGCTTTTTGTCATGTACTATTCGGCTGCGGCGTCGCTGGTGATTTAGTGCCAACTATGCTAAAATAAGGTAATAAATGGCTCTTACGATTACAAACCCAACGCTGACGAATCCGGCCAATAAGACCCAGATCGAAGCGAACTTCACTGATGTTGTTAACAAATTCAGCGCTGGCATCACCACAGCTGATTTGTCCAGTTCGGCGGCGTTAACCAATGCTCAGTTGGCAAATAGCCACTACGAAATGCTCATGAAGTTCCAAGTGCGCAACTGGAACGCAGCCGCCCCGGCAGGTAATGAGCTACTCGATTTTCATATCATGCCAGATATTGCCACTGATGGCACTTACACTATTACGGATTGCGAATACTACATCACGGATAAGGGTAGTGCTGGCAATACCACGGTTACTATTGCTAGCGGCGTAATTGCTGCGGGCGCTTTTTCAGCTACGACTACACACGTTAACGCCCAAACCATTGCCAGTGGCACCGATGATCAAGATGCAAGTGGCACGCTTACGATAGCCACGGCAGCGATCCCGGCGTCGGCAAATAACAATGTTTTGCGCATGCTGGTAGTCCTTGCAACGAACGCTTTGACGACTGCCGGCGATTCCTTAACCGTTGTGCTCAAGCTAAAGCGCACGAACGGATTGCGGAGCTAACATGGCGATGGGATACAAACCGAAGTTCAAGCCTGGCTATAACCCGGGCGAGGGCATGGGCTCTGCTGGACATCCCCAAGCGCAGTCTACAGGAAATGTTGGTGCTCCCACAACGTATGCATCAATTCAAACTGGCCTTACAGCACAGCAAGGGCCCCAGCCGGTAAAAGCAACCGATATAACACCACAACAGACTAGTGTACCAGTGCAAGCACCTCAGATTAATCCCGTGGGGGGGCTTAGCTCGGGAGAACGTGGTACGATGCCTAGTGCTGGTGACGCCGGTGCTGGTGCTAGTGGCGGTGGGTTAGACCCGGAGCTAGATGCTCTGTATCAAGATATCTTTAAAGAGCATCAGAATAGCTGGGGCGATACAGAAAAGGGCATCAACGCACAGACCGCGATGAATCAGCGCCGGTCGGCTGAGATCAACGCCAATATGGGTCGGTCTATTGGTGGTGGCTTCATGGGTATGGCGGCTCAGACACAACTTAGTGGCCAGCAAAGTATGATGGGGGCACGCCAGACATGGGCAGATCGTGGTCGTCAATTGCAGCTTGGTTATTTGGATCGGCAATTAGAAGAAAAGCATCGCACTGAAGATTTTGAGCGGGACGTGGCAGGTCAGGGTCAAGAGGCGCCTAACTTAACGAATAATCCTGAACAGTCGGCTGCGGATTTGGCTGCTGCAAAAGCTAAAGAGCGTAGTCAAAATACAGGCGATGCTGCGAAGCAATTTGATACGCAAGCTCCAGGAGCAACGCAAAAGGCAATCTCGGGGTTGGATCCTGCTAGTCAAGGTAAAGCAAAGCAGTGGGCTTACTCGCAATATGTAAGCACGGGGCGCTGGCCCAGTGAAAATGAAATACTTGCTGTGGTAGGTAAATAAATGGCTGATTATGCACAGAGACGCGAAGTTGCCCTCGGGCGCTTGCGTGAGTTAGTTGCTGCGCGTCAACGTTGGGACGATCGGAAATACCAGGATATGCAGGCTAACGAACAACGGCTTAAAGACGAGGCGTATCAGCAAGAGCGTGCCGATAACAAGAATTGGTTAGACGAAGCCGCTTCAGGCGCTAGAATGGGTGCCGCAGCCGGAGGTCCCTGGGGTGCTCTTGTTGGTGGTATCGCCGGCACTGGTATGGGAATGAAAAAGGCCTACGATCAACGCCGCGAGGAAGGCCAAAGCGGGTGGGATTCCGCAACTAGGACAGCCTTTGATACGCCAGGGGGATCTCTTAAGCTGAACAAAGGTAATATGGGCGATATGGCTCAAGCGTATGGCTCGTCAAAAGCATATAACGATCAAGAGAAGGCTCGCAAAAGCGGTTTGCAAGAAGCTAAGTGGGAATCTAAGGGCTTTGGTAGTGATTGGGCAGCTAGGGGCAACGCGCTGAATCCTGGTCAACAGGGTGGTACATATGACCCGGGCTATACTTCAAGCTCACAAAATATTGACATTGAAGGTGGCTCTAAAGGTTATGCAGCTAGCATGCCAAATTATGGTCAAGGCGACCAAACGGTGCCTGATGCATGGTCTGAAGACGAAGAAACGCCGGTGTATTACGGGCCACGCAAAAAGACCTCTTCATACGATCCTTATGGCGGGCGCTAAATGGGTTCTATTGGAAGCACGTTATACGTAGCGCTTTTGCGTGCACATGAGCTTGAGCGCCAGCGCAAAAAGGAACAGGCGCAGTATGACGATCAGCGTTATGACAAATCGATGGAGCAATTGAATGCTACACACGCTTTGTCTGAAACGGCAAAGAACGCTGAGTTTGAGCGCAAGCTAAAGATGGCTCAAATGCTTGGCCAAAGTGCGGGCAAAACCGGACGCGACAAGCCTGTTGGTTTGGGTAACTCCGCCGCGCAAGAGTGGTCAAATGCTGCTTATGTTGGCGGCGAAGCTACCCGTGAGCTTGATCAGCAAAAGCGTGCCCGTGAGCTTGAAGATCAACGCATGCGTGGTCAAACGTCAATGGAAGATCGTATTGTCGGCTTGTCAAACAATCCGTGGAACGATCCTACTGAAGAGGCTGATGCTTTGGTGCCTGGCATTGTGAATCGGCGTATACCCGGCGCTAATGTGACGGGGCCATTGGTTAATCGAATGACGCCGCCAATGAAACCGGTAGGTGGTGGTCGTAACGATCCTGTGATGACTCTACGCAAAGAGTTTAGCGGGCGACCAAATCAAAAAGAGTATAATGCCGCGCAATCGCAGGTTCAAGCAATTCAAACGGCTGCTAATGATGGTGCGGGCGATCTTACTGTAATCATGGGCTTTGCACGTATTACACAGCCGGGTTCGCGCGGTGTTACCGATGCTGACTTTACAAACTTTGCTGCGGCAGGTGGTGCCGGGTCCAAGATTCAATCTTTGATTACCTATTGGCTTGAGAATCAGCGGTTACCGCCTGGTGTACGTCAACAGATGCAACAAGAATCTATGCGACATTTTAACGCTAAGAAGCAAGCCGCACAGAAAGAAGCAATTTGGTATCAAAGAGATATTATTGGCCCAGATATGTCACCAGAGCAAATCATTCCGCCAAGTTTGCGCGGACAAGAAGAGCAGCCCACTACAGGTGGCGCAACGCATCCCCTTGATGATCTCTTAGGTGAATAATGGCTACGCCGGCTGAAAGAGCAGAATTTGATAGGATGGTCGCTTCTGGCACTAAACCAGAAGAGGCGGCTATGCTTATCAAGCAAATGCGTCAACAGCAACCACAACAGCTAAACACGACCAGTTCTGGTGATGCTATTGCGGGCGGCTTGTCTAATCCGTTTAATCTTGGCGGGCCGATTGCTGGAATCAAAAACGTAGTGCTTGGGCAATCTGCTGATTCTGAATCTTCGTTGTTTGACGATATCTCGCAGCGCTATAAAGCCGGCAAAGAATCATTTGATACGGATTGGGCCCGGGCAAATCAGGATCACCCGTTTGTTGCCGGCTTGGCCCAGGGCGCGGTGAGTGCGCCAATGTTAGGTGCAGCTCCCTTTAGTATTGCTGGGGCTGGCGGCGGCGTAAACGCGGCGGCTGCGGGTGCTCAGTATGGCCTAGCTAGTGCGGCGGGTAAAATTGTGTCGAATCCCGATATGGGCGCACAAGCAGCTTTGGACGAAGTAAACACTGAGACTAGCCTGGGAGCTGTAACGGGCCCTATTGCTGAGTACGGTATATCTAAGCCCCTTGGATGGCTTGGTCGAAAAGCTATGAGTGCCGTAACGCCAACAGCTAGTGGCGCCGAGGCACTTTCGCGAGGTATTGATCCGTCGAAGCTATCGCAAATTGGCGCAAATCGCACGGTTGGTGCACAGCTTGAGCGCACTGGTGAGCTTGAAGCAAAGTACCCCATGAAGTTCTTGGCTAGCCAGGCAACGGGCGATCCCGAAGCCGCATTAGCCGAGGATGTTGCACAAGGTTTAAAGGAGCCTGCGCGTAATCTTGCTGGTATGAAAGCTCAACAGGGCAAAGACGTTGAAACGACGCTTCAAATGGTTGCCAAAGACATTGCTGCAAATCCAGATAAGCTAGGCAAGCAAGCCGTTATCGAAGAGGTAGCAGCACCGTTGCAAGAGCATATTGACAGCTTGTTTGCAAAACGCACGTCCGAAGCGACACAAGATTACCCAAAAGCGTGGAAGCTCCTTGGTACTAAAAAGCATAACACCACAAGCGCTATCAAGCCAATTACGACTGAGTTACAGGATCTCCCGGCGAATGCTACGTCTACAGCGGCAAGTCTAAAGCGTACACTTGATGCCCTTCATAGCGCAGATGAATCTGCGGTAGCGTCAACGGGTACGTCATCTATTTCTGGCGATTTGGTATACGGTGGTGAGGGTGCCACTAGAACGATTCCGGAAGCCTCGCTGAAAGACATTCGCATCGAACAAAAGTTCTGGGCTGACAAAGCGGCTGACTATTCTGTCGCAACCACGGCTGATCGATTGGCTACGGCACAAGAGCGGGCTCTTGCTCGTAGAATCTCTACGTCGCTGCAAACAGTGTTGGACAAAGCAGCCGACGAAGGTTCAGGCCCGGCTTTTGATGCCTTTCGCGCTGCTAACGCTCGTTACAAGGCAAATTCGCAAGCGATTGACGATGCTGCACCAGAGATTGTCAATATGCTTCTTAAAAAGAGCGAAACGGATACAGCCGATTCGCTTACAAGCAAGCTGTTGAATCCCACGATTACTACGGAGCAAACTCGTGGCGTCATGGGCATCTTGAATAAAGTTGCTCCAGACGCGGCACAGAACTTGCGCGGGCAGATTATCTTAGAGATGGGCACCAAACACGGGGCGGCTGAGCTTGGGACAACACTGGGCGCTAATAAGCAGAGCATCTTTAAAGCTACGCCGGCTTATGAGTTCTACCTCAAAAATGCGTCTAAGCTCGAAGCGATCTATGAAGGCGACCAAAAATCTCAGTTGGCGCTACGTGACGTAGGCGATATCCTTGAGCGCCTTGGATCTTCACCAACAGGTGTTGCAAACGCCCCAGGGGCACTGTCGGCTGCGGCTACGGCTACGGCATCTAGTCAGGGCGGTATCACCGGGCGCAACGTGCTCTCTACCGTTAAGGCCGTGCTCACGAATGAGCGTATCATGGCCAAAGCGGTATCGACGCCTGAAGGCGTAGCGTTGCTTAACAAGCTTTTGCGCACGGCTAAGCCTGGATACAATTTAACTGATGCTATGGCGCGTAGCCTTATGGACGAAGCGGCTCAATTGGGTTGGACCGAAGCGGCACCAGAGATTCGTGCCGGCGCCCGGCGCCTTGCACAGGACTAGCAACTAAGCTATGAATATGATAGGATATAACTATGTCTGCTCGATTTAATAATCCAGTTACACTTCAGCCTGACCAGGTTGGTTTAAATCTTGTGGTGCTTACCACAGAACGCACGTCTAATACCCTTTCGGCCGATGGGCGCGAACAGCTTACGATGAACGTAAACCTTTCTACGTGGGCGGCGGCTACTACCGTTAGCTTAGCAGTGGACGTTAGCGAAAACGGTACGACTTGGTTCCCTATGCAAAGCGAATCGATTGCAGCTGGTATCGCCACGTTGACTCCGCTTATTTGGCGCCAGGCGGTTAGTGCCGCGGAATTATGGTCGATTAACACACCGATCGGTGCCAAGTTTTTCCGAATTAGAATCACAAGCGCTGCCGGTACTACAGACGCCGCTAGTGTAACTGTTCGCCTCTCTAACCTTGGTAACGGCTAATGGCTTTTTCTGACAGACAAGAAAACGGCTTGCCCCTTAGTGGTGGTACCGTTAGCGGCCCCGTTGCCGCTGATACCTATACCGCGGATGCTGCCGTTGCCGTAGCGACTAATGTAGATGATACTGTTACGCTTGATAATAACGGTATTCGCGGAGGTGTACGAACTACCGATGTTGCTCCGCAAGGGTTGATGGTGCGGCCACAACAGGCGTTTCCAGGCGGGACGCAAACTGCGGCAAATCTTGTTTTGGCTGGTGGCCAAGATGAAACTATCATCACCATTGTTGATTATTCAACTTTGGGTATTGGCGAATCCGTTATCATCACGACGGTTGATAGTAACGGAACTTCCACAGCCGGGGCAACGCATACCTTTACGGTTCGTGCTGCCGCAGCGGCTAATGAGTTTGTTGCCGAAACTAGTCATGCTGTAACGGCTACTAATTTAGCGGCATGTATCAATACGGCAGCTATTGGCGTTACTGCCGTTGCTGTTTCTGCTGTTGTGCATCTTACGCTTGATCCTAACATTGCTAGCGTTACGATGACCGAAACGCTAACGGGTGGTACAGTCTCAACCGGAACGGCTGGTCTTGTGGTTGCGGACAGCTTGGGCCTTACGCTTAGTCGTGGCGGTCTTGCTGCTAACACGGTCGAGTTGAAATCAATTGGGTTTGCTGGGCAAGCCGCTGTTGTAACAACCGCAGGCGGCTCCACTTATGGGAGCCTTTGGCTTGATACAGCGGCGTTAGCCCCGTCAGGTACTTCTGCTTCGTTACAATGTACACGACTCAACGGTTTTATTTATGGTACCGGGGGTACGTTTATTTTAACCGCAGGTACTATGACAGGCGCAACTAGTGGCTTTGTGCGCACCATGTGGACCAAGTTTGTGTGGACCAACGCGATGGTTACGGCGCTTGGTGCGGCTACTACAGGCAACGTTGCTGTTTGTACCTTGCCGGCTAGAACTATTGTCAAGCGGTGCCTTGTAGTTATCTCAACTGCGGCTGGTGGCGTTACTACTCTTACTGTTAGTGTCGGGCGCACTGCCGCAGCTTATATTGACTTCCTAACGGCGCAGGACGCTAAGACGGCAACAACGACGGCGCCCTATGGCGTAACGCAAGCGCAGATTGGTGCGGACCTTAAGGGTACGGCCGGTGTTGGTCTCATGGATGCACTACCGAGCTATAGCGGAACAACGGTTGTTAACGCCCAATTTATTAGCACCGTTGAAAATCTTTCGGCTACTACGACATCGACTGGTATTGTTTTTCTTGAAACGGAATTGCTACCCTAAATGTCGCGCACAAGCAATAACTGGCTCCTAGGTGTTGCTACGGTGCTTGTGACTGCACTTGTTATAGGTATTGGCACGACGCTTGCAAGTGATCATGATAAGATCACGCGCTTTGAAGAAGCGTTACCACGTATCGAAGCTAAGATAGATGAGATAACTTCTCGGTTGCCAAAACCCTAACTTGGAGTTAGTATAAACTATCATGAGCGAATTTCAAGAGATTCTTCAGTGGGGCATCACTGCCTTTAAAGTGCTTGCGGGCTTTGGACCGTTAGGCGCCGCATCGTTGTGTTTGATGCTGGCGATTCGTTTTTACCAAACTGATAGTATTCAGCAAATGCTTCCTACTCGGATGCGCTGGTCTAACCTCAGCCAATTGGCTAAGCTATTGATTCCGGTGGGTGGTTCCCTCCTCGCCGCCTTGCTGGCAATGCTTGGTGGGGCCAGCGCATCCCTTATTCTTCCTTTGGCTGGTGTGGTTGCAGTAGGCTCGATTGCAGGCCACCACGCGACTAAGGCGCTTGGATCTGCCATGTATAACGCCGAAGTAAAAAAGAATCCCTTCTACGAGCCTTCGCCGTTTAGGGCAATATCTTCGATCGTTGTGCCTTTGCCTAAGATCCAGGATCTTTTGCACGATAAAACGCCCTAACATGCTGTTTGCAATAGACAAAGCGCTTTCGCCAACGAAGCATAAGCGGCGTAAGATAGACGATATCAACTACGTTGTTGTACATCGTACGATTGGCGCGACCATTGACGAGTCTATTGCAGAGTTCAAAAAGGTCGAGAAGTTTGAGGCCGGGTGGTACACTGGAGGTATCTACCCGTATCACTTCTTTTTGCCTTTGTACGGCGATCCTGTGCAGTGCTTGCCCCTTACATGTGTGGCGCCGGCAGCGCTGCGCACGCTGAATCAGCAGGGCATTCACGTTGCATTGGCGGGTGATTTTCGCAAGCAAGCGCCTGGTGGAGGCCAGTTGATCAAGCTAAAGCACCTTGTAACATCGCTTAACAACGCATTCAACGGTGACTTAGAGATCATTGGACATACCGAAACTCCGTTGGCCCATCTTGAAGGCAGCAAAGATCCATCTAAAGTATGCCCAGGGGCGTACTTGGACCTGAATGATGTACGCCTTTACGCTATGTTGCACCAATCAAATCTTTGTGAACTAGCACCTATAGATGGCTTAAAGCGTGCAGGATACATAGTGTAATATGGCTAACGATCCTCGAAACGAGCGCTTTCTCATGTTACTGGAATCCCGGCGTGGCCAATATCAGCCGCAAATGCAACAGCAATCTGAGCAGAATGCTTCAGATGTTCAAGGCGACTTGGACGCTTTATTTGAAACGACGGGTAATTCGCAGACGAGTGAAACGCAATCTACGCAGCGCAAGCAGCGCCCCAATTCAGTTAAACGATTAGCTGCGGAGCTAATGCAGAAGCGCCGGGCGTATCAAGATCGCTTAGCCAAAGCTATAGTTACTTCTTCGATCATAGGCAAGCGATCAGAGGGTTTAATAGAGATTCCACCTAGCCTGAAAGTGACTTTGCCCAAGGGCCAAATGGCGTATGGCATCGATCCACACCGGCTAACGCCAGAAGACATTGAGGCGCTGAAGTCAGAAATCTAAGTACCTTGAGGAGGTCTGTTGTCGCAACCTAAAATTCTGATGCTAGATATCGAGACGGCGCCCCTCACGGCGTATCTCTGGGATATCTATAAGCCCCATGTCTCTGTAGATCAAATCATTACACCTACATCGGTGCTGTGCTTTGCGGCCAAATGGTACGGCGACCCACAGATGATGTATCATTGGTCCGATAAGCAAACAGGGCCTCAGTTTAACAAGATGATCAAAGCGGCACACAAGCTGCTTTGTGACGCGGACGCCCTTGTGCACTACAACGGTGTTTTCTTTGACGTACCGCGTCTAAATCAGGAGTTTATCAAGCTTGGGTTGCCTCCACCGCCGCCTATTGCACAGATAGACCTTTTAAAGGTTGTGCGGCAGAAGTTTGGTCTGGTTAGTAACAAGCTCGCGTTCGTTGGGCCATATCTCAAGATTGGCGAAAAGGTCAAGAATGCTGGTTGGGATCTTTGGAAGGGCTGCTTAACAGGCGATGCGTCGTCTTGGCTTGATATGGAGCGCTACAACAAGCAAGATGTGCTGTTGCTTGAGAAGCTCTATAAGAAGCTGTTGCCGTGGATTGACGGGCACCCAAACCTAAATCTCTACGTACCCGGAGAGAAACCTGTGTGCCCCAATTGTGGCAGCGCCGACGTACAAAGGCGCGGTGTTCAAGTGGCACTGACGTATGTCTATGCACGCTTCTGTTGCAATCGCTGTCATCGTTGGAGCCGTGAGCGTACGCGATCAAAGACTGAACCTGTTGCGTCACGTCGATGAACAAGCGTAAAAAGAAAACACGAGCGAACGACGATCTTTACGAAGAGCTGCTTAAACTCAAGCAACTAAGTGTAGCATCGTTTGCAATGAATGCCGATGGATCGTGGTCTGTTACGTTCGTGGACCCGAAGCCTAAAGACGAGTTAGCCACACGAGTAGGCTTCTCAGTAGGCGACCCAGAAGTTGATGAAGACTAAAGCGTCTGAATAGGTGCGTCAGGCTGATCTGGAAAGCCTGGACAAGGCACCGCGCTTCCCTGAAATGCCAGCGGGGTTTTACCACGCGGGTCGTTACAAAGCAATGCACAGCTTTCTTCGCTTGTGTAGAGACAACACTGCACAGGCGTATCACTGTAAATCTGCTGGCACCCGTAGATACGCATAGCGCCGTTTTCAATAGTCGGTGGTGCCTGCGGAAAGAAGCATGTGTAGCCTTCTTTGACCGGGGGCAGCATAGGCGGTGGCGGCGGCATAGCCTCGGCACTAATTACAATAACAGTTACAGCAAACGTAACAAACAACGGTAAGATACTAAAAACGTACTTCACAAAAGCTCCATTAGTCAGTAGAAGTCCAGTCGGGCAAAGTGCGTTGCGACGGGCTTGTCCAGCGTCTATTCCATGCGGCGATACAGGCATCTTTAGAACCATAAGGCCCGGTAGCGCATTCTATTCGAGAGCACTCAACCCAAAAATCACTGTTGTTAGTCCGTATAGCAGCAATGCCGCCGCAAAATGGGCATGGTAAAAGCTTGTTCAAGCAATAGGCTCCATGTCTCTGTAGTTTGTGCCAAAGCCAGATTCAGTTTTAAGCGTGATCGTACGCCCGCCGAGAGTAATTGTGCGCTCCATGGCTTTACGTTGTAAGGCTACAAGGTGTTTTGGGTCAGGCCCCTGAGTCACAAGCTCGTCATGCACAGATAATAGCAACTGCTCTGTAGACCAATCTAGAGCTGCATCAAGTTCCAATGTGGCGTCGTTGACTATTTTGGCGCCGTTAGCCTGCATCGGGAAGTTCAAAGCCTTCGTTGGATCTATGTCGTCGTCGTAAAAGTATTGGCGCAGACCCGAAAGCTCTGCTTCGACATACTTACGCTGTTGGCATTCTTTGAGGTGCTGTACGCGCCAGTCGTACACTCGGTGTCGGGCACTAAACCACGTGTCGATAATCTGTTTGATCTCTTGGAGCTTAATGCCGGGTGACTTTGGTAGCATCAACCGCCACACGGTTTCAGCGCCAGCGCCATAGTTAAGCCCCAAGATCACAGACTTAAACAGCTTGTAGCGCTTGTCATGCTTAGTCATAGTGGGGCACTTGTAGACCACTTTAGCTGTTTCGAGATACCCAGACAAGCCTCTATTGTACCACTCTATAATTTGTTCGTCACCTGAAAGTAGACCCATGATGATCAGCTCAAGGCTCGACATATCGGTCTTTACAAAGAATTTCCCTTCGTCTGCAATGAGCATGTTGCGCATGATCTCAGGCAGGTTTTGCATGTTGGGGCCTTTGGAGGCCCACCGGAGCGTCTTAGTGCCCCAGCTCTTCCACTCGGCATGTAGGCGCCCGTCATCAAAGATAGGCAAACCGTCTACATAGCGGCTCTTTAAAGTGGCCTTCTCTCGGTAGCTAAGTATCTGCCGTGCAGCTTCACCAGGTAGCGATTGTGCCTGCGCAATCGAGAGCAGGGCGTCATCGTCAAGGCACGGCTGACCCTCTTCAGTGTAGCTCGTAGGGATCAAGCCAAAGCGGCCGAAGAATAAGCGCCGAAGGTCCGAGTGACTACCAATCGCGCCAAGGCGATACGGCCCTATATAAACGTGGCTACGTGTCTTGAGGGTCTTACCTCGTACGACATGCTTAAATGGCACGAGACGTTCAAAGGCTTGGACATAACTGGCAAGGGTTGTTTCGAGGTGTTTACGGTGCTCTTCAACAGCGGCACGATCAATGCGTACACCAATCTTGCGCATACGCATCGTAAGGTCCGAAAGAGCAAGTTGTTGCTCATAGATTTCACGACCCCGAAAGACTTGATGCATTTAGCGTTTTGATGCAGCCTTTTTGGCCGGGACATATCTAGTCAAGGACGGTTTACAGATGATGTCTCTGTGCTGGCTCAATTGGTATTCTGCCTGCTTCCGCGTAAGATGAACGGTTTGATCGTCTTGACACGTCACCACCCACACGTCGCTCCGCACTTTCTTTGTAGTCATAAAGTACCTTCCAAAAATGGTTCAAGTTGATCTTTCAATATTCGCTGCATCCAAGCGTCGCATGCATTGTATTTACAAAGGTCTTCTATTGGTTTTGTTACAAACATAGCTAATCCACGGTCTTCTGCCTCGACTTTGAAGAGGGTTTTCCAGCGCGGCGCGTCGAAAAATACGCTAGCAACAAACCCAAGATCATGAGGCAAGAGAGAAGAAACGACAACATGAGCCAAAAGAGTATCAAAAACAACCCCATTTACGACCCACTCCCAATCTCTGAGACCAAGCAAATCGTGTTGCCCATTGTGCATTACCTTTACGTTGCTAGACGCAAGTATCTTACTTAGTATGCCCATTTCTTCAGTAGGATTCAACTCCGTAGGTACTGAAACAGCTAAGGTATCTATAGCGACGCCGATACAACGGATCCGCGCGTGCGCAACAGGATCACCCATGTTTTCAATATCGACCCCAATAGGCTGATTTGATTGAAGAATCTCCTCTAATGCTGATATCATTTCAGCACCCGGCGTTACCACGATCTTCGGCCACACCCACGGCTTTGATGGATACAGCGCACGCTTTAAATCGATCTTGAATACCTCTTTGTAGTGCGGTGCTCGTAGTACGAAGGCCGGGTGCAGTGATGGCATGACTGCAAAACGCCCACTCTGAAGAGGCGCACCGCGCCAAGAAAAAATCTTGTCACGACTACAAGGCTTATTGAACGGCCCTGTCGGATCCGTCAAAGTAAACGCCGCTTTACCACCGAATGCTGCTATGGATGTAGCCTTTACTAACTCTAGTTCCGCGTCAAGGCGTGGGCGGCAACACAATAAAGCTTGCTTCCACTGGAGATCGCTAAACTTCTTTGGTGGGCGGCAAAGCAAGGCGTTCGTAACGTGCATAGCACTGCGGCTACTACCAAGAGCAACTAGCTGCCGGTCTAAGAACCACCCAGACGCGCCAACAAAGGGGCGTCCTTGTATGACCTCCTCTTTGCCGGGCGCTTCACCGCAAACAATCATGGAGGCATTGGCGTTAACTTGGGGCAGAACAGGAGTGTAACCATTTAAAGGACACTCGTCACACTTAGCGCCGAGTGTGCGGGCATCAACACAGGAGTTAACGCTGGGCAGCTTCACAGAATCGGTACAGTTGGCGCCGCGTCAACACTTGGTGCAGGCTCCGCGTTTTCTTGTTCATCTTTGCGCTCCGTGAGTTGCATCTTGCCGCGCTTTGTCACACAGGCACAAAGCAGGGGGGTCTTAGTCTCTTCACGCTTAGGCTTACCGTCTACGATGACATACTTGCTGTAACTGCAATAGTAGCCAACAAAGCCAGTCCCGTAACAATGCCGGCATCCTTGCTTAGCCGGATGGGCCAAGCGCTCGTTACGCTTATGCGTAGGCGGGCGCATCGATATCTTGCCACAAGCGGTGTGAAGATACTTCGTAAGATGATTACGCCACACTAGGGCTTTGCGTTGCAACATTTGCGTACTTTCCCTTTTCGTCGTATTCAAACGTTTTCTTGAAATAGATCCCTTGGAAATACATAACGATTCCCTCGGGATTCATATAGCCGGGTGCTGCTTGCGATCCAGAAGCCTTTAGCTCTGCCATGACGCGACCAATTGCTACCGTGTCAAAAGGCCCGTTGTAAAGGATCGGTACGACCGAACAACACGCTGGCGGCGTGCACTCAGTCCAGCGCTTAGCGTTAAACAACGAAAAGCGCTTGTCAGCAACGCCATAACCACGCTGAATCTTGCCGCCCCACCACTCACCGTAATGGCGCCCAATGGCCAACCCCGTAAGCAGCGCATGCTCGTTCGTGCGTGCCCACGCAGCAAAGCCAAAGTTATCGGCCTCTGGTGTCAGCCAGCGCGTGCGACTACCAACAAGCATCTTGCCTTCAGGCGTGATACAAATCTGCGCGTTAGTGCCGTCAATCTTTTCGGTAATCATGCACTCACGCGACAAGCGCGTAATCTTTGGAAACGGCTCAAAAATCTCTAAAGGGTTTATAATCTCTTCAACATCTTCAATATAAGGTTGCTCAAGTGGTCCCTCTTGAATTTCCATAGTATCTCCTCTTTCGTTTGGTGCCGGTTTACTCTGAACTCCGGCAAAGTCGCGCTGTTAGCTCGCGCTTAGCAGGCCAGTGCTAGACTTGGCCTAGCTTCACAAATAGTGTGGTACTCTCACCACAGTCAAGCCTAGTCACAGCTCGGCTTTCAGCCCAAAAAGCTTCTTTGGCTCTTTGGTCTCTAACTTTCGTTAAGCGATGCTCTGATCGATAAGTCAAGCCTGGTCTTAAAGGTGTCGGCTTTCACCATCATGTTATGCACGTTAGGACCCATGATGCACTTTTCTCAAACTAAACCGTAAACTTGTCCGTCACAACGCTAACCTCAGTCGGCGGCGCATCAACCGACCAAACCTTGTACGCATCAAGGTTGATATACGAAGAGTTACCGTCCTTGCCAGTATCTTCAACAGGCTGGGCGATAAACACTTCTTCCAGAAGCGCCTCAGGATTCTTCCAGTAGTGCTGAATACGCTCACGAATCTGCCCGCAAATCTTTTCGCGGCAAGCCTCGTTATCTTCCTTCGTGGCAAGCGTCTCAGATCCCGTACCGCCATCCGTCACCCAGCTCGTGCCAACCTTCTTGGGAAAGCTCGGAAACGTCTCGGGGTACAAAGCATTCAAAAACTTGTGCCACTGGCTGAGCGTATTCGGCGCGACCTTCTCATACTTCAGGTTAGTAGCGCCGGGATTCTTCCACGGAGCCGTAAGACGCAGCCGACTACCCGGATATACGGGCTTGTTGGCAGCATTCAGCGGGCGCACGCCAAGGATCATCTGGAACGAACCGGTCTTTTCGCTGATCTCGCGCTCAACCTCCTTTACAACGAAGCGCATTGCAACATCCGTGCGAAGCTCTGGGTAGCTCGCATCCTTCCTAGTATCTTCCGCCGTAAAGCTCGGAAGCTCCGCAGGAATCGTCATCTTTGTATCAGTCACTTAGTCTTCTCCTTCGTCGAAGTCTTAGACTTCTTTGGTTTGAAATATGTAGTGATCGTTCTAGCGAATGTCAAGAGCTGCTTCTTACTAAACACATCATATGATGCAACGCTAAGGCCCATTCTGTAGCAATCATCACCACCGCATTCCTTGCACTTACGAATCTTCACTTTACATCTCCTTTCACCAACCGCATCAAGCGATACAAATTTGGCGCTTCTTTGTTTTGAAAGCAACGGTAGCGATTCTTGTACTCGAACTTGCCTTGATACCCATTTGGGTAGATGGCGTAATCAGGCGCCCTATTGCCAAGCTTCTCAGCTATAATAGGCATGATCGTAGAGCATTGGCTACGAATGAAATTCTTAGTCTGCCCACTAAGATCCATGGAGATGCTGAAGTCGCCCGGTGTTTCCGTTGCCAGCGATCGATTAACAGCCGACTCCTTAAACTCCCCATCGTCTTTAAATTGAGACTTGGCTTTGCTGTGGCAGTTGAAGATTGTCATACACGACAAACCGCGTAGCGTCTTAAGCGTTTGGCCATGTTCGGCCAACACCGTTTGATACAGGCCAAACTTGGAGCCAAACTTCGGCTGAAGATCAGCTACCGTATACGTATCAAGCGACGTGAACGTATCGATAGCTAGCGTGTGAATCTTGTAGTGATCTACAAAAGCCGGGATCATGTCGATCCCTTCGCGAATTGCCGCGATCGTAGTACGATTAGAAAAGTTCAGCGTAGGCACGTCAAGGTTGCACGCGCGCAAAGAGGCTACGCCATCACGATCAAACTGGACAATACCAATCCCTGATAGCTTCGTTACAGTCTTTGCTGGCAACTTGTCCGGAAAGTCAGCAGACGCGCTAGCAATAGCTGTGGTCTTACCGTGACCGCTCGGGCCGTACAAGACCCACCAGGCATCATTACCAGGATCCATGGAACTAGATACCATTTGGGTGATATCAAAGTTCACTGCGGGTGCTGCAATTACATCTGCGATCTTAGCCACGGGGTTTGACTCCTAAGAGATAATGTAAACAACAACCGCAAAAAACTATACCGGCCCAAGCATAATAGCCATACCACAGGGCCAAGCCAATAGTAAACGCGCCCAGCCTGTAAACAAAAAAGTTAAATCGTCGCATTAGTTACGAGCCTTCCACTTTTTATATTCAGCGTCATCTAGTTCAACCCAACCAGTATCTAGGTTGTTTCCAATGAGTGTATCTAGCGTGTCAGCGCAAGCAACCTTTATATCTTCAACTGAAGTATCATCTTTAAATTCTAGCAACTCTTCGTCTGGTTCTACACCAGTAACATTTTTGTCGAGATAAACAAGATATCGCCGCATTAAAACCCCTCTGCTTTGGCAATCGCGGCCGTCACCTCTGCTATGTCGCCCGGCGTGAGCGGCTCCCAGCCCACGGCCATGGCGGCAATCAGCTTGCACGCCGCGAGAAGGTCCGGCGCGGCGGCAATGAGGCGGGCGTCTGCATCATTCCACGTCGCGACGTGCGCTTCGTTTTTTGTGGTGGAACACTGGTCATCTACGCCAATTACTGTGGCGTTATCTGGCCCAAACAGACGAAGCTCACCGTATTTATTATTACGCCACTCCCACGGACCAGGCGTGTGCTTCTCTTCGCACATTTTTAACTCCTCTCGTTGAGCATAGCGTCAGCGACGCGGTATGCCCACTCGGCGATCTCGATCGCGTTTCTCTCATCGCGCATGTTGGCGGGCGACGTGTGATGACCTACGAAAGCCGTCAGCGCCTGCCCGGCGAAGTAATCACGTAGGCTCATGCCGGGTAGCGCCTCGAGCACGCCGTGTACATCACTCCAAGCGAGCGGGGCCGGAAACGCCTGGCCGCTGTTGTTGCTCTCGCTCATTTTTAGCTCCTCTTGCACACACCACTCGTAAGGTGTGGGCAGAAACGGTTATAGTCTTTGCATCCATAGGCCACGCCAAAGCAAGCGTTGCTCTTCTCGAGCGCCTTAGCATTGGTAATCATTGAGCGTACGGCGCGCTGTTGATACTCATCAGGTGGCGTAACTAAAAATTGCCGAAACTTAACTTCCTTTGTTGAGATAATCTCGTCAACAATCATGCCAAGGGCCTGATCTGTCGGATGGCACGCATTGTAAACCATTTGATACGCCGCGAACTGCATGGAGTTAAAATGCACTAGCTGAGCATCGCCGTCAGCTTTGCCCTTGGTCTTGCGGTCGTAAAGATACACACCGGGCTTAATGTAACCAAGATCCGTATGTTTTGCAATACGTTCAGATGACTCGGTCGTAACTTCGATCACCCGGTCGATACGCACTGTAAATGGCGTTACACCCATTACGGACTCAACAAGCACCTCTTGGCCCTGCCCCACAGGGTATTGCTCTTCTACAGCAATAACATTGCCCCACCAGTTAACGCCTGGAAAGCGCTTAATATACGCCTCCCATAAACGGCGCGCTTCTGACACGGCATCGCCCCAATTAACATCAGACACTTGAATCACGGCCGGGTTAGCACAAACACCGCCGTAATACAACTCGTCCATTTGATGCACGATCGTACCAACGGGTGCCGCGCCTTCGGTGCGTTCAGGCATAGTACCCGCAAGCTCTACGTCCAAAGCCGCCTTACGTGGGCACTTAATCACTTGGCTATAGTAACTAATACCTGACCCGGAGCTGCCGTGTCTAGGTAAAGGCAAAACAGGTAGTGCAGTAGTCATAGGTGATATTCATCCTCATCTAAAGCCATCGCGGCTTCGGTTATGCCAGCTAAGAATGTGGCGTCGTCTAGTTGCAACAAACCTTCGAGTTTGCTGCCAACCAAGCCTGTTTCAGCGATTGGGTTGATTGCTTTAAACTTCTCTTCAAGCCGAGTAGCAATGATTTCGTCGATTGTACCAGGCACCATAGCAAACCACATCGCAGAAGGCACCATGCTATCTAACCTCGAAAAGCGCAAGAGCAATTGCTCCATTACGCCGGGCGACCAATGAAATTCCGCACAGATCGCTTGCGAAAACTTAGTAAGGGAGATACCCAACCCAAGGCTTTGAATCGTGCCAACAAGGATAGCCGAATCAGAGGCTTTAGCTCCATCTATCAACGCTAGCCGCTTGTCCACAGGTATGTCTCCATCTACGTGCACAATCTTTTCGAGCGGTAGTTTCGCCTGCAACGCCCTTACATAGGCGTCTGCTACGGCCTTATGATGCGTCAAAACGGCAACGTGGGACGTGGTTTCTTTAGCGTTAACAACCCACTCGACTACATGAGTTAGCTTAGCGTTTGCGGCGTACTCTAGTGCGCTTTCGATAGACTTGGCATCTCTACCGACTTTCCAATCAAACTTTTCTACTTCGATCCTTAGCAGGTTGATATCAAACGCAGGGAGATATTGTGCCACGTCTTTGCGCGTTACGCGCGTTGACAAAGCAGACAAGCGATATGCTAACTCCTCCGCATGCTCTTCTCGAATGCCAACGAACTTAGCTCTGGTCTCACCAGTTTGCTCGTTGATGACCTTTAAAGTCTTGTTCTGATACCGATGCTGAAAGGCATACTTATTGCCAAAGCGCCCAGGCCAAAGAAGATCAATCGGATTATGGATATCACCAAGATCATTGGGCGCTAGCGTACCTGTCAACCCAAGCACAAACGCTTGTGGGTTTTTAGCAAGTAACTCACGCACCTGCTGTGATCGCACAGCCTTGGCGTTTTTGTAGATATGAATTTCATCGAGCACGATCAGCTCGAAGTCTATGCTAGTAATCTCCCCAACAAGATCAGCCGACACAATTTGAACCGACGCACGATGCGCTAGAAACAACTCCTCAGTTTGTGCCTTTGTCAGATTTTTACGAAAGCCAAAGCGATGAATGCCAATGTGCGTTTTATACTGATAAAACTTTGTAAAAGCCTTTTCCCAATCTAAACGCACCATAGCCGGGCAAACAACTAAAGTTTTTGGGGGCGTCCGGTGCTGATTCATAAACTCGCACGTCCCGACACTCTTGCCACAACCCATTTCCCAATTTAGGATGTAGCGCCGTGTTGGATTCAACACGGGGGCAATACCAGCTATTTGTGGAGGATACAGACTCATCTTTTAGTCTTTGCCTCCGCCGCCCGCGCCGCCTCCGCCGCCGCCCGCGCAGCCCACTCCGCCACCTCCGCCACATCCGCCTCCGCCGCCCGCGCCGCCGCCTCCGCCGCATTCACTTCCTCTAGGGTATCCATCTTTTTACCTCGTAGCCAAGTTGTTGTGCAAACGCTGACACCCTATTTACCATTTCAATAGGTAGCTGCCAACATTTAGTTGCCGCAACGTACTGCCGCCCCGGGATTGATTTGATATAATCACGTACCTTCTCAAACTTGTCGTCCCACGCAAAGTTTGAAAACGATAGCGTAACAAACCACGGTTGATCACTTGGCACTACATGCATAGTAGGCGCTAGCTTCATACCCAGAAATCTCTACACTCTTTTGCACACGACGGGCACAAAACCGGGGCAGGTCCATCATCGCCCGGATCTACTACTTGCCAACGTAGCGATCGTGCACAGCACCAATCACAACAGCGCCACCCAAAGAAATCAAGAAGCTTAGACAGCATTTAAAGCACCTGATCAATGTAGCGTTGCAAATACCAAACGGCCTTCTGCAAGTCCTCTTTTGTTTTCGTTGGGTCCTTTCGACCCGCACGCGCCACGTACTTCACCACACAAGCCAAATGATACGGTAACTTCCACGCTTCTATAGCATCGATCACTTCGATTTTAGAAAACGTGTAGTGGCTTGGATGATTTACAGTATCGCCAGCAAGCGCCACATCTTCGTCTACCATGAGCATTCTCCGTAAATATCTTCAAGGGTTAACTTGTCCGTAAGCGCTAACACATAGCGTTCAGGTAATGCGGCTTCGTACATCACAGAACGGCTATCTTCGTTATGAGGCAAGCCAGCTACGTGCCCCAGCTCATGACGCACAACGCGCTGAGGTGCACGTGGATTACCAGGATCAGGCACCAAACGAATCGTGGCCGTTTGTGCGTGGCGTGATGTAGACCCCAAGTTACCGTTTGTTTCCCAATAGGGCAATATAACAACTACACCAGCGCCAGCCAACGAAATATCTTCGGTAAACCGCACATTGCATTGGTTTTCGTTCCACCACGCTATGGCGTTAACAACATCGCCATGCCACTGAAGCATGCTGTCATCGGTAATTATAAGCAATGGCATCTCTTTTATATCCCACGACCATAAACCTGGAGCACACGAGCAAAGAACTAAAAGGCTAAAATGTTTTAACATTACGTATGCGCCCCCGCCGCATAATCTGCCGGATTATTTGAAATACAACTACAGCGTAAACAAAACCAAGCACCCTTGTAAATAACCCATTTATGCTTACATCGCATCCGCCGCCGCCTCCTCCGCCGCCCACGCCGCCGCCGCCGCCGCCCACGCCGCCTCCTCCGCCGCCTCCGCCGCCTCCGCCGCATCCGCCGCCCCCGCCGCCTCCGCCGCCCACGTTGCCGCCCGCGCCGCCCATTCTGCATTAGTCACTTGCATGCCTCCTTGCCATACTCGATGTTAGCACGAGCATATACCATTGGCGCCTTATGAAACGCTGATAGAGCCATGCTATGCAAAATTTGCTGTGGCACGTCTAACTCAGTTGCTCTTAGGATCTCCACCTGCGTTATTAGATCCTTCTCCGCTTCCTGTATCTTTGCATACGCTAGTTCCAGATTCATTAGGCACCTCCGCATTAAACTTGGTTTGCAAATCCTGCAAGCGATTTTCAATAGGCATTAACGCCCTATCAAGCAATTCTTGATATGCCACAACATCAACAATCGATACAAACTCCACCATAGTTTTTACAAACATGACGTAGATGTTTATATCAAACGAATAATCCATTAGCGTGATAGCTTGTTTAAGCATTGCTTGGTTATACTGCAAAGTAGAATCCTTGGTGCCCACTCGGCTAACATAGACACCAATTTGCTTCATTGTACGTTGCAATTGATTCGCGGTGACAATCAGCAGCTCCAAATCGTAGACGATCTCATTCTTCATAAAAATCAGCTCCTCTTGTATTTTCGTTAACAACATCTTCGTGTTTCGTCTTTTTACAAAGCACACAATGCTTATCTAAAAGAGTTTCACACGTTGGCCATTCTGCCCCGCATGTTTCACACCGGACAAACCCGTAGGGCAAAAACTTAGGATAGCGATAATCATGCATTTTGTGCCGCCGCCGCCTCCTCCGCCGCATCCGCCGCCCACGCCGCCTCCGCCGCCCACGTTGCCGCCGCCGCCGCCCACGCCGCCTCCGCCCGCACCGCCGCATCCGCCGCCTC
>ERZ1292632.1370-Hain-H43-01um-R2-1370-length-23922-cov-20_pt1 | contig 23922 bp, 34 predicted proteins | sample MGYA00564407_ERZ1292632 | MGnify/ENA primary metagenome ERZ1292632 (study PRJEB36523, sample SAMEA6512637) | groundwater metagenome | collected 2019-01-08 | study: AquaDiva: Metagenomics assemblies of 32 groundwater samples | reverse complement strand
TAAGGGTAAGCACCTTTATACTTCGCTTCCCATGTATTTTTTCTAGTTCTTCTAATTTCTTACCTATCTCTCATAGTGTTAATCCATTCAAAAACATTTCTGACATAATCCATCTTTGGGTGTTTTTGTATGATTTCATGTGGTAATTATAGCATTATGTTGCATTTCTTAAAAGTGGATAAGTGGGCTTGACCAATCTAACGGCTTGGAGTATCTTTGGTATATAAGGTAGTCGCTGGGTCACACGAGCATTGTCCAGAAATGGCTTACACGATGAGTCGGCACCTCTACCATATAAGCGAAGTGGATTGATGGGGGAGTTATGTATACAGGTTGAGTCTTGCAAGATTTGACTAAAACACTCCTCACTAACAGACCTAACCGAGATGTATCAACTCAAGGTTAGATGGGGTAAACGCATTAAGCGGGCGTGGCTGATAACTACGCTTCCCCACCAGTCCATTTCGGGTCGTAATCAACCAATATCATTTTATGAATATAACAAAAAAGAAACTGTCAGACGCTGGAAAACGAGGTGCACAAATCAAACACGCCACCCGCTACAAGATACTGACCGAGTTAAGGAAGTACGTTGACCCACTGCTTTATGTGCATTTGTACAAATGGCCCACATCTAATTTACAAACATTATTTGATGCCTACACAAAAAATAAAATTAAATAAGGGCCTATTCGCATTAGTTGATGATACTGACTACCCCAACCTAGTATTGTTTAAGTGGCATGTTGCGGGTCGAGGATATGTCATCAGAAATATAAACAAAGGGCAAGTTGGTAATACCAAGATGCACAGATTGATTATGAGAGTACCCGACGGACAGGGAATAGACCATATAAACGGCAATAAGTTAGATAATCGCAAAGAAAACTTGAGAGTTTGTACCCAGAGCCAGAATAGTGCGAACAAAACAAAACAGTCCAATAATACGTCAGGGTACAAAGGGGTCTATTGGGAAAATTGGACAAATAAGTGGAGGGCGAAAATAATGTTTGAGGGCAAGAATTATCCGATAGGCCGTTTCAGAACAATTCGAGAAGCAGTTATTGCCTACAATAATATGGCGATAAAGATACATAAGGAATTCGCTAAAATAAACCAAATAAACTAACCACTGAACATCTCAAAGTGTTGCTCAAGGGCTACCTATATCATGACTAACCAAACCAACCTAATAACCGCCATAACTTTTATCGCTATCATGATAATTGTGGCACTAATAATATGACCGAACCAATGAATCCAGACATTTACCAAAAGTTGCTAGACGACGAGGGTTTCATCAACGACTGCTGGAACTCTCACGATGTGTCCGACAAGATTGAAATCCTACAAAAAGCCGGTTGGAACTTAGACGTGGAGTGGCTTAAAAACCACAAGATTGAAAAACTGTCGGTGGAAGAAGAAATGGATGATGATAGCGACCAAGAACTATTACAAAGACCATAATGTATACTTTTAACGAAGCAAAACATATCCATGAACTAGACGGTAAACCCTTAATGGGAGTAACTACCGTCTTATCGGTTATCTCAAAGCCGATGTTAATTCAGTGGAGTGCCAATATGGCGGTGGACTATATTGAAGCAAAGTTTGATCACGAACTTGGACTTACCCCAGAATTATTAAAATTTGCTCGTGTCGCACACCGCACCAAGAAAGAAAAAGCTGGAACTTGGGGAACTGAAGTTCACGAAGCCATTGAAAACTGGATTAAGAAAGCCCCATCAATCGCACTACAACAAGAGAATCAGCAAGTAGTCTTTGACAAGTTCGTAGACTGGGCCACCAAGAACAACGTAGAGTTCCTAGAGAGCGAAAAGCACGTCTATTCACGAGAACATTGGATTGGTGGCATAGTGGATTTGGTCTTTATGATGGACGGCAAAAAGTACATTGGAGATATTAAAACTTCAAGTGGAATTTACAACGAAGCGTTCTTCCAAATGGGTGCGTACAATCTTTGCCTAGAGGATATGGGAGAACACAAGGACATTGAAGGTTACATTGTAATTAACTTGAAGAAGGACGGGACGATGGATTTGAAACGAGCCGATAACATGGAGATCAACAAACAGGCATTCAAGCACGCACTAGGACTACATCAAATAATTAACTCACTAAAATGAAAATACAAAAAATAACTAAAGCCCGTGGCGAGTTCGCCAAGAAAGGAATTGATATTAAGGACGGAGATTCGGTTGTGATTAAGAACGAAGGCGAATGGATTGAGGGACAGTTCGGTCAGCAGTGTGTCGTCAAGGTTGAAACCTCTAATGGAGAAAAGAACGTAAACTTCAATCAGACCTCATTGAACATTCTCCACGACGAGTTCGGAGACGATACCTCTAAATGGGTCGGCAAGAGTGTGCTTATCAAGGTTAAAAAGGATACAGTCGCTGGTAAGAAAGTAGATATTTATTACTTTGTAACTCCGAACTGGGTCTTTGACGAGTACCGAGAGCTTGTAAATAGTAAGAAGCAAGACGGGGAAATTCCAATCATAAATACTGACCAAGAAAACAGTGTTGATGACCAAAATTTGCCGTTCTAAATTATGGAAATCAACGAACACATAATCAGGATATTCGGGAAAGCCACTTTAACCCAGCCCCTTGATCTATCTCAAAGCTTCAAGCTTGAGGTAGATGGGGCGGTGACGGAGACTTCTGATACTGATAATCAAGATGGCACAGTAGACCGGACATATAAGTTCAAGCCCACGATTATCAGTGTCTTAAAGAGTAATGGCGAAGTAACCCGCACTAAAGACACCCGTTCTCGCTCGGTTCAAATGAGAGCCGTTATTACGAGGGAATGGCGAGAAGATGTGGCGGGTGAACTAACCGCCGAAGAATACTACGACAGACGAATGATGAATCTTATCGGACTAATAATTGATAAGAAGGTTTAACCCTCCAATGACCGAAACGATTAAACAACACATCCTCTCCTACCTATCCAAAGAAGGTGCTTCATGGGGCGGAAGTATTGAAAGGTATTGTTATGAGGTGACCGGTAGCAAGGGCGGTACGACATCAAGACGGCTTAGAGAGCTAGTGGAAGAAGGCAAGATTCAAGTCTGCTACAAGCAAGTGAATGGAAAAGGCCCGCACGTTTCTAGGTATAGAATAAAACAATTAAATTAAAAACAATGTACAAAATACCAGACAAACCATGTAGTAAGTGCGGTGGAGATACAAGTATTCACTTCGTCCCAAGTTCGGGGATGGATATTGAACCAACAGGAATGTTTAGAACCTGCTCACGTTGCGGATTTAAGGAACACATAAAATCCCTAGGCGAAAAAGAGAATCGGGAAAATGCTAAATTGCTTATTAAAGATTAAGAATAAAACAATGAAAGAAACACTAAAACAACAACTGGAAAGAGCAATCCAAGACAACGAGTGGAAAACTTCAAGAATCAATGAACTTTTGGGCAAGTTGGAAGCGTATGAACGAAAGGAAAAGGATAAAATGTTTAGATTAGAACAAGACCGAATTGATGCAGTAGACTCAAACAAGAACTTATTAGAAATTATCCGTTGGCAAATCAATCCCGAAACTGCCAAGTACCCATTTAGATCCGAAAAAGGACAAAGGGAGGACAGAGATAATCGCTAACCCCCTAAGACCTAATACTTAAATGAAAAATAAACAATGTTGTAAAAAATGTAATGCTGTATGGGCAAATGTAGTATGGTGTGATGACAAGCAATGCCCCTGCCACCTCCCCTCCATCAAAGGAACTGATAAAGGCGAGTTGCCTGAAGAATGGGAAAAGGAGTTTTTAGAAGTCATCACTTGTAATGCTCACCCTCAAAACTGCATATGCCTATTGTGTGAATATAAAGAAACAATTATAGATTATATCCGCTTCCTCCTCTCCAGAGAACTACCTCCAGCAATCGGGGTATCGCAGTGGAAAAAGATGGGATTGAAATATGGCTACTGGGCTTACTTTGAGAAGGAGGTTAAAAGTGATGCCGAGGTTGAGGTGATTGAGATGGTGGAAAAATTAAAACCAAGAATAGCAGGAAGTCTACACCAATCATATAATGACGGAAAAATGGATTTTGCTGACGATTTAATATCTAAACTAAAGAAATGAAAAACTTAGATTCAACTGGACTATTCTTTTTTGCAATATCAATAGCTTGTATTCCAACTATGATTGCTATACTTTGGAACTTGCTAAATTAATTAACCCCCTTAAAGGTAAATAAATAAAATGAAAATAAAAATATCATTCAAAGATCCAGACGCATTACACGATTGTATAGATACTGAATTAGAAGACCTTAAAATTGAAGGACTAAATGAGAAAGAATTAGAAGTAGTCCGAGAAAAGCGAAAAGAAGAAATTACTGACCTCTGTGCTAAATGGTTTGAATATGGAGAATATTTAGTCGTAGAAGTAGACACCGAGAAAGAAACTTGCGAAGTAATGCCAGTCCTCTAACCCCCCTAACACCTAAATTACTTAAAATGAAAAAGAAAATCAAGGAAAGAATTGAATACTGGAAAGAACATTTATTAACAAGCGGTTGGACTTCTGCTGAAAGTGGTCGGTGCTGTGATAAATGTGAGATGAGAGACGAGCATTTTGACGGACGAGCCGATGCTTTAAAATCAATCGTAGGTTGCCGTAACCCATTTCAATTAGTTGAAGTTTGCCAATGCCACTTAAAAACACGCCAAGCAATTCAAGGTAGGATTTTACAGGAACTTCTCGCTTTACTTGATTAAGACCCCTTTTATAGGAGTTACTTAAATGGGGGCTGTGGATAACAAGTTGCGCTGGATCGTAGAAGTGATATAATGAATTATGGAAAAAATCGTGAACAATACGCATAATAATTGTTGGCAACAGCCATCATATCGTATGGGTTCTCACGAGCCCTTCCAGCGGTATGGTGGCTTTTGCTTGTAATTATATGGCACAAAAAAGAATGTTCTCAAAACAAATAATAGACTCCGACGCCTTTTTAGATATGCCAGCAAGTTCTCAATTACTATATTTTCATTTAGTAATGAGGGCAGACGACGAGGGTTTTGTTGGCAACCCTAAAAAGATAATGAGAGAAGTTGGCATACAGGGCGATGATTTTAAGATACTGATAGCCAAAAGGTTTTTAATAACATTTGAAAGCGGTGTAATTGTTATTAAGCACTGGCTCATTCATAACACAATTCGGATGGACAGGTTCGCTCCTACGACATATCAGACAGAGAAAGAGATGATTGCTATCAAGAAGAACGGAGCTTATACAGAAAGTGAAAAAATAGATAGTAAGGAAATCTTAAAAATCGAAACACAAGCAAAGCCAGAGTGGTTATTAAAAAGAGGCAAAGCATATAAGGAAAGCGAACTGCCAGACAGTTTTTCTTATAAAATTAGACTAGCTTTTTTGGGGAAAGAATGCCCGATTTGTAAAGTTAAGATGCAAGGATACGAATTTTCAGATAATCAAAGGCCTACTATTCAACACAATAAACCAATATCTCAAGGCGGAAAACACGAATTGGGCAATATATCCGTCATTTGTAAGGGGTGTAATACCTCTACACAAGACGAAGAAACAGGGGAATTGAATAATAGTGAGGTTATTGAAGTATGGGACACAGTCGGCAACCAGTCGGCACCTCAAGTTAAGTTAAGTAAAGTTAAGTTAAGTAAAGATAGTATTGCGTCGGCTAAAGCCTCCGCCCCATTTATCTTAGAGGAAGAAATAAAAAAACTTGAGGACTCTCCCCGCAGGTACTTAAATGTGATTGCTATGTACTTTAGTCTTCGGGGGACGGCGTTTGATAATCTGGCACAATATAACGTTGCGCTGAGACGGCACATGAGACCCGCCAAACAACTAGAGCCATTTACTGATGAGCAGTTAAGACAAGCGAGCGATAAAGCAAAAAAAGAATATCCCGAGTGGACGCTGGAAACTTTAATTAAAATACTAACCAAATAAATATGGCAAGAATACAACTTGAACAACCAAAACAAAAAGACCCGTTTGATTTAGATAACCCAGAAGTTCGCCGACAAGTTCGGGAACTCCAGAAGGAATTGGAAAAAATAAAAAAAGACCCCGAAAAATCCATCCATGCTTTTGAATGGTACTGCATGAATAAAGGATATTTTTATAGGGCGGAAATAACAAAAAAAGAGTTTCAAGGTAGAACTCACTTGATACCTATTCCGTATAAGATGCAAGGAAAAATCTGGGAAGCGTGGAGATTGAGAGACGCCCTTAAAATACTACTTGCCAAAGAACGTTTCGCTAAAAGTATCAATGAACCACCAATTCAAGATGACTTTGTCTATTCTTAAGTGGTGTCGGAAGAAGAACGCCTCCCATGCTGGACTAAGAACCCTATTAAACAAAATAAAAAATGATAACCAAAGGAATGATGAGCAGTAAAACATCAGAGTGGGAAACACCCCAAGAGTTGTTTAGTAAGTTAGATGACGAGTTTAAGTTTGATTTAGACGTTTGTGCCACCCATGAAAATGCAAAGTGTATGAACTACTTTTGGAAAGACGTAGATGGACTAAAGGCTCAATGGTCAAAAAGAAATTGGATGAACCCCCCCTACGGGAGAGAGATCGGAAAATGGGTTAAAAAAGCTAGTGAGAATCCTTTAACTGTATGCTTATTGCCAGCTCGCACTGACACAAAATGGTTTCACGAGTATATTTATGGGAAAGCCGAGATAAGATTTTTAAAAGGAAGAATTAAATTTAGCAATAAAGGTCCAGCACCATTCCCGAGTATGCTTGTAATTTTTGAAAACCCTCCTGGCCAAGATTAAACAAGAGATGAAATGATCCAAGACACCCTCTTCTAGTTATCCTGTGGACAAATGGTATTTGACACCGATATCGGATAGGAGTATAATGGACAGTAGATAGGATAAGGCGACAGTCATTGGTCGCACATTAAAAAATGATAGTGGACTTCCCAGAATTTCCTCTGACAAAAGTATTTGTTGGTGGATGTATCGCAAGAGGAGAAGGTTCTAGTTTCCGAGCTTCGGCTCATGCTCATAATTCCAAGACAGATAAACATTTTGGAACTACCTGTATACGAAGCAAGAAGCCAGACACGCTCCGACTTCCGAATGGTGAGCCGAGTAATCTTATGAAGCATGAGTATGCTCATATCCTTTGCCCGAATGAAGGCCATACTAGAAAGTATTGGACTGTGTTGGCGAAGATAGGCGGATTCATGGAACGGGAAGATTATTTCGGACACAAGGCAAAGGACTTTCTTAAAATGAGAGTCAAGTGGGAACAGGTAAGCTCGCAGGTTGCAAACAACACCTTAGAGCTTTAGGTCATTGCTAGTGGCCCCGATATGTTCAATGACCGTATCGGGACTACTGTGGAGTAACTTAAACAAAAATGAAAGAACCAATCCTAATTAGATTAGAACCCGCCGAAAAGAAATGGCTTTTAGAAATGAAGAAGTTTTACGAGAAACGTCCTAGTTGGATGCCCAAAGACAAAATCTCTTTATCTGAACTAATCCGACAGTTGATAAATAGGTCAAAAAAGAAATGAATAGAGAGATAAAAAAGACCGACCATTAAGGTCGGGACAAAAAGCCATAGGTGCTTGTTTCATTACGGTACTCTGTGAGAGACCGCCTATTATTTTCAGTCTATCATACTATGATACAACTTGTCAACAGTTGACGCTAGATTTATTAGGTAAATAGTGGTAAAATATATACAATGAGCGGAAAAGCAAATCACAATGCAGAAAAGAAAAAACGGGACAAGTGGAACAAACAACACCCCGGGGGCCGTAAGGCATACAGTAATGCCCGCAAGGGTCGCCATCGGCACGTTAAAAAAGAAAGCTGATAGAAGCTTACAAGACCATTTTAGACGAATAAAAACAAAATGCGAAATATGCGGAAAACCATATCAAGTCGCTCACCATTTTATAACAAAGGCATCAAGCAATTACTTGCGTTACGAGGAAAAGAATTTAATCTTTATTTGTCGATCCTGCCACACCAAGATACATTTATCGCAAGATCCCGTAATCATCGCAAAGATAGTCCAATTACGAGGCAAGAAATGGCTCGCTTGGGTAGAATCGCACAGGCATTTGAGAAAAGCCGACAAGAGAGAAGAAATAATGGCAATCTCCGTATATTATAATGACTATTAAATGGGAACGTAGAACAACCCCCAAGAAGTCTCAAGCCACAATAGATGGCACACTTAATATGGCTCGAATATCTAAATATGGAATCCAACAAGAATGCTCCAATTGTTGCAAAAGGTATAACGAGCATTTAGATGTTTGCCCACATTGCAAAACGATAAATATGGATGTTTGGGAACAAAAACACTATGCCAAGAACAAATTACCACCACACATAGGAGACGAAGAATAAGATTAGCAAGGCACACATGGGCAAACTGGTTAGTATTGAAGCCAGACTTAATATGAGTAAAAGCCATATCGGATTAGATAATCATCGGAGGGGCAAGGTGGTATCCTTGGAGACGAGATTGAAAATGAGAAATGCCAATTTTCCACAGTCAAGAATGGGGAACAATAAATTGGCTTGTCTTAAAATTTGAAGTAGAACAAAATACTAAAGTCGCAGTAGGGGCATTAAAATCACTAACTAATTCAGGAATTATTTAAAATGATGGTTGATTAAAATTAGGGGGTGGGGAAAAGAGAAGAGGAATGACGATTCTAAACTCTCTCCCGAACGCTCCCTAAGTTTAGCCAGTCATCAAAGAGAGTTAAATAGAGGGAAAAAGATATGAAAAATAAAATTTTAATTACCGGTTCAAAAGGATTCGTAGCCCGACAACTTATTCCGCTTTTAGGTCAGAAATATGAAGTTGTGGGAATTACCGAAGATGTTTTAGATGTTGAGAAGCTAAGACCATATTTCAAGGATGCAGATTTTGTAATTCATCTGGCTGTAAAAAAAGACGACGGTAATGAATGTTATAAAATAGTTATTGAAGGTACGAAAAATGTGGCTTCTCTTTGCCAGGAATATGGTTGCAAGTTAGTAAACTTTAGTTCGGAATGTGCTGGAACAAACCCCAACTCTCCTTATGCGGTTGGCAAAATGGAAGCTGAAAAGTTTTTAGGAAAATATGTAGATAATGGATTGAAAGCGATTAGCCTAAGACCTTGTGGTATTGTTGACCAAAATTGGTTTGATAGTTCGGGGAATAAGTTGAATATCTTTCGGGGACGTAGTTATCCTATTGGCCGACTTTGTAAGAATATTGAAAAGATAATTGAGAATTATGACTTTAAAAATTATAAAGTTTATAAAACATACTTGCCGTTTGCAAAGATGCTTTACTTAATGGGCAGGGTTTATAGAGCAATAAAAAGAAGAATATGATAAATAAACTAATGGACTTTCTAATTTTGTTCGCAATGCTTGTTTATCTTTGGCTAGTATATTCGGGGCTTCGATGGTTGTTTCGCTGAAACATACTCGCCAGAGTCATAGTTTGTTCCGATTGCTTTTTGTGTGGGTTCATTTTTAATCTCAATCGTATTAGTTCCGCCACTTATTATTTTTCCCAATAGGTTATCTTTGTCAGCTAATACTTTTCGGAACATATCGGCCGGTTGAGAGAGTCCAACATTAGTAGGAATGCTTATCCCAATATTTTTGCTTAAAACGCTTAGAAACGGCTTGATTCGTTCGCTAAGGGGATTATCTACGGTTGGGGGATTTACTTGCGTCTCCGTTTGATTTTGGGGCTTCTGGAACGCACCAAAAGAGGGGGTTAGGAGTTCTTTAGTATCTTGCAGGACTTTTCTAAATAGGTCGGCTGGGTTCATGTTGACAGATATTTAATTATTTGCTATATTCTAAATAAACTTTTAGTTATGGATTCATCTCAAAAAATCGGTTTAATAATTGCTGGATTAGTTCTATCTTTGTATTTTTGGCAAGTGTTTTTACATGGAAGGAAGTTTAGGTAGTCCAGGCGGAGTTGGTAATAACTTTTCAAATGAGGGCAATTCAGGAAGTCCCAGCGGAGTTTTAAATTTTTTTGCTTTGGGTTCGGCTTTCTTTTCTTGTAGAGTTCCCCTTATAAGTTGTTCCGTTTGAGCTGAACCAGGAATACCCAACAAAGCCCCGGTTGATCCGGCGAATTCCGTGAATCCTCGTAATTTTGCCGATGGGCTTTTTGAAATAATGGTTCGATTAAGCCCGCTTATCACTCCTTTTGGAGCATCCAAAATCGGAAACATCTCCCCATCATACATAGCCATACTTACTCCAGTTCCAAGAAAGGGAACATTGCCAGTCATTTCATAAATAAAACTTTTGGCCAAATCTTCTGAAATTTGATCTTCATCTTCCTTGCCTGTGATAAAGTCCTGAATTTTGTTTACTCCAAGGCGAATTCCTGAAGCGGCAATCGCAGACATTATAATTGCCGTAAATATGGGTATGGCTTTTCTTGGGTCTTTGGTTTTAATTCCCGCCCTGATTGCATCATGCCTAATACGAGACCAGCGGGTTAATAAGAAATTTTGAAATTGAAGCATCGCTCTGTCTAAAGACCTATTGCCAGTTAATGTCCCACGAGATACTGCCAATGGAACATCCTTAAAAGCGCCTGATGACTGGGTTCGTCTGACTGCAAGCTGGGCATATTCTAATGCTTCTTTGTTGTATGGTTTAGTTAAGTCAATCGCCAATCCCAATTCATCCATTTTTCTGATATAAGCTCCGTTCGCAATCATTCCGGCGGTTACTTGGTCTAACTTTTGCATAGGAATAAATCCTTTTCTTTGAATCTCTTGAAAGAAATTATCATCAGTCAATTCTCTTAAAGCAAATTCACCACCCATACGATCTGAAATTTCAGGCATTTTCCCGATAAAAGTTCTCCATTCTTTAGAAGTAGCAAAAGAATTGACTCCTCGCATTGTATAGGGAACTCCTATGAATCCGGCGCCATCTATAAGAGACGTAGGCTGGATTGCGATAGTGCTTAATTTTAATCCCAAAATACCAGTTCCCACATTTTTTCTAAGAGTATCTAAAATAGCAATCTGTGAAGCTCCGGCCGCGCCACCTTTTCGGGCAATCACATCTACCCATTCTCTGACCATGAGTTGCCCGACATCTCCCACTGACTCGACATATTTAGGAGAAGCCGCTATCTCTCCAAGCATTTTGGTAGTTTCACCCAGTTCCAATAAATAAGATGTGTTATCGGTATGTTTTAAGAATACATCCAAAGCGTTTATTTTAATCTTTTGTTCACCTGGGCCAACGCGAGATTTAGTGAATCCAACCTCAACATTCTTAGTTGGCGCACCATATTGTTCTGGCCCAACAGCTCCAAATCTTTCAAATACTTCCACATCATCCATCACTTTCCAATCAGTCATAAATGAGAAATAGTTATTTACTTTATTTACGGGTTTGTTATAAACTCTTTTCATTGTGTCTTGAATTTCAGGAAATTGACTATCAAAAGTTTTTCGCATTAAATCTAAAACTTCTTGTTCCCCTTTTGTAAGTTTCACCACGTCAATCTCGGCCTGCGAAAATCCAGTATTGACCAATTTTTCAATTCCACCATCCTGTTCTCGTGCCGCTACTATACCCATTCGTTCAAAATTTGTGTCATCTAATCCGTGTTTGGTAGCTAATTCAATTACAGAATTTTGCAATGTATCTCTTCGTGTAATGTATCTTCCATATCCAGCATCTACCCGTCCTTTGAAAAACCTAAAATTTGCACCACTATAAGTTGCCTTACCACCGTCAAGCAAGTCAAAAATCACATCCATAGGAGAAATGGCTTTGTCTATTCTGGCCGCTTCATTCATGGTGCTGAAAACTGTATTCTTAAATTTTTGAGTAAAAGTAAGCCGTTCGCCTATTTCTGGTTTGATTAAGGGAATGTTTTTAATAGGTTCAGCTCCTTGTTCGGCCACTTCAGTAATTATCTTTTCTTTTTGTATATTCCAAAGATTTTCTCTAACACGAAGTTTTGCTCTACCCATTTCTTCAAGAAGTTCTATTTCAGCTAACGCTCCTTTTAATTCATTAATTGTAAGTTGGTCGAAAGGTTTTCTGTTTAAAGTTTCAAGTGCCTGTAAAACCTTGCGGGGCATCTCAACATCATTTCCCTTGGCTAATTCTCTTTGTAAAAATTCCCTAGTTTCTTTTAGTCGTTTAATCGTATCTTCTCTGTGTCCTTTCAGTTCAAAATCACTTATAACTTCCTTAATTTTTTTCTGGTAATCAATGGCGATAGAAGACGAATCAGCAATCTGTTTCTGAATTTTTAATATCTCATTTCGGATAGTTTTCTTTTCTACATCTTCTGCCCACCTGCTTACTCTGGAAAATGCCTTGACAAGATCTCTGGGAGTCTTGGAGTCCCTTACCATTACCAACGCCTTGCCTCTGTCGGCAATATCCAAGTTCTCTTTTACAAAAGTAACAATATCATTCTTAATATCTTGGGATACTTCTGATGCGGTGCGAAGTTTATCTGTTATTGACTTTCTTGTAGTGGCAACTGCCACCTTGACCTCTCTTGTTTTTTGTCTTGCCTCGGCTTTAGCAAACCTACCCAATGCTTTAATATCTTCTTTCTTGACGGCTTTAGCCGTTCTTGCTTCTGCTCTGATTTGGGCTTTTAGTAGTTGCGGTTCAGTTTTAGTTACTTTCTTTACTTCAGGAGCAAGTCCCACTTTAGCCAATCCTCGTCTTCCTGGAACACCTGGAATTTGTGGCAATCCTTCTGGGATAGGAAGTTGTTTCGTTTTGCTCGCCACTTGATTCCATATATCGGTGAGTTGGGATTTGGTTTTCGGGTTGACTATATCAAAAGTAGTTTTTGCTCCGCCACCTTTAACTCTTATATCCCCTCCTCTGGGATTTTCTAAAGTACCTTTCTCTACTAATTTACTTAGTGCACCTTGACTATCTACAGTTTGTAGAGGAATTTCAATAGTTTTAATACCTCGTTGGGCTAGGTCATTGACTGCATTTTCATAAACTCCGTGCCCTTTCTCCTTTGCAAAAGCATCATATATTCTGATTATATCTCCTTGAATTTCCCCTGACAAAGAACCACCAAAAGAATCTTTAAAAGTATAATCCTTTGGCCTTACTCCCTTCACAAAATCCTCTGCATTCTTATACTTTCTAGCTTCTTGAGCGAGGGGTTCTAGTTCTTTTGAGATAATACCCGCTTTTGGTGCTATCGCCTCACCGGGGGCAGTTTTAAGCGTTTGACGTTGTGCTACTGGAGTATATGCTTTAGGAACTACCTTTGTTGATTGCTGGGTTTTGGCAATTGATTCAAGTCCTGCCTTAATGTCGTCTGCTTTGGTAAGTCCAGCAAATTTTATAGACGCTTCTGGTATTAAATCTTCAGCCACACCTATTGTCCTTAAAATCTTGGCAGTATTTTCTGCTTTGTTAGCAACTCTTAATGCCTTAACTACATCGTCTACGTTTCCACCAAAAGGCAGAAAGTCCAATCCGGTAATTCCAAGTATAAAAAAACTTGATGCAGCTTTAGCGGCCGGACCTTCAAAACCCAACTTTTGGGCTATTTCCGTTCCAGCTTGGATTCTTTTATCCAAAGAGGGGATTGCTTCCTCTCCGAATAAGAATCGTGCCGTTTTTTCTAATCCTGGGACTTTGGCAAAATCAGATGGAGCAAGTTGTTCTATTTTTGGCTTACCCAATAATCTATCCAATCGACTTGAAATTTCCACACCGATACTGGCTGGTTGTCTTATGGTTTCTCTGGCAAAAGTTTTAGCCATCTGACCATAACTTTTAGCAACATCTGTTAGGGGAGTCACTTGAGTAGAAGAAGCTTCTGATACCCTTGGTGCTTCAAAATCAACCAACTGGTCTGTAGATGGAATAGAAAACTTTGAAACTGGTATTATTTGATTCCTTTGTTCTACCGAAGTATATCCGGTTTTCTTTTGAGTTGTTCTTTGAGTTACTGGTGTGTACATAATTATTCAGCCATACCTGCCTGTTTGTATTGCTCATAAAGCAAGCCTGCGTATTTCTTTTTGGCGGAGGAAGAGTTTAAGTAATTTTCAATTTCAGTATCACGCTTTAACCAGAAACTTGCGAACCCAGCATCTTTGGCAAATTCAATTAGTTCGTCGCGGGTATAATTTTCTTTCAATCCGTCTTGGGCGACCTTCTGTGTAACAGTTGCTTTGATTTGTTCACGGGTTACTTTCTGTTTTACTCCATAGACATCTTGGATGGCTTTCTTTTGTTCCTCTTCATCTATCCCCTCCAATACTGCGTCTAGCCCGAACTGACTCACATCATTTTGAATTTGGGATATTTCTGAAGAAGAAAATCCTGCACTTAGCAATGCCATCTTGTTGGTTGATGTTAGTTTTATCGTGTTGTCCCCACCACCCCCACTTGCCAACTGCTCCTTTCTTGCTATGTCTGCGATATCCCCCGCCACCTCTCTTTTATAGGCATCACTCTTGAGCCACGCAGCTTGTGCCTCACCATAAGAAAAACCCCCCATTGCTAAATCCGCTGGTGTTACTCCCAAAAATGCATCAGGAGCTTTACTCATCCACTCTAATACTTGGTCTTGTTCCTTTTTCTCAAGGTCAACAACTGGTTTGTTTAGTTTTTCATACAGGTCATATGCTTTAACTATATTATCAAAATAGTTTTTTTCTTTGGTTGCTGCTGTATCCTCAATATCCTTTGCGGTCGTTAGGAGCGACTGTGCCAATTTGAAGTCCGAATCCTCAAATGCTCTTTGACTTTGCTGAATTACTGAAGTTTTTTGACTTAATAAAGTCGCCTGCTCTCTTCGGTGTTGCTGTTCCATTTTCTCAAGTTGTTCGACTTCGCTGGAAAATACAAATCCTTTATTGTATGTCTTATCAGTTCGAATTTTTTTTTCCTCTAATTGTGCTTCAGTAAGCTCCTCTTTTCCTAATTTATATTCTTCTTCTATACGAGCTAAATCTTCTTTCTGGCGAGTATCGAGTGTTGCTTGTCTTTTTTTAATGTCTTCTAAAAGTGTCTTGGTTGTTTCACTTACACCCGTAGTTGGTTGTGAAACCAATCCTGATATGAAACTCTGAATATCACTCCCCACCTTCTTTGTTGCCGCTTTTTCTTTTCCACTATCTGAAATCACTCCACCTCCGTCAGCTTTGGTATCGAATGGAAGTTCGGGAGCTTGTTGTGGGATATTTACAAGTTGGTCAACTATTCCTAACTTTTGTGCCTGTGCAAATGATACATAATTCCCTTGTGCATCATAGACATCGTTTCCTTTGCGAGTGTAGTCAATTATGTTTGATTGTGGTTTACCGTCAGGACCAGTAGAACCTGTTGGGACTTTGGTTAGACCGGTTCCAGAAGTTCCGATAGGATTTGTCCCGCCTGAGCCAATTGCTCTTAATCCGTTAGGATTATTTCTACTATCAACCATGCCCGTTGTAGAAATATTAGTCTTTGTGTCATAACTCACTCCTGATGGAACGCTTGGACTTCCAAATTTAACATCACCAACTGAATATGTTGTATCTGCCCTAAGATTTGGATTTAATTTCTGTAGTTCTTCGACTGATGTTCCTCTTTCCTGTGCTAACTGTGATAATGTTCCTCCGAGTAGTTTTGCCATATATTAGTCATTCCATGACCATGATGGGTCATTATTAAAGTTTTTATAGGATTGCTCGACCAGCAATGCCTCTGACGGATACTGAAGTTTATATCTTGCTTTTGCTATTTCATATGCCTTCTCGTAATTTTGTGCGTCTTCAAAATTCTTTAAATCAACCGCTAAAATCTGCTTCGTCTTCAATACCATCAACTCATATTCTAAATTTTCTGCGTTAAGAATGTCAGTTGTGGCTGTCGATTCCTCCAAAAATGTCCCCGAAGAAGATTGCCAAGGAAATTTTGTATAATAGAGAACCTGATGTGGCTTGCCTCTCCTTGCGACAATGTAATCAATTCTCCAATCTGTGTTAGAAGCTGGTCCTGTTCCTGCCCCTACGAATCCGAGTTCCACATAATCTATGTTGTCCATGTCTACTGTTCCCGTTTCGGTTGAACCTGCGAAGTCAAATCGGAGTAGATTAAGCCCTGCGTAAAAAGATAGGTTCTCGTTAGTTACTGTCTTGCTCTGACGGAAATAAGCAGTCGAAGAACTACCGATTTTTAGATTGACGCTTGAGAGTCCGGTGGCAGACGGGATGTACACTATCACAAACACCGAACCGCCTGTTTCAAAGTCAGAGAGGTCAACAGCATCAAATCCAGAGAGAACAGCCGAAGCCGCAGTCCATGAAGTAGCCATGTCAAAGTTTAACGAAGCGTCTCCGTGAACATAGAAGTCGGTGTCCAAGGTAAGATTAGAAGCATTGCCTGATACAGCCCATGTTCCGCTATCGGGCGTGAGGTCTTCGCAGTCATCAACTACAACTTCTCTATCCGATGCTTCTCTTGTTTCGGCACTTATTCTTAGTTTCTTGAGCCAATCCGTGTCCTCGATAGATACGAGGTTCTTATTATAGGTTTTGTGTCGGTCAAAATACTCGGTGGTTACCATATTAAACTTATCTCTTTCCTGACGACCCTCAATTCGTCGGACATCTATCAGACCCCATTCTTTAATGTCTGCTGGGGCTTGATAATCATATTGTCCTTCGTTTAGTCCTGGCGAAAGGTACGCCATTCTTTTTGTCGACCTTAAATCTATGTCGTTTACAACGTATCGTGCTGCCCGATTGACGAGGCGAGTTATGTTAGTTACCGAACCCGCATCTCGTGCTACGTCATCCCTCAAGTCTTGTTGTGTTTGTATTCCAGCCATATGTTTATTTTAGTTTGTTTATAAACCGCTAATGATAGTTGAGGCACTTTGACCCATCGGAATATCTTTCATATTTATTCCGAACAATGCCGTCACTGTCACGTTTCTTAAATTGGTTAATGTTCCACTTGGTCTTAACGCAACTACGTCACCCGGATTTAGCTGACTCCCTGCAAAAACCGTTGTTGACCCTTTCAGTTGAAGCCGATTTGCTTGATAAGATAAACTGAATGTTGACACAAGCATTGATGACCCTGAGCCCTTAGCTGTCCCTTCTGTCAACTTTTCTACTGTTAGCGTTCCTCCCGCAGAAGCTGTTGTGTGTCTTTCACGGGCTTCTAGTAGGAAACATTTTACATTTGGGCAGTAGAATACTGGGTAAAAATTACTATCTTCTGCATCTATGTAAGGAACTGTGACTGATACTTCGTAGGTTATGTAATCGTTCAGCGTTCTCAAAAGTATTGGCGGACTTCCTGGAATTTCTACATTCAGTAGGGGATTAAATTCTATACCTTCTCCTTGTATTAAATTGTTTATTTCTTCAGCCATATTTATTTGTACACATTTTGGTCGCTTCTTATTGGTTTGCCCCAGATTTCAATTCTACGGATGGACGCTCCTTTATTTACAATCTGTATGTCGGAAAGGTCTTCAAATACTGCGATTGACGAAGCTGACTGGGCGATTGGTGTCGGGTAGAATACATGACTCTTTTTTCCGCCTACTTGTGTAAAGCTGAATGGATTTCCTCCGTCCTTAGTGTCTTGAAGAACTGTATTATTTCCTTCATCGGTAGTTATTTTTAAATCAACACTCTGCCCCGAGGATAGTTTTTCCGAGAGAACTACTTTAGCAAAAGAGAACTCGTAAGGTTGTCTGAAGTCAATACCTGCTATAATTGCAGTCGAGATTTCAGTAGAAGCGACACTGTAAACGTATAACTTCGTGGCATTTGTTGAAATCCATAAAGGAACTGAAGTTGCAGATGTGCTACTGCCCATAAAAAGACCTCTGATTGTATCTCCGTTAGCTACGTCAGATGCTGGTAATGAATAAGCTGTAAATAAAACCTTTTTTGTGTGTGGACTTCTGCGACCATAACCTCTTACGTAACTACCAGCACCCTCACTAGCTCCTGAAGAAGTTGCCACTCCCCACAAGGCAATACCTCCCACCTTGGTTACAGCACCCGATGCAGGAACTGCTCCAAACAAACTCGTATTGTCTATGCCGGGTTGTAATAATCTTGGTCTAGAACCAACACTACAAGTCCAAGTTCCCGAAGAACCAAACACAAGAACTTCATCTTCCACACAAGCCACCCCACCAACAGAACTATCTTCAAAGTCCCAAATTCTTGTTAAGTCTTGCGATTTCATATTCCAAAAAGCCACGAAGCATCTGTTTCGTTCTAACACAGATGACGGAGAAACCGAGTTAGTATCACCAACAATAACTAGGTGTGTTCCGTCGTCGTCTAGTCCTCTTGTTACGACGCCTGTTTCAAAAGTAAGATAGGTTGATTGATTTCCACTAGTTCCTGTTACGCTTGTAATTCTGGCAACACTACTACCGTTTGTTACATAAAGATTTCTGTCTGGGGCTACTTTCATAACATGGGGAGCTGTGTTTATCCCAGAAAGAATTGTTGTCTGACTTGCTTGTAAAGGAATAACATTTGCGTAAACATTATCGTCACTAGCATAAACAGCACTTCCTTTGTATTTTGCTGCCCCCCTAACTGTGGTCATACCACTGATATTTGAGGAGACGTCAGACACAGAATTATTGGCGGCATTGATATCGTAGACTTTGGAAGAGTTTGCAAAAGCTATAATATGAGCCACTGTACCAGTAGAAGCACTGTATCCAATCATGGCTTCTATGTTTTGTGCGATAGTTGCACCAGAACCAACCTCTGATGGTGTCTTGCTTGGAATGTAAATCCCCACCTTTTGAAAAGGGTCAAAGTTGGTAGCTTTTTGGAACATCCCACCTACGGGTAAATATGGGTGAACTGATATACCCGAAAGCCACGATTCGCCTGATATTTCTATTATTCGCTTAGATTCACTCATAAATCAAATTTCTTGTTTAGTAACTTTTTTAATTCATTTTTCTTTGCTTCCTTTTGGTTCTTCTCTTTTTGTTGAACTTCCATTACTTGAATATCTCTCTTTAACTGTTGTCGGGCTTCGTCTAAATTAAAACCTTCCAAAGGAAAATCTTTTGTAAGCAAAATCTCGTTTCCTTTAGAAACTTCTATCCTTATCGTGTTGTCTATGTTTGTTATTTGGTATTTCATTAGAGTCTTATGTGTTCAATCGTCCAACCATGCAAAGCCATCGCGGCAACATTTGGGGCAAGTGTAACGGCAAAAACAAGATCGGCCGCAGTATTGATAGTGGTATTGTTGATGCCTCCAGCAGCAATAAACGCTGGGGTTGAGGTCAGTGTCATGCCATAACTTTGCCAGTATTGAGAACCGACGGCACCATCGTTATACATATCAAAATAAACAATGTTTGAGGTAGCCCCAAGTGTTACCTGAATAAGTGCTGTACCCCCAACTTTTAATCTGAATATACCATTATTACCGTCACAGCGCATGGTAAGTCTTACCCCTTCATTAGCGCCCAGTGTTCCCCCGGGAAGGGTGTAGCTAGTTGCTGTGGTTTCTGCCTCCCCACCGTTTACGCTGTATAGTGTCCAATCAATTAACAACGCCCTGATTCCACTAATCGTTGCCCAAATTGGATTTGCACTCGCACCCTGTGTTTTTAGGAATTGCCCCGAAGTTCCGGGAGCTAAACGAGCTCTGTCTGTGCCGTTGAAATACTCAATGTCACCCTGTGTGGTCATGCCCTGAAACTTGGCAGGACTCGTTCCATTAGAAGTCAGGGCTTGTCCATTTGTTCCCCCAGCAATTATCGTTGATGTTTCGACTCCAACCAAAACACTCGTGGCACGCCATTCTGTGCCGTTCCATTGTAGGACATCGTTTGTTTCGAGTGTTGTGATTGGCATTAAATCTTTCCCATTAGTCTCCCCTCATCGTTGGTAAAGTAGTTCTTGATGATGTACCCTAGTCCGCTTGAAATCGCTATCTGTAATACCTGATTCCAATCAACGGCAGTGTTGCCTGTAATTGACTGGTACACAAAAGTTAAAACACTTGCCAAGACCGCCACCACCAAACCCTTTACCGCGTCTCGCCAATTCAACTTAAATAAATTGCTCATTTTCGATATTTTAGATTATTATTGATTGATTCCCTTGTACGAAGGTCAACCGTTTTTCCTTTATAGAAAAACCTCTCCCACGCACGTTCCCAAATTCCCACGCAAACATTCGCCAATTTATAGTTCATCACCAATTCGGCCAAGTTGTCGTTGTATTTATCAGATATATCTTTTAAAGTCCAACCCAATCTACCTAACGCTTTCTTTAGTCTCAAAACCTCATTCCCCGTATCACCCAGTTTTAAGTCAGCATATAAAGCGTCCGGGTCAGCTTCGAGTATCTTCAAATCTATGGCTGTCCAAGCACTGAATAGTGGTTCGGGACTTTTCTCAAAGTAATAAAGGTCTTGTCCTTGTCCGTAAGAGTTCGGAGTCTTGAAGAATCGTTTTTTATCATCAGACATTCCATACTCTCCGAAATAAACCGCATGAGTTCCCCAGCCGGACACGAAGCCGTTATTTAAGAAAAGCATATCAGCCAGTTTCTCAAAATCCTGTGTTGAGATAGAAGCTACTATTCGGTTCTTGTAGAACTCGGCCTCCTTTGTATAAGGCGTAAAATCAAACTTGCGTGTCATTGTGGGTTCGTCTTGCGGAGAGGGAAGTGTAGATTCCTTATTAACTCCGTAATCCTTAGTTCTCATCATTACATCTCGGATATAAGAGCCAGTTCCAGGATAAGCTACTGGATTATAAAGAGAGAATGCTGATAGTTCGGTCTGCTCGCCAGTGTCCAGTTTCTGAAGAATCTGTTTATAGAGTGCGACAGATTGTCCAACACAACTAAACGTCGTTCCTTGATTCTTATAAGGCATATCAGCCCAGATATTCTTAATAACCGAATATCCTTCAGTGAATGAAGGTCTCTTGATAACTACTCCAGCCAAAATCTCTTCGGCTTTGTAGTCCTTTTTTGATGGCTTATCCTTCAAAAATCCTGAATTTTTTGGTAATTTGTTCATAATATTCTTACGAGTTGGAGTGGGTGAGCAGGTCTTCAACCCGCCATTATAGGATTTGCAGTCCTACGCCTTGAATCTTCAGCCACACCCACTCATAAAAATGCTATTTTCTTAATATTGAAACTTCTCCTGAATTTCAATAGAATTTGTGTATGAACGAGAAACACAATCTAACCAATCTTCATTGATACTTTTTTGGATTTCGCCCACCGGCAAATAGGGTGTCCAGTCACCACTAGGATTCCGAACTTCGTAGGGAAGCGTGCCTCCTGCATAGTCACTAGGTCTAGTTCCGAGTATTACGCCTCTTTGTATAAATTTCTGTTCCATAATTATTTAAGATAGACATTTAGTAATAAGAATACGAGGGCTATCAAATTGCTAATCAGCAACCATTGAATTTTATCCACTTTCGACTGGAGGTGGGGCAGATGATTTAACAGGATTTCCTCAATTTTAGTCTCAAGAGAGGTCAATCTATTTTCTATCTCTATGTTGCGATCTGTCATATACATTTATCGGATTTAAGTTTCTCGTTCAGCTTATCTATGATATTTTTTTCATTAACATCGGTTAGTATCCAGGTACCACATTTCTTAATTTCGATATCCACTACACTCTTCCAATTATCGGCCTCAACATCAGTTAGTAGTTTGATTTTACGGCCATCTACTTTAGCTGCTAGTTTGGTTTTTAATGCTGTATATTCAATGGTAGTTAGTGTTTTATCCCCGATCACAATTGATTCAATTCCACTGACAATGGGTTCCTCAACCACGGATTCAGTTTTGATACCGAAATAAAGAATCCCCAAAAGAAGACTGGTAAGGATTACTATAATTGGAATAATTGTTTTAACCATTGATTTATATTCACTATTTACTTACCATCTTGTTTGCGTACGCATTACAAATTAACTATTATTCTATGAGCCAAATTTATCCCAAATTTGAGTGTTTTTTATTTACCCAAAAGGGTCTGCAACCCATCACTGTCGCCAACCATCTCTCGGCCATTCGCAGGATTCATTACAGAATCGGCACTCTTACCAACGAATCTGCTAACGACTATGTCCTTAATCTATACAAATCTGATTACTCTTATTCTCATAAGGCCAATCAGGTTAGGGCCATTGAATATTGGTTTGAACATCTGGGTCAGCGAGTTATCTTCGCCCGTCAGCAGAAGCCCAGGCCGATTATCAAACAAACCCTTACCGAGGCTGAAGTAACCCGCTTAATCTTTGTCTGTAGGAACCTTCGAGAGAAAGCCATTGTCTCACTCCTAGCTTATTCTGGCCTGCGCCCCAAAGAACTAAGGAGCCTAAGGTTACAAGATATAAACTTTGGGACTAACGAGATTAGGGTCATTCAGGGGAAGGGTTTAAAAGATGGTATTATCTACATCTCGTCGGTCTGTACTCGTATTCTCTTAGAATATCTAACTAACCATCCTCGCCAACCAGAAGATTTAATGTTCGTTACCTATGACGGCCTTAGACCTTTTGGTCAGGGCTGTCTAAGAAAACTTATAAAGGTACTGACTTGCCGGGCTGGGTTAGCAAAACGGGTATATCCCTATCTGCTCCGTCATTCTCTGGCTACCGCAATGTTTAATCGCGGAGCCGACATTCTCACCGTCAAACATCAACTACGGCACTCACAAATTGAAACCACTGAACACTACATTCATTCTCTTGGTTATTGTCCTCGTAATAAATATGATTTGTTTGTTCCATCATATATTTAACTTCTTTCTGATTGAAGGGAGTAGGCCCAATAGGCCCAACAATCCAAAAAGTCCATAATTACCATTTTTGTTCTGGGTCTCGGTGTTAGTTCCACCCAGAGGTTTTCCCTTGGACAAACTGTCTATTTTCGCTTGTTGTTCTTGCAAGGCTTTAGTGTTCAGGGCAATTAAAGCATTCTGGTCTAAGCTTCTGGCCTTCCCATTCACATAAGCATCACCCAGTTTTGGATCAACAGATTGCACCTCATCTGCGATAAATCCCCAACGCATTCTTTTGGGCTGGTCTTTATAGGAAAATTGTATTGGTTTAAGTCTCATTACTAAATCAAGAGCTGATTTATTCCCGACTGAACCTAAAAGACCAGATGATTCATTAAAGAAGTCGGAGGTGTTAGTTTTTTGATCTCGTGCGGATACTGTGCAGGTTAGAGCAGCATTGACGGTTGTTTCCTTGGTAGTTGCATTCTGGCAAAGAGAACTTGGTGTACCAGAGGCCACTGTAAGATTACTTAGAAACTCTTTGGAGGCGCTAGCAGTACCGATAACTTCTAGTGTTGTCTCCGGTCCCGTGGTCCCGATGCCGACGTTGCCAGTGCTTAAAAGCGTCATAGCTGTCGCCGCACCAGGTCTTAAATATATTGGCTGACTAGAAGCAGAATCTAATTCAAAAGGTGTGGCCGAATAACTTTGTATATCATTAACTCTAAGGTCCCACACCACTCTAAGTGTCCCATTCACATCAAGTAAATATGCAGGACTCGTCGTCCCGATGCCGACGTTGCCGACATTATTTATTACCATCCTGTCAGTTAGAGTTGGAGTTCCTCCATTAGTATTGGTTCTAAACTTAATCATGCTTCCATTAGAACCACCTTGCTCGAAAAATTGTATTTCGCCTTTGGTTGCGCCAATATTTTGACTAAATAAAATACCAACTCCGGCATTCACAGAATCCCCGCCAGTCAATCCACTAGTTAACTGCAAGACATCGGTGACTGTCCCCGCTGACCCCGCTGTATACACATCAAGCTTCGCCCCCGGCGTCGTCGTCCCGATGCCGACGTTGCC
>ERZ1292632.1259-Hain-H43-01um-R2-1259-length-25383-cov-7_pt1 | contig 23932 bp, 29 predicted proteins | sample MGYA00564407_ERZ1292632 | MGnify/ENA primary metagenome ERZ1292632 (study PRJEB36523, sample SAMEA6512637) | groundwater metagenome | collected 2019-01-08 | study: AquaDiva: Metagenomics assemblies of 32 groundwater samples | reverse complement strand
CTTGCTCTTTGCAGGATGACTTTCACATCGTGTTGGCTATCACCTTGTGGACTAGCCCAGTGGCAAGCCTATTCAATTACCCCTCTCCTTTCATCAGCTTTACCAATAAGTCATAGGCTCCTTGGTAGTCCTTTTTATTGAAGAGTGTCAAGACTTTGGGGTATGCCTTTAATTCCCCGGATGTCAACCCTAATTCTGTTTGGCAGACCATAAATTGCCCGCTGGTTTTGATGCCCCCATCTTCTGCCTTCTTAGCCACCACTTTCTCGGCTTCAGGTGCTATGACACCACTTTGCTCTTCCGTAGTGCCTGTGGTTGATGTGTCGTGCCTAGAAGTGGTGGCTTCTGGCTTGGCTGGCGGTGTTCCATCCCCCCATAGTTCCTCAATATCTCTAGCCGCTTGCGACTCGTCTACTGGCGGAGCAAGTAACTCAAACGCCGACTTTTGGCTATCTGCTAATAGAGCGTGAAGCGTTGACCTCTCCCGCAGGTGTAAGAAGTAATGTGGCTGTAGCTTACCAGTTTCAGGGTTCTGTATTTCTCCACTCTCCAAAGTTAAGAGAAGCGGTAGCATACTGATATGCCCGCAAAGTCTTTTGATAACTTCAGCTTCGCCATTGATATTACTGATTGAACGCCGTGAGCCGGTATCAACCTGATAGACGCCGACACCCGGCACATCAGGCAACATAAATTGGAGACACATCATTTCCCCACACTTCTTTGATTTATACATATCACATTCACGCCCGGGGCAATCTATGTCCTCCCAGATTACCTTTGTCGTATCCTTTTTTGCGATTTCTAATGTCTTGGCATCTAACATTCTCCGTGCTTTCTCACCATCACCTTTGCAGATAAGCCCTCTGGTCTGGGAATAAGAGCGGTAGTATTGGCTTGCCCAGTATTCAGCATCTTCTGTCGGTATTAAAATAGGCAAGCAGTTTGGCTTCTCACCAAATACTTTTATAACTTCTGGCGGACAGACGAAATAATCCAGGGCTACGGGATATTCAACACCTTTGGCAGAAAGCTTCTTTACACCTAGATGAATCTTACCCAAACGAGGCATACGTAGTTGACCTGTTAATCCCTTAATTGGTGACATTGTTATCTCCTCCTTCTTTATTTAGTTTGAACAGCCAGGATTTGCTTATTCCAGATTTTTCTTCTTTTCCAATTGCAAAATTGACAATTCATACATAACGTGCGAAAACCCAATGGATAACTATTCCTTTTGAGCCAACGGAATATATTATCACCGCCTAAAGTTTTGCGATGGGCGCTACCATTGCCATTGATATGGTCAATGCTTAAACATTCAATGCGCTTCTCGCTGCATTGACTACAAGCTAGTTGACCATTACCATAATATCTTAATACTTCTAATCTAATCTGGCGATTTCGTTCAAGTGCCTTATCTTGCCTTTCAAGTTTTTGCTGGAGTGTTAAACTCTGATATTCCCTAGCCCTTTCTTGTTTTATTTCTTCTTGATGTTCAAAGTCCCATTTTTTCTTGCGTTGTTTAGCACGTTCTCTAACTTCGGGATGCAATTCGAAATAAGCCTTCATATGCGCTTTCCCAATTTCCTTATCCTTGTAAGGCATTACTTTCTCCTAGTCTTATTCCAATAAGGACTTTTACACTTCGGGCATATAACTACCTCTTGTTGGCGTGGCATCCAGCTATGCCCGCATCTTTTACAATTCAACCTGACTATATTTAGCTTCATTATCTTACTTATAAGTATAGACTATATGTTAGGGTTTGTCAATAGCTAATGAGCCATTACTGACAATGTTTTTTTCGACCAGATTTTCACACCCGGGATAGTATGTAGCCCAGCCCTGACCACCTTACCAATTTTGGTCGCATCAGGGATTTTATACTCGTCCGGCAGTAGTGAAAAGTCCTGAACCTCAAAAACCCAATGGTCTCTCATACCCGCCGAACCCACATCAGTTGTTACCCGGTCTGGCACTGCTTCAGGCTTAATAAGGGGAGTCAAATCAATAGTAATCTCTCCCCCGTTGAGCGCCGCTTCTCGCCGGGCAAGAGCTAACTTCTCAGCCTCTATTGCCTCTACCTCACGGCGTTTGTGTTCTTGCTCTGCCTTAAAAGCCAGTATCTTGTCTCTGGTGAGCTTATCAGCTTGCTCAATCGGCGACATCAATAATTTATAGGCTTCGTTGGTATCCTTGATATGGTCTTGAAAAGGTTGGAGGTATTCCTTACGCTTTGCCTCCATTCCTTTCTTAACCTTAGCAATAATGGTCAGGTCTTCAGTAGCCGGGATGAGGTCGTCATTAGTTAGAATAACACGGGTCTCCGCAAACCTCTGTAGTGCCACCGATTGATTGTAAAACGCCACTACCTCTGGGATGTTCCCTGGCTTCACGATGGTCAAATTGTTCTCTACCATTTTCTACCTCCTTCTGATTTACAAACTAGAACAACAAAATCTTAACAGGGATTGTTAGCGGGCTTACTCCCTTCTTTGAATTACAAGAACGGCAAGCAGGCACTATATTTCTCAAAGTCAAGCCACCTCCCTGTGATAATGGGATAATATGCTCCTTTTCTAACCTGGTAGTTTTCTTCCCACAATAAGCGCACTTACCCCTAAAGATAGACTTAATCAACTCCCATTGTTGTGATGTTAAATCAGCCCTTACCCCCTTTGCCCTGTTATATCTTCTCAAAGAATAGATGATAATTTTATCCTTGTTATTCACTTGATACTCCCGTGTCCTTTGCCTAACCACATCTCTGTGAGCCAAATAATATGCTTTACCTGCTTGACTGATTTGTTCTCGGTGTGTTTGGTTATAAGCTCTTTGCCACTCATCTAACCTTTGTTTGTTTTGCTCTCGCCAGACTTTACCATAAGCATTAGCACATAAGCGACAACAACTTTGCCGACCATCTTTCCGAGTGTGTTGTCTGAAGAAATCCGCTAGGGGTTTTTGTATGCGGCATTTGATACATTCTTTCGTTTCCATACTTTAAGTATAACATAAATAAACCCCAAAAGTCAATTCCTGCTAAAATCCACCGCTTCCAGTGGCTCGGCTAACCGACCAAAAGTCCACGCTAACCATAACTCCAAGTAGGTCATATCTTTAGCCTTACCCTTAAAAATAATCATTTATCCTCCACTTCCCGCTAGAGTTTGTCGTTTCATTTATTCCTCCTTTCTCTTACCCTGTCGTTCTTCTCTTAATGCTTTCAGACAAGCTTCTTTAGCTTTTTTTAGCACCTCATTATGCCTCTCCCCTTCTTCTTCTAACGCTTTTTCGTAAGCTGCCAGTATAAGTTCCCGTTTGCTTGCCATTGTTAGCCTCCTTTCTTTTTGTTTTTAGCCTCTAATTATGTAGCCATTTGTCAAGTCCGTTTCCGAATATATGCTACCTTACAATAAGGACACCGCTCTCGGTCAAAGGCTGGAAAAGCTGATATATGCGCCTTTCTGTTACAGCAATGTGGCAAAGTAGCCGTCGGTTCTTTAATCACCATTTTCTACCTCCTTATATTCCAAAAAATACTTTAGCTAATGCAATCGCTGCCTGATAAACCTTACCATACTGACTATCTCCGTGAGTCTTAACAACAGCCTCAGCAAACTCGTCTATCGTTCCCCTAAAGCATCCAGTAGCTGCTGACTTGTCTGACTTAGTGAATGTAAGAGTCGCTTTCCGTGACCCTATCTGACCAACTATCAGGAGGTCAGCGTCTCCAGAAACCCGAGCGTCTCCATAAACCCAAGCGTCTCCATAAACCCCAGCGTCTCCATAAACCTCAGCGTCTCCATAAACCCGAGCGTCTCCATAAACCCGAGCGTCTCCAGAAACCTGAGCGTCTCCATAAACCCAAGCGTCTCCATAAACCTGAGCGTCTCCATAAACCCAAGCGGCTCCAGAATCTGAGAGATTTTCGGGGGACTCTATATAGCCCCCTAGTTCACCCTTCAGCACTACTCCAAAGGATATTTTTGCTCTAATACGGAATAGCGTTTTCCCTAAAACCTCTTTTGTATCCGTTCTAATTAAGCTATATTTTCTCATTTTCTACCTCCTTTTCTTAATCCCTCATACTGGCGGGTAGATTGTTTTATTTATTCTGCCGTTATCCCGTCCACGACATTGCGTAGCGTGGTATAACCTTGCTTTTGTAACTCCGTGAGAATTCTTAAAGTCTCTTCCCGATTGCGGTCTTGGAAGACAGCATAACCATTGCCATTCACTTGGTTAATCAGCCAGTCTATGTTAAACCTCTCAAACAATGTTATCATCTGCGACCTCCCCTACCCGCCCAGTATCAAGGATTAAACTATTCTATTGTTAAGGTGCTTTCTTACCTCCTTTACCTCAAAAGCTACCCTATTACAAGATAGATTGCGGCAGAAATACCACCCAGCATAGTTAATCCTATCTCGGAATAACTTGTGCCTTGTGCTTTCGCCTCTACTATTTCCGGTGTTAATCTTTTCCTATTCACGCCTTCATCTTACCTTGCTGGGTAATTATAAGCAAGCCCGTAAATACTTACCTAGCTAGGTTAATACGAAATCTTTACTCGTAGATACTCACTCTAGCTCTGTTTCTCTATCATTTTCGCCCCTACCTAGCACTTGCTATTGGTTGCCTAGTTAGGTAATATAGTGGTATGAAACTTTTACAGACGCTAACATATAAAGGTTACAAGTGTAGAAGGTGCGGTCATCAATGGCGACCTCGGCGGAAAGTTCAACCGACCATTTGCCCAAAGTGTAAGACCAAGCTCTGGAATACCCGTAAGAAAGCCAAGAAGGAGTAGCACAAGAGTAGCAACCTTTGTGGTGATGTCAACAATATGGTTGCTATAAGGAGTAATCTAATGCCGACAGGTAAGGACTATTGCGAGAAGTGTTTGGGTAGTGGTCTGCTTCCCTTCATTAAACCAGATGGCACAGTCTCCTATTACTCAGATAAGTTGCACCTGCCCATTAAGCGAAGCCTCAAGTTCTTGTATTCGTTTAGCTTTAGCTTGGAGAACAAGACTATGTTTCATATTAGGCAAGGCAACAAGATTACGAAGACGATTATCATCTTTGATACCATTCAAATGATGAACTACCCAACCTTTTGGCAACAATCTGCCATTTGCTTCTTCCCAAACCAGTCTATGTTCCAACGCATATCCATGCCTGTTAGCTTGTGGGTGTGTAGGCAAATAAATAAGAACATAACCAGCAGTAGTAGTAAATCTTCCGCCTTTCCAGTTGGGGTGCTTTGCCGCAAGCCTAATAACCGAACTATGCAACTTACCGCATTTTTTACATCTATCCGCTCGTCTTTTAACCTCTGCGCCGCAATCAATACAATAGAAGTGCTTTATACGAGATTTGTGGTCACAAGCAGAGCATCTCTTACTATACTTAGAACAAGGTTTTCCGCAATCACAACAAGGATGATAGTATCTATAAACTTTCATATAGGTAATATACTATATAAGCCAGTTACTTGTCAACTTTTTTAGAGGGGAAAAATCTAATATGTGTAGGATTTGCAATGGCTCAGGGGAAATCCCCTTTGTAAATAAAGGGGGGAAAACCATCCCTCATACTTTTGTGTTCTGCGAATGCTGGGGGCAACAGATGGACCACGAATACTTGGCACCAGTCAAAGCCGATGACTTCGATTTCCCTTGTAGCCGAGACTGGCGTAACTTTTATGAGGAGCAGGCAACCGGTAGACCGCTTGAGCCGATTGAGCCTACTAAGCAAGCATCCAGTCTCACCTCGGCACCTGTCCCTCGCCCAATCGTGAATGTTACCTACAAGGTGGCTGATGTTCAGACTCCCGCATTTAAGAGTCTACAAGAGCAGCTACAGCTAATAAATGGGAGACTTACTAAGTATTTTGAGTCGAGAGCTGAGAGGAAAAAGCAGGATGACAGTTACGAGCCGTTTTAACACTTGATAATTTTTGGTTAAGGGGATATACTCCAGTAAGTAGATTAAAAAGTAGAGGGTAGAATGGTAGAGCCGTATCCAACACCTGAGACATCTTTAGCAGCCTATTTAATCCAGTCGGGTTTTCCCTTAAAAGAGATAACCTATGAAATGAGGTCGTCTGGCAAGCGTCAGGCGACTTTTCTTTTTGCCGATACTCCTCAGCTTCACGAAAGTATCAATCTCTTTGAGCAAGGTAAAGCTGTAATCAATCTTGTCCTCTATGAACACACGCGGTCAAGTCTCCTGGATAAGATAATGCGAGGGCAGCAATGACACCGGCAGAAGATAAGAAACTTTACGCTAGGGCGCACCAAGCTATTGAGGATTTATTGCCTGCGCTTAAAGGTGAGAAACTAACTCGTGAGCAATGGTATCGGCTTCTAAACATCCCTCTTAATAGTGAGAAATTTGTCCCTTTCAAGAACGCAGTCAATGCTGTGCTTTGGAATCTATCTCAAGTAAACAAGAAAAAGAAAATCGTTAAGGAAGGCAGCTATTTTAAGGTGGTTCAGGATGATTTAGTGCCGATTGACTTTATGGGAGCTAAAGGCTCAAAGTTTGACCTTATCCTGCCATTTAACTTACACGAGTATTGTTTTTTATACCGCAAAAACATTATGGTGATTTTCGGAAGCAAAGATGCCGGCAAGACAGCTCTTCTTCTCAACATTATTAAATTGAATATGAATCAGCATAGGATACTCTTCTTTTCAAGCGAGATGGTAGAAGATGAGATGAAGGTGCGGTTACTAAAAGATGATAGTTTGAGACTCCAGGATTGGCATTTTGAACCTTACGAAAGGTCTTACGACTTTGACCAGGTAATAGACCCCGATGCCTTGAACATTATTGACTTCCTAGAGCTTGGTGGCGAAGAGTCCGAATACTACAAAGGGGTTTCGCTGGTCAGGAAGATATACGATAAGTTAGACCAGGGAGTCGCCATTATCGCAGTCCAAAAAAACAGGAACGCCGAATTACCGAAGGGAGGGTCTGGCTTATTAGAAAAAGCCCGGATAGCTTTGTCCCTTGACCCGAATAAAGCAACTCTAACGATTGCCAAGAACTGGGCTGATGGAGTTACGATGACTCCAAGAGGGAAGAAATGGAGATTCCAATTGGTAGGCGGAATTAAAATAGTCAATGTTGAAGATGACTTTTCTTCCGAATAATCTTGTTATTCTTCCGATTCTTGTTATTCTTCCGATTCTTAATACTCTTCCGATGTCTTCCGATGCTCTTGATATTAGGCGATTGAGCGACCTTGAGCGACCTTGAGCAAGCCCAATGACTTTGAGCCTGATAGTCTGTTTTGAGGCTAAAAATCCTCCCTTTTTAGTGCTTTGCCTGAAAAGCTTGAGCGTGAAAAACCTTCCAGCCTTAATAAATAAATAACGGTCCCCTCCCCTCCCCCGGACCCTATCCCCACCCCAATTACTCTCTTTTTAATATACCGCTTGACAATTTCCCTTTTATGCTGTTTAATTTGAGTGATGACTAAAGTTACCGGTGTTTCTTCTCGCACTCGCCTCACCGCTAGACAAGAAGCCTTTAGCGTTAATTGGTTTCGTCTTAGAGATGCTGGGCGTGCCTCAGTTGCAGCAGGCTACGCCCCACTTTACGCTGCTCAAAATGCTGATAAGCTACTAAAAAACACTAAAATCGCTCAAAGAATAGCTGAGCTTGAAGCTAAAGTTGAGTCTGACGCCATCGGCACTGTCATTGAGCGAAAGCAGCGCCTGACCGATATTTACCGGGCTAACCTGACCGATTTTCTTGATGAGAAGGGTCAGGTAAAGCTCTCAAAGGATATTCCGCATCACGGCGCCGTATCCGAGTATTCGGTAAAAACGATAGGCGAGGGTGAAGATGGGATGGTGCTACAAAAGACACTCAAGCTCCGGGACCCGATAGCTGCCATTCAAGAGCAGAACAGGATGGAAAGGATAGGAGCTGACACTACTCCATCGCCAGCGCCGGGCAGTCAAGTGCTCAACATTATTGTGGTTGGTGGTAGTGATAATCTCAAGGATGTTTTAGACCAGGTAAAGGAGCGCACGAAGAAGCTAGCTATCGGGGAGAACTAATTTGGCAGATATGCTGGTTACTCGTCTTTTTGGAGAGACACTTCAAGCCTTCGCCCAGGGTAAGCGCCGTTGTCTCCACGAGGGTGGGACATCTTCCAGCAAGACAGTAAGCATACTTCAGGCGCTCCAAGTTATTGCCAGGGAAGCGTTAGACCCATTACTTATTTCTATTGTTTCCGAGTCCCTACCGCACCTCAAGAGAGGTGCGATGCGGGACTTTTTTAATATCCTGGGGGAAAGTCCAGATAATAATCCCTACTTCAATAAGACCGAAGGTATCTACCGGCGACCAGACTGGAAGGGCTGGTTTGACTGGTTTGGTGCTGATGATGACAGTAAGGTCAGGGGTCCGCGTAGGGACATTTTATTTATGAATGAAGGCAACAATATCCCTTGGGAGACGGCACGAGGGCTGGATATTCGCACTACCCGGTTTACGATAGTTGATTGGAACCCCGTCTCCGAGTTCTGGGCGCACGAGAACTGGCTCAACCAGCCTGAAAATGAATATATCCACAGCACCTATCTGGATGCTAACGCAGTGTTACCGAGGCAGGTTGTCGCTGATATTGAGAGCTACCGAGAGCGAGACCCGAACTGGTGGAATATCTACGGACTGGGGAAGCTAGGTAAAATTGAGGGTTTGGTTCATCCCTATTTTGAGCAGGTAGACGAGTTACCCAAGGGGGATGTCTTCTATGGGCTGGACTTCGGCTTCAGCGGAGACCCGGCAGTGCTGGTCAAGAATGTGATTGTTAATGATGCTCTTTACAGTCGGGAGCTTATCAATGAGACAGGCTTGACTAATGATGTGCTGGCTCGTAAGATGGACTTACTCGGGGTTCGCAAAAACTACGATGAAATCTTTGCTGACTCGGCTGAGCCGAAGAGCATACAGGAACTATGCGAAAAGGGTTTCAATGTTAAACCCTGTGAGAAGGGGCAGGGTAGTGTTGAATATGGAATACAGAGAGTTAATCAGTATCGGCAGTTTTGGACAAAAGACTCGTTAAATGCTATTAAATGCCAGAGGAACTTTCGGTATATTGCCGACAAAGATGGTAAATTAACTGAGAAGACAACGCACCGGTGGAGCGACCCGATGGACGCCCGGCGCTATGCGGTCAGCAGTAAGATAGTCAGTGTTGGTGGTCGGCGGAAGATGGTCGTCCAGTATTATTAGGAGGTGCTAGATGGCAATTTGGGATTGGTGTGCGAGATTTATGGCGACGGTTCTCGCCCACTGCTTATCGGCAATATCGGTTAAGGAAGCAGAATTGAGAGGGAGAAAAAGTAGATGAATGAACAAGAATGGCGACAATACTATACACAGATGGTTTTAAGGGGAGGGATACGAAGTGAAAAACAGATTGAACTGGTGTCTAATTGCGGTGGGAAGAAGATGCTCAAGAAGCCTGACCCTAAAGGCACACCGCTAAAACCCCTGCCCGATATTGATGTTGAGGAGACGCAGGACGAGGCGTTCGGTAGGATAAAAGGGGAGATTGAGGAAGAGGCGAGCCGAGAGAGTCTGGAGAAAAAAGCTGACCAGATACTTGCTGAACTGAGGAGGAGGTAGCAGTATGAGTCCATTACCAGTGGGCACCAGATACAGAGTAAAGACGACCAAGACGGGGAAAAAGGTCAGGCTGGCTTTTAAGAAAGGGACTAACACTATCCTTGAAGCTAAGAACATTAAGACAGGGGAAACGCATTCTCCAGGCGAGTTTGCTACGGAACGGAAGAGGCGAAAAAAGATTAGAGTCCTCCGTAAGAGAAAGTGAGTGAGGAGGAAGAAGTAGCCTTTCCCACACAATAACACCCCGCATTAAAGACGGGGGAGGTGAGTAAAGATGGCTGGAGATAATCAAAAACCGCAAGAAGGCGTCCTAAGAAAAAAGTGTCCGTTCTCAGGTTTTGCGTGGTGTATTGGAGATGACTGCGCTATTTGGGTTACTCTCACCAAGCAAGGCGTTGGACAATTGGGGGTAAAGCAGGTTAGGCAAGAGGGTATGTGCTCACAAACGGCATTATGTATACTTTTGAGCGAATTAAAAATGTCTTCGTCCCAAGCACAACAAGCACCGCAAAAACCATTTAATCTGCCACCAATATTGAGAGGTTAATATGCTTAAAGATATTGCTGAAGAGAAAACAAAGATAGCAGCGGTTAAAGGTCGTTATGAAGAACTCCGCACGCAGATGGAAGATGATTACAGCCTGATTCGCCTTGACCCGTTTGTGATGCCAAAGGAAGAGGGAATCTGGCAGAACTATACCTCAAACAGCCCGGCAACCTTGAATGGTTCCTATGTTCGGACACTTGCTGGTGGTGTGCTCAAGCTGTTTATAAAACCGCTCTCTGAGGAAACGGGAAAAAAGAAGGCATCAAAAGCAAGAACAATGACTGAGCAGTTAGTCAATGGGGCAATCTGGACAGCGAACAGAATGCGGGTAACGACCCCAGAGGAGAAAGATTTACAGTCGGCTTTAGCATCAGATGCCTGTGAGCGGGGTGGCACTATCCTCTACTGCTATCTTAGAGAGGAAGATGGCAAGCTTATTTCAGATATGGGGACGTGGGACGCGCTTAATAGTTACTGGATTTCAGGGACAAAAGGGCTATTATGGGTGTGCCTTATGCGGTTTGGCGCTCAGGAACAACTGGAGGAGGAATATCAAGGGACATTCACTCCTGATGAACAGGGGCGGGTAAGTATCTACAATGTCTGGGATACGGAGGAGTTTGGGGTGTTCTGTGAGAATGGTGGTGGTGAGTGGATTCACAAGGAAGAACACGGATTGGGACATATCCCGGTGTCTATCAGGTCGGTAGGGGAAAGACCATTAAGACAAAGCTCTAAACAGACCGATACACTAAAGGACTCCTGGCAATCCTCAATCGCCTATAACCGAAACCTCTACAAAAGCCAGCGGCGCCTGATGACCTATATTCTAACGCAGGCTGGTATGAAAGCAAAGCCTACCCAGAAGCTCCTTTATGATGGGACAGGCGGAGCTTTACCCCCAGAGATATCTAAAGGCGGTCCGCAACAGGGTCGCATTATCCCTTTAGATGTCAGTAAGAAGGAAGACCTAGCAATGATACAGGGGACGCTATCTATTGAAGAGGCGTTCGAGATGCTGGTAATTGTAGAGAGGCAGTTAAGTCTGGGGGGAATCGCTCCGATAGCTTTGGGCTTTACTGCTGAGGCACAGACAGCATCCGGGACAGCGCAATTAACCGAGGCAGCTCGTCAATCGTTATCGCCTTTTAAGCGTAATATGGAAGCTCAATCAGAATGGTTAGCTGAGGAGATTACTCAGCAATATAAGAATGGCAAGTTTGAGGAGACAGAGCTTGAAGGTTACGAGTGGAATGGTAAAAAGTTCAAGGTTATGGTCAATCCTTCCGAGATAAACGATAGTGAGCACTTTACGGCAGAGCTAAACCTGAATCTCTTGAGGGATAAAATGGGCGAAATGGCAATCTGGGAAAAGGGGCTTACACTTGGATTGCTCTCACGCCGGGGCGGTCAGGAGAACTTTAGCGATGACCCTGACTTAGTTCAGGAGCAAATAGACGAGGCTCAAGTCTCAGATGCTTTAGGTCTACCATACTGGAGAGTGTTTAAGGAGCTTTCCTCGGATGAACACGGGCAGTATTCACCGGCTAAGGCGAGGGAGAATCTGCTAGAGCTTTTAATACTGGAAAATAGACTAAAGCAAATGAGCGGACAGATGGCAGGAGCGCCAGCAGGGGGTGAGGTGAGGCAGCTCCCACCAGGGGGCGGGACTAATATAGTGCCCCGCATTGAGCCAGTAGGTGCGGAGATAGGTCGGATAGGAGCCGAGCCTCTTACTCAAGAAGCCAGGTTAGCAAAGTTGGGAATGGTTTCTGCTAGGAGGTAAAATATGCCACTAACTTATGAGCTTCTGCAGGGGCTTAATCAGGCAACGACCCCAGAGGAGATTGAGCGGCTCTTGCGGTCAGCGATGAGTGCTGGTTCAATCACTCAGGACGAGGCGGCTGACTTCTTTGATATGTGGGTTGACAGACTGGAGACACCAGGAACTACCATTCCCTCGGTTGGCACTCCTGAATATCTGGATTATATGCTGGGCAGTCCAGCGCCAGCCGGGACGACAACCCCAGAGACACCGACTCCAACTGGTGAGACAAAGTGGATTGGCACAGACCTTTATGAGTTATGGACAGATGGTAAGTGGCACATAGTCCAAGCAGCAGAAACTACTACCACTCCAACCATACCCTCTATACCTTCAGCAGAAACCACTACCGCTACTCCACCTTCAGATTTTTGGGTAGCTGTTGAAGAAGCTAGAGTTCAGAAAGACCTGGAAACATTACAGAGGCTTTTAGACCTGGCGCTGAACAGAGGTTGGGTTACTACTGAGCAATATGACCGGTATGTAGGCGAGATAGAAGCTTACAACTACTATTCTGCTTATACCTCAGAAAAAGACCTGGCTGACCGCCTTGCCACACTGATAGCACAGGGGACAATAGATTTTGACCAGGCAGTTTCAATTTATAATGAAACACTGGGTATTACAGAGGACAAACAAGCCGATACTGGGATGCTCATCAGGGCTGGGCAGGAGCGAGTGGCTGGTGGTGAAGCTGAGGCAGCCGCTATTTCTGCTAGTCCTGATGTCCTGAAGTATTTATCCGGGTTGAAGATTGTCCTGGATGCTCAGGTTAGAGCTGGCAATATGACTCAGGCACAAGCCGACCAAACTTATTCTGGCGAGCAAACCTCGCTATATCAAGGGACTAAGTTCTCGGACTTGCCTTACTATGACATAGTTATAGCACAGCTAGGGGCAGAGGAAGAAGGGCCTGGTATAATCGCTAGGGCTAAAGCAGAAGAAGCCACCTCTAAACAAAGAGAAGCAGAAACTGCAGCAAAACTAGAAGAGTTTCTAGCGACACTGTCTCCCGAACAGCGGGCAGCTGTTAAGGGGCAGACATTAGAGCAAGCCAAAGAGTCTCTGGGATTAACTCCACAGAAGATAGCTGAACGGGAGATGATGTTTGGGAAGGCAGCGCTTGAACAAGCTGAGGCGAACCGATTGGCAGCATTAGCTGAGGAAAAGCGAATACAAGCCTTGCCCTGGATGTCCCGGTTTAAGCCACAAGCACCTCCTCTTCCAGCTCAACCCACCTACAAAAGTGTCTATGAGCCTTTTTTGGCAGCGATTGGCGCTCCAAACTTTCGGCGGTTTGTTGAAAGCGAACTGGGCAAGATTGCGGAAAAGACGGCAGGGGCTAGAGCCGAGTGGTGGAAGGGGCAGAACCAACCTGCTCCCCTCCGACCTTTTGAGGACATAGTGGGCGCTGCCGAAATGCCCCGTAGCTATGCTGAGCTAGTGAGCGAGCTACAAACAGAAGGCACCAGATTAGGCGAGCTATTAGGTAGAAACCAGGCTGTTGGTGGGCCAGGGTGGGCTTTGCAACGGAAACAGGATGAAATCAATGCCCGATTAAGTGAACTCTATGGGATGGGAAAGGCGGAGGATGAGTATAGCCGTGATATAAGAAGACAGCAAGATGCGAATAATGCCTTTTTAGCTCAACTTTACGGATTGAGCGAAGAGCAAAAAGCTCAGACGCCGAACTATGCGGCTAAAGTGGAGGAGCTGCGGGCTAGAGGGAATGAGTTAGGTGCCTTATTAGCTGAATATAAAGCACCAGAGCAGGCATATGGTGAATTGATGGAGAGAGAGCGACCTTTGAGCAGACCTAAAGTTGAAGACCCATTTTCTAAGGCGCTTAAGGATTTCCCCTTCCTATCAGAATATATGGCAAAACCGCCTGAAGAGCGCCAGTTTTATAAGCAACGATATGCGCCTCGTGTTCAGTTTAGGTTTTAGCCCCGTATTCAATACGGGGTGGAGGTTCTGATGCCTGTTTGGGAAGATGACTTTTTGACCAAGCTTAAGCGAAATCGCTCTTACCTGACAAAGTTCCAGGCAGAGCGGGCGCAAAGGAATAGACTGCCTCGTAGACGCTCTAATCCGTTCCGGGACAATGGTGAAGAGGAAGAGCTAGGGCTAGGACGCCAAACACAACCACGCTTAACACTGGCACAGATGCTAGGTCAGCCATCAAGGACTACCGCTTTAGCCACCAGACCTACCCCAGCGTTAAGTGTCAGGCGTGAAACTCCCACGCTGGCTGAATTGATGAGGGGGCGAGGGAGCGGTGCTGTTTCGGAGAGGGTAACGGCGCCTTTTCAGATGCCTGGCCCCATTAAAGCCCCAAAGTTTGTAAGACAATTAAAGCCTCTTGGTGCTGAGAAAGAGCAGTTATTAGGTGCGCCACCGCCATCTTTGCCTTCGCTTGACTGGTTTGACCGGGTGAACGAGTTAAAAAAGAGTCCCACTGAGCTTGTCCCCTTCCTGTCTTCTGGGGTAGAAATCTACAATGTTGGAAAACTGCTAAAGATTGCGAATGATTTTGATGCGGGCAGAGAGGTCAGTCGGGAAGACCTGTCTTTACTTCAGGAATATATTAACCACGCTAACCGGGAGAAGACCTGGGGCTATCAAGTAGCTGATATAATGTTACAGCTACCTGCCTTTGCTGGTGAGTTTTTAGCAACAGGCGGAATATACTCTGTGGGTAGAGTGGGGACAATAAAGGCGGCATCAGTCGTGCTTAAAAAGTTAGCTACTAAAAAGGGTGCTGCTCTATTAGAGAAAAAACTTGGGACAATAGCATTAGAAACTGCTGGGGTTCTGGGGGGTGGCACATTGCGCTCGGCTGCTGTTGGAGTGTCTCGGGTCCCCGCTTCTACACTGGAGAAACAACTAACAGCTACCTTAACTGGGGATGAGGAGAGTGTCTGGCAGAGTGCTAAAGAGGCATTCGGCGAGAATTGGATAGAGGTTGTTAGCGAAAACACTGGTGGGGCTTTTAACTTACTCACTAATCCGCTTAAAGGGCGTTTATTAAAGAACTCGTTATTCAAGGCGTTTCGGAGAGCAAACCCATCAAAAAGTATCGGTGATATTCAACGGGTGGCTGAGAAGCTAGGCTACCACGGGGTATGGGGTGAGATGTTTGAGGAACGAGTTGCTGATGTGGGGCACGGGGTGTTAGCGCCCCTAGGACTAAGCGGGCAAAAGTTCAAGTTGCCGACAGTTTCTGACTTAACGGCTGAGTTAGTGGCTTTCTCGGTGCCCGGGGCAGCTCAAATAGCAGCGACTAGAATAGCTGGGGCAAGGATACCGAAGGGCTACACGATACCGGCTGGCAAGATAGATATAACGCTGGGTGGAAAACGGGCTGGATTAACGCCTGCGATTTGGAACGCTACCCCAGTGGCTCAAAGAGTTAGTCAGGCTCAGGCTGCGGGATTATCAGGACAGGTTGGCAGTAAGCCGTTTGAGGCTCTTACTCCCGGAGAGCGAACCGCACTTCAGGCTGGAGGAAGAGCGCCATTAGTGCCTAAAGCTGTTACCAAAGCACCTGCTATTCCCGCAAAGAGAATACCGAAGGAGTCGTGGCAGTTTACAAGACAAGAAATACAGAAAAAAGCAGAAGGATTATTGATGCCTGGTGCTGGAGATAGGTCATCTGTTGATAGGCAACTTGCTTATCATAAAGCACAAGTAGTCAAAGCCCTCTCCGAAGGCAAGCCCGTTCCTGCCGAAGTGCTGAAAGATTATCCTGATTTAGCCAAACAGGCACAGGTAGCACCTGTTACCCCAGAGGTTATAGCACCGATTCCCAAAGCCGAAGTTGGAATGCCCGAAGCTGTAACTGCTGAGATACCACCAGTAGTAGCCGAAGCACCTCCGACAGTGGCAGAAGCAGCACCACCTCCGCCAATTAAACCACCACTGGCTGGTGAGGGTATTGCGCCACCGAAGCCACCACTACCTCCGGGTGGTATAGAAACAGCGCCTACACCGCCAGAGGGTTCGGCAGGAAAGCGAATACTTGACCGAATACAGACCGAGCCTGCTCCCGAAGGTTGGGTTGAAAAGATAAAGCAAGGCTATCATCACGCTCAGGTTAAGATGATAGATGACCTCTACGCTATCAAGAAATTTACCGAGCAAGCAACACAAGGTGGTCTTGAGCTTTCTACTGAGGAAAATCCCTATCTTCTGGCACGCCTGCTAAGAGGTGTAACTGGTAAAGCCAATGTCTTCATTGAAAATGGCACCTATGGTAAAACATTCTGGAAGATGGAAAAGGGCAGGGCGGTGCCAAACTTTACTGGGGAATCCCTGGAGAATATCTTACAAGAAGTCCGAAAGCCAGAGCAATGGCAGGATTTTTCAGCTTATTTAGTCGCAAGACGGAGTGTCCGATTGGCAGGGCGCTCTATTAAAACTGGTATTACTAAAGAGGATGCTTCGGCTGCTATCAAGGAACTTGAAGCAAAAAATAAAAACTTTCCCGACCTTGCTCAGAGGCTCTATAAATACCAGGATAGTCTGCTTGTTTATGCTAATGAGATGGGGCTACTGAGTCCAGATTTGCTAGCTAAACTGCGTAGATATGGCGAATATGTCCCATTTTATCGGGTATTCAATGAACTTCAAGCTAAGGGGTTTATGGGTAAGAAGATGGCAAACATTGCCTCACCGATTAAAAGAATTAAAGGCTCGGAGCGAGAGATAATCAATCCGCTAGAAAGTATTATTAAAAACACCTATGTTCTTATAAGCGCTGCCGATAGAAATCAGGTTGGCATCATGATAGCTAATTTAGTGGACAAAAATCCCGAACTTGCGGATGTCTTTGAGCGGGTAAAGACTCCGATAGCTAGAGTTGCTCGGGTCTCAGCTAAAGAGCTTGGTGTAGAGATAGAGGGATTGTCAAAGGCAGATGCTGAAGCAGTAGTAGATATATTCCGCCCTTCATTTTTCACCAAGGGTGATGAGGTAACAGTGCTCATCAATGGTAAGAAAGCATATTTTAGGGTTGACCCTGACTTGCGGGATGCCTTGCTCAATCTTGATAGAGAAACACTCGGTTTAATCGGCAAGCTCTTCGGGGCTCCGGCTAGAGTCCTGCGGGCTGGTGCTACATTAAGCCCTGACTTCGCAGTCCGAAATCCAATGAGGGATGCTCTCTCTGCTTTTGTCTTTTCCGAGTATGGTTTCTTACCAGGTGTGGACACGATTAGGGGCTTAGCTGAAGCTATCGGGAAAGGTGCGGATTATCAGTTGTTCCGTATGTCTGGGGCCGAATATTCTATGATGGTTTCTCTGGATAGGGAATATCTCAGCAAGACATTCCGAGAAGTAGTAGAGGGTAAAGGCTTTACCGATTATGTTAAAAGTCCGATGGAATTGTTGCGTCTTGCCAGTGAATTTGGGGAAAGGGCCAGTAGACTGGGCGAGTTTAAGGCTGGTATTCGTCGAGGGGCGACCCCAATGCACGCTGGCTACTCAGCGCGGTCGGTTACTCTGGATTTTGCCCAAGCTGGCACAACGGCTCGGGCTATGAATACAATGATTGCGTTTTTCAACGCTCAAATTCGGGGGACGGCTCGACCTTTTAGCGCTTTTAAGGAACATCCTAAACGCACTGCCCTGAAAATCTTTATTGGTATAACCTTGCCTTCTATCTTACTTTACTATGCTAATCGGGATGACCCCAGGTGGAAGGAGATACCTCAATGGCAAAAAGATTTGTCCTGGATTGTTTTCTTAAAATCCCTGCCTGAAAATTGGGAAACAATGACCGCTAAAGAAAAGGCAGATTACTTGAGCCTGACTAATATGGTGGGGGCGGGTATTTATCGTATACCGAAGCCTTTTGAGCTAGGTATTCTATTTGGGTCAGTGCCAGAGAGATTTCTGGAATGGTTAGATAATAAAGACCCGGAGCTGATGAAGAATGTTTTGGGTAGTGTCGTTGAAGCTGGCACTCCCGGTATTATCCCCACCGCTGGCTTACCAATCTTAGAATGGCTAACAAATTACAGTTTCTTTAGAGGACAGGCGATAGTTCCTGCCAGCAGGAAGAATATGCCACCCGAATTACAATATACCAAGTGGTCATCAGAGGTTTCAAAAGAACTGGGGGAATTGCTTAAACTATCACCAGCCAAGATTGATAATACTATCAATGGGTGGACTGGCGGTTTAGGTAGATATGCTGTAAATGGACTGGATATTATTCTAAAGAAGACAGGTATTAGTCCCGATATACCAGAACCTTCGCCAGAATTGGCGGATATTCCGGTGCTCAAGGCTTTTGTGGTGCGCTCTCCTTATGGGTCTTCGGGGCAGGCGGTTGAGAACTTTTATAAGCAACTAGAAAAGTATGAGCAGGGCGAAAAGTTCCTCAAAGAGATGCTAAAACTTGGTGAGGTGGCTAAATTTGAAAAATATAAAGCTAAACACCCTGAGTTGCTTTTTTTCTATGACAGCCAAAGGAAAGACCATTATTCGGCTTCGGCTCGTTATCTACGAAAAGTATCCCGAAATCTGAGTGAACTAACTAAAAAGCAGGATTTAATATACAAAGATAGGGACATATCGCCAGTTGAGAAACGCCGGTTAATTGATGAGATTGACTTTCTAAAAACCGATTTATCTCGACAAGCCTTAGATTTTTTGGCAGGTAAGAGAGTTCTTTCCCCGGCACCAGAGCCAGCAGCACCGACCACACCAGCGCCAGCAGCACCCATTAAACCAAAAGGGACTAGACCGAAAGGTTTTAATCCTTTCCGTCCTTGATGAGTGAAAAGATGGTAAAAGAGACGGTCTTGACAAAGAGTGGTATAATAGTCTTAAATGAAAAAGAGAGTTCTCTTATTAAGCGATTGAGGGAAATTCCTTTTGGCAAGGTAACAATTTTTATGAAAAACGGAGTTCCCCAGAGGGTAGAACAAATCACGGAGAGCTTTGAGTTATGAAAAAAGATATTAAAAGTGATGAGGTTAAGCAAAAGGCTCAGGAGATAGCTAACAACTTTGCCAAACGAGCAGAGTTAATTGCGTTGTCTCCAAAATTTGAAAGAGCTTTGCTAAATAGTCCTTTCCCTGGCTATGGACTGTTAAAAGAAATAAAAGCGTTGGAAGACAGAGACAGTCCGCTCTCTACTTTTGTCAAAAAGTTTTTAGAGGAGAACCGGGTTAAGTTTTAATAACTAAATAAGCTAGCCTAACAGAAGAACTGAGGAGGCGATTTTACCAGAAATGGTAGTCGTCTCTTTTTTTTATAGATTTTTAGCAGGAGGTTAAAGTCAAATGCCATTACCAGAAACAGAAGTGTTAGAGCAGAAAACAGAGGTCACGGAGCCGACTCAGGAGCTTAAAGAAGTTCTTGAGCCTGTTGCGAAAGCTGAAGAGGCTGTTCCACCAGAGGAAGAGGTTGAGGAAGTAGTCTACTCTGAAGCTGAATTGGAGGAGTTGGTTCAAAGCCGAGCCGACTCAATCGCAGCTAAGGGTATGGTTACTTACCAGAAGACCACGGAAGCCTTGAAAGGGGAAATCGCTCAGCTAAAGGCTAGCGCCCAGCTTGAAAAAGAAGAGAGGGAGTTAGCCGTCCTGGAAGGGCGGGAAAAAGATGAGTGGGCAGATTTGCCTGCCGTTGGAGAGTTCCAAAAGACAAGGCGAGACTTCAATGCCTGGATGGCTCAGGTTAGAACGGCTTATCAGACCTTCCAAGAAAAGGATATGGCAGAGGCATCTGAAGCTATCGCCGCTGACCACGCCCTGAAATTGGCGATAAAGTATAACCTCCCGGATGGCGAGAAAATCGTCAAACAGCTTGAGGACACCATCAAAGAAATCAGGGAAGGGACAAAAACTGAGGCGGAAAGGGAGCTAAAAGCATTACGAGCCTCGCTAAAACCGAAGGTAGAAAAGAAAACTGCCATCAAGCCTGATTCTGGCAGACTTAGTGCTCCGGGTGGGAGAGACAGGTCAAAGTATACGGCAAAGGATTGGATTGAAGAAGGATTAACCGAAGCAAAAAAGTAATTGGAGGTAAAATAAACGATGAAAAACTTAGCAGGGTATCGTGAAATGGATCACGATAAAATACAAACTGGTTATATTGATTGGCTGCTGGAAGAAAATGGCTTGATGGCTAGGCTGAAGGTTAAAGAGCTAAAAGGGAACGGACTAAAATATAATGTCCGAACCGGCCGAGGAACAGCAGCCTGGACACAGCCAAACGACACCATTGTAACCACCACGGGAACGACAGCACAGCGGAGTGCTGCCATCTATTCCCTAATCAAGCAGGCGGATGTTGATAAGTTTGCCAAGTCAACTAATGCTACACAAGACCCGACTGTTGCCGAGCTGAAGGAGAGTGCTGATGATATGAGGTTCTCCTGGAGCCGGGCAATGGTTCACGGGCAAACAACTTCAATCTCAGTGGTTAATGAGCCTAAAGGATTGTTTAAGTTGATAGGCGAGCTTGAAAGCGAGGCAACTGTTGACCTTGACGGCTCAACCACGCCTGGGGCAGGCAATAATACTCAGGTCGTAGCTGCCCACGCCACCTCAGCAGTCCTCACCCTGGATATGGTGGATATGCTGGGCGATGTGGTAAAGATGGGGATAGATTGCTATGTTACCAGCCGGGCGGTGAGGCGCAAGCTAGAATCGTTAGCCAGGGCTGCGGGTAATAACCTGAAGCACGACAAGGACGAGCTTGGCTACCTGGTTGATATGTATGGCGGGAAACCGCTCTACATAGTAGACGAGATTGAGGATGCTTACCCTGATAACTCGTCCAGCGTCCTTGCTCTTGCCAGTTATGTCTTAGGCACTACAATAGCAAGCGCAAACGACAATAGTGTCCTGTTCGCTCTTAATACTGGCGATGAAGGGTTTGTTATCCTGCAGTCGCAAGCGATGAAACGGGAAGGTCCCTGGACACCTGACGACAAGGACTCCGATAGATACAGATTTACCTGGTATACCGGGTTTGGTCTCTTAAACAAGATGGCGGCGGGCGTCCTGACTGGGTTTGTTACTGGGTCAAGCACTTAATATCTAGGAATTATTGAGGAGGTGAAAATAAAATGGCTTCTGAACCAACGATTCAATATGCGGAAAAAATAGCTGATTTAACTCTTAACGGGAGTGTCAAAAAGGGCGATGCGGTCGCCCATAATGGCACGAATTGGGTGCAGGCGGATGCTTCTGATGCTGCCACCAACCTGTATGCTCAGTATATCGCTATGCAGAGTGGTGTTAGCGGTAATATCATCAAAGGGTGTAAGGGATGCGTTCTCTATGACGCTGATGCTCCTTATACCGCCAACTCACCGCTCTATGTGTCCGGGACGGCTGGCGCTCTGACACATACCAGACCAGCAACGGCTGCCGATGTCATCCAAATTGTAGGTAGGGCAATCTCTACGACTGAGGCGAGGATTGACATTACTCCGCCGAGGGAAGTGGAGGTCTTCTTACATCCAGATACCTACGATGCGACCAGTGAGCCAGGTCTAGGTGTGATTGATAACCCTAAGTGGACTGGCCCGGCGCTGGATAGCACGACCACTGAGGAAGTCTACTTCACGGGTCGTTTCCCGTCAGGCGTGCTGTCGGTTGAGAAAGCCAGGATTGTCTTTAACTCCATCGGTGAGACAACGATGACCATCTCAGCTTCTTTAATTTGCTGCGCCGATGGGGCGACTAACACTGGTGATACAGGCACGGCTCACGCTACTGCTGCACCGACCAGTATTGCTAATAACAAGCTCTGTTACAGTGATGTAGAGGCAATGTTTGATGCCGATGCTCTAAAGGCCGGCTACAACTTCACTGTGCTTGTTAAAGCTGATGGCTCGGCTGATGGAAACCTGCAAGCAGTTCTGTTGCTGATGCGCTATATGGTAGTCGGCGACGCTGCCTAAAAGCACTAATTGGGGGGAGTGAATTGAGTGTTAAGGTGCATTGAAGAGGGATGCAACAACAATAGGATGAATGGCGGGTATGGAAAATACCATACCCAATGCTCTAAGCATCATAAATTGAGGTATGGCATAGCCAATACCGATTCTAGTGATAGGCGTAGGAAAAAAGGTTGTATCCCCGCTAAAGTTTGTGTTATCTGTGGCTGGGACAAAGGTTTCTGCCATAGACATCGGATTGAACAAGGAGGAGAATATACTACCAGTAATGTGGTATCCCTCTGTCCGAATTGTCACCAACTAATACATGCAGGCAAAATATTACTCCCCCCAAAAGGGAATATATGGAACTAAAAACGAAGCCCTCTATCTGGGAGAGGATTGAATCTGGTAATATAGACTCTCTAAAGAAGGTTGTGCCTTATCCAATAATGGTATTAAGGGGTTCAATGAGAGGCTATATCATTAAGAGGGTAAAAGACCCTCTGCGAAAAGCATTGGAGACAGGTAAGGCATTTGGTCAAGTCATAAGGACAATGAAAATAATTACTGAGAGGATGCCTCTTATGACCAAACGGAATGTCTTAGACCAGAGAACGCATAATCTTATGGCAATAGAGAAACGGTTCTTCGAATACAATTTTGACCCCAATCATCCTGCTCAACCTGAAAAGTCTCCTAGACACGATATGCTCAGAGCAGCTTGGAAACTCTATAAGTTTGAAATCTGCCACGATGAGTTTTATCAAGGACGACACGATTTCCTGATAGAACAGATTGTGATGATGATATTAACCGGCGAGTGGGTAAATCGCTCCCCCGGTAATCCCTTAGTTAAAAACTGGGAAGAGCCAGAGCCTTACGGGGGCAAGCAAACTATCGTTTATGCTATTCAGCAAAACAGAGGGAAGATAATAGATTTACTAGGTGAGCAATGGCAGTGGCTCAAGGAGGGGCGTTATGAGCTTGATACCTCAAATAAAACTGAGCGAGTTTAAGGGTATGACCCCGGATGAAGTGGGCAAGTTACCCAGTGCTGAGATTGTTGACGAGGGCGGCAAATACTTGGCTACGCTGATTGTCCCCCCTGAAGTTGGAGGGATGACAATTATTGATGAAATCCAGATAAATGCCGGATATCTTGGCGTCAGGGGCAATTCTATCTTACCTACGGAAGTCAGGGAGATGACATCTTTTCGGAAAGCAAAAGAGATTGTTGATAAATACCCTAATCTAACTAAGGCACGAGCTGTCAGAATGGCAAAAAAGGCAGAAAAGGAGGCGGTGAAGGTCTGATGAGTCTCTACGAATATGAATGCCGTATATGCAGATACAAGTTCGATAAACTCCAGCCGGTAGGGGCGAGAGATTTCGCTTCCTGCCCGAAGTGTTCTTGTGTAGCTGAGAAGAAACTCTCACCAATTAACTGGAGCTTCGGCTGGGTGTTAAGCCCGGAATGTCATTTTGTTAAAAGAACAAAGGATAAATGGGTTAAAGATGTCGGGATATGGAAGTCTGGAGATAATCTCCAGACCCGTTTAGGAGGATAAAAATGGCAATTACAGCTGCACTTAACCCTAATGAGAGTATTACTGGTGCTCCCCATTATTTCTTTGGTCTAGCCAGTGATACCAAACCAACAGTAGCCTCTCATGATGGGCTACCAGAACCAACTAGAGGCTCACTCTTTCTAGAATACGACACGGATATAGTCAGTGTTACCTACGATGGCACGAACTGGGTAGTTAGAGATTTACTTGTCAGGCTGGTTGCTGGGTCGGTAGCTATTGGCGATGTGGACGTTACCAGTATAGCAGCCGGCACTAACCGCATAGGACAGGTATCGGGAACGCTGAAGGAAGTCCGAGTTTCCCAGGTGATTGATGGTTCTCTAGGGGCATATACGGCAGGTGATGTTGTTGGCGCTGATGATTGCTGCACAACTTTAGCTGTCGTCTGGACATTTGATGTCGCCAGAA